>OJNU01000002.1_pt1 | contig 330175 bp, 287 predicted proteins | sample 1597941 | NCBI WGS metagenome assembly OJNU01 (sample SAMN01915228, study PRJEB22387) | human gut metagenome | isolation source: stool | host: Homo sapiens | place: USA | reverse complement strand
TGTGTAGCCCCGGACGTAAGGGCCGTGCTGATTTGACGTCATCCCCACCTTCCTCTCGGCTTACACCGGCAGTCCCGCCAGAGTGCCCAGCTTGACCTGATGGCAACTAACGGTAGGGGTTGCGCTCGTTATGGGACTTAACCCGACACCTCACGGCACGAGCTGACGACAACCATGCAGCACCTAGTTTCCTGCCCCGAAGGGAAATCCTGTTTCCAGAATCGTCAGTAACTTTCAAGCCCGGGTAAGGTTCCTCGCGTATCATCGAATTAAACCACATGTTCCTCCGCTTGTGCGGGCCCCCGTCAATTCCTTTGAGTTTCATTCTTGCGAACGTACTCCCCAGGTGGATAACTTATCGCTTTCGCTTAGTCACCGACTGTGTATCGCCGACAACGAGTTATCATCGTTTACTGCGTGGACTACCAGGGTATCTAATCCTGTTTGCTCCCCACGCTTTCGTGCCTCAACGTCAGATATAGTTTGGTAAGCTGCCTTCGCAATCGGTGTTCTGTATGATCTCTAAGCATTTCACCGCTACACCATACATTCCGCCTACCGCAACTACTCTCTAGCTCAACAGTATTAGAGGCACGTTCAGGGTTGAGCCCCGAAATTTCACCTCTAACTTATCAAACCGCCTACGCACCCTTTAAACCCAATAAATCCGGATAACGCTTGAATCCTCCGTATTACCGCGGCTGCTGGCACGGAGTTAGCCGATCCTTATTCGTACGATACTTTCAGACAGATACACGTATCTGCGTTTACCCTCGTACAAAAGCAGTTTACAACTCATAGAGCCGTCATCCTGCACGCGGCATGGCTGGTTCAGACTTGCGTCCATTGACCAATATTCCTCACTGCTGCCTCCCGTAGGAGTCTGGTCCGTGTCTCAGTACCAGTGTGGGGGACCTTCCTCTCAGAACCCCTACGCATCGTCGCCTTGGTGGGCCGTTACCCCGCCAACTAACTAATGCGGCGCATGCCCAGCCTCCACCGGATCGCTCCTTTGGCCACCCCGGGATGCCCCGGGATGGCGTTATGCGGTATTAGACGGGATTTCTCCCGATTATCCCCCTGTGGAGGGCAGGTTGCATACGTGTTACTCACCCGTGCGCCGGTCGCCGGCGGCGAAAGCAAGCTTCCGCCCCGCTGCCCCTCGACTTGCATGTGTTAAGCCTGTCGCTAGCGTTCATCCTGAGCCAGGATCAAACTCTCCGTTGTTGGTATTTATCTTTTCTTCTTTTTTATATCCAAAAAGACAATCCCTTGTTAAAAGATTTTGTCTTGCTTTCATCCCCTCGGCTCCGTAGAGCTCCGGTGACCAAGCCTGTGGCCCGAATGTCGTTCTCGATCTATTGACCTGTCGTATTCAGAATTGACAAAAGCTCTCATTAATTTCTTAATGACTCTTGTACTACTTCTTGTCTATTGCAATTATTTCAATGTGCTAATGCGATTTTTCATCGCCGAAAGTTTTGCAAAGTTACGGCAACTTTTTCATTCCCGCAAATATTTTCAAAACTTTTTTTTCGCTTTTGATTTCCATCGCCGCTGCGGTGGTTTGTTCCTCAAAAGCGAGTGCAAAGGTAGGCTGTTTTTGGGAAACCACCAAATGTTTTGGAAAGATTTTTATTGAGGAATTCAGGTGGATTTTACACAAAATACGCCTTTTATACTGAAATACAAATCGTTAAAAATATGCTGTACAACATATTTTTAACATTCGTTAACCCATAACAAAGTAATGGACTATAGCAATAGGGAGGTATAGAGAACCTCCAAGTCGCAGACATATTTAATTTGGACGGGCGGAGGATTGTGTGTACTTTTGCGATAGTTTAATACATATATAGTATAGATATATGGCTCTACACAACGACCTCGGAAAATGGGGAGAAGAGATGGCTTGCGATTTTCTTATCGGCAAGGGGTATTGCGTGATGGAACGCAATGTGAGGCTCGGCCACAATGAGATTGACATTGTGGCAATGAAAGGGCCGAGGATGGTGTTTGTAGAGGTGAAAACGCGAGGCTCGTTTGGCGAGGAGGCTCTGGACGCTATAGACGACAAGAAAATGCGCCGTCTGTGCAATGCAGCGGACGCCTATCTGCGGGCGCACAATCTACCGCACGAGCCGCAAATGGATGTGGTGGTAGTGGAAGGGTCGCCTGAAACCGGATGCAAAATCACCCATATACCGGATGCGTTCATGCCTCCGCTGAAGCACTGCTAAGCTCATCAGCAGTAGCCTCGGCGGCTTCCTTTAGCCGGGTAAGGAAAAACTCCACCCACAGATGCAGCTGACCTGTGCGGTTGACCTGCTGAAGCCGGGAATAATATTCGGCGGAGTTAGCAAGCAATTGCGACGACAACAGCAGCGATGGAGCTGCGAGCGCGTGAGCATCAAGGAGATACAGTGTATTGAGCACCCGCCCTACCCTGCCGTTGCCATCCACAAACGGGTGAATCATCTCAAAATAGTAGTGAATCACGGCAGCTTTGACAAAAGGCGAACCGGAATGGTGGTGGATATACTGCTCAAGGGAATTTATGGCCGCTGTCATGTCGCCATAGAGCGGCGGCACAAAACGAGCCGTGGAAGGAGTGCAGCCGGGCAAGCCTATCCACACAGGCGTGGTGCGCAACTCTCCGGGATATGCGCAATTATTGGAAGACGCCGAAAGGGCTACGGCATGAACTTGACTTATAAGCCTGGTGGCAATAGGGAGATAATCAAGCTGCGACACTCCCCACTCCGTAGCAGCTATGAGATTGGCAACATCATCAAGCTGCGCGGATGACAGAAGCACCGAGAACGCGTCGGTGCCAACAGAAGCAAGACGCACAGAGGCCGCAGCTTCTGTACGGGTGATTTCCGCGAGCGCCTCAGGAGAAGCATGACGCAACAGAGAATTAAGACGCCGGAAAGCGGCGTCAACATCCGAGAGAAGCGAAAGCGAGGCAGGCACCATGTTTTCTACCATAGTCTGCACGGAATCCGGCACAAACGAGCGAAAACGAATCGCGCCGGAATGATGTGTGATATAGTTGCTCATACTTATGCAACAAAACAGCCACCAAACAGTTGCATCCACAACAAAAAAAGACATACCCGGCTCGCAAGAACCGGGTATGCCGAAATATGCAAAAGTTGTTATGACTTCAAAGCATAGGGAGAGGATTAGTCCTCGTTAAGGTTAACGCGCTTGAAATCTACAGCTACGAGACCTTTGGCAGACTCTTCAAGGAATTTGCCAACAGTGAGGTTACCATCCTTGATAAATTCCTGCTCCATGAGGCAAGACTCCTTGTAGAACTTGTTGACGCGACCGTTAGCGATGTTGTCAATCATAGCCTGGGGAAGGTTGGCAGCTTTAGCTTCAGCAGCCTCTTTGGCGATAACGCGAGCCTTGGCAGCCTCATCTTCAGTGAGCCATCCTTTGGCGATGTTGGACTCGATGTGAGCCTCGGTGTCGCAGAGGTTGGGGTTGATGCCGGCTTTCTTGAGAGCCACTTCAACAGCGCGCTTAACCTGCTCTTCCTTGGTTTTTTCAATAGCCACATTGCGCTCGCTCTCAACAACGGCTGCGGGCACATGGTCGCGATCAACGGCAACGGGGTTCATGGAAGCAACCTGCATGGCCACATCGCGGCCAACCTGGTAGTCAACACTCTCGAGATTGAAACCTACGATGGTGCCGAGCTTGTTGCCAAGGTGGTTGTAGGAAGTGGTGGAAGGAGCCACGAGACATTCGTAGGCACCGAGTTCCATCTTTTCACCAGTTTTGCCGGATTCCTCAACAACGAGGTCGGCGATAGAGCGGCCTTCAATTTCCAGAGCCTTGAGTTCATCAAGAGTCTTGACACGATTGGCCATAGCGGCGTCAAGGATTTTTTTGGTAAGGTCAACGAAAGTAGCGTTTTTAGCCACGAAGTCGGTTTCGCACTTGAGAGCTACGATAGCAGCGAAATCCTTATCGTTGGCGGCGAGCACGCAACCCTCGGAAGCCTCGCGGTCTTCGCGCTTGGCGGCGATAGCCTGACCTTTCTTGCGGAGAATCTCAACAGCGGCATCTATGTCGCCGTTGGTTTCAGCAAGGGCTTTTTTGCAGTCCATCAAGCCGGCACTTGTGAGGTGACGGAGCTTGGTGATTTCTGCCATTGTTACTGCCATATCTTAAATAGAATTAGGAGTTGTTGTAAAATAAAGAATTAAAAAACTTATTCTGCAGCAGGAGCTTCTGCGGCAGGAGCCTCGGCGGCTTCAGCAGCTTCGGGAGCGGCTTCAACCTTGGCGCGGCTCACGCGACGGCGCTCGCGACGGGGAGCGGCCTGTTCGCCCTCAGCAGCCTCGGGAGCATCAACTTTCTCCACCTTGCGCTCTTCGAGACCTTCGGCCATAGCGGCGCAGAGAGTGTCGAGAACGAGCTCGATGGACTTTGACGCATCGTCGTTGGCGGGAATCACGAAGTCAACATCGTTGGGGTTGGAGTTGGTGTCAACCATAGCGAATACGGGGATACCGAGACGGTTGGCTTCAGCAACGGCGATATGCTCTTTGAGTACATCGACAACGAAGAGAGCCGAGGGAAGACGGTTGAGGTCGGCGATAGAGCCGAGGGTTTTCTCAAGCTTTGCGCGCTGACGGGTGATCTGCAGCTTTTCGCGCTTGGAAAGATTGTCGAAAGTGCCATCCTTTGACATCTTGTCAATGGCGGTCATTTTCTTCACAGCCTTGCGGATTGTGGGGAAGTTGGTGAGCATACCGCCCGGCCAACGCTCTATCACGTAAGGCATATTGATGGATGCAGCCTTGTCGGCAACAACCTGTTTGGCCTGTTTTTTGGTGGCTACGAAGAGCACCTTCTTGCCCTGCTTGGCGATAGCCTTGAGAGCGTTAGCGGCCTCGTCAAGCTTAGCAGCTGTTTTGTAGAGGTCGATGATGTGGATACCATTGCGCTCCATGAAAATATAAGGAGCCATGGCAGGATTCCATTTACGTTTGAGGTGACCGAAATGGCAGCCTGCCTCGAGGAGTTGGTCAAATGTTGGAGTTGACATTTTGAGTTAAAAAGTTGGTTTACGTTCTTTTTGGATTACAACCGGGAGGTAGGGAACGTGTCCATCCTCGGGGTTTAGATACTAAACACAAATATATCAAGCGGCAAAAAGCCGCGAGGATATTAACGCTTGGAGAACTGGAAGCGCTTGCGTGCTTTGGGACGACCGGGCTTTTTACGCTCAACGGCACGGGGGTCGCGAGTCATGAAGCCGGCAACACGGAGAGCGTGCTTGTCGTCGGGGTTGATTTTCACAAGAGCACGGGCAATAGCGAGACGGAGAGCCTCGGCCTGACCTTTGTAACCGCCACCGTCGAGGTTGACGCGGACATCATATTTCTCAGGCACATCGAGAAGCAACAGAGGCTGCTTTACGATATACTGAAGTATCGAAGAGGGGAAATACACCTCAAGAGGGCGCTTGTTGATGGTGATAGCGCCAGTGCCGTCACAAACAATAACACGGGCAACGGCGGCCTTACGACGGCCTACTGCATTAACTGTTTCCATACTTCAGTTTATTTCAAGTTGTTGATATCGATAACTTTGGGATTCTGAGCCTCGTGGGGATGGTTGGGACCATTGTACACGTGCATATTCTCAATCAGGCTGCGGCCGATACGGTTTTTGGGCAACATGCCTTTCATCACCTTTATAAATAAGGGGTGATAGCCGGGTTTGAGATGCTTGTTGAAAGATTTTTTCATGAGCACCTCGGGAGTGGCCACGCGCTGGCCGCCGGGATAGCCGGTGTAAGAGAGGTATTCACGATCTGTCATCTTTTTGCCGGTGAGGCGCACCTTGTCGGCATTGATGATGATGACATTGTCGCCGCATTCAACATTGGGCGAGTAGCTGGGCTTGTATTTGCCGCGAAGAATTTTGGCAACCTTTGCACACAGACGACCAAGAACCTGGTCAGTGGCATCAATCACCACCCATTCATGCTCTACGCTCTGAGCATTGGGGGAAATGGTTTTGTAGCTTAAAGTATCCACTTTTAAATGCTTAATTAATAGTTAGTTAAACACCCTCCAACAACAACACAGCTCGGCCAAAAGCGGAGTTGCGCCAGGGGCTTTGATTATTAATTGGACATAATCGGACTGCAAAGGTAGTGATTTTCCATGATTTAACCAACGGATTTCAGCAATATTTTTTTCACGCGAAACAGAATCGGCTTAAATGCCACGCAAAGCGAGCCGGAATTGGTTATGTTATTTTTATTTTTTAACTTTGCGGCGAAAAACTATAACCAACCATGGACCGAAAAGTCAGAGTAAGATTTGCGCCCTCACCCACAGGGCCCCTGCATATCGGCGGAGTACGCACCGCCTTGTACAACTACCTGTTTGCACGCCGCAACGGAGGCGACATGATACTCCGCATCGAGGACACAGACTCCCAGCGGTTTGTGCCGGGAGCCGAACAATACATCAACGAGGCTCTCGCATGGCTCGGCATCAAGATTGACGAGGGCGTGAAAGAGGGAGGCGCATACGGACCATACAAGCAGAGCGAACGCCGCGACATCTACCGCGAGCATGTCAAGATGCTGCTTGACAACGGCAAAGCCTATATAGCATTCGACACCCCCGCGGAGCTGGAAGCCGCCCGCAACGCCACACCCAACTTCCAATACGATGCCTCCACAAGAGACAAGATGCGCAACTCCTTGACTCTCGGAAAAGAGGAGACCGAACGACTGATAGCCGAAGGCACCCCTTACGTGGTGCGTTTCAAAATCGAGCCGGGCATTGATGTTGAGGTCAACGACATGATTCGCGGCAAAGTGACCATCAACTCATCGGTACTTGATGACAAAGTGCTCTACAAGAGCGCCGATGACCTTCCCACCTACCATCTCGCCAACATTGTTGACGACCATCTGATGCTGGTGAGCCATGTGATACGCGGCGAGGAATGGCTTCCGAGCGCACCGCTCCATGTGCTGCTCTACGAAGCTTTCGGCTGGAGCGACACGATGCCGCAGTTCGTCCACCTGCCGCTGCTGCTCAAGCCCGATGGCAAAGGCAAACTGTCGAAGCGCGATGGCGACCGCCTCGGATTCCCGGTGTTCCCGCTCGAGTGGCACGACCCCAAGAGCGGCGACATTTCAGCCGGTTACCGTGAGAACGGCTATCTGCCCGAGGCTGTGATCAACTTCCTCGCCCTGCTTGGATGGAACCCCGGCGATGACACCGAGATCATGAGCATGGACGAGCTCATATCGCGTTTCAGCTTTGACCATTGCAGCAAGTCGGGAGCAAAGTTTGACTTTGAGAAAGGAAAGTGGTTCAACCACAAATATCTCCAGGAGATATCCTCAGAAGAGCTCGCGCAGATGTTCAAGCCGGTGCTGAAAGAGAATGGTGTGGACCCGAACGCATTCTCCGACCGATATATCACCCGCGCCGTGGAGCTCGTCAAGAGCCGCATCAACTTTGTGCGCGACCTGTGGCAGCAAGCCAAATTCTTCTTCGTCGAGCCCACCGAATACGAAGCCAAGAGTGTGCGCAAGCGTTGGAGCGCCGACACCCCGCGCATCATGAACGAGCTGATTGAGGTGCTCAAAGGGTTGGACGATTTCTCCAGCGCAGCCGCTGAACCTGTGGTGCTGGGATGGATTGAGCAGAAAGGATATCACCTCGGCAATGTAATGAACGCGTTCCGATTGGCCGTGGTGGGAGAATGCAAAGGCCCCCACATGTTTGACATCACAGAGCTGATGGGACTTGACGAAACAGTGCGCCGCATAGAGCTGGCCATAGAGCGAATACCTGCACCCGAAGCTTAAATCCACAACCTCATCGCATCGGCATGAATCTGCTATACAACACCGGGATCCGGACCTACGCACTCGGTGCCAAGCTGTTTGCTCTACGCAATGCCAAAGCCGGCAAAATGGTGAAAGGCCAGAAAGAGACCTTCGCGCGACTGAGCGAAGCCATTGTAGCGGGCAAAAAATATGTGTGGATACACGCAGCCTCACTCGGCGAATTCGAGCAGGGGCGACCCTTTATAGAAAAACTCAAGCGCGAAAAGCCGGAGCTGGGAGTGATTTTGACATTCTTCTCCCCTTCGGGCTATGAGGTGCGCCACAACTTCAAGGGTGCCGATGTGGTATGCTACCTGCCGTTTGACACTCCACGCAATGTCAGACGGTTCCTGGAGATAGCGCAGCCGGTGATGGCCGTGTTTGTAAAATACGAATTTTGGGGCAACTACCTGAATGAGCTGAAACGCAGAAACATACCCACCTACATCATATCAGCCATATTCCGCGATACCCAGCCATTTTTCAAATGGTGGGGAGGAATGTTCCGCAGCATGCTCGGATGCTACACATCCATTTTTGTACAGGAAAGCGCCAGCGCCAGACTTCTGGAATCAATCGGGCTAAAAAACAATGTGGTGGTGGCCGGCGACACAAGGTTTGACCGCGTCACCGACATACTCAACACCACAGTCGAGATGCCTTTTGTAGAGCAATTCACAGCCGGCGCACCGATGACCATAGTGTTTGGCAGCTCATGGCCTCAGGACGAAGCATTATATTCGCCATGGCTCAAGGCACACCCAGAAGTGAAAGCGATAGTGGCGCCACATGAATTCGACCAGGAGCGCGTTGACTCCCTGCGAGACTGCGGAAGCGGTCGCGGCGTGACCTTAAACGAGCTGGAAGCCGACCCCGATGGATGCAGGGACGCCCAGACATTGGTGGTGAACTGCTTCGGCAAGCTATCGAGCCTCTACCGCTACGGACAGACTGCTTACATAGGTGGCGGATTTGGCTCCGGCATCCACAATGTGAACGAAGCCGCCGTGTATGGCATACCGGTGATATTCGGTCCCAAGCACAAGAAATTCAAGGAAGCCACAGACCTCACCGCTTGCGGCGGAGCCTTCACTTTCACCACCCGTGAGGAGCTCGAAGAGATACTCAACACAATGCTTGCCGATGCCGACAAGCGCCACAGTGCCGGACAGAAAGCCGGCGAATATATCCAACGCAACCTCGGTGCCACCGACATAGCTTTCAAAGCCATCTTTTCATGAACAGAGACCAACTTGATTTCGGGTCGGGAGAAATCTCACAGCTCTTCCGCATCATATTCTTTCCTACACTAATCGGGATGGTGAGCATGACCTTGCTCAACATCTGCGACGGCATGTTTGTGGGTCACGGAGTGGGAAGCGATGGCCTCGCAGCCATCAACATCGTGGCTCCGCTGTTTCTCATCTGCACCGGCATAGGACTGATGTTCGGCATAGGAGCCTCTGTGATAGGGGGCATACGGCTGGCCGAAAAGAACACCAAGGCCGCACGCATCATCATGACACAAGCCTATTTGGCCGGAGCAGTGGTGTTTGCCATGATAACAACGGTTGTTTACCTCTGGACCGACAATGTGCTGTATATATTCGGATGCAGCCCACGGCTGCTGCCGCTGGCCGAAGACTACCTGATGTGGATAATGCCCGGTCTCTGCTTCCTGTTTCTGCAATGCGCCGGGATGATGCTGATAAGACTTGACGGCAGTCCGCGCTACGCCATGGCAGTGCAGATAGTGTCGGCCGCAGTCAATATTTTTCTTGACTGGCTGATGGTGTTTCCGCTCGGTATGGGCATCAAAGGCGCAGCCGTAGCCACATCCATCTCCTGCATCATCAGCGGCTCAATGGTAGTGGCATATTTCCTGTGGCTTTCATCAAGCCTCAAATTCTACAGGCTCAAATGGAGCCGCAAATCCCTACAACTCTCCCTGCGCAACATCGGCTATATGAGCCGTATCGGATTCGCTACCCTGCTAAGCGAAGTGGCGATGGGAGTGATGATGGTCGCCGGTAATTTCAGCTTCATGCATCTGCTCGGCGAAGATGGTGTGGCCGCATTCGGAGTGGGATGCTACCTATTTCCGGTGATGTTCTCTATCAGCAACGCCGTGGCACAGTCCGCACAGCCGATCATAAGTTTCAACTACGGCATCAAGCAGCCCGACCGCATCAGCAAAGCCCTCAGAGTGTCGCTGTCGGCAGCCATCGGGTGCGGCATACTGATTGCCATCATGCTATGGATTGGAGCACCGCTGCTCACCAAAATATTCCTTCCTGCAGCCGCTCCGGCCTTTGCCATAGCCGCCCACGGACTCCCCCTGCTCGGCACATGCGCAGTGTGCTTCGCCGTCAACATCACTTTCATCGGCTACTACCAAAGTCTCGACCGGGCCACACTCCCCACCATCTACACCCTCCTCCGCGGTATGATATTCGTGGTGCCGGGATTTTTTCTGCTCCCTCTTCTGCTGGGCGTCAGCGGACTATGGCTCGCCATCCCCACCGCCGAGTTGCTGACCATGCTGATTATCATCAGCGTATTCGCCTTCCACAAACTCAAATTTTGACAAACACCTGCGTGCGATACATCCATGCCAGCACAGCAAACAGCACAGCATAATTGCCCGCCGTGAGCCACACATCCCACCAACCGCCGAGCAACGGCTCAAGTCCCCATGTCAGCGACACCACGACACTCCGGAAATTGACCACCTCGCCAAGCATATAGGCCACAATGGAATTCATACCATAAATCTTGAGCCATCCCCATCCTTTTTTGTGACCTTTCACATCCATCCACCAATGAAACAAAGCCAAAAGCAAAAAGCAGAAACCACCTGACAGAAGCGTCATGCTACCGCTCCATATCCGCTTTATAACAGGAGTCTCCACACTCCATATCATAGCCACCGCTACCAGTGCGCACCCTATGACCAGCAGCCTGAGCGTAGCTTGCGTTTTATAATACCGTATTATCTCGGAAGCAAACGTACCGAGCATCACAGTCACCCCGAATGTGAAACTGCTCCACACCCAGGTATATGACGCATCCCCACGCTCCGCGCCGAGCACAAGCCTGTCCACAGTCGCAGCAAAATTGTGCTCCACACTCCAATCACCAAGCAAACTCATGGGCACCGAATAGCAGAGCAGCAATGCCACAGTCATCCATATACGCATCCTGAGGTCGCAATAAAGAAGCAGAATGGACGACACAAGATACCCCGCCGCGATAGCCTGCAAGGTATTGGTGTACCACAGAAACCTACCCGGATCGAACCCGAGCAGATTGCCCTGCACCACCATTCCCAGCACCCAAAGCACAACAACACGCTTCATTATATGCACCCAGCCTATGCGCTTGGACACAGAACCGTTACGATATTTGGCAAAAGAAAAAGGCATCGCCGCACCGGTCATGAACAGAAACAAAGGCATCACAAGATCCCAAAACCTGAATCCCACCCACACCTCATGGTCAAGATGATACATCAGCCAATCCCCCACCGGGCCACCGCACTGCGCGGCCACGGCTATAAGCACAGGCTGGAGCCCCACGAGCAGAAACATATCAAGCCCTCGCAGGATATCCAGCGATTCAAGCCTCGCTGATTTTTTGACAGAAACATTCACACCACAAATATAACCAATCCGCAACAATCGCGCAACAACATGACTCCATCTTGAATTTTATTGCCTCAACTTGCTTGAAATATGGCAAATTTCTGTATCTTTGCATGAAAAAGCGGCGCTAAGCCACCTGACATGAGAGTAAAGATACATAGAGAAGGCACCAACATATTGATTATCTTGCTACTGATGCTCATGATACTCAATATTCCATCGTGGATGTTCATTCGTCCACTGGCCATCCCTATCGTGTTCACTTCACTGTCGGCCATAGTATTTTTGCTCGTGCTCAACTTTTTCCGCTCACCGAGGCGCAACTTTGTTGGCAACGAAGAGAATATAGTAGTGTCATCCGTTGACGGCACCGTCGTGGCCCTCGAAGAAGTGTATGAAGGCGAATTTCTTCATCGCAGAGCCATACAGCTGTCAGTGTTCATGACCGTGTTCAACGTACACGCCAACTGGTTCCCCGTTAACGGCACAGTCGAAGCGGTGCGCCACCACAACGGCCGGTTCCTGTCGGCCTACCTTCCCAAAAGCAGCACCGAAAACGAACGCTCCAGCATCCTCATCCGCACCGAAAGCGGACACCACGTGCTCGCCCGGCAGATAGCCGGAGCCATTGCCCGACGCATCGTCACCTATGCCTATCCCGGAGTGGAAGCGTCAATTGCCGACCACATGGGATTCATCAAATTCGGCTCCCGTGTGGACATATTCTTACCCCTCGACGCCGAAATCCTTGTGAAAATAGGACAGAAAACCACTGGCGGCACCACCGTAGTGGCCCGTCTCAAGCCAATCGATGCCGCCACCTGACCAGCGCCAGCATCTCCCCTCCACTCTCCCATCCCCTCCATTTTCATAAAACATATACATGGCAATGCTTAAAACGCTAAAATCATATATCCCCAACACTATTACCTGCCTCAACCTGCTGTCAGGCTCCCTGGCCATAATCATGGCCTTTAATTTCTACCACACCATCGGCCCTCTGTTGGGATTCCAATGGGCATTCATACTCATCGGAGCCGCAGCCGTATTCGACTTCCTTGACGGCGCGTCAGCACGCCTGCTCCACGCCTATTCCGACATGGGCAAAGAACTCGACTCCCTCTCCGACCTCGTGAGCTTCGGCATAGCACCCGCCATGCTGCTGACCAACTACATCAATTATTTCAACCCCGGCTTCACACCTTGGTCGCTCGCACCCCTCTTCATGGTGGCGATGGGAGCCCTCCGTCTGGCCAAATTCAACATCGACACCCGTCAAACCACCTCATTCATCGGCCTACCCATCCCCGCAAACGCCATATTCTGGGTGGGAATGCTCGCATGGCTCGCCCACTCATCATATCCCGGCAACCTCGTCATCACACTCATGATTGTGGCCGTATCCCTCCTGATGGTATGCAACCTGCCGATGTTCTCCCTGAAATTCAAAAACTTCTCATTGGCCGACAACTACAGACGCTACCTCATACTCCTGGCAGCGATACTGTTCATCATCACCGGCGGCCTCCCCGGCCTCGCATGGACAATCATGCTCTACATCCTACTGTCAGTGGCCACCGCAATAATCACACACAACAAACAATAAAACGCCACATCCCGGCGTTAGTCCCACAAACACACCCACCATGTCTATAGGAACACTGTTTCTCATCACCATCCTGATTGTGATTGGCGTATGGCTATTCCGCATCTACAAAAGAGCACGGAAGCTGTATCGCATGGTTTTCTACGGCGAAATGCCCGGCAACGACAGCCGCAGCCAAAACCGCAGCCAAAACCGCACAAAACAGAAAAAGAACAACCGCAAATCCAAACTATTCACATCCGAAGACGGCGAATACGTGGAATTTGAAGAAATATCCGACACCACCATCCACACATCCACATCCCACACCGGCACCACCTACACCACCGAAGAGCAAGTGGAAGATGTGGAATGGGAAGATATCAAACCCTGACACCACCATCCACATGGCACAATACTATATGCACAGGCTGTTCACATTCTTTGATCAGCTCCGCAGCAACAACAACCGCCCGTGGTTTGCAGAACACAAAGCCGAATACCAGGACCTCCGCAACGCATGGCTCAGCGACATCGACACCATGATGACAGCAATGAGTCAATGGGAACCATGGCTCGCACACCAGACAGCCAGGCAATGCGCCTACAGAATCTACCGCGACACAAGATTCTCACCCGACAAAACACCATTCAAGCTCAACTTCTCAGCCGCATTCGCCCCCTCAGGCAAAAGCGACCCACACGCCGCATACTACATCGAGACCGGACTACGGCCCAACGGCTCGGGCCTCTACGGCGGAGTGTACTGTCCTGAACCCGCAACACTCAAAAAACTACGCCACGCAATAGTGGACAACATCGAAGAATTCGAGCAGATAATCCACAACCCCGAACTTGAAAAAGAATTTCCCGGATGGATAGGACAGCGACTCAAAACCATCCCCAAAGGATGGGAAAAAGGACATCCGCAGACCGCACTCCTTCAGCTCAAAGAATACGGCAAAGCACATTTTTGCGATAAACAGTATTTCCTTGACCCCGCGTGGCCGCAGCGTAGCGCACACCTGTTCAGCCTTCTCAAGCCACTCATCGACTTCCTCAACTACAGCATCGACGAATAAAAAAAATAAAAAGCGCCCGTAAAATTTGCACAATAAAAATTAAAAGCGTACCTTTGCAACGCTTTTAACAAAAAGCACATCGGAGATTCGCTAGCTCAGCTGGTAGAGCACAACACTTTTAATGTTGGGGTCCTGGGTTCGAGCCCCAGGCGGATCACCAAAGTATTCGGCAGAATACTGCAAAACACTGCAACTGGTTCAGTAGCAGTGTTTTTTCTTTATGTCCAAACGGCATCTGAGTGCGCCCTGTGCGATACACGCGTGGGCAAATCGTGGGCAAACAATCCGTGGGCATTTTTGCCCACGATTGAAAATCCCGATACCTTACTCTCGCGGTATTAGAACTTTAGAGATGAATTCCCGCATTTATGGTGGGGTTCTGAACCTAAAATAGCCATCAGAAGCCTCAGATTTCGCGGGAATTGAGCGAATATTAACATTTGTTATATATTGTAGATCGTATAGTATTGCGATATAACATATATTAACACGATTCGCTCGATTTAAGCTGAAATTAGTGTTGAATTGAGATTATTCTTTCTCAAACTCTGCCATGATTTCATAGAATTGCATCATTCCGCCGTGGGCATTTTTTGAATGGGTACTTGTTGCCCACGATTTTGCCCACGATTGATGAGTCACGGCACTGATTTTATGCCTTTTAGATTTGCATATGTGGAGAAAAATGATTATATTTATTAACCCTTTTAATCCACCTCTATGTTACACGACAGTTATTTCACACTGGCGTTCTTCGTGAGAAAGAACCGACCGTTGAGAAACGGTGAACTTCCAATCTTTGCCCGTATCACTGTAAGTGGTCAGCAATCCGAGCTCTACATCGGTAGAAGCGTTGCCCCCGAACTATGGGATCAAAAGAGAAATGTTGCAACGGGTCGCGCTAAAAAGGAACTTGAACTCAACAAGTACCTTGAGAATATCCGCACCCGTTTCAATGAAATCCACAATATGCTTCTTCGCGAGAACAAGCTTGTGAATCCGAAAGTCCTCCGTGACCACTATCTTGGCACAGTGGAGAAACCGAAGATGCTTTGCGATGTGTTTCGCGAAGTGAACAAGCAGCGCAAGGAAGAGTTTGAGCGCGGCGATATCTGCGCTGCCACCCTCGGACGATGGGAACGCTGTGTCACCTATCTGGAGGAGTTCATGGAACTCACCCAGAACACCAAGGACATCCCTATCAAGGAAGTCAGCCGAGGCTTTATTCAAGACTTCGAGCATTTCCTGAGAATGACAAAGCAAACGGCCAACAACACCACGGTTCGCTACCTGCGTTACCTGAAGAATGTGATGCAGTATGCAATGGCTCACAAATGGGTCTCTGAAGATCCCTTCGTGGGCAAACGCTTCAAGCGTACAGTAGCGGAAAGAGAATTTCTGACAGAGCCGGAACTGCAAGCGATGATGAATGTTGACCTGCATGAGTTTCCGAGATTGGAAACAGTACGCGACACATTCGTGTTCTGCTGCTTCACCGGACTCGCTTTCATCGACATCTCGTCGCTGAAACGTAGCGACATCTATGTTGATGCCGACGGCAACAAGTGGATACGCAAGCATCGGGAGAAAACCGGCGAACTCAGCACCATCCCGCTTCTGGAAATACCACAGAAGATAATGGAGAAATATGCCGACCATCCGAAAGTTGTTGCCGATGACGTGGTGATACCGGTTTTCTCCAACCAGCGCACAAACTCATATCTGAAAGAGATAGCATCGCTGGCTAAAATCAAGAAACACCTTACGTCGCATATAGCCCGACATACCTTTGCGACAATGTCGTTGGCCAATCATGTGCCAATCGAAAGCATCTCGAAGATGCTTGGGCACGTGGATATAAAGACGACCCAGATTTACGCAAAAATGCAGGACCACACCATCTATGAGGATATGGAGAAAATGCGCCAGAAGTTCAATTCCAAAGGATAAGACGGATTTATCCCAATCAAAACAAATGACCGCCAGGGCTTTTTCCGGCGGTCATTTGCATAATGTATTCAGTATGACGGTCTATAACTGGCGTTCAGTAAATTCTCAAGATCCTGTTCTGCAATCAGGAGTTTCCCTCCAATTTTGTAATGAGGAAAGGTTCCTTTGTCAATCATATCGAAAATAGTACGCCTCGAAATGTGAAGCCTTTCGGATACTTGCCTCACGGTAAGGAATCTTCGGCCATTAAGCATCGGATAATACTCTTTACCTAAATGCTCACATTTTTCAATAATACTGTTAGCATGGTGGAAAAACATTCTCACCCTGCTATCATTCCGGTCAATCAGCGTTTTCATCTTTTTATCAAAGCATCTACATCATGTCCCTTGTAACGGTTGGCTTTCCCTAATTTGGCATAAGGAATGAGACCATGCTCTTGATATGACCTTAAAGTCCGTGGCGCGATATTCAAATATTCGCATACAAATTCTCCACTTACCCAATCGGACAACTTTTTGTCAACCAGTTTTTCAAACATCACCGAAACGATAGTATGGAGCATTTCCATATGATTAACCATATCTTCAAACACCGACTCTTCGATGTGGACGGTTCTTATACTCTCCATTCAATATCACATTGAAGTAAGGTTATAAAATGGCGGCGGCTCGCAAACCGCCGCCATTAAAGTGCTGACAATATAAAGTCAGCGTGGTTGTGGGTCAGACCGCAGGGCGGAATGAGTCCGTATCAGGAACCCGTACATGGGTCGGCTGATAATTGGCGTCCAGAGCCAGCACCGAGGAGAATCTCTGACCGTCTTCAATCTGAAGACCCTTGACCTCGGAAGTGTAGAAGAACGTCAGCAACTGACGTGTAAGTTCTGGTGTGAGTCTGCGCCCGAGATATGAATCGGCGATGCGGTAGTTGCATTCGGCGCAGCGGATGTTGTGGTTTGCATGATAGATGGCGTGGGCTCCGCAGACGGGGCATACAGTCCCGGCATACTCGCTGTCGATGAGCTTGCCGTCGAGCATCTCCGCAGTAAAGGAATAGAGCCACTCGCCAAAATCGGCGATGCACTGTTTGCCGGTGCCGATTCCGGCCGCAAGTGAATCGGCATCGAACTGGAATGCCACGAGATTGGCCCCGGGGTATAGACGGCCGATGTTATCCATAATATCCTCGGCTGTCTCGGTAAGGAATATCATTCCCTCGCACTCTTTGACGAGATTCTTGCCTATGAGGGACGATATTACGCTGCCGAAGTCATCTCCTTTTACTCTGAAAGGCATTTCGGAGTCGGCAAACTCCTGCATGAGAGTGGAGAGAACAGAGGTCAGGTCGTATGTTATGGCCGGAGAGGGAGCAATCTCCCTGACGACAGCTTCGATGAACGGCTCCCCGCACAGCGATATTCCGAGGGGCGCGTTCTGCACTCGTGATGCAGATAGGGTGTGCGTGAAGTCGATACCTCCCGTTGAATAGGAGATTTTGCCGGTTGTGTTCAGTCCGGCGCCTTTTACGGCGTTTTTGCGGTCACGGATGAGCTTATAAAGGCTATTCTCTGCACGGCTCATACTTGCCACCGGATTGGCGATTGTCGTGATGGATGCCTGATGAGTGAAGGGAGAGGTGATTACACCACGGTTGAACAGGTTTCGGGCGGTGGACATTGTACGCCCTGGGAGAAAATGCAGTTTGCGGAACGCCTCTGTCTGGAGTGTGGTCGTGCTGAACAACTACGGTTGCTTGTTGTCGATGCTGATTTCCATCTCCACGGGGAGCATCGTGGGGAAATTAAGTGACTTCAAGGTGGCTTCCGCTTCCTCGATGGTGTCCCACGATTGTTCGCTCATCATTCCCATTCCTGTACCGGGATTGAGACAGAGCTTGAAGGTGGATGGAGAACGGAACGATTCGTCAATGTGCTCGTCAAGGGCTCGAAGGAAGTCGAGGACTACAACTTCGCGGCGAGTGAGGTTGACATTAGGAAAGCCTATGAGATGAAGAGCGTTGTTGAAGTTATAGTTGAACGCGGAATCCATAGCCATGCTTACCAGTCCTGTCTGTGCGAGACGGTGGAGTTGACGCCCGGACTCTCTGGTCGTCAACGCCGAAACGATGTCCGGACGGCGAAGGCTGTCAAGCCACATACGGGAGGTCTTTTGCCCTACATTGAAGTGACGGCACAGGTTGTCGAAACGGGCCTGGGCATCGGCTCCGCTTTCGGAGGCGAATACCACTTCGTTTGCTGCGAGGATGGCCTTGCGTGCGGCTCCCTCGAAACCGCGCTGACATTTACGGCGGTTCTGACGCAGATTATACGTCGAGGGGATATAGGGCAACTTGCCCAGAGTGTTGATGTCGAGTTTACGGGGTGTCAGGAAATCCTGCGGTACTGCGATAACAGTGAGGTCGTCGCTGTTGAAGATACCGGTTATTTTGCCGGGGGTCGCGTTGAATGCCTTGGCTATAGCCTTGGCCGCGCGAGGGTTCTCGGTGATAATTACCATTCTAATGAGAAAATATTTTTTTAGTGAAACAATGGCGGGGAGTCATAGGACTCCGGGGCTACCCGCCGTTAATTATAATATCCGGATAAAGTGGCTGGACATCAGAGTTTGGGACCCTTGGGCTTCTTCTTTGGAGCCTCCTGTGGGTCTGACGGCTTCTGCCGGGCCTTCTGCTTTTGGTTCTTGGGTTCGGTCTGTCCCATATCCAGCTTGTCAGTGACATTTCTGGTGGCTTCATTTGTCTTGCCCTGAAGATTGATTGCAGCCTGCACCTTGCTTGCGTCAGCGAAACCGACGACTTTACCGTTCTCCATGATGCCGAAACTGCTTTCAGGCATCTTCTTCTCCTTATTGAACTGGAGATAGACCATGTAGTCTTTCCCTTCTACATTGAGGACTCCTACCTCGACATTGTTCCCGGCAAGATATTCCCCCTGCTTGCGTTCATCCATAGGAATTTGATACCACTGTCTGAGCCGCTTGGGATTACCCTCCGCATCGGTGAAGTTATACACTTTTTTCTTTGCGGTAGCATCGGACTGCCCCGTTGTCTCTTTTTGAGAGACGTTCTCCTTCTGTTTCAGAGAAGTCATGTTTATGAGACCGAGCGCACGGCGGTCAATGCTGTACCGGAGGTCTGCTTTGAAACGGCGGCCGTCCTTGGTGATGATTTCTCTGTCGCGCAGAGTCGCGCCATTTTTGAGCTGCATCACTTCCTTGATGTCCAGTTCGATATTGCATATCTTGTTCCTGACATATACATCCTTATAAGGTATGCTGAGGATTTCGTTTGTGAGCTTGTCGAGATGGACGATGCTCGGCTCCTTCTCGCCTGTCTTGGGATTGATAAGTTCTACCGTATGGGAGATTGCTCCGTCTTTGAGCAATTCGGCTTTGTCCTCCTCGGTGAACGAGTAGCCGTTGTAGGTCTTGTCAAGCTGGGGCTCGACCTTTTTGATATGGGGCGAGAGTGTGATGCTTCCGTCAGGATTATGCTTGAATGACAGACGGGCCTCAAGCTCCTGTTTTTCACCGTCGATAGTTGTGGTGAGTTTTACCAGACCGGGAGATTTGTGATTATAGAGCATATCTGATAGTTGTTTTTGCTCTTCGAGGTCATGGCGAGTTATGCCCCATTCCTTTTCAATGCGCTCCCAATCCACTTTGTCAGGATCGACCTTGGAATACTTTGTGTTTCCGGTCGAAACATCAGAGGATTCTTTAAATTCCTGAGCGTAATTCCCGGACTTCACTGCGTATGGGTCAAGCATCTGTTTGTTTGCCTCGGGGTTTTCAAGAAGACTTGCAAGAGCCTTACCTTCAGTGTCAAAGTTTGCGGCGGCCACTTTGAAAAGCCCGAATATGGAAGGATTCTTAGCCTGCCGGATGAAGTTGGACATAAACGCTTCGAGCGGATTCTGTCCTTTGCTGAACTTAACGAGGTCGCTCAGCGATGCCGATTTCACATCGGTCATCTGGGGTGAGCCGTCAGGATTCTGCCCGGTCACCGCGCCGATTTGCCCTGTCTCGTTATTACGGGCAATCAGCACATTGGGTTCATCTTGGTTGTTTTCCATAGAAAATAACTTGGATTAAAACTGTTGATTGTTTCCCTCACGGGATTTTATTCTCTCTTTTCCGACAAGTAGGAAATTCCTGTCGATAAAATCATCGAAACTTCTTTGGGTCACGAACTTCAGATTGCCAACTTTCGCTGTATATATTTCAAGCAAACCGGCCTCCGCATATCGGAGGAATGTCCGGGGCTTGACACGGAAAGCCTCCGTGAGGGTTTCGAGCGGAATAATGGGTTCTCCTTTGAATGTGAGGGAAAGTTTCGGTGCTTCCTTTTGTATGGCGATGAGAGCGTCTGCGCCGGTAAGGAAGTCTGGGTCGGTATCCAACCGTCTGCCCTTGCTCATTCAGGTGGTGGTTTTGTGTTACACATGATTTGTTATGATTTTGTTGTCACCGGGAATATCCGCGGTTTCGATAATCATAACCACATGGTTTGGAATTTGACTTGAAATTTTTCAGAAAAGGCGTAATGTATTGATTTAAGGATTGATAGGTGCGGCTGAATATATTTTGCCAATTTTCGGATAATCGGCAAATATTTCCGAATCGGTAAAAATTTCTGGTGCTAAATAGGGTCAGGATGGTTCATTTTAATGTGATAAATTTGATTTGCCTATCCTCACGGACAGAAAAATAGCGTACAGGCTTTTCGATTTTCTGCTGGCTCTGGACGGGCCAATAATCCATCGTTGTTGCCTATACGCTATGCTTGAAGCATAGCACAAGATGCAACGTGAGTTGGATTATCTCGTAAATTGTCCAGATTTACAGAAAGGCTCGCGTAATCTTATGTTATCCTAATATCGGAATGCGATCAACTCTTTAATCGCTGTATGTCTGATTTCAAGTACAAAATTAACAAATTTTTCTGAATCAGACACTCACTTTTTGTGCAATCTTGTTACCTTCAGCGTCAAGGCTATATTTCCTGCGCTTGTTGTTGAGGGTCCTGTCGCACATGCCAAGCATGACAGCCGCGTCTTTAAGGGTTGGTGTTGACCTTATGGCAAATACAATTCTTGACTCTTCATCAAGTCCGGTCATCGACAAAGTTGCCGGTGCCTTGAAATCTGTATAGCAATCGTTTTGGAGATTGCTGACAGTGATACGTCCGGTTGTAGAAACAGCGGCACATTGAGTAACCGTATTTCTGAGTTCTCTCGCATTGAGAGGCCAGCTATATCCTCTCAGCATATCGAGAGCGCCGGGAGTGACCTGACATACAGGCTGATTGTGCATTTCCGCAAATTCTTTAAGGAAGAATCTTACAAGCGGCTCTACATCCTCGGGGTTGTCATGTAGCGGAGGAATAAAAACTGTCGTGGTGGCCGCATTGTGCATCAGAGCATCGTTAAGCGTACCGTCGGCAATCTTTTCCTTGATCGATATGTCTGCCGTTGCTATGATTCTAACATCATATCTCCCCGATTCAATCTCTGCCATAATCAAGGATTGCCCACGCAAGCAGAAGGAATGGAGATTCTTGATAACGACAATTCCACCGTTTGCTCTCTCAAAGCATGAACGGATATGGCAGGCCGGACATGGAACTTCACTGAGGGTTTCAGTCACAAAGTCCGGATGATTGATAATCACCAGTGGCTTGTCAGCACGATTGCTTCTGGTGTGGATATACCGTGCGAATCGTTCTTTTCCAAGACCCGGTTCTCCGATAATCATGACATTTGCATCCAGTTTCGCTATGCGGCTAAGGCAATCCATCGCATTGGTGAACGCGACACCACTTCTGGGATATGGGCTTGTGCGGTCGAATGAACACCCTTTCTTTGGCAAGTAGCGGTTGACTTTGAGCAACAATTCCTTGTCAAAGGTCTGTTGCTGCACATAGTCGATGGCTTTGTGACCGTTCATTGCCCTGCACACATCAACTGATGAAAGATTGACACCATATACAATCACCGGGTGATTGATTCTGGCCTTACGCAGAGCGATGATAAACTCGGGCGCTTCATTGCAGTCCTTGTCTCCGATTCTGAAATTTGCGAGGATAAGCGAACCGAAGGGCAGTTTTTTAGCCTGTTCGATTCCGGCAGACATTGTTGTTGCCGAGACAGGGTCATGCCCTCCCTTACGGAGGATGACACCTGCCTGTTGGTAGTCTCCCGGACCACCTACAATTAGTATTTTCGCCATAGGCATGTAAGTTTTTGGAGAAATTTTTAGATGATACAAAATGTGTCGTTAGATATATTAACAATTAGTAAGAGCATTTAGATGATTGGTGATGAACTTTTTGCCTTGAATAACGGCTGCTGTCCAATTATAGGCGTATGTGTGGACTTCTATATACTGATATCGGTTCGGCGACCATCGATTTTTTTGATGTAGATGACTGGGACGGAGTGTCAACAGAATTGACCTGTTTGTTCTCCTCACCGTCCTGTTCCTCATTCTTCGGTGCGAGTTGGGCGGTAATTTTACGGTCAAGGGCGGCGAGGTCGGATTTGAGTTGCTTCAATTCACTTTCTTTGCCCCAGACTTTGGCGACGATGCCTTCAAGTACCGGAACATCCGCTTTGAGTCTGGCGGTACGCTCCTCATATTGTGCGATGATTCCGGGTATCTTTTCCAGAGCGTTGACAAAGTTCATGCAGGCGGCATGGGTGTCAGACATGGCTATGAAGCCGTTGTTGAACTTGTATTTGTAGTTACCTTCAACCACAAATCGGTTCTGAACGGATTCCTTGCCGTCAGTCAAGACACGCTCGGAGATGATGCTGATGGGGAAACCATAGACTTCTCCGACACGTTGATACTGACCGTGAGTATCGGTGCGCTGTGCCAGTCCTTGCAGATAAACACCCATGTTCTGCTCGTCCATATACTTGCAGTCGTCAAGCTTGAGACTGTTGACAGGGTTGCCGCTATTATCTCTTTGAACCACTGCACTAAACTTGTCATAGTCCTCCTTCATTCTTGCGATAGCAGCCTCATTGTTGGCAATGTCGTGGCTGATGGTCTGGAGTCTGAACCTTGAATTTCCGATACCCTTGTTGAAGGATTTGCGCTCACTCTCCAAAGCGGCAATACGCTTTTCAAGTTTAGCCTTTTCGAGAAGGTCTGTGTTGCCGCTGAGAATAGCCATGTATTCCGAGAAGTTCATGCCGTTCTTCTCGTCCATCGAACCCTCGTCAATGGTTCTGGCTCCCATTGCACCGGATTTCAACTGGGCAATGAAAGTAGCCTTGCAGTGAAGAAGATTGAACTTGTAGGAGTCCAGCGACTTCTCGACAGCATAGATGATTACATTCACCTTGTTATCAGCATACAACTTGGCAATCTCGTTGCCGGCTCGTATCGCACGGCCCTCACGTTGTTCAAGGTCACTCGGTCGCCAGGGGCATTCGAGTTCATGGACCGCAACCGCTCTGCGCTGGGCGTTCACGCCTGTGCCGAGCATGGTTGTCGAACCGAACAAAACTCTGACATCACCGCTGTTCATAGCCTCGATGACAGCCTTTCGGCTACGTTCCGTCTTACACTCCTGAATGAAACGTATCTCATGCGCCGGAATACCATAATCCTCAATCAGCTTGCGCTTGATTTCGGAATAGACATTCCATTCACCGGGCTTGTATGTCCCCAAATCACTGAAAACAAACTGTGTGCCTTTCTGAGCATCATATCTGCGATAGTATTCGGCGATCATTTTGGCACAATGGCTCGCCTTGTTGTTGGGATCGTCACCATAAGACGGGTCAACCAATCGGAGGTCAAGAGCCATCTTACGCGCATAGTCCGTCGCAATTAGCATCTTGGCCTTTTCCTCGGTATCAGACAACGGGGCACGTCCCAATATGGTAGCGTCTCCACTCTCGGCAAATTTCATCAGTTTCTCGATAAATTCCTCCTGCTGAGCGGTAGGCGGAATATTATGAAGAATCTCATGTTTCTCCGGTCGGTCAACACCAACATCCTCGGCAGTGCGGTAATCCGTAATCTCATTATAGAACGCCGCCAATTCCGGCACCTTGATGAAATAGCGGAAACGCTCTTTCTGAATCAGATTGTTTGTGACTGAGAACTCGAAGTCGGTGGTCTTCTTTGCGAAGATAGCCGCCCAAGCGTCGAAACTGCGAATCTCCTGTCTTTCAAGTTCATTCGGTCGTAGATACTTGAAGAGCAAATACAGTTCAGTCAAAGAATTGGAGATTGTCGTGCCACTGAGAAAGGTCGCCCCTAGGTCTTTGCCTGTACGTTCCTGAATGGTGCGTATGGCATAGAGAAGATTGAGGGAGCGTTGGCTTCCGTCAGCATTGCCAAGACCGGCGACACGGGTGTGACGGGTGTTGAACATTAAATTTTTATAGTTCTGAGATTCGTCAACGAATATGTGGTCGATACCCATCTGTTTGAAGTCCACCACATTGTCACGGCTCTGCTCCATCTGGTACTGGATGGTTGCAATCTTGGCGGTAAGGTTCTCCTTGCGTTTGATAAGACCTTTCAGCATGGCGCGTGACACGTCATGCCCCTGCTGCCTGACAACTTCAAGGTTTTCCTCCACGCTGTCAAGTTCCGCCTGAAGAATCTCCTGCTGGATTTCCGGCGACTGCGGTATCTTGCCGAACTGGTCGTGCGACATTATTATGCAGTCATAGTCGTTGTTCTTCATTTTATTGAAGAAAGCGACACGGTTGTCCGCCTTGAAACTCTTTTCATCGGCATAGAGAATCCTCGCGTTGGGATAGGCACTCTGGTATGTCATGGCAATCTCGGCGACATTCGCCTTCATTCCGATAATCATCGGTTTGTGGGCAAGTCCGAGGCGTTTCATCTCATGCGCAGCCATGCACATTATCAGTGTCTTGCCGGTACCCACCTGATGGTCGCAGATGCCACCGCCGTTCTGCAAGAGCATCCACACGCAGTCTTTCTGCGACTGATACACGGAGTGTATGCCGTAGCGGTCTCCGAGCATCTTCATATTGAGGTCGAGGAAAGTCTGGTGGCTGCCGTCATACTGCGGACGCACAAAGCAGTTGAATTTGCGGTTATAGAGGTCCGAGAGTTTCTCCTTGAACTCAGGCGACTGCGCTTCAAGCCAGTCGGCGAAACCGTTGCGGATTTCGTCGATTTTGGTATTGGCAAGCTGGATCGCCTCGCTGTCCGGCACCTTGATGTCGTGGCCGTTCTCATCCTTTCCGGCTGACTTCTTTATGTCGGGGACGGTGTTGTGCAGGGCGTGTTTCAGAAGGCTGATGCCGTCGTATGTGCGGTAATAGCCTCTTACGCAGAACTCCTCCCATATCTTCATGTTCTTGCGTGGCGCGTCACATGAATACTCGTCCATCGAGGATGAATAGGCAATCTTTATGTCGGTGCCATACAGGTTGCTCATGTAAGCGGAGTATATTCCGGTGGGAATCCACCTCTCTCCGAAGTTGAAGTCCAGCTCATCGAAAGTGATTTTTCGTGGAGTGGCATCTTCAAGCGCTTTGAGGGAATCCTGTGCCATAGCGATATATGGCTCGATACCGTCATAGCCGGGGAAGTTTTTTATACGCTCTTCCTCGCGGTCAATCCATGCCTTTACATCCTCGGCTTTCTGCACCACGTTTCCGGCGATGAATCTGTCCTTGATTTCATAATTCTCCACCAGAGGGTTATAATAAATGTGACCCTCCAGATTCTGAATCAGATTTTCCTCGGACATATCCACCAGTCCGGTCATATAGTCCAGATTGACCTCGCCGTATTTGTTGAGCGATGCAGACAAAGCTTCCATCGGGGTATCGACACTTATCAGTTCATCCACAGCGAATGAAACGGGATGATCGAAAATGTCAGCCTTGACAAACCTGCCGTTCTCACCGCGCTCCAGAGCCAGTGCGTCACGCCCATTGGCGTCCATCAATATAAATTTCACATTCTGTTTCTCGTTGAGATTACCATATTTCTCTACGAACTCATCGTAATACTCATTGAGGTGTTCGCGCAGTTCGGCACTTACCTCATGCGTCTCGGCCTCATAGTTGTAGAGTTGCTGGTATGTCTCCGACAGGGTGACATAGAGCATGGCGCGTTTGGCCTGTTCGGACTTCAACTCCAGAGGGTTGAATGTGGCTCCGTTCTTTCGGACTTCCGAGAGGAAGCCGACAAGACCGTCCTGAACAACCATGCTGCCGTTGTGGTGGAAGAACTGAATGTCCTCTGAGAAAGGACGGGGCGACATATCGACCGTGACAGGCTCTGCCTTGATGGTAGAACGTTGACCGGGAACAAAGTCGCCTTCGGTGCGCTGGATTGTGGTACCACCTTCTTGGATAGTCTCGCCATTTGCTGCGGCTTGTTTGGCTGCTTCCTCCGCCTCACGTTCAAGACGCATTTCTTCGAGCTGACGATGGGCAATCGACATCATGGTCTCATAGAATCCGTTGATGGGCGGATTGTCCTCCCAGTTGAGAGAGCCGTAAAATTCCAGCTCTTTTTCACTGAGCGGACGGAATTTCTTGACGGGAATGTCCTTGACCTCAACACTCGGTTTCGGTTTGGGAGCATCCTCAGCAGGTTTTGGCTGACTGCGAGGCTTGCCGATAGGCTCCAACTCTCCGAAAAGATTGTAGGCGAACAGGCGAGGGTCAGGATTGTCCGAGTAGTCGGGCCTGCCGTCGGTTTCTATCTCTTTGGTGGGTTCTGACTTTGGCGGGTCAACGGGAGCGGTCTCAGGTTCTGGATCCGGTTTCAGCTCAACTTTTGGCGGTTGGTTGGGCGTAACCGTTTCGACCACCTTTTGCTTGGGAGTCTTTTTCAACTTCGGGTCTTCCAACTGCTCACAGATTGCCACTCGTTTACCTGCCCGCACGAGTTTGGGCAGATAGGTATCAAGGGCATGATGCGGAAAGCCAGCCAATTCTATATAATTGTCCCTGCCGTTGGCTCTGCGAGTCAACGTAATACCTAAAATCTCCGAGGCAGTAACGGCATCCTTTCCGAAAATCTCATAGAAGTCGCCAACTCTGAAAAGCAACACGGCATCGGGATGTTTCTTTTTCATCTCCTGATACTGTTGCATTAGCGGTGTGTTGGTGAGGCTCGACTTCTTTTCAGCCTTCGGAGCTTCCACCTTCGCATCCTGCTTAGGTGTGGGAATTGGAGTAACAGGGTCAGGTGTAGGCGGTTTGATACCGTTAGAATTATACAATTCCAGATTCAGGCGCAGATGCAGTGACTCGTCGAGTGCCTTTCTCAAATCTGTGGCAATGCCGTCGATACCGCCGTCATGGTGATACACTATAGCGGGTTTGCCATACTGGTCAGTGCCAACCTTTGCGTCGGTGCAGATAACATTCTGCGGAAAAGCCTGAAAAAACTTGTTGCCCGGCACTTTTGTACCCCGGTCAACTACCGACTGGATAAAGAACTCTTCATCAGCCGACAAAGACTTCTTTTCGGTGTGCTTCTGCAAGATGATAAGGTCTGAGCCAACATCGGTTCCGGCATTATCCGAGAAAGTATTGTTTGGAAGGCGCAGTGCAGCCACAAGGTCAGCCTTTTTCACAAGTTCCATACGCACGAAAGGCGAAGCGGCGTTCATTACACCCTGCGATGTGATAAAGGCAATCAGGCCACCCTCTCTCACTTGGTCAAGACCTTTAAGAAAGAAGTAATTGTGTATCGTCTTGGTTGCCTGACGATAGGCAATCTCCTTGCTAACGGCATACTCCGGGTCTGCCACCGCGAAATCCCCGAAAGGTACATTCGAGGCGGCTACATCGAAATAGCCATTGAAGTCACGCTCAATCTTCTCGAAACCTTCAATACGGGTCAGAATTGACGGATGCAGCGCCGAAAGGATTTTGCCCGTGAGCAAATCCTTCTCATACGCCAGCACCTCGGCGCCGGGGTATTTATCATTGCGCAAGAAAGAATCTATGAAAGCACCCTGACCGGCAGACGGTTCCAGAAAACTTTTTATCTCGACTCCGGAATATTTCAGCGAGTCAGAGATGGCATCAACGATGCGGTTATCGGTATAGAACGCTGTCAGCACCGAAGCCTTCAGCGAATCCATATAGTCCTTGAACTCCCTGTCATTGTGGCTATAATCATGTATCAGCCGACGCAGTTCTACCGTAGGCGCGAACAGTTCAATGTCGCTCTTGCTCCACTTGGCAGCATCCACCAGTTCATCAGCATCGTTGAGAATACACTTCAACCCACCAAATCCGGCATACTTCCGCAGAATATCACGCTCCTCGGCACTCTGCGCCGTGCGTCCCGCGACACCAAGACGAAAGGCAAGCCTTATCGCTTCGATGTTGTCGCGCATTGTCTGTAATCTATTGTATGCCATTGTCGCTCATGAAATTAACAATGCGCCCTACGACGGCATTATAGTTAGTATCAAGTTCGTGTCGGTCAATGCCGATAATACTCGCGTCGAACTCTTCAAAGAGGTCGGGAATCTCTGTTAAGGCCCGTATAGTCCAGTATTCCATCGCTTGTTCTGAATCAAGTTCAAAATTATCACTGTAATTTTCCATAAGAATTTCAGTAACGATATCATACTGGGACAGTCCCACATTTTGAAAAAGCGTATCTTCGGCTATCTCCAATGCTTCAGGGACAAGTTTGCCGGCCAGACGCTGCTCATAAAAAGCATTTTCGGCATCTATTACATTTTGTACTACCTGATGTGTATCGGGGTCAAGCATGAACTTGTTGGTAACAAGAAATCCCAACAGTTTCCGCATGAAAAAATCGAGGTCGTATCTTGCTGTAAAATCGTGTATTTCTTTCATTGGTATTAAGATTTAGGTCATTTTCAATAGGTGTCTCAAAGCCGGGTCTGCGGCTATACGGAGTTTTTCATCCTCCACTATCTGCTTTACATCAGCTTTCACCTGTTCATAGTTGCGCTGAATCTCGGTTCTCATCTTGAATCGCTCAGGAGTATTGTCTTCAAAGTCGGTGAGAATTGGAATCGGCTGATACCTGCTTTCCTCTGCCGCCACTTGTTTTCCGTCAATGTCAATCTCGGCATGGAAGATTTTTTGCTTGATACGCTCGTCGATATTATCGCAGACCGCGCCGACAAACATTCCTTGTGTGAGTGTTGAAATCTTACTCGGAGGTATGAGAGCATCCATCTGGGTGTTGAATGAATGACTTACGTCCTGACGGTTTATGCTCATGGATTGCCGTTTCTGCAAAACTTTTCCGAATCGGTCCGAGAGCGTTTTTGCCGTGTTTCCCACAACCTGCCCCGAGAAGATATTACCAACAGTGTTCATGACTACCGCCGCTTCCGGCTTACCATAGTCTCGCTCCAACTGAGAAAAATCCTGAAAACCGAGACAGACCGCTACCTTGTTACTTCGAGCCGTGGCAATGAGATTATCGAGCCCCTTGAAGTATATGGTCGGTAGCTCGTCTATTATCACTCCTGATTTGAGTTTCCCCTTTTTGTTGATGATTTTTACGATACGGGAATTATATAGTCCCAGTGCCGCCCCATAGATATTCTGGCGGTCGGGATTATTGCCGACACAAAGAATTTTAGGGTCTTCCGGATTGTTTATGTCAAGCGTGAAGTCATTTCCAGTCATTACCCAGTACAACTGAGGAGAAATCATTCTTGACAACGGTATCTTGGCTGATGCTATCTGCCCTTGGAGCTGCTCCGCCGCGCCTCCCTGCCAGGCATCAATGAATGGAGAGAGATAGTTTTCAAGTTCGGGATATGATGTCAGTATCGGAAATATGTCCTCATACCGACGGTTTAGCAATTCGATTGCATGAGGGAACGTGCAATGGATTCCATTCTTGTAAATCTTTAGGAAATAGATGATTGCAGCGAAAAGCACGATTGGGGATTCCACAAAGAAGTCACCCTGCTTCTGCACCCATGTCCGGTTCAAGTTCATCATAATAGTATAGCTGCTCTCGTATGCGTCGGCTATGTCGTTAAGAAAAGCAGGATGCAAGGGATTACAGCGATGGCTCCGTTCCGGATCATCGAAGTTTATTGCATAGAATTTCGGCTTTTTACCCTTGTAGCCATTGGAAAACAATCGCAAATGATTGTAGGCTATCGTGGATAAATCCGGCCACTTGAAATCATAGATGTATTGCGAATATCCCTTTTCTATCTGCTGTCTGATAAATGAATTGATTACAGCATAAGACTTGCCTGAGCCGGGAGTGCCGAGTACTATTGTCGCACGAAACGGATTGACCACATTAATCCAGCCCCTATGCCATTTCTTTTTATAATAGAATTTGGTAGGTAGGTTGACCGAATATTCATTGGTCATCTTTTCCGTCTCTTGCTGGAATGATTCATTCTCATCGTTGAAGCGGTCATCCATCATATTATTCTTCAGCATTCGGCTGACCCAGATACCGCCCATAAGCAGACATGAGTAACCTGCAATGGTAGTTACGATATATGCGAACTTCAAGTCCGGAACCATCCACCAGTTCAACAGGAACATGACTGCTCCGGCGGATATGGCAATGGCTATATGCTTGGGCGTTATCTTCTCGTTCTTGACTCCCCGAATGCCAAAACATGATACGGCAAGGAGCAAGAGAGAAAACAGTTTGCTGTTGAAGGTGGTCTGAAACAAACCGCACGTGCGGTTGAAATTGCCGCATATCTTGGCGGCGGTGGCATTGAACCATCCGCTGTCAACGGCCTCCACCCTCGTGAACCAATAAATATTGGCCACTACGAGAATGATGCTGACCGCCCGCAAAAAGTCCATTATTTTAGCCAGTGCCCGGAGGTCATCTTCCTGTTGACTCATATTTCAATAAGAATTTAGTTGTTATGGTTTCTCATAGTTTGGGGCCGCGACGATTCTTCTTGCGCCGTTGCATAGCCCGATAGAACGCCTCTTCCTCGGCATCAAATGCCGGTCCGACACTGAACAGACCGCCAAGGTCGGGAATTGTGATTGAGTTATCTTCGTCAGAATGTCTCCCGACTGTCTGATGATGATTGGTAGAATGTTTGTCGTATGGCGCAGACTGAGTATCCGGTTCCGAATGTGTATTGCCTCCAGGATTATTTATTGGAGTAACAGCCACATCGGGCATTTCCGCAGGATTGTTTTTCCATTGCTCAAGGGCATTGGCTGAGAACTCTCTGCCAAGACGGGAGCCATTCGCCGCAGTCGCCGATTCGTGGTCAACGAAGGTGGCACCATAGATTCGTCCGGTTTCAGTGTATCTTAGGATAAGGTTGATTCCCTGTTCTTTAAGTTTGGCAATGAAATCATTAAGGTCTCGTGACTGCGCTCTCGAAGTCGCGACCTTACGTTTGAGAGGATGAAGGTTAATCTTCTCCTTGCTTCTCTCGAAGCGTCCTTCAACCGCAGTCCTGCTCGCAAACTTACCCAGTCTTGAAGCCTTGAACGGATTGGCAATCGGTTCGCCATTATCATTGAGCGCAAAATATACCAGTCCATGATACTCACGGCCGTTTACCCTGCCGTCGGTTTCCTCACATCTAATATTGTATAACCCGAGAATAGCGTTATACTCACCCAATGTCTGGAATTTCCAGCGCATCCCTACAAGTTTGACGGTGTTTGCAACCTGCCGTTTGACGTCACCCGAAGGATCAAGTTTGGTAATCGGTGTGTCGGGAGATACCTTTTCTCGTTGTGCCTTATGAAGATTATACTTTTCTTCCAGCTCCGTGGTAATCTTCTTGCTTCGTCGATACAGGAAATCCTGATTTAGCCTTTTCCCCTCCTCATTGACATTGACGGTTACGATGTGGATATGATGACGGTCGATGTCCTCATGCTTATACATGACCCACGGCTGATTGCCGAATCCGAGTTTTTCCAAATACTCACGGGCCATGACTTCAAGGTCTTGGTCTGAAAGTCTATCATCAGGATGCGGATTCAGAGATATGTGAAGTACAGGTTTCTTGGTACGCCCCATTTTGGGCATAAAAACCTTGAAATTCTCGACCATTCCGCTGACACTGACCTTGCCGTCCGGGGGAAGTATGATTTTATTGGCAGCGAGGATGCGGCCTTTCGCTTCGTTTATCTTTTCGCCGTTGTAGCTGATTGCACCATATAACGATGATCCAATTGATATTTTTGCGACCATTCAGTCTCGAATCTTTCTGTGAGAATCTTGACTTCACGCATAATCGAGGCCATATCCAACGTGGCTTTTTCCAGTTTGTAGAGCATGGCCATCGCTTTCTTTTCTGAAAATCCCGACTTCAATTCCTTCACCATAAGGTCATAATTCACTCCTACCGTTCGGAACTGGGCGAAAAATTCAGAGAGTTTGGCGCAATATACGGCAAGCGAGCGGTCGGTGGTCAGTACCCGGAACGGGCGAGAGAATACCAGTTGCTTGATGAAAGTGGCTCTTACATCCTGATTGGCTTTCTCCATCATCCCGATGAATGTGTCCCATTCGAGGTCATCAAAGCGCACCTTGACGCAGTGGCTGCACTTGTTGGCGACCGGCGGTCGCCCTCCTTTGTTGAAAATTTCTGCCATTGAATGTCTGATTCAACGGTTTCACTTCCACTTAGCCCTTGGCAACGCAGTTTGAATTATGGGGAATGCGACTTCGGAGCAGTCCCTGCCTTGCAAGGTTGTTTTGAGGTCAGTTCCTCAAAACCTTTACAGACCCTGTAAAGACACCTTGCTATGTACACGTGTACATTAGATTCCTTTGAGATGATCCGAGGTTTGAAAGTCTAAGCCCGCTTGACATCCGACACCTCGCTTTTCTCTTTTGCGGCCTCCTGATGGGGGCTGGTTGAGCGTGGAAGCTTGACATAAAGATAGCAAAAAAATCCGAGACTGCCAAATGTGGAACAGCTCATGAAAAAATCTTCGTATCCGAAATGTTAAAGTTCCCACAAGAATTATGCGAATAATCTTGCCAAAGCGTGCCAAATCAAGCCAAGTAATTGAAATACAAAATATTGAAAGATTTTGAGATTTGTAATTACACTTCTTTTTTGTTATCTTTGCAGAGCATTCGACCCAAATATCTGTCTTCATGTCACGATAAAAATTTGAAGATATACACGGATGGACATCGTTAGACACGTAGTTGGTCAGATTGCGACAGAGAGCACTTTGAATATATTTAGAGATTGTTTTTTTTATAAAGATACCTGCGTATATCCTTCCATAGAGTTCAACCTTATTTTGGATTTATGTTTGTTTGGAACTTCATATCGAACGATGTATGCACTTGTCAATAGATTTATCTTTCTTAGTATGTATCAATATTGCTTTCGACCTAATTACCTATCTATATAGGTACCTATAGCCCTATGGCCGTCAGGCTATCGGCTGAATCCGATGCGTGAGTACCGGAATGATCCCCTTATGGCAGCGAGGGAAGAATCACAGTGATGTGACTGGAAAATGTTGCCGTCCCGTCTGCATTCTTGCCGGCGGAAGCATATCGTCTGATGCCGTCATGCCGGTCTGATAAGTGAGCCCGACTTGTCGATGGACTATGCACGGAGCTTATGCGGTATGAGAATCTTTCAAACGTCACCGAATGAAAGAACCCAAATTTGTTGCCTTTTCCACCCAGAAGGGAGGAGCCGGCAAGACAACCCTGACTGTGGTCATGGCGAGTTACCTGTACTACGTCAAGGGTATGAAGGTACTGGTTGTGGACTGCGATTATCCGCAATACAGTATTGAGGAGATGCGGCAACGCGACAAAGATCTTGTCGATTGCAATCCCGCATTTGAAAAAGCGTTCAAGGAGAATGTCCTGCGCACGAAACTCCAGCCGTGGCCCATGCTGCTGGCGACACCAGACAATGCAATGGAGAAAGTACGGGAGATTGTGGAGGGGGGCAATGAGATTGATATAGTCCTCTTCGACCTGCCCGGCACAATCAATAACCGAGGTGTGGTCAATATCCTCAACTGCATGGACTCCGTAATTGTGCCTATTGCGGCAGACCGGGTCATTCTTCAGAGTTCGCTGGCTTTTGCGATGAAAATCAACGAATGGCTCACAACGGGTAAATCGCAGGTAAAGGAGATGTATCTGCTCTGGAATCTTGTGGATGCGAGGGAGAAAACCGAACTGTATGACCAGTATGAGAAACTCTTTGCCGAATATGGACTCATAACGCTGAAAACACGTATCCCAGACACGAAGAAGTTCAGACGCGAGGGGTCAAAGACATTGCCGAGAGCTGTGTTCCGCTCCACAGTCATGCCTCCGGACAAGACGTTAATCAAGGGAACACGTCTGCCGGAACTTGCGGATGAGATTATGACTGTGCTCAGACTCTGATTCTATGGCGAAAGTTTATGATTCGGATGTCGATCCCGACGAGTTCATCCGGGATTTCAGGCAGGAGCCCTCCGGTATCGGAGGACTGAAGAAAGCCCCTATGATAAAAGATGACGCAACTCCTACGCCCATATCCGAACTGCCGAAAGGAAAAACTGTTCCCAATCGACCAAAACGTAATGTCTGTGAAGAAATTGATGACGGGGACGAGGCTTATCGCCGGAGATTTCTTCTTGACCCGACATATATGTGGCCGCAGGAAAAGTTTCAGCCGGTGGAGATAGACCCGGAGTTCGTGCAGAAGATAAGACGCATCATTTCCTATGAGAAGAAACGGCCTTGCACCGTCAAGGCATATGTCAATAATGTCCTTGCCGCACATTTCGAGCAATATGCGGCATACATTGAAAAACGACTATAATCGCAACATTATTTATCTGAATGAAAAACAACAATCCCACTGTGACCATTCAGGTCATATCCGGTGGCTCACTGCCTCCATGTGGAAAATCCGAGAAGGATAAGTACACTGAAAAGTTCCTGTCTCCAATGGAGATATGCTCAAACTCGAAGGTTTACATACCTTCCGGCCTTCATGCGACACTCCAGCGTCTGATAAAGACAGTGGATATTCCCGGGGTCTCCCTATCATCATACGTCACCTCAATCATTACCGAACATATCCGCGAGAACGCCACAGCCATGAAGGGTGTCTATGACGACAATCTTCAAGAACTGTTCGGATGACGACATTCTTTTTATGTGCATTGCTGTTGTGCAATGTATTCATGGTGGGTGTGCTTTTGGCCAGACCATCCCAATCTTCGGGAAATGACAAGGAAGAAGAGCAACCTTCGGTATCTGACGATACTGTCAGAGAAGAGGACAATGACATAGTGAAAATCGTAAAGGTAGCAGTCAAAGAGACTGTCCCGGAGGTCTTGAAAGTCATGGGCCGTTTTTGCGATGCAGACCCTGCCGACATTGAGGAGACCGGGGATGCTGATGATGAACACCCTGCGATAGTTCCCAATGACAAGCTGGATGACGTGTTTACCCATTCTGCCGTCACCGTTTCCGATCTTGATGAAGAAGAGCAGGAAGTATTTGCTCCAAAAGCTGAGGGTCTTGATTTCGAGGCTATGCAGAAGACAGTCAATGTCCTCAAAGGAAATTCTTCGTCTGATGAAGATATGGCAGTTGCCAGAAGAACGCTCCCCGAAGTATCCGGCACAGAGATAATTGAGCGTATCGCTCTCGACCCTATTGTGCGTAAGCGGATTCTTATGATTGAATGTCAGTTGCCGGTAATGGTGTTTGAACCTGAGACAGGTAAAGATGCCGGGAACAAGAATCCGGCAAAGAAAATCGTGTTTCACGCAGATATTGACACGACCGGATTTGATGGTATCGACTTCAATATTTATCGCTAACCAATCTAACCTTAATCTATTACTCTAATGCTTAATTTTTTCAAGAATCTTTACAACAAGGCTGTTGCATGTTGTAACGCTCCTTCTCGCCGAGATATTATCGGCAAAGCGACTCTGGCAGTCGTCACCCTGTTTTTTGCGTCACAGGCAACCTTCGCAGCCGGGAATGGTCTGAGCGGCATCAATGAGGCTACTTCTATGGTAACCAGCTACTTTGACCCGGGCACAAAGCTCATCTATGCCATCGGTGCAGTGGTGGGTCTTATCGGAGGTATCAAGGTCTATTCCAAGTGGTCGTCGGGTGATCCCAACACCAGCAAGACCGCCGCGTCATGGTTCGGAGCGTGTATCTTTTTGATTGTGGCCGCCACAATCCTCCGCTCGTTCTTCCTCTAACTAAGTGACATGGCCGAGTATGCTGTCAACAAAGGCATAGGACGGTCGGTGGAGTACAAGGGACTGAAGGCGCAGTATCTGTTCATTTTCGCCGGCGGGCTTCTCGCCCTGTTCGTGGTGTTCGTCATCATGTATATCGCCGGAATATCCCAGTGGATATGTATCGGATTCGGTGTTACTGCTGCCTCAGCCCTTGTGTGGCTCACCTTCCATCTCAATGCCAAGTACGGGCAATACGGTCTGATGAAGTTAGCTGCCGTGAAATACCATCCCCGCTATATCATCAACCGTCTGCGCCTTAACAGACTGATTAAAGGAAGAATAAAATGAGAAACACGTTAAAAGCCACAACACTGGAATCCAAACTGCCCCTTTTGGCGGTGGAACACGGCTGCATCATCAGCAAGGATGCCGACATTACGGTTGCCTTTGAGGTGAGTCTGCCGGAACTGTTCACAGTCACCTCTGCCGAATACGAGGCAATGCACGGAGCTTGGTGCAAGGCAATCAAGGTATTGTCTCACTATTCTGTGGTGCATAAACAGGACTGGTTTGTCAGCGAGAAATACCGTCCGGATTTGCAGAAAGATAACCTGTCATTCCTCGACCGCTCTTTTGAGCGTCATTTCAACGAGCGTCCGTATCTGGCGCATAAATGCTACCTGTTCCTGACAAAGACCACAAAAGAAAGGGCGCGTCAGCAGAGCAACTTCTCGACGCTCTGCCGTGGGCGAATAACCCCGAAGGAGCTAAATCACGAAATGGTTGTCAAGTTTATGGAATCTGTTGAGCAGTTCGAGCGTATCATCAACGACACTGGCTATATCAGGCTTCGCCGTCTGACAGATGATGAGATTGTCGGCACCGACAAGGCTTCCGGGCTTATCGAGAAATATATGTCGCTCTCGATGGAGGATATAACCTGCTTGGAGGACATCGACCTATCGGCACAGCAGATGAGAATCGGCGACAAGATGCTATGCCTGCATACGCTGTCAGACACGGAAGATCTTCCGGCAAAGGTCAGCACCGACAATCGGTATGAGCGTCTATCGACTGACCGCTCGGATTGCAGGTTGAGTTTTGCCTCTCCCGTTGGGTTGCTGTTGCCCTGTAATCATATTTACAATCAGTTTATACTGATTGACGACCATGACGAGAACTTGGCGAAGTTCGAGAAAACTGCGCGTAATATGAACTCGTTGAGCCGCTACTCACGCTCAAACGCAATTAACAAGGAGTGGATTGACCGCTATCTCAACGAAGCTCACTCTTACGGACTGACCTCAGTCCGGGCTCACTTCAATGTTATGGCGTGGAGCGACGACACCGAGGAACTGAGACGCATCAAGAATGATGTCGGCGGTCAGTTGGCGACAATGGGATGTATGCCCCGGCACAACACCATCGACTGCCCGACACTGTATTGGTCGGCAATGCCGGGCAACGAGGCTGACTTCCCTGCCGAAGAATCATTCTATACGTTCATTGAGCCTGCCGCCTGTTTTCTCACTGCCGAGACCAACTACCGAAGTAGCCTTTCGCCTTTCGGAATCAAGATGGTTGACCGCCTCACAGGTAAGCCGATTCATCTTGACATCTCGGATGAGCCTATGAAACGCGGTATAACCACCAACCGCAACAAGTTCATTCTCGGTCCGTCCGGTAGCGGTAAGTCATTCTTCACCAACCATCTGGTGCGCCAATATTATGAGCAAGGGGCCCATGTGCTGCTGATTGACACCGGCAATTCCTACGAAGGGCTATGCAACCTGATCCACAACCGTACCCACGGCGAGGACGGCATCTATTACACCTACACGGAGGATAGTCCAATATCTTTCAATCCATTCTATACGGATGACGGCGTTTTCGATGTCGAGAAAAAAGATTCAATCAAGACGCTCCTGTTGACACTCTGGAAATCTGAGGATGACAGGGTTACAAAAACGGAGAGCGGCGAACTTGGCTCGGCGTTGTCGATGTTCCTTGACAAGATGCGAAACGACCCGGAGATTGTTCCCTGCTTCAACTCGTTCTACGAGTTCATGCGTGACGATTACCGTCAGGAAATGGCGCAGCGTCCTATCCCTATCTATAAACAGGACTTCGATATAGATAATTTCCTGACTACGCTGCGCCAGTACTATCACGGCGGTCGTTTTGACTTTCTGCTCAATTCCAAAGAGAATATCGACCTGCTCAACAAGCGGTTTGTAGTCTTTGAAATTGATGCCGTGAAGGACAACAAGGAACTTTTTCCAGTCGTGACAATCATCATCATGGAGGCTTTCATCAACAAGATGCGAAGGCTCAAAGGTATCCGAAAAGTCCTAATCTGCGAGGAGGCTTGGAAAGCCCTTTCTACTGCTAACATGGCTGAATACATGAAGTATATGTTTAAGACGGTCAGAAAGTATTTCGGTGAGGCTGTGGTGGTTACGCAGGAGGTTGACGACATAATATCGTCGCCGATTGTCAAGGAAACCATCATCAACAACTCCGACTGCAAGATTCTCCTTGACCAGCGCAAGTACATGAACCGCTTCGACCAGATTCAGGAGCTGCTCGGCTTGACAGACAAAGAGAAGGCGCAGATACTCTCCATCAACATGGCGAATAATCCAAACCGCCTGTATAAAGAGGTGTGGATTGGACTCGGCGGAACACAGTCTGCCGTCTATGCCACGGAGGTGTCGATGGAGGAATATCTCTGTTACACAACCGAGGAAACGGAGAAGATGCAGGTTCTCAACAAAGCCGCCCAACTCGGTGGCAGCGTAGAGGCTGCAATCAGGTTGCTCGCCAATGAGAGAAGGGAGGGTGCCACATGAGAATACCCAAATTCTTTCATCCGATTCTCGGAGTAATGGCAGGGTTTATCCTGTTCCTCGTCGGTATTGCAATCCTGACGATAGTCTTTGTCGGAATGGTCAAGGCCGCCAATTACGCCGCGCCTTACTTTGCGGAGGTCGTTAAAGGTTTCCAACTTCTAATCCACAGAATATTCCCGCTATGAAAATCTCAATAACCATTTTGAAGGTACTAATGGCAATCACTTTCGGACTTATTGCCGGACTTGCAGTGATGCTCCTGCTGCCGCTGCTGTTCACCTTCGCACTCATCAAAATTATTGGTGGCGCAGCCGCCTCAATCCGATAACCACAAAATCCAAAATTAAAAATGTACGAAGAAATTAAAAAACTACGCCATTCATTATGGCTGACCACTGATGAGAAAATCCAGCTCATCTTCCAAGACAACAAAGGTCTTTCCATGGTAAAGGTACGTGAACGCGGAGATAACCGATCAGAGCACATGTACCTACTGCTTCCCACTCTTGAAAGCGAAGTATTCGCTTTTGACACTCCCAATGGACGATTCACCGTTGGCATTTCATCTACCGGCGAAGAACTGTTTCTCTCTCCAATCGGAGTGTTCCTGTATCCCTATGGTCAAATCGGTTGCAAGCCGCAGACTATCAGCATCAACAATGCTGAGTCCCAGATGGTGAACATCAGTGCGACAGACATAATCAACTAAAAAAATGACAAGAATGAAACAACTGAAATTTCTATTCCCTCTCATTGCCCTGTGCCTCCTGTTGGGCACGGGCAGGGCAAACGCCCAGTGGACGGTAATCGACCCGTCAAACATCGCCCAGAGTATCGTAAACTCTTCAAAGTCACTCGTTCAGGAGTCAACGACCGCCACGAATATGGTCAACAACTTCAAGGAGACGGTAAAGATTTACCAGCAGGCGAAGAAGTATTACGATGCTCTCCAGCAGGTGAATAACCTTGTCCGCGACGCCCGTAAGGTGCAGCAGACAGTCCTGATGCTCGGCGACATATCCGGTTACTACGTCAACAATTTCAAGAAGATGCTGACCGATCCCAACTTCACAAGTGCTGAGTTGTCGGCAATCGCCTCCGGATACACCCGTATCCTCGAAGAAGCCAACGGCGTACTCGGCGATCTGAAACAGGTAGTCAATATCACAACGCTATCCATGACCGACAAAGACCGCATGGATGTAGTTGATGACTGCTACAAGGAGATGAAGCGTCTGAAGAACCTGACGGCGTACTTTACCAACAAGAATATCTCCGTGTCGTACCTCAGAGCCAAGAAGAAGGCAGACACCCAGAGGGTTGTCAACCTCTACGGCGACGGTTCTGAAAAATACTGGTAAAGCCTATGCTGTGCGCGATAGATTTCTCAAATCTCCACTCCATACTACGGTCGCTCTACGACGAGATGATGCCTCTGTGCAGCGACATGGCGGGAGTGGCCCAGGGCATAGCCGGGCTTGGCGCCCTGTTCTATGTCGCCTACCGCATCTGGCAGGCGTTGTCAAGGGCAGAACCGGTTGATGTGTTTCCGCTCCTGCGTCCCTTTGCCATCGGGTTCTGCATCATGTTCTTCCCGACGGTCGTGCTCGGCACCATCAACTCGGTAATGTCGCCGATTGTGCAAGGCACCGCCTCGATGCTCGAAGGGCAGACGCTCGACATGAAGAAATACCGCGAGGAGAAAGACCGTCTGGAGTATGAACAGATGATGCGTGACCCCTCGACAGCCTACCTTGTGGATGACGCAGAGTTTGACCGCCAGATAGACGAACTCGGAGTGACTGAGGTTGGCACCGCCGCCGGAATGTATATCGAGCGTGGAATGTACAAGGTCAAGAAGGCTATCCAAAACTTTTTCAGGGAGTTGCTTGAAATGCTGTTCCAAGCCGCATCGCTGACCATCGACACGATAAGGACATTCTTTCTCGTAGTGCTGGCGATACTCGGGCCGATAGCCTTTGCAATATCAGTGTGGGACGGATTCCAGAACACCCTCGTCCAATGGATTTGCCGATACATTCAGACCTACTTGTGGTTGCCCGTGGCTGATTTATTCTCCACAATCCTTGCCAAGATTCAGGTTCTGATGCTCCAGAATGATATTTCGGAACTGACTAATAATCCGAATGTTGACCTCGATGGATCAAATACCGCTTATGTCATTTTTATGATTATCGGCATAATCGGTTACTTCACAATCCCGACCGTTGCGGGGTGGATTATTCAGGCAGGTGGCATGGGCAGCTACAACCGCTCTATCAACAACACCGCCATGACCGGAGGCTCATGGGCCGGCAGTATCGCAGGTGGTGTCGCTGGTAACGTGGCAGGTCGAGCCGGAAAGTTGCTCAAATAGTATTCTAACACTATTCAAACATTGATTAAATGGAATTTAAGTCATTAAAAAACATAGAAACCTCTTTTCGGCAGATAAGGCTGTTCGGCATCGTCATGTTATCGCTCTGTGCCTTTATCGCAATCGGCTCGGTCGTGCTGTCACTGAACTTTGCCGAAAAGCAGCGGGAGAAAATCTATGTACTGGACAACGGCAAGTCCCTGATGCTTGCCTTGTCTCAGGACATGGAGCAGAACCGCCCGGCGGAGGCACGTGAACACGTCCGACGCTTCCACGAACTGTTCTTCACTCTGTCGCCCGACAAGTCGGCGATTGAACACAACATCAACCGCGCCATGTCACTGGCCGACAAGAGTGCCTATAACTACTACTCCGATTATGTCGAGAAGGGTTACTACAACCGTATCATCGCCGGAAACATCACTCAGGTCTTGCAGGTGGACAGCATAGTCGCAGACTTCAACGACTATCCCTACAATGTAAGAACCTACGCCCGGCAGATGATTATCCGTCAGAGCAATGTGACAGAAAGATCGCTGATTACAAATTGCCGACTGGTCAACACCTCCCGTTCCGACGACAACCCCAACGGTTTCATGATCGAGGGTCTGACAATTTTAGAGAACAAAGATTTGATAACCACAAAACGTACTTTATCCCAATGAGTATAAAACAGAAAATTCAAAACCTCGTGTCACCCTTATATAATAAGGTGTGGCACGGCCCCAAGGGGAAAATCAAGGAGCGGCTGAAAAAGGTTTGCGACGATATGCCCCACAAACAACGCCTGACGGTAGTGACCGTGCTGCTCTCGGCTTTCATCCTGATTGCCTTCTTCGTCTTCGGTCATGCCTGCTACAAGATGGGAGCCGGCCACGCTCGGCAGGCTATCGAGATAGAGCATATCCGTCAGTTGGAACTACCATCCAACGACAATCCCGATGTCTCACCTAAAATACTTGATTATGAAGTTCCTCGATGACCTCAAAGCAAGGCTCACGCCCAAGACTTCGGCTGAGCGTGAGCGACTGAAAAGACTGGCGGTCTATACGCTGCTGACCCTCTCTTGCCTCGTCTGCCTTTGGCTTATCTTCGCTCCGAGTGGCGAAGATGAAACGACCAAGGGAAAGGCAAACATGGAACTCCCTGACCAAACTTCCGAAGGTATGCCCAAGACCAAGATCGATGCCTACCAGCAGGAGGATATGCAAAAAGAGAAGGCTCAGAATGACAGCACAATCAATGCCGTTACTCTCCAGCTCGACACCGTGACCGCTCCGGCAGAACCCGCTGTTCCTGATGAAATCCAGAACTCGGCAAACGCCTATCAGCAGGCTCAGGCTTCATTGCAGGATTTTTATGTCCCCGATTACAGCCAGACCGAACAGGTGGCGGAGTTACAAGCCCGCATCGACGAACTGGAGATGCAGAACGCTATGGTACAGCAGCAGACTCAGCAGCCCGATGAGATGGAACTTCTCGAAAGGTCGTATCAGCTTGCCGCACAGTATATGGGTAATGGCAACGGCAATTATCAGGCTCCGCCTCAGTCCGATGAAAAAGGCAAACGCAACGTGCAGCCGGTTCAGAATGTGACCCACAATGTGGTATCGACATTAAGCGCAGCCACAAACGAGCGGGGGTTCAACACCTCGGTGGGCATGAAGCGGTCGGTCGGTAAGAATACAATTGCCGCCGTCATAGCCGGAAACCAGTCTGTCACCAACGGGCAGTCGGTAAAACTGAGAACCACCGAACCGATGTGGATTGGCAACAGGCTTATTCCCCGGAATACCACGGTAGTGGGAGCCGCCCGATTGCAGGACGAGCGTCTGGAGATTGAGATAACCTCGGTTGAGTCAAACGGTTCGATCTATGAGGTGGAACTGAAAGTCTATGACTCCGACGGTCAGGAGGGTATCAATATCCCCAACTCTATGGAATCGGACGCGCTCCACGAAATCGGTGCCAACATGGGTAGCACGATGGGCAGTTCAATCAATATCTCCACCGATGCAGGGGCCCAGATCGCGTCCGATGTAGGCAGAGGTCTCATCAACGGCGTAAGCCAGTATCTCACAAAGAAGATGCGCACTGTCAAGGTGCATCTTAAATCCGGGTACAGGGTAATGCTCTACCAGCCCGAAAACAATTAACAAACCACAAATCCAACGTAAATTTTTATGAAACTGAAAACATTTTTTCTCTCAGCCATCGCCGTCATCGGCATGGCAACCCCGGCCTTCGCAAAAGACAAGGCACCCAAAAACACCGAAAACAATGTGTCGCCTGACACTGAACAGGTAGCCGAACACGACTTGAACGTGTATGGTGCCAACTACACCGACGGCGACAAGTTCGACGGTCTGACCCGAAAGGTCGGTTTCGACCGTATGATTCCGCCCCACGCACTGGAGGTCTGCTACGAGAAAACCACGCATATTATCTTCCCTGCGGAGATAATTTATGTGGACCTCGGAAACGAAAACCTTGTGGCAGGTCTCGCTGATGGAGCGAAGAATGTACTTCGCGTTAAATCAGCGTTTAAGCGTTTCAAAACCGAAACGAATCTGTCAGTAATCACCGATGATGGGAGCTACTACACGTTCAATGTCAAATTTGCGAAAGAGCCTCTGCTTCTGAGCATTGAGATGACCGATTTTCTCCATGACGGCGAGGCTGTGAACCGTCCGAACAACGCGCAGGAGATATACCTCCAGCGTCTCGGCGACGAATCCCCGATGCTTGTCAAACTGATTATGAAGAGCATCTACAAGCAGAATAAGCGTGAGATAAAGCATATCGGCTCAAAGCGTTTTGGAGTGCAGTTCCTTCTGAAATCCATCTATACAAACAATGGGCTTCTCTACTTTCACACCGAATTGAAGAATACAAGCAATATCGCCTTTGATATTGATTATGTCAGCTTCAAGATTGTGGATAAGAAGGTTATAAAACGGACTGCCATGCAGGAGCAGGTGCTTGAACCGCTCCGCGCCCAGAACTATGTGACGGTGGTACACGGCAAGCAGTCGGAGCGCACGGTCTTCGCTCTGGAGAAATTCACCATCCCTGATGACAAACAGCTCGTTATCGAAATCGCCGAGAAAGAAGGCGGTCGCCATCAGTCCTTTGTGGTCGATAACGAAGACATCGTGAGAGCCAATGTAATCGACGAACTTTCAATCCAGTAACCAATGAAAAAAGCGATAATGATAATCGCTGCCATGCTCAGCATCTTCGGAGGCCGGGCAATGGCCCAGCGATGCCTCCCCGGAATGTCAGCCGTGGAAGTAAAGGCGAATATGGCAGACGGTTTTTATACCGGCAAATCCCGCGACTGCGGTTATGACCTCGGAGTATTCTACTCCGTATTCACAGGCAATCACGGTAACACATGGTCTTTCGGTGGAGAGTATCTCCAGACTTTCAAACCCTACGGCGAGAAGGGTCGTATTCCGGTGGCGCAGTTCACAGGCGAGGCTGGATATAATCTCCATATCCTCAGCGACTACTCGATGACATTCCACCTCTACGGCGGCATATCCGCACTTGCAGGATATGAGACGGTAAACTGGGGTAAGAAAACACTCTCCGACGGCTCGACACTCCATGACGGCGACAACTTTATCTATGGCGGTGCGCTCAACTTGCAGGCGGAATTTTATCTCTCCGACAAGATAGCCCTGACCGCCAATGTCAAAGGCCGGTTCACTTTCGGGAGCGATGTTCAGATATACCATACAACCTATGGTGTAGGTGTCAAATTCATAATCGAATAGCCTATGCGATATACGAAAAATGACATTAAGAATATCCTGCTGACGGAGTTCATGGCGGCTCTCGGCGAAAAGCCCGTAAAGGCTTTCGGGGACATGAAACTCTACTATGCTCCCCAGCGCGATGACCCCGAACCGATGTTAGTGGTAGATACCAATACAAACCGATGGTATGACCATGCCACAGACCAGAGTGGCGACATCATCGACCTCGCCGCCTTGAAGATGAACCCTAACCTCTACACGGATCCACGCGACTTCATCTTGAAGTATATGAATGAATATGAGCAAAGCAAGGAGCTTTCGGCAATGGCACGTCGTCCGCAGGAGCCGATAATTATCAGCCTCGACATAAGGAAAGTGAAACTCACTGACTTTATGAAAGCTCTCGGTCAGGAACACCCGGTGGCGGCTGACGGTAATCTCCGTATTTACAATGCTCCCTACGATGACAAACTCGGTCCGACAATGGTAATCAACATCGAGACTAATCTCTGGAGTGATACCAAGTCCGGCGCATACGGCGGAATCTATGACCTCGCCTATGAGTTGACCGGCTCGTGTAATATGTCGGAACTTAACCGATATATCGCCTCTGAAATGTCGGCTTTGGATAAGACCAAAGACAAGGAACAGAAGATAGAGCCGCCCAAGCAGGAACAGGAGCCTGACAAACCCAAACGGAGGATGCGCTTATGAACATTGACGACATCAAGAAAATCTCGCTTGTCGAGTTCCTCAATCAGTTGGGCTATCAGCCTACCGGACGCGACAGCAAAGGTCTATGGTTTTACTCCCCATGTCGAAGTGAGCGTAAGCCATCGTTCCACGTCAATCCCCGCAAAGATGTATGGTTCGATTTTGGCAGTGGTGCCGGAGGCGACATCTTCACTCTTGCCGGAGAACTGTGCAACTCCAGCGACTTCATCAGACAGGCGGAGTTCATCGCCGAGAAGATGCAGATGCCTATAGCAAAGCCTTATAAACCTGAGCCGTTCATCGAGCAGCCGACATTTGAAGATGTAAAGGTCTCAAAACTGGAATCGCCCGCCTTGCTGAAATATCTCGCAGACAGAGGTATTCCCCGGAACATCGCCCAACGGTGGTGTGTGCAGGTCGATTACAGACTGCATGGCAAAAACTATTATGCCATAGGCTTCGAGAACAACGCGCATGGATTTGAGTTGCGCAACAGTTTCTATAAGGGATCATACCCTCCGAAGCACATAACCCACATTGCCGACGGCAACGCCCGGTGCAACGTCTTTGAAGGCTTCATAGACTTTCTTTCAGCGGAGCGCCTCGGCCTCAATGACGGTTCTGATTCTGTTGTTCTCAACTCCGTTGCCAATCTCGGCAAAGCACTGACAATACTCCCGGAATATTCCGTAATCGCCTGTTATCTCGACAATGACGAGGCAGGTCGAGCCGCCCTCGCCAGACTCCGCAGGGAGTTGGGCGACAAGGTTATGGATAAGTCAGCTCTCTATCCCGACCACAAGGACCTCAACGAGTACCTTGTGGCTACCCAACCTAAAATTTCAAACAATTCAAAATTAAAACTCTGAAAAACAATATGAATACAATTCTCAATAAAATCGGCGAAATCCGCCTCACTCGCGCCCGGTTCTTCGGGTTCTGGGCAATCCTCTTCACTCTTGTCCTCGCACTGACTTCATGCTCCGACGACCTCGACGTGCAGCAGTCCTATCCCTTCACCGTGGAAGTCATGCCCTACGGCGACAAAATCACCAAAGGCGAGACCGTCGAATTACGCTTCGAGATCAAGCCCGAAGGTAACTACGCCAACACCCTCTACACCATCCGCTACTTCCAGTATGACGGCGAGGGGACGCTCAAACTCGTTGACGGTCCCGTACTGGTCAACAACGACCGAGTGCTTCTCGAAAGCAAGACATTCCGCCTCAACTACACCGCCCAATCTTCCGAGGCAGTGAAATTTGGGATATGGATCGAAGACAACTTTGGGTCGACCCCGTGGCAGCAGACCTTTGAGTTCAATAGCAAAGACAGCGGCGACGATGGCGGCAAAACACCCGGAACTATCAACCCCGTCAATCCCGGAACCATAACACCCATCGGCTTATGAAGAAAATCCTGATATTCCTCATGGCGTTAGTGACCCTCGCGGTCACTACGCCAACCTTCGCCGCAAAACGGTCGATTATGGAGCTGCCTCCCTACGAAAGAGCCGTCGTGATTATCAAGCACCATGAGACCATGCACGACTCCCGAAAACATTGGCCATACCTCGGCTACGGTCACAGAAAACTCCCCGGCGAGAAATACTTCCGAGGCTACAAGATGAGCGAACGCGAGGCTGACGCCCTCCTCCGCAAAGACCTCAACAAGTTCATCGCCCTCTTCAGTGACCTCAATCCCTCCGACGCCCTCCTTATGGGAGTCCTATCATACAACATAGGCCCCGGCGCCGTCAAAAAATCAACCGTCTACCGCAAACTAAAATCCGGCAACCGCGACATCTACAAGTCCTACATCTCCCACTGCCTCTACAAAGGCAAATGGCACAAAGGACTTCACACCCGCCGCTGCCAAGAGTTTGCTGCATTATTTGCTCGTTAAGTTGCTGCATATCAGGCCCACTTAAAATATATTTGTTTTGAGTGGGCTTTTGCCGTTTACCTTATCTGTCCGTTGGTATTATCTATTGTAACGACTAAAAACTACACCCAGTTATGAATAAACTAATTTCAGTTATTGTCTCCCTCATGGCGACCTTTAATACCTTCGCTATCGATCCAGTAGGAGCAAGGATTGACCGAGAGGGAGGTATGGACATTCCAACTCCAATCTTGGTTATCATGCTTATTATCGCAACTATTGGTTGTTTTGCAATGGGTTTGTCAAAGGATAAGGATGAGAAACGAGATTCCTCGGGTATGATATGGATCGGCATTCTTGGTCTCGGAGGTCTCGTCTTTGTCTTCAGTCATATATCGTGAGATACGTAAAATAGTAAGCAACAGCCTCTATGAGTAAAATATTATAGCCATTGATTACGTGTGCTTGACAATTTTTTTGTAACTTTGCGTTTGCAGTGTGTCCATTTATGGTCGCAAGGCAGACATTTGGAAAATGAGCGTCAAGCACTCGGTTATCTGATACTGAAAATCTGGACAATTTTCACTTCTACGCAGATGACAAGCAATGGCGCTCACGCTGATGTGTATATACCGGTTCTCGTAACTGTCATATATGCCAAAAGCGTGAGCTTTTTACTTGTTACTCGTAGAAAGGCAGTCCAGAGCCTCAGTATGGTAGCATTGTTTGAAGTTCACGCTTCTTTTGTAGTCATATAGATAATTAACCAACCAGTAATCAAAAGATTATATGAACCGATTATTCCTCTCAGCTTTACTGCTCCTAATTAGTTCAGCGGCAGCTTTCGCACAAGCGGAATGGGAATCAGCCATTCCCAGCGGTTTGGCATGGAAGGCCGAACCGAGACTCACCACATTCTCAACCACATTGTCAGGTCTACGAACATCCAATCTGACTACTGAGTCTTACGACAACAAGAAAAACAAAAAGGTCGGTTATCTCTCAGCATATCTCACTCAGCAAATTCCTCTCGACCGTCCTTGTGAGATAAGATTTACCGTTCGCAATACCAACAACTACGTGACTGGTCCTAAAACCCATGTTACCCACACAAAGAAAAAGGTGAAGGGCGGACGCGTCGTGGCTAACATCGCCCAATCTCTGCTTCTATTTCCGATTGGTCTCGGTTCATGGTGGTGGAATCCTGCCCGCGAGACAGTACAATACGGATATAAGGATGATTCTCCCTCTCAAGTATATTGGGGCTATACAATCACTGTTAAATCAACAAAAGGTTCATCGACAACATATTTCAAGCGATTTTGCCATTCCGATGGATACGCAGTCGACGAATTAAGTTCCGACAACAACAACTGGCGTAGAGCCTATGGTGCTTCGGGCACAGAAAATCTGAAACTCGTATTTGACAAGGACAAGACACTCAAACTGTATTCTGGAAGTGACCTTTTAAAAACATTCCCTGAAGCAGCGGCTATAACATACCTCGGACTTGATGCCGGTTGTAATGCTAAATTGGAAACATCTAACTTCTCCATGCAGAAGACAACCAATTATGGCACTGCAAAACCCATGATGGAAGAAGCTGTAGCTATGATACAGCAGGAAAACTATTATGGCGCATCGAAGCTTCTTACCGAAGTAATGGACAAGGTGGGATACAGGGACTTCAATACATATTACATGAAAGGCTATTGCCAGATGGCTCAGAACAATCTACGCACCGCTATAGACGAACTGACCAAAGCTATAAACCTCCCATCCTCAACAGCTTCAGAACGGGAAGGAGCATATTATCTTCGTGGCTATTGCAAGGCGCAGCTTGAAGATATAGATTGCATAAATGACATGCGCAAGGCTGGCGAGGACGGCAAAACATGGCTTAAAGAAATGCAGCTTGAAGACTTTTATCCGAATCAGAGTGTGATAAGAGAAACCTCTGTTCCGACTAAGACCAACAGCCGTCCAAAGAGAGCATTAAACACCTCAAAGAAACCACCTCTGAGAAAATAATACATGAAGATCTTCGTCGCTCTCATTATTCTCACCATGAGTTTGGCAGCCCAAGCCCGGTCTGTCATTCCTTTGATGTTTGCCAATGTGAAATACTCCAAACTTGAAGATGATAATAAACTTCTTCTTTCGCCGGCAAAGGTTTCGGATGGGTTCTATGAGAATGTGGAACTTTTGGAAATAGACAATACGTTAGTGCTTCGTTGCGAAGAAGGCAGATCTGATGAACATGGATTTGTAGATGAGGGTTCCATGCACTCTATCATGTTTAAAATTTCCGGTCTGACATACGAATGGATTGATCCGGTAAGACAAGAAGGAGTGCTTCTCAAAGGTACGTGTTCAAACAAGCAGTTGGGCTATGACCTGCCATTTGTCTTGCAATTTAACGCAACCGGTTCTGATATGCTGTCTGTCGGGCAAAACGTGAAGACTCTCGGCGAAGTACATAATTACGACTTAGACAGGCTATTTGAACTGGGAACAGAGGCCATAACTAAAACTGCCGCTACACCGAAAGCATCCATCAAGAAAAAAGTCATAAGGAAACACAAACCCAAACTAACAAAGTAATGATGAAACACTATGCCTCTATCATCCCCATCTTAGTTGGGTTGATACTCGTAAGCGCCGGTTGCTCAAATTCACTTCAAAACATAATTGAGGACACTAAGGAAGCGACCGTCACCATCTATACATTCGATGAATACGGCTCTCCCTCCGGAGAAGGCTCCGGCTTCTTTATTGATGATAAAGGGACTTGCCTAACAAACTATCATGTCCTTGATGGTGCGACCAAGGCTATCCTTAAAACTTCGGAAGGACTGGAATTTGAAGTTGATTCTGTTCTGATTTCCAATAAAAAGAAAGATATAGTCAAATTCAACATCAAGAATCCGGACAAGAAAAAGTTCGCATATCTAAGTTTTGCCAACTCGGAGTTAAAACAAGGGGATAAAGTCTACAACGTCAGCTCTCCTGTCGGTCTGGAACAGACTGTTTCTGACGGAATCATCTCGGCATTGCGAAGCGATTCTCATGGGGATATAGTGCAGATAACCGCGCCCATATCTCCGGGGAGTAGTGGGAGTGCCATCGTAGATGAGAACGGAGATGTTATAGCCGTTGCTACCTTCCTTCATCGTGGCGGTCAGAACCTCAACTTTGGAGTAAAAATGTCTGACGAAATATTGGCTCTGATTAAAGACAACGAGTTCAGCAAGAAGAATCCGAAGTTCAACAAGAAAGCAGACTTCGTGATTGTCAATGTCCCGGCTTCCAACGCCCCACATGTGCGTCTGAACGCAATAGAATTTAAGCCGGACGCGACCATAGCTTATTTGTCCTACTCCAACCTGGATATGACCCGTAATCCTGCACAGGTGTCATTTCAGACCGAGGACAAGACAAAATCATATGCCTTGATTGACGTTGCAAATGATAAGAACTACGCCATGACCTCCTTCTCGACCGCCGACCATGAGGATGAGACTTTGATAGTTCCACTTGCCTCAACGGCCCAATTCCGGATGGTCTTCCCGGCCATACGCAACAATGCAGACCTGACTGATCTTGAAATCAAACCTCAGGGAGATGCAGTCGGCTGGAAATTTGAAGGGGTGAATATTGCAGATGCCCGTGCTGCGCTCCACTATGACATGGAGACATATCAGAAAAACTATGCGTACGTCATGATGAGAGAGGGTGAACTTGACTATGCTCAGGAACTTTTTACTCAGATTCTCGAAGAAACTCCTGATGACGAGGATGCACTCAATGCCATGGGTATATTATCCTATGTGCAGGGCAACTTGAAAGATGCACTGACCTACTTCAATGAGGCCATTGAGAACCATCCGTCAAGCGAGACATCCTACAACAATCGAGCAAAATATTATGCCGATAAGGGTGATTTGAAGAAGGCCAAAGCAGACCTCACAAAGAGCATAGGCATCAATGAATCGGGTGAAAACTATCTCAACCGTGCCGAAGTCAACATGGGACTGGAAGATGTCGAAGCTGCTCGTGCCGACCTTACCAAGGCATTGGAAAAAGGCGGGTTGATTGAAGACCCCTATACCTACTACAAACGAGCTTGCTGTGCCATATATCTCCGAGACTACCGTCAAGCCAACGAAGACATTCGCATGGCTTATAAGCTCAATCGCGACCCCGACTTCGATAAACACCTTCAAGAACTCTACAACGCGATACCTTAGTCATAACAGTACACAAGATCCTGAAAAACGACGGGGAGATTAACATCCTGTTGATTGCTCCTAATGTTCATAAAGCCAGCTCAAGGCCATAAGTGTCTTGGACTGGCTTTGTTTTGTTTTGAAGTGTCGCATAAAATCACTAAATTTGCATTAGTTTATTCTTTTGATGTTGTTATGGCAGATTTAAATAGATTAAAAGTGGTTCTTGCGGAAGAGAAAAGAACCAGTGTATGGTTGGCTGAACAATTAGGAGTCAATCGCACAACTGTGTCTAAATGGTGTACAAACACTAACCAGCCGGATTTGAATACCTTAGCTAAAATAGCGGAACTACTCTGCGTTGATATATCACATCTTCTTAATAAGACCTTGATAAAGGATTGATATAATGGCTATAACAGAAGATGCTCTTATCAGATATGGTGTTCTTGACGGCTGTCTGAGGCGACCCGGTCAGGGATATTCCATTGATGAACTTACTGATGCCTGCAACAGGAAGCTTCAATATACTACCGGCAGTTCAGTCAGTAAGGTGCAGGTGCGAAAGGACCTTGACAGAATGAGATCTCTCTATGATGCTCCCATTGATGATAAATCATTCGTTGGACATACAAAGTACTTCCGTTATACAGATCGGAACTTTTCCATCAATAATATGCCTTTTAGCGATGTGGAAATTCAGCAGACTCGTTCTGCATTACAAGCCCTCGGTCGATTGAAGGGAATGCCTCAATTTGCATGGATAAACGAGCTCCTGACCAAGCTGGAAGACCGGATGTTTTTAGTACATGAAAATTCCGGAGCTACAGCTATCGGTTTTGACGAGAACCCACGCCTTGAAGGATTGGACTGGATTTCTCCTTTGTATGAGGCAATTGTTAATAAGAGGCCACTGCATATTAAATATAAACCACACGGGAAATCAGAAATAGAATGGGACATTCATCCATATTACCTGAAACAGTATAACGGACGTTGGTGGGCGTTGGGTAAAAACAATGATTACCCCGAAGGTAAGCCAACTTCCATCCCGGTAGATAGAATCATAGATATTGCAGAGGCTTCTTCTAACATTTCATTTATTGAAAATGACGGACCTGATTTTGACACCTATTTCAAAGATGTTGTCGGTGTCACTGTCCCCGACATGAACCCGATTGACATTGATATAAGACTCATTCCGGGAAGATTCCCTTTTGTCAAGTCAAAACCACTACATACATCTCAGCAGATTATAGATGAGGAAGCAGGGATAATTCGGCTTCACATAATCCCGAATCCTGAACTATATTCGCTGCTTTCTTCGTTCGGGAAGGACTTGGAAGTATTGTCGCCTAAACAAGTACGTCTCCAAATGAAGCTGATTTCTGAAGGAATGGCAAAATTTTATGAAAGATTATAGTCACAGTATAATCTTTGGCCGTAATTTTGCAGCGTAATTCTTAAAGATTCGTTTCTATATGAGCAACAGCGCACTTCAGGAGAAGGTTTACAAAGTAATGAATGCCCTTACCCGTACCGGCGAATTTCGAGATGTCATCGAAATCGTTAAGGAACTCCTATGTCTTATTTATATATCCTCAAGGTCGAATCTGAATCTGGAGGAATATCACGATGATATATACACATTACGTAATGAAATTCCCGGCTCCCAGGTTGATCCGTTTACTAAAAACATCTTTTACAAGGATGTCCTGATGTTATCCGGGGCAGCGATGCAACATTTAATTGAGGCTCTTCGTAGTTTCGATATTTCTAATGAAGTAAAAAGATCTGAGTTGGCTGACTCTATAATTAGCTGTGCAATAGAACATACAGGTAAATCAGCGGGCCAATTTTTGATTAACAATAATCTTGCAAGATTGATTGCATTCCTCGCTTGGGAAAGAGGAATGGATGATGTTGTTGATCCATTTGCCGGGATTGTAAGCTATGCAGTTACTCCCGAATTTTCCGACATAAAATATCGCGGAAGAGAGTATTCTCTCGAAGCCTCTATTATAAGCAACCTGTTGTTGGCTATCCACGGACGAAAACAGTCTGTGGAGGAAATGAGTATGGCTGATAAATGGGAATACCCTGAAAATGCAGAGAATTTGATTACAGTTCCACCTTTTAACTTTCCGACAAAAGAACTGTATAGTGACATCCCGTGTCGTTCTAAATATGTTCACGAGCTGATAGTTGAGTCTTTTATAGTGGATTCTGAATCTAAAAAGGCAATTATATTGCTTCCATCTTCTTTTGCTTATTCCCAAAATAGCGAATGGCTAAGAAAAGAGTTGCTAAACAGGAACTATATTGATAAAGTAATCTCATTGCCCTCAGGAATTCTAAATGGAACTCAGATTACTTCTTTGATAATTGTATTGGATAAGACGAGAGCCGATTGGGATGTAGAAGATATAACTTTTATTTCGCTTGTTGATTGTGCAAGAAATTTGTCCCGAGGTCGTAGCGAGTTAAATCTTGAACATGCTAAAAATCTTATTCTCAGTAGAAGCGGAAAGTATGCCAAGGATGTAACAATCAATGAAATTTTAAATTCGATTAGTACAGATATAAATCCTGGGAAATACATTGTTGGGAATTTACTGCCGGAAATATCCGCAGATGCTCATATCGCTCCATTGTTCGCTTTTTTGCAGCCCATTGAATTTCAACCACAAAGGGTTAAATTAGGAGAAACGAAAGACATCGTAGGAATAAAAGACTTATCTGACACCTATGATTTTGCCTTTATCGGAAAACCGTCATCAAAAACCACATCCCGTTATGTTGAACTTTCCGAGGATGCTATCATAATCGCAATTAGCAATGATGAATTCCGTTTGGGACGATTCAAATTCAATGGGACTCCACTGCCAATGAGTGCTAATCTTTATGCTTATAAAGATGACAGTATGATGGTTATAGATTATTTGCTGTTGGAGTTGACAAAGCCGTACATGACTGATCAATTAAAGGTTCTCGGTCTTAGCTACTCCTTGAATTCTGTACCTTATGCTATTCACAATCTCAAAATTGTTTGTGAGAAACTTGAGGAACAAAGACATATCATACAGGATGCCCAAAGACAAAGGGTGGCTGAATTACATGTCGGACTTTCTTCCATTCAAAGTGATTATCGAAAGGATGTTCACATGAAACGTCACGCGATGGGACAGACTATTGGCACTTTGGGTAGTTGGTGGACACTTCTGGAGCAAGCACGAACAAATGGCAACTATATTGATGAAAATGCTATACTCCCGGGAACCGATACCAACATTGGCACCATATTGGACAATATTAAACTGTGTTTTGGTCGGTTGGCCACACAGGTCGACAAGTTCGACAGAGGGTATAATGCGACACCAACAGCGATATACCTTGATCAGTTTCTTGAAGAATATCTCAGGACCCATAAGTCGCCGATATTTCACTACGAACATATCGATAACCAGGTTGATTCCGCCATAAATACCATTGGCAGCAGCAAAGTACGCGTCATATACTTTCCATATGATGTGTTGCAGATGATTCTCAATAATATAGTAAGCAATGCATGTTCGCATGGATTTGGAAACAAGACATCATCTGAGAACATCATTAAAATCGCGATAGAAGCGGCTGATGGGAGTTTCATCCTGTCAATTTCCAATAATGGTGTGCCCTGTCCCCCTGATATGACACCGCAAAAGATGATTACTTATGGCGAATCATCTGATTTACGTCATCATTGTGGTATCGGAGGATATGAAATAAGCCACCTCATGAAAGATTTCGGAGGCGAATTGGAAATTAAGCTTGATTCGTCCTCAGAGTTTCCAGTCGAATATCGTTTAACGTTCAAATCCATTGAAAATGAGTGAAAATTTACAATATCGAGTTCTTTGGATAGAAGACAACCCTAATTTCAAAGATTCATTTGAGAAAGTGGCAGCCTCAGAAGGGATAGTTATGACTCATTATGAAGACTGGGAAACAGCATCGTCCTATCTAAATCAATATATTGAGGAGATTGACGCAGTAGTTTTTGATGCCCATTGCAAGATTCGGAAAGGAGAAACTGTGGGTAATGATAGCTTTTTGCATATTGCTGTTGTTGAGATGCTGCTAATCTTCGCTAAACACCATACGGTCCGTCCTTGGTATATTCTTTCAGCGGGCACTATGAATCGTTTTTCTGATATCACAACAATCATAGAATCTTACCGCAGTCAGTATATAGAAAACTGGGGAGAGCTTGTCTACACCAAGACACGTCCAGATGTTTTCTCAAAAGAGTTCTCAGATGAGTTCAGCTATCCCTCCGGTCCAAATGAGATGGATTTGCTTAAAAGAATCAAGGAGGTCTGCTCGCTGCATGTTCATAATATCGCATTGGCCCGTCATAGGGATACACTGCAATATCTGGGAATACATTCTTTAATTAAGGGACATTCTCGTAAATTCTTATTGCATCTTCTGAGTGCATTTTATGAGCCTCAAAAATATATCGGATATTCATTTGCGGGGAATCCTATCCGACGCATCTTTGAATGTTTGGTACGAGCAGGTGTGGAATTAGGCATTATACCAGAAGAAACGACAGCTGGTGGAAATGTCAAGTGCATGGAAGCAAGTCGTTTTCTCTGTGGGGAGAATCCGAAAGAGCTTCCTTACAGATATGGTCTACTGGGAGAGCGGATTCTTGATGCGACTGAATCAAGTATGTTAATCACAATCCTGACATCCACGAATGTCGCCTCACACGAATCGGCAGAAGACTATGAAGAAGATGAAGTGACTTTGACCGAGGACAACAGGGATGAATTTTCAGGATGCGCTCTTTTGATGTGCCGCGTGATAAAGGCTTTCGGCAGATATGCCGAATCACACAAAGACATTGAAGAAAACAAATTTAAATGGAAGCCCAATCCAAATACTGTCGAAGGCAAGGAATTGACAATCCAGTCAGCCGGAAATATACTTTATGCAGGTGACTGTCTGTTGCCTGTCAAATCATGGCTGCACCCCGGCAATAAAGTCATATTGAAGGATGTCGTTCTCAATACTGATGTCTCGGCAGGTCCCTTCCCTTTCTTCTGTAAGAATCCTCAAACCCCAAAAGCAAAACGTTGAATTATGGCTATAAAAAAGTCTGAATTATATAGCACGTTGGCTAAGTGCACCAACAAAATCCGCAGCAACTGCGGGCTTAATGCCGAGCTGTTTAAGAATTATGTTCTTATCATGCTCTTCCTTAAATACATTTCCGACCGCAAGCATTCGGGAGAACTGGAACTTATCGAGATTCCCGACGGTTGCTATTTCGAGGATATAGTCAAGCTTAAAGGCACAACAGCAATCGGCGACGGTATCAACAAGATTATCGGACAGATAAAGGATGCCAATCCCGGTGTGCTCGATTTCATCGACCAGACCAAGCATGATTTCTGCAACAAAGACCTCGGCAAGGACCTCAAGGCGGCAAGCAGCGTTATTACAGAACTGGTCACAGCTTTTCAGGCTGACGGTCTTGACTTCAAGCGCAACCGTGCCGCCGACGATGACCTTATCGGTGACGCATACGAATATCTAATGCGCAACTTCGCCAGTCAGAGCGGTAAGGACAAGGGTCAGTTCTATACCCCCACCGAGGTAAGCCGTTTGATGGCGATACTTATAGGTGTGAACCGTGATACCCGCCGCAACATATCTGCCTACGACCCGACCTGCGGTTCAGGTTCGCTTCTTCTCCGCACCAAGGCCGCGGCCCGTCCCGGCACAAGCGTCAGTTTGCAAGGTCAGGAAATCGATCCCGGCAATGTGGAGATGTGCAACCTCAATATGATCATACATGGCGACGAGACTGCTGACATACGCTGGGGCGACACCCTCAATAATCCTCTGCATGAACGCAACGGTGTGCTCGACACATTCGATTATATTGTCAGCAACCCTCCCTTCTCGCTCCACCGCTGGATGTCGACCGCAAAGGAGGATGACGAGTTCGGACGATGGAACCATACCACCGGCGTTCCTCCGCAGCAATATGGCGATTTTGCCTTTCTGATGCACGTGGTGAAGTCGCTGAAAAACGCCACTCAGAACGGTCCTGCCGGACATGCCGCAGTAATTCTCCCCAACGGAGTGCTCACCCGTGGAGGCGACGAGGAGACACTACGTCGGTTCCTCGTTGACCAGCAACTCATCTCCGGCATCGTGGCATTGCCGCCCAACACCTTCTACGGCACCGGCATTGCCGGAAACATCATCGTCATCGACAAGAACCGCAGCCGCGACGGCATTCTGTTTATCGACGGTTCACGCGGTTTTTACAAAGACGAGGATAGCAAAAACCGTCTGCGCGAGCAGGATTTGCGACGTATCGCCGATGCTTGGGAAGCTCGTGCCGACATTCCTCACTTCGCCCGACTCTCCTCATACGACGACATCCGCGCCGAAGGCTACAATCTGAACATACCCCGCTATGTCACTCCTGAAAGCAAGGAGATAGACCATGATATCGAGGCTCATCTCCACGGCGGAATACCGGAGACCGACATCGACCGACTCGGCCATGTTTGGGAGGCGGCTCCGTCGCTCCGTGATGAACTGTTTGGCAGACTACGCGACGGGTATGCCTCTCTAATTCCGTCGCCGGATGCCATTGCCGACACCATCGAGAACAATGCAGCCTATATGGCTCGCCGTGTGGAGTTCGGCTGTGCACTCGACCGCTGGGTCGAAGCCGTGCGTCCCTCAATGTTCGCTCTTCAAAAAGACTGCCACCCCAAGGAGGTGATTCAGCAATGGAGCGATTCGTTGCTCTGCACCTTGCTCGGCTCGGAGTCGCTTATCGACGCATACGAGGTGTATGACTGCCTAATGAACTACTGGAACGAGACTATGCAGGACGACGTGTATATGATTTCGCGCGACGGGTGGGCACCGGAACTTACCGTGCCGCAGAAGAAAAATGCCAAGTGGAGCGAACTCGCCTGCGACCTTCTGCCGCTCGACATTGTGGTGGAGACATTTTTCTCGGAGGAGAGAGACAAGTATAACGAACTCTCTGAACGAATTTATGCTATCACTGAGCAGTTGAAGGCATCGACCGACGGCGACGACCACGAGGATGAAGAAGGCTCGCAATACATCAAACTCTCTGAGAAGGAACGCCTGATGTCAACCGCCACGCTCAAAAAACTGAAAGCGAATCTCAAAAAGCTCAACACGGAGCTTTACGACAAGATTCTGCTCAAGTATTCTCAGCTTGACGAAGCTACGGTGCGTCGTCTCGTTGTCAATGACAAATGGCTTGCAGCTATCGTAAACCGCAGTCATGAGGCGATGGACGGGGTTGCACAGACTCTTGCCACCGAAATAAAAGCTCTTCACTACCGCTATGCCGACACCCTCGCCGACATCGAGGCGGAAGTAAGCGAGAAAGAATCCGCAGTTCTCAATCATCTCAAAACAATGGGCTTCACATTATGATAGAGACGAATTTCAAACATACCGACATCGGCCCCATACCACACGATTGGGAGGTGAAACGTTTGAAGGATGTTTCTTCAACCGCTTCAGGTGGAACACCTTCAAGAAACAATGCTGACTATTATAAAGGTTGCATTCCATGGTTTACTACAGGAGAACTAAGAGATTGTGTTCTATGCGATTCTATTGAGCATATATCTAAGGAAGCCATTTTAAATTCATCCGCTAAAGAATTTAAAGAAGGTACAATATTGATGGCTATGTATGGTGCCACCATAGGTAAGCTGGGGATTTTGTCACAATCATCCACGTCAAATCAGGCTTGCTGTGCACTTGGTTGTGAAATGATTAACAATATATTCTTGTTCTATGAATTGCTTTTCAATCGTAAATATATAATTGAAAAGGGATTTGGTGCAGCACAACCAAACATAAGTCAGAATATAGTAAGAAATTTATTTATTGTTGTTCCACCATTGGCGGAGCAGGAGGCGATTGGCAAGGCGTTGAGTGATATAGACGGGTTGATCGAGGGTTTGCGGAAGCTGATTGAGAAGAAGCGCAACATCAAGCAGGGCGCAATGTCACGCCTTCTCTCAGGCTCCCTCCGCCTCCCCGGCTTCAATAAACCGTGGGTAACTCGGACATTAGGCGAAATTGGGCATCTGATTCCAAATAATAGCTTATCATGGGAATACTTGACTAATTCCGGAAAAGTAGCTAACATACATTATGGACACATCCTTACACGCTTTGGTGCAATTGTTGATGTTTCATATACGCAATTACCATATGTGGAAAAGAATTCTGAAGCCAGATTCCTAAAAGGCAACATGGCGAATGATGGTGATATAATATTTGCCGATACTGCTGAAGATGATACAGTTGGCAAAGCCATAGAATTAATTAACATTGGCGATAAACATATTGTCAGTGGGCTTCATACTTTTTGGTTCAGGCCTGATGTGGAATTTGGTCATAGCTTCCTTGGTTATGCTGTAAATGGAGAAGCCTTTCATTCTCAGATTCCATTATTAGCGACGGGGACTAAGGTAAGTTCTATTTCAAAGCCCAATCTCCTTAAATTGGAACTTCATTATCCCACCGACCTGACGGAGCAATCGGCGATAGCCAAGGTGTTGACCGATATGGATGCCGAGATTGAGGGGCTGGAGAAGAAGCTTGCCAAGTATGAGCAGGTGAAGCAGGGAATGATGAAGCAATTGTTAACCGGAAAAATTCGTCTGATATGACACAACTTATAACCCATCCGGAGCGTGTGACTCAAAACGAGGCGATACGCCTGTTGCAGAGCGTTCTCGGTTATCGCTATTTAGGCAATCTTGCCGACACTGAAAATAGCAATATCCGCGTCGATGATTTGCGTCGTTTTCTAATCAACAAACAGCATTGCACCGAGGCGATGGCCGACGAGGCCATAATGAAGCTGCGCGAGGCTGCACAGTGCAGCCAGTACCGCGACCTCTACAACAAGGGGCTGGAGGTGTATCGTATGCTGCGCTATGGTGTGTCGGTGAGCCAAGGCTATAACGATGTCAACACCACGGTGCAGTTCATCGATTGGGAACACGCCAAGGAAAACGATTTTGCCGTGGCCGAGGAGGTGACGGTGCGACGCGTCAGTGAAGACCTGCGCCACCGCCGCCCCGACATGGTGGTGTATGTCAACGGCATCGCCCTCGTGGTGCTCGAACTGAAACGAATGAGCGTCAGCGTTGCCAATGCAATCCGTCAGAACCGCCGCAACCAGCAGGATAATGAGATATGCCACTTCTTCACGACGGTGCAGCTGATTATGGCCGGAAACGAGAGCGAGGGTCTGAAATATGGCGTTACGAAGACACCTGAGGAATTTTGGCTGAAATGGAAAGAGCCGACAGGCGACCCGTGTCCGCCAAGTCGGTTTACGGTGCAGGAATTTCCAAACGAGATGTTCCGATCCCTTTTGCAGATGCTCGAACCCGGGCGTCTGTTGGAGTTTATTCACGATTGCATTGTCTACGACGGCGGCATCAAAAAAGCGGCTCGTCCGAACCAATACTTCGCATTGGCAGCGGCCAAGGAGCGCGTCCGCAAGAATCAGGGCGGAATCATCTGGCACTCGCAAGGCGCGGGAAAGTCGCTGACCATGGTGTGGCTCGCGCAGTGGATTCAAGAACAGCCGGGCGACAACCGCATACTCATAGTGACCGACCGCGACGAGCTTGACCGACAGATAGAAACAGGATTCAAAAACACCAACCAGACACCCAAGCGAGTGCGCAGCGGTCGCGAGCTTGTAGACGCAATCCGAAAACCCGGTAACAGTGTGCTGACCACCCTGATTCATAAATTCGGCCTCGGTCTGCACGATGCCACTGCCGACCGAATCACCGTAAGCGGGAAAAAGGCGACACGCAGTGCCGAAAACATCATGGAAGCAATAGCCCGGTCACTCCCGGAGGATTTCGCTCCGGCGGGAAACTTCTATGTGTTCGTCGACGAGTGTCACCGCACTCAGGGAGGCGTGCTTCACAAAGCCATGAAGCAGATAATGGGCGACAAGGTGATGATAATCGGTTTTACCGGCACACCGCTTTTGAAAAAGAACAAACTTACTACACTCGAACAATTCGGCTCGTTTATCCACACCTATAAATTTGACGAGGCGGTGCGCGACGGAGTTATCCTTGACCTGCAATATGAAGCACGCAATGTGGAACAGGCAATCGAAGAGAACGACAGGGAGAAAATCGATCGGATGTTTGAAGCCCGTACCATCGGATTGGGCGACCGTGCGAAGGAAGCCTTGAAAAAGAGATGGGCGACCTTACAGAAACTCTATTCGAGCCACGACCGGATGCAGCGAATAGTCGCCAACGTGTGCGAGGATATGGTGTTGCTCAGTCCATTGGTCAACGGTCACGGTAACGCGATGCTTGTGGCCGGCGATGTCTATCAGGCTTACCGCTATTGGGATATGTTTCAGCAAACACCCGAATTGCACAATCATGTGGCAGTCGTGACAAGTTATGATCCGGCATTGGGCATAAGCATAGAAGATGGATATAGCGATGACAGCCAGCTCACCGAGGAGGAATTCAAGCAAAGGAAAGCACAAGAGATGATGGGCGATATGGATGCTGTCAGCTATGAGCAATGGGCCAAGAAACAGTTTATCGACAATCCTAATGACATGAAGCTCCTCATTGTGGTCGATAAACTGCTCACCGGTTTTGATGCTCCGAAGGCGACTTTCCTCTATATTGACAAGCATATGGAGGACCACAATCTGTTTCAAGCTATATGCCGCGTCAACCGCAAAAGTGAGGATTGGAAAGAATTTGGTTATATCATTGACTATAAAGATCTTTTCAACGAGATACACGATGCCATCGAGGGTTACACCTCCGGTAAGAATGAAAACGCTCTTTCCGGATTTAGCGACGAGGATGTGGACGGATTGTTGAAAAACCGTCTTGAAGAATCGAAAAAGGCACTTGACGATGCTCTCGAGGAACTGGAGAATTATGTTCAGTTTGTGAAAGAGCCAAAAGGAGCCGACCAATACTTCGACTTCTTCTGCTGGGATCAGGCGACCACCCCAGCCGAGGAGCAACAGGCGGTGAGCCTTGAAAATGCTAACAAACGCGAAGGATTCTACAATCTCGTTCAGAAACTGACAAACCGTTATCTCGCCATAGCCACACAGATGATGGAAGCCGGATACACTGTAGAACAGGCCGAAAGGATACATCAGACGGTGCTGGATTATGCCGAACTTCGCGATGCAATCATGCTTCGCTCGGGAGACATGACCGATCTTAAACAGTATAGTTCGATGATGCGTCAGTTACTCGACCGCTATGTGAAAGCTCCCCGTTCAGAGGTACTCGCCAAACTGGAGGATTTCACATTTCTGGAACTTATTGAGACGGAAAAGGATGCAGAGCAGGTCGCTGACGAACTGACCGACGGCGGCAAAGATGGAGAATCATCGGTCGCAGAGACAATTGCTTCCAACATTCGCCACTACATTGTGCGCAAACGTGATACTAACCCGGAGTATTTCGATAAACTGAGCGACAAGCTCAACAAATTGCTGGAGGAATATCGGCAGAAAGCAATCGACTACCGCACAATGCTTGTGCAACTCCTGATGACCGCATCTCAGACGCATGGACGCGCAAGTTATCCCCGAGAGCTTGACACACCGCTGAAACGTGCCCTATACGACAATCTCGACAAGGATGTCGAGCTGGCATTGGGCGTTTACGATGTAGTAGAGAACAATGCACAGGACAATTGGCGCGAGCTTAAAGCCCGTCGTCTACGACTTTCAAGGGCAGTCGGTCACTATACCGGATTTGATGATGACCGGCTTAATGCGTTAATGGGTATAATCGCATCAAACGAAGAATTTCAATGAAAGTAGGAGAATTTGAGGTTGACGTAGAGCGTAAGAAAATCAAGAACATGCACCTTTCGGTATATCCGCCGGAGGGGCGTGTGCATCTGTCGGTGCCTGAACACATGACCGATTGGGACATCTCTACTTTTCTCTTTTCCAAACTGGGCTGGATAAGAAAACAGTTCAAGGAAATCGAGTCGCAGCCCCGACAGACCGAGCGTGAATTTGTCACCGGAGAGAGTCACTATCTCTTCGGCAACCGCTATCTGCTGCAAATCATCCCCGATATGCACCCCGGCATAACACTCACCACGAATTTCATGGAGATGCACGAGTCAAAAAAGCAGACACGGGCCGAACGCGCAGCGATGCTCTTTACATACTACCGAAACGAGCTTAACACAGAGCTTGAAAAGATGATGACGAGATGGCTTCCCATCGTCTGCCCTGATATGGAGGGTATAAAATGGGAAATCGATATGGTGTTACGGCGATGGGGACAATGCTACCAATCGCAGAAACGAGTTGTGTTCAGTCTATTGCTTGCCCGCGTACCGCGCCGCTGCATTGAATACGTCGTAGTGCATGAACTGACCCACTTCCATGTCCGCGAACATGATGACAATTTTACTCACTTTCTCGATACCCACCTTCCCGACTGGTGTGCCAGAAAACAAGAACTCGACAACTTTATAGCCCTCGCATTACCTGAAAAATAATTACCAATGACAAGTCTATCAGAAAAAGATAAAAGCTTAGCCTCGTTGGCTTTATTCAGTTCGTTGTACGACACCCATCGTAATGTCAAGGACGTGTTAATTCAATTCATCAGAATGTCCATAATGGATCACGGTGAACTCGTCGTGCGTCCAGTTATGTTGAAAGGATTTCTTCATGATGACTTTGGATTTGATAATCTTCCCATGGCTATAATAGAGAGTGCCATGAGACAGGCTCCATTCCTTTCAAAAAGCAAGTCAGAAAAAAGTACATATACTGTCAAAACGGCTGGATTTAACAAAGATGTTGATATATATAAATCACAGGTTGATTCTGCAAAACGGGATATCACCGATGTGCTTGTTGCATTAAGACAACATCTTCATCAAAAAGATTTTCCCAATACCGATAAAATATCAGATGCACATCTTCAAAGGGCTCTTAGTACTTTTCTGATAGAAAGCCATCATGAATCGACTTTATCCGTACTAATCCAACAATTTATAATCTTGCATCCTGAATACTCATCGATTCTTCAAAAGGTGAGTAACGGCGCGATTATATTCATGGGGTTGTCTTACAATCCAAACGCAAAGGAGTACACTACCCTTAAAGAGCCTCTGAATCTGTATCTTGACACAGAGATTCTTTTCTACGGAGCCGGGTATGATGGACCAACATATGAAACTTTTTTTCGAGAATTTACCGAAACGATATCCCAAATTAACAACAGATACTATTCCAGTCATGGAAAGAGACTGATAAATCTCAAGGTTTTCCCTGAGATTAGGGACGAAGTGGAGGCTTATTTTGCGATGGCAGAGAAAATTATTACAGGAAGAGCCCAACTTGAGCCATCAAGAAATGCGATGACACATCTCGTTCAAAGTTCAAAGACTCCAAGTGACCTGGTTCGCAAAAAGGCTCAATTCTGGAAATTTATTGAAGAAAATGGTATTTCCGATGAAATATACTCCGCATACTATGATCCCATAAACACAAGTTACAACATAGAATCCGAGGAATTCCTGAATGCCCTTGGTCGTGGAAGTTATCAAGAGCGCGAAGATGCTCAGAAGAATCTTAGATATTTAAATTATATCAACATTCTTCGCAAGAATAGAGATCAAAGAAATTTCGCAAGTATCGGCTATTTGTTTGTTTCACAAACAAATCAAGTTCTTCAATTGGCCCGCATAGTTAGAAAAAATATTGCAGGAGAGAATGTTCCATTGTCCACAAATCTTGGTGAAATAACAGCAAGACTTTGGCTTGGACTCAATCAAGGGTTCAATCCTTCCACAACCTTACGCTCGATGGATGTGATTGTTAAAGCTCAAATAGGTCTCTCTTCTATAATCAACTCTTGCATTGAAAAGAAACATACATCATTAAAGAGTGAGCATGATCTCTCTTCGCCGGAATATGTAGCTACAGAATTAGCGGCATTAAAAATATATGTACCAAATCATCCAGAAGATTTGACGGATACTGCTGAGATTGTTCATAATGTAAACAATCTCGAGCAATATGTAGATGACAAAATACTTGAGGTGCAACATAAAGATGAAATCATCAAAGCAAAGGAAGAAGCTATTCTAGATCTACAATCAAGGCATACAACCCTTTTACAAGAGCAACAAGATGAAAACAACAATCTTCGAGCAATACTTTGTTCTAAAGCGAGAGATGAGTTCAAAAACATCATAGAACGGCGTAAGGTAAAGCGCTATAAATATATAACGAGAAAAAATAAAAATACTTTTTGGAGCGCAGCATGGTCTCTAATAGCTTTGATTTTAAGTGCGGTTATCTCCATCATCCTGTTTTTTGAAGATCATCGAACTGGAGGATCTATACTGTTAACTATTGGAGTTATTGGGATACTCATAGACCGCATAAGCTGTAAAGACGATATTCGTCGATGGCTAAAAAATCTTACTTTGCCGTTCAGCAGACTCTCGCGTCTCAGCATAGTGAAATCTCAGTTATTAGAGTTCGACAAATGTCATAAATTGCCAAATTTCAAGGAGTTTTCCAATACATATTTCAAAACAACGTAACAATGAAAGCTCTGACATATACTGAATCCGGACGGTTCGAGTTGAATGAGAAGCCGATGCCGGAGGTAAATGATCCGAAGGATGCGGTAGTGAGGGTTACTCTGTCGAGCATTTGCTCGTCGGATTTACATATTCTGCATGGGGCGGTGCCTCAGGCGGAAACAGGCATAACAGTGGGTCACGAGATGGTCGGTATAGTTGAGGCTGTCGGTTCGGAAGTTTCCAAAGTAAAGCCGGGCGATCGCGTGACTGTGAATGTCGAGACGTTCTGTGGCGAGTGTTTCTATTGCAAGCGTGGCTTTGTAAACAATTGCACTTCTGGAGGCTGGGAAATTGGCTGTCGCATCGACGGCGGTCAGGCGGAGTATGTCCGGGTGCCATTTGCAGACAATGGACTGACTCTTATTCCGGAGAATGTAAGCGATGAGCAGGCTTTGTTTGTCGGCGACATTCTATCAACTGGTTATTGGGCGGCTAAGATTTCCGAAATTTCGAAAGATGACACTGTTTTAATAATAGGAGCCGGTCCAACAGGTCTTTGTACACTGGAATGTGTCCGACTCTATACTCCTGCCAAGATAGTGATTTGCGAGACCGATGAGGCAAGACGCGAATTTGTGTGTAAGCACTACGCCGATGTGACTGTCGTTGAGCCGTCGGAGTGTCGAAAAGTTCTCAATGGTTTGACGGAGGAACGTGGAGCCGATCGGGTAATTGAGGTTGCCGGAACTGAAGACACCTTCCGTATGGCATGGGAGTGTGCCCGGCCAAACGCGATAGTTACGATTGTGGCACTCTATGAAAAAGCACAGACCTTGCCATTGCCTGACATGTATGGCAAAAACCTGACATTCAAAACCGGAGGCGTGGATGCCTGTGACTGCGACCGTATTATGGAACTCATCGCGCAAGGAAAGATAGCAACAACATCCCTAATTACGCACCGCTATCCCCTTGGTCTAATAATGGATGCTTACCAGCTTTTTGAAAATCGCGAGGATGGGGTGATTAAGGTAGCGATATGTACGGATTAGACAAGGCGGGATTTATAATGGCAGGTGTATAGATGGTCATCTATGAAGCCGATGGATTGTAGGAAGACGTAGCAGATGGTTGTGCCGAAGAATTTGAAGCTACGTCGGTTCATGTCCCAGCTGATTGCATAAGAGACGGTTGGTGAAAAGAGCAAACATACTGTTGAAGGGATGTCGTTGATGATTATTGCATCGGTACGCGATAGCTATAGTATAACAGAGTCCATCCAGCTTATGTCAATTGAAAAAATAGTCTGTCATTTACCTTTTCGAGCTTATGGTATTAGCATGTGGATATAATGACGTCCCAGAAATGAAGATGTTGAGCTGAATCGGTGGAAATCAGCGGCTCAGCATAATAAAATACCAACAACAGCCCGTATGTTTGGCAGATTATTTGTAAATTTGCGTACTTGGATTCAAATACACTGTTCGGAGAGGACATCTCACGGCGGTGAGTGCGCTTCCGGGCTATGGATTCAGGAGCAAACATATGAAGGTGTTATTCGCCGACTGTCTTCTACATTCAAACTTGGCCGTCTGAAACGAGATGAAGATGATCGAACGATAGCACCTGCATCGGTTGCATATAGCCGCCAACTCCGGTTGGCGATTCTATACGCTTCATGGTGTGGGGCTGTTGTTTTATCCATCTCGTAGGCAAGCCAGGGCCTGAATGTAGGGTAATTCGATGTCTCACACCTTTTTTTACAAAAATACAATTATGAAACTAAAGCCAAGACATTTCACTCCAACTGCAATACTTACTCTTATGGCAAGTGTCTCCTCATTCTTTGCATCTGCTCAAACAGAGCAGAAGGTCACAGAGATTATGATTGTCGAAGATAAGGCTCCGGACACTGTCAACGTCAACGGGAAAAAGACTTCTGTTTATGAATTGCAGTCGCTCGACAGCGAACCTGAATATCCCGGGGGCGTGAGCGGACTCATGTCGTTCCTCGGGCAGAATCTTGTCTATCCTGAGAGTGCGGTGCAGAACAATATTCAGGGTAAGGTGCTGGTTAAATTTGTCGTGACAAAGGAGGGTAATGTTGCCAACGTTGAGGTCATCCAATCGGTTGACCCTGCATTGGACGCCGAAGCGGTGCGTGTTGTCAGTCTCATGAAGGGCTTTACACCGGGTATATTGAATGGAGAGAAGGTGAATGTGTGGTATGTGTTGCCGGTGAATTACAAGCTTCAGGACGATAGGCAAGATATTCAGTATGAAGGATTCGATGCTGTGGAGATTGATTCTGTCGGTTATAAGGAAATGATGGATTTGGGTATCAAGTCACGACAGGAAAACAATCTTCCACATGCCATAGCCTATTTCAAAGAGGCTTATCACATTAATCCTTACAGCATTGAGCCGATTGAAAATATCACGGCTATGAATACCGCTGTCGGCAAGAAAGGAGACAATCAGGCCGTTTTTGAATATGCCATTGATGAGCTAACACGTTGGAATAGACTGAACGGAACCGGAAACAGTGCCGTGGAGCCAATGGAATATTTGGCTGCGAAAATGAAATCTATTGATGCCGACAATATCTATCCCCGGACTTCCTTGCTATGGACATATCTGGAAACTCGCAATCCGGATTATGAGATGAAGGTGAAGAATCTGTTGGATGAACTGATTCCGGCAACTGAAAAGCAGGAACTATGGCCGCAATATGGATATCTGATGAGTCTTCGGGCTTGTTTCATTGAAAATGAAAAGGAGCTAATTCCTTTTGTCGAACCCAATGCAGACAAACTCGCCAAATCGCCTCAGGGTGTTGGCGCACTTGTCATGCTCAGCCGCATGTATCGCGAACAAAACGATAATGCCAAGGCCGACAAATACATGAAAATGGCCGAACAAGCTGACCCCGAAAGAGAGGAACTTCCCAAATGGTTAGAATAAAATGAGGACGTTTCAATACATTATTTCTATGTTGATGGTTGCAACTATACTTGTCAGTTGCGATGAGATAGGACTTGTCGAAAAAAAACGACTTGATAGTGCAAACAGAGAAATTTCTCAGTTAAAGGTGGACTTAGAGCAATCTACTCAGACAATCCGGGCTCTTGAACAAGAAAAGGATAGACTAAAAAATCGCTTGGACGAAGTTGAGGAAGAAAACGAAGAATATCTTGGCATTCTTAGAACAGCATGTGAAAAGTCTGAGCGACTTGAAAAGATTATAAATAACGAGGACCATGTTTCTTTTTGGGACTTGGAACAAGCCGTGACAGAGTTGAGGGAAAGCCTTGGATATAAACAGGTGTATTATAACTATTCTTCTCAACCGTTCCAATCTCAACAGACCACCGTCACAAAACAACCGGACTATCTTTTCAAATGAGACCGTTACGTCCTTCAGCATCCGTTTTGGCCGCCATTTTGATGGTGGCCTTGACTGCTTTCGGACGGGTTAAACCTCAACCAGTTGACGCGGAATCACTCCTGATTGAGTATTTTCGCATACTTGAAAGCAACAATCCTGAGGAGGAACTGAACAGATGGACAAGTTCAAAGTCAGAACCGGAATTGGCTGCAATACCAATTGTGGTTGGGAATGGACTATTAAATCAAATTGAAGGCAATGCGCTGACAGATTCAGCACACTACAACGCATACATGTCGGCTATCGGGTTGATTGAGAAAGGTGTTAAAGCCATAGAAAAATCCGGTGTAAATGATGCGCTGTATCTGATTACAGTCGATGCCGGTCTCGTCCCAGTTAGATATATTCTTGCAAATGCCTATGATAAGGTATATAAATATGTAGAGGCCGATTCAGCTTATGTCCGGACGGCAAGAGAAATAGAGCGTGACTTCGGATATGACTCCGAAGAGTTCGTGTTCTGGATCAATCAGTGTGCTGAGAGCTTACAGCGAAAAAACAAAAACTACGAAAAAGCCATAAGCCTATTACTTCCGGCAAAAGAGGCTGCATTACATTCGCCCGAAGTATCGGACTCCACGGCTTGTGAGTATCTCATATCCCTTGCTCAGAAATATCAGCGTTCGGGCAACCACAATGAAGCCAAACATCTTGCTCATGAAGCTGAAAAGCGGATGGGTAAGAATCACCATCTGATCTTTTGCGTTAGTAATACTTTGGGAGAATTGTATTGGATTGAAGGAAATCACGATACAGGCTATTCCTATTTCAAGAAAGCAGAGGCCAATGCTCCGTCACTCGGGGAGTTCTTCGTAGCCGGGGTGAATAGTGCCAATATATTACGCCAGACTGGATTTGTTGAGTTGGCTGAAACAACGCTTCTTGCATTGGAGAAATATCTGACTTCGAGTGAACTCGGGGTTGATGATATTTTTAATTACTACGAATCATTAGGCGTTCTTTATACGTTCAGCAATCCGGAAAAATCGGCAAAGTATTTTCGCAAAGCAGAAGAATGTATTGATTGGGTAACCTATCCCGAAGTTGTGAGACATATCCTCAACTCGCAAGCCTATTCCAATGAGGGAAACAGCTTCAAGATAATTTCAGCACTTGACAGAGCCGAGGCTGTCTTCAATATGCTGATAGGTGATGAACCAAGACTCCTGAATGAACTGCTGATGCAAAAGGGATATTACCTGATGGAAGTCCGGGATTATATAACAGCACGCAAATATCTTGAAACCGCGTATTTACGTATGCTTGATTATGCGCCCGGCGACCCACAGTTATTAATAGTCCTGAGGCATTTGGCACGGCTTGATGAGATTGAGGGAGAGGATATACGTAGAGGGTATTATCTTGAAGAGCTACTGCGGAATGCAAAGTTGCATGGCGAATCATCAAATGCCTATCTCGATGCCGTTGCCGACAGGTTGCACTTCCATCTTCAATTAGGTAATCATGATGGTGCAAAACACAATCTTGACATATATCGGAAACAGCGCCCGAATGATTTCGACACCAGCTGTTATGAATACAGACTAAAACTTCTGGAAGGTAAATTCTCCGAGGCCGAGAAGATGTTGGATTCCTTAGATGATATTTTCCCGAAAGAGCGTTCACACGTCAATCTTATGCGTCAACGCTTCTATGCCGCACAGCAGTCTACTAAAATAATAAACGTGGCGAGTGAAGTCTTTACAGACTACAAAAGCGACCTGATGCGTCAGTTGCTATTCATGAGCAATAACGAGCGACGAAACATGGATAAGGAACTCCGGTCAAGGCGGGACGAAGTTATCTGTGCCATAAAATTTGCTCCAAATTTGGCTCAATTGGCGCTTGACTATTCATTGTTTTCAAAGGGACTTCTCTTCCATACACAGGATGAAATTCTTGAACTACTTGCTGACAATGATTCCGCACGGATGGAAATAGCGAAAATTCATGGAATTAAAGCTGAACTGACACGGGCTATAAATACAGCTGATAAAGAATTGGCGCACTCACTTCAACAAGCGATAGATTCCCGTGAGCGTTATCTTATTGACGACTATTTGAATAGAGAGAAATTCAATCTCCGCTTTGAAAGGTACAATACAGCGGCATTGTTGATGGGGATGTCTCCGACAGCTCAGATGATAGATTTTGTGGAATATGTCGACGCCGGCAAGTCCAGTCTCGGATGCTTTATAATTGAGCATGGGCAACCCATAAATTTTGTTGCCATTGGAGAGACGAGCAATCAAGACAAGGACCGAATCGGGAAAAAGATTTGGTCGTGCCTCAGTCGCTATGTCAAACATAATCAAAGCATATATTTCTCCACCGACGGTATTCTGAATACAATCCCGATTGAGTTTGCTGAGGATGAGGACGGAGTGCCGATGTGTGAGAAATATGATATGCATCGGGTGTTTCATCTTTCAGACATTCGTAAGAGCGAAGGTATCGGTGACCGAGTGGAGGCAATCGGTGTGGCCGACCATAATTCTCCCGATGGTCAGGCCCGTGGGCTTGATGATGGCTATAGAGGCAACTGGAACGACCTCGCCGGAGTCGAGACGGAACTTTATCGTATAGCGGAAAGTCTTGACGGAGTCAGTGAATACCACAGAGCGTTCAATGACGAAGCTACCGAAGCGTATGTCAAGAGTTTGTCGGGTCAGCCGATAACAACTCTCCATATATCGACCCACGGCTTCTATCGCGGAGAGGACGAACTTACAAAGGCATTTAATGACACTACCGACTTTGACCACAATATCGCAAAACGGTTGCTGATGTGCAATCGAACATCGGCTTCCGGTCTTGTGATGCGCAACGGTAATCTTTCATGGAAAGCCGAGGCAATCACAGAGGATGAGGACAATATACTGACCTCGGAGGAGGTGGAGACGCTTACGTTTCCCAAGTTGAACCTTACAGTATTGTCGGCATGTGAGACAGGGCTCGGCGAATTATCGGCCGACGGTGTATGGGGACTGCAACGCGCTTTCCGCATAGCCGGAAGTGCTTCGCTGATATGTTCTCTCCGTCAGGTTAAGGATAACGGAGCCGCCGACTTCATGGCAGAGTTCTATCGACAGGCGGCAACCGGACAAAGTGTCCACGATGCTTTTTATAATGCAAGAAAGGAACTACTTTCGCATGACCCGGCAAATAAGGATGTCTGGTCATCGTTTATACTCATAGAATAGACAATGGAAGAAAATTTTGAAGATATAGTCCGGAAATACTACAACCGGTTGAGGGAGCCGTTCGTGCGTAAGCTGACACGGCAATATCCCTCCATGCGGCTTGATGCCGCAGAAGATCTCTATCAGGAGGCATTCATAGCCGTGCAAGACAATATACAGCGGGGCAAGGTGCGACCTGATACTGACTGGAATGCCTATATCCTCACCATCGGTTTGAATATGGCCAGCAAAGAGCAACGTCATGGGGGAATTACTGACCCTTTTGACGCCATGTATGACGATGACAAAGAGGATGGCAATAATCGTTTGGCGCGCAAAGTAGAAGAAATTATAAAGGAAATGCCCGAAGAGGAAGCAGCCCTGTGCAACAATCCGGAGGTATTGTCCCGTTTGGGCAATGAGTTGGACCATACGCCCGAGCCTTGTGGCAAAATCATCCGATTGTTCTACTATACAGATGCCACTATGGAAGATATTGCCGAAGAGACAGGCTTAAAAAACGCCCAGACCGCCAAGGCGAAGAAGAGCCAGTGCATGACCGACCTTATCAATCGCGTCACCGAGGCACTGCGCCGTGCCGGATTCAATGTCACACCTAAAAAACGCAATCGCAATGGAAAGAATTGAACTCTTTGACAAATATATAGCCGGAACGCTATCGAAGGCAGAAGTAGCTGAATTTAGAACCCGACTTGATTCGGATGAAAAATTCGCTACTGATTTCAAGGTGTATCTAATTTCGGTGAGAGGCATCTGTCAAGAAGCTGAGCAGGAAAACATCGAGTTTGGTCACGCGATGAAGTCATTGACAAAAGCACAGCTTCAGTCGATAATCGGCAAGGGAGAGAAGCCGCGCATGGTCCGTCCAAACTTCTTCCGTGAGCGCATGATGTGGATTTCATCCATGGCAGCGATGCTCGTTGTGGCAATCGGAATCGGCTGGAATCTCTACACTTCGTCGCAGAATCATATATGTGATGTAGTCTACAGCTTAACTTATCAGCCAATCGAGGGCGACCGTGGTGATGGCTCTGAGTATCTTGACCTGAATAAACTGACCACCGAACAGATTGAAACGCGATTGCCCGACATGAAGGCCATCTTTGAAGCAGACGAGATTGACTCACAGGATTGGCACATCGACGGCATGAATCTCGCCATGGCCTATCTGAAACTTCATCGAAAGAGCGATGCTGTCAAAGTTCTGGAAACCATAGCCGCAAATTCAAGTGAGCCGGATGAATATAACCGTATAATCAAGCAACTCAAATGAGACTCATCATCGTTTTTGTACTTACATGTCTGTCGGTTGTCGGTTTGTTTGCCGATAACCGTGCACTGCTTGTAGGTATAGGACGTTATCCGGTGTATACCGGCTGGTCGGAGATTCATGGTGACGCTGATGTAAGATTGCTTGCTCCCGCACTGAAAGATAAAGGTTATAGCGAAGTGAAGACATTGGTAAACTCCGAAGCCACTAAGGCTGCCATTGTCAGAGAACTGAAATCACTCGCTAAAAGATGTAAAGCAGGTGACAAGGTTTACTTTCACTTCTCTGGGCATGGTCAGCCGGTTCTCGACATCAACGGTGACGAGGGCAAAAAAGGGTTTGACGAGGCCATCGTGCCATACGATGCCTGCAAGACAATCACATCCAAAGTTAAAGGCAACTATTACAATGGCGAAAATCATTTGATTGATGACGAGCTGAACCCGCTATTTTCTGATATTAAGAACAAACTGGGCAAGAATGGAGAATTATTCATCGCAATAGACGCCTGTTACAGCGATGATATGGAGCGGGCTCCGGGAACTGAGGAAGCCGACCTGCCTCCAACCCGCGGCACAAACGAGAAGCTCGAAGTAATGAAGACCAGAGCCTGGACTTCAATGCCGAAGCCAAAATCGTACACTTCCGGAGCCAAAATGTATGTAGTCAGCGCCTGCAAGTCGAACGAACGTAACTTCGAGTATAAAGCCAGGAACGGCAAAACATACGGTTCCCTGACATATTATATCCATTCACTTATGGAGCGGTCAATGGATTTTAATATCTGGTCAACCAGTATTGAAACCAAAAAACTATCAACACCGAAAATTTTTCAGAATTTTCAACATCCGCAATGTCAAAAATATAAATAGCATTCTTATCGGATGTCAGCCCCATATAGGTCTCTTCTTTCAATGAGGAGATCTTTTTTGTTTACCTTTCTCAGATACCGGTATTCATGTATGTAAACATTAACTGCATGAATATGGCAAACGACAAAAGAATCATCGGCATCGAGACCACCTTCGGTGCTCTCCGGGAAATAAAAGTAGGTGGCAGTATTCTCAAATGCGGTGACAACGTTCGATTTGAGAAGTTCCATGGAGAAAAAGAGACACTATCCTGCTGGCAGGATTACGGCCAATATAACGAAGACCGTATCCATCTTCTACAAAACGGAGATGAAACGCCCATTAAAATCGGCCAATGGGAGTTCTGGCCTGTGGTAAAGGATATACACTATTGGCAGGTATCGACAGAAGCCAATAACCATCACCGTGTCACACTTAGCGGTAGGGATGGCAACGGCAAGTTGTTTGAAGAGACATTCGTAATATATGGAGAGGAATTGCTTCCGGGTCTCGTATATGCCATGATACTCTTCAGTGTTACCAACGACATAACGTTAGGTGTGGAATATTGGAAAGCCTTAGCCGGAAAATTCTCGCTGAAGTATGCAAGTGACGGAGAACATCTCGACAAGGTTATCGCTTTGAAAAAGCTTAGTGAGAACATTGTGAAGGAGCATCCCTATATGGAGCTGTTTCTTCAAAAGGGGATGAAAGAGGTTGTCGAGCGTCTCAAAGAATCAATCTCGAAACTGGAAATCCTGAAATAAACTTCCATCGTCCATTTACCTTTTAAGCCATCATGGATAACCTGATGTAACCCACTAAAAAACTACAACAATGAAAAAGATTATTCTCCTTCTCGTCCTCCTCGTAAGCGCAATCGCTGTGAACGCCGCCACTTATCGTGTAAAATACGACGTACAGAATCAACGTTCTACAAACTTCACCGTATCCGTAGGCTATGACCGCCTGACAATCAATCAAACAGGTTATTCACTTCGTCGCATGGGTACAATCACCAGCTCTGGTATAACTTTCGACAGTTACGCCTATGGCTCCGGAAGCAATGGAATGTTCTGCGTATCCACAACTTCTATCAGTATCAAGAAGGATTGGCTTACCACTCTCTCCGGCTACGTCATCATGATCGATAACAAGGCATATCTCGCCGATAAAATCAACTGAACCATGGGAATCAGAACACTTATATCGAATCTTATCAACTCGTTTCTTGATGGTTCGTTTGAACGGGTAAGAATCATCAGCCAGATGAACGCGGCATTCAAGGAATACTTCACTACCGGCGAGTTCAATAGGCTTTGCAAGGTGTCCATTTCTGCTGGAAAAAGTCAGTTTGCCCACGAAATGAGTTCCATCTGGATGAGAAGCGGCTTCAAGATTACAATAGAGAATGACTCTGCACTCCGAGAGTCTGAGATCAACGAATTGTCTTCATATATCACCGATAACCCCCAGTTTGTGCGACAGCTCATGGCAATGGGTTTCGATACTCTGGTAATCAAAGGAAAGACCACCGGAGTCAGCAAGGAATATGCCTTGAAGAAATACGCCAATCTAAATCAATATTTCATCAGATGAACCTAATTACGCGATTTTTCCAACGTATCAGATTCAGGAGAACAATAAAGGAAGACCAAAGCCGGAATGTAGTGGAAGGCATGGTTAAGGCCCGACGGCTCTACAAAGAACTCAGTGTGGCTGCTCATCCCGACAAGCATCCTGATGATTCAGAATGGGCTAATGACGTCATGAGCCGCATAGTGGCCAATAGGCACAACTACAGTGCTCTTGTAGAACTTAGCGAAGAAATCGCCCGACATTCAAAATAGTCATTTACCATTTCAACGACTTTAGTATAGCATTATAAACAACATCAAAAATCAGCATATATGGCAACTCATGTTCAATGCCCCAATTGCGGCAGCTACAATACAAGTAAGACAACCAACGGTAAAGTAAGCGATGTCCTCGCCAAGACAGGAGCCGTGGTAGGTGGAGCACTCCTTAACATGGCAACCGGTGGTGTCGCTGCCGGACTGCTCGGCGCGAACTTCGGATATGGCCGGACATGGCATCAGTTCTGCTGCCACGAATGTCAAGAGGCTTTCAAAGTGAGAATGAGCGCAACGGGCAATGTGAAAGAGGTGAAAAGATATTGAACTATGGAAACAATCAAATTGAACTTTGACGCAGAAGTGCTTGGGAAAGGCAAAACTATAACAATTGAAATGCCTTACTCTGACGGCGTTGTAGCCACAAGCCGGTTCTGCCCCATGGAACTGCTTTCGGGAGATGTGAAATTACTTGCCGCACTGAATGGCGAACCACTGGAGGATTTCGTAAAAGATTGCAAGCTGCAACTCGCATTTGCGAATGAGGCAAATAATCAATCGTCGTTGCACGAGTCGTTCATAGCCGGACTTATGGCTTCGGTCATGGAGCATCACTCCCGCACCAGCAAGTTGACTATGAAAGATTATCTGCTCCACATGGATACCTTCAGCTATCTCATCAACGCCTGCGGCGTATCTGCCGACCAAGTTGTCAGGATGTATCCCAAAGTACTTGAATCAGTAATTCATACAATCGAAAATGACTAACTTATGGTTGTCACGATAATTCTCATTACCTTAAACGTAGTTGCTATAGTCGGCATGATGTTTGCCATAGCGTCTATGGATTCGGCTGATAAGTTTTGTATTCCTACCTGCGATAATCCACCCAAATTTCTTAGCTTATCAGAAAACAAAGCAAAAGATAATCCGATACAATGATACAGAGAGTATTTGCATTAGTCGCCAACTCCTTGCTGACCATCGGCAAGATGACCGGGTTGACCTACAACGAGGTTAATATTCTTGTCTATTACCTTCTGATTCCGTTGTCGTGGACGGCAATGTTTGACTGCTGGATAGGAACTCCGATTACCTCTGCGGCTCTGCTCCTTGTTTGGGTCGGAATATTTATCGGCACCCGACACACATTCGGATTATGGTGTGACCGGGCATTTCTGGCATCGGTTGATTTCCTGAACTGGTTTAATCGCTGGGGAGGAAATTATGTGCTCAACTCAGTAATAATATGCGTGTTGTTGCCGTTGCTTGTCTATGGCTTCTTGATTTGGATACTCATAAAATGACATCAAACAAACGTCATTAAAACTCAATAATTATAATGATTAACTTTGCAAAATGAACTGGCTTTCAAAAATAATTATCATAGCTCCGTTGCTATGGTCACTGTTCTCTTGTAATGGCAGCGACAAGGGGCAACGAGAAATTATAATTCCGCAATTTCCCTATCAGGCATACCTTGATTCGATGGTGGAAGACCAATGGGCTCCAAATATCGGTGATGACGGCGAAGGATTTGAAGCCATAAGCCACAAGATTCGTTATCCGGAAATGCCGGACACCTTGACGTTAAGTCATTTTGCTGACTCTCTGCTCCAATGCTATAATATTGCTTTGGCATTCAACACTATGGCGTATGATGTGAGCACGGCTGAACGCTATATTTCCGAGTCCGGATTCAGGCAGAGCCATTCCGATGCCCTTGACTCGATAAATGTATCCGGAATTGGTGAGCGCGACATAAGGGAGGCTCTGCTTGCTGCGTCCAAATCAGCCGCCTCATGGATAAGAAAAGGCGTTGAACCAAATTCCAAGGACAACCCTGCCGTAAATAAATTCTACGAGGCATACAACAAATACTCGACAGCCTTTATCGAAAACCATATATCGGACGAGGAGTTCAAGCCGGAGTCGGTTATTGAAGATTATGCTGAAATCCATGCCAAAGCACTGGCCGATACTGCCTCATACCGTCTGGAATTGTTGAGGATGGTTCTTGAAGAACCGGATTTCGCTAAACAATGTGTTCTTGCCCGTGAATTTGCCTATGACAATTATAGGCACCCCCAGAGAAGCGACAAAGAGATGGTTGCCGTTATTGATAAACTGCTCCGGTCTAACAAGTATTCACCTCTATTGGGAGAGTTGTGGAGAATGTGGCGTGTAGCGCTTCAGATAAACATATTGGGTAGTCGAAGCAATGACGGCGCCATGTATAACCTCTTCTACAATGATATGCGCAATCGTGTGGCGTTGGTATATATTGCTCATCTGAAAACGCACCCCCATGATAAAGTTGCCTTCAAGGAGTTCCTTCGATTGGCACAGGCATACAACATCACTCGGAATAGCCCTTGTATGTTTGGAAACAACGCCAATCTGGAGGCTATAGAATTGTTTTACTCAGTTTATAATGTGGAAGAATCCGATGAAAGCAATAGCTAAGGCTCTCATATTATTTATATGTGCGTTGGTGTCATGGAGTTGTAATCAACGAAATTCATCCAATGGTGGTAATGCCGATTGGAATTCCGGAAAGGAACTCGTTGCCGAGAATGATTCAGTTGCATTGTATATTCAAATTGTCGATTCCGCAAAGGATGAGTATGACATACCGGAGGTTGCATTATGGATAAAGAATAAAAGCACAAAGGAAGCGACAAAACTATATCAGACTATTCGGCCTGACTGGCATTGCTGGTATATGCCTGATGGAGACAGGTTCCTTCCTGTACCGATTGATTCAATTCTAACCACTCGTCGTGTCTTTATCTACAATTATGATCCATTGCAGCTTATTGTTCAAGGATGCCCGGACTGTCGGAACGAGTTTAATTATTTTATTGATGTGGATTCTCGAAAGGCATGGTACGTGCCAGCCAACAGCGGCTATATGGGGGGAACTGAAGAAGGCTATATGGTGTTCCGTTCCTATCGTTATGTATCGGACCCCGATATTGCCGGCAGATATACCTTTTTACAGGTTTTCAACGATAAGGGAGAGATGGTTGACTCACTTGACCTTGAACATGTAAAACTAAAAGAGTATCAAGATGAAGAGAAGGCGGATTAAACAGATTGCAATAGTAGTTTTCGGAGGTCTGCTGGCTATTGCCATTGTTATTGCAGTATGTAATATTCTTGTGGTTAATAATGCAAAGGGACGCACGTTTGATAATTTGTCAGATGTGCCGACAAGGGAAATAGGATTATTGCTCGGAACATCTCCGATTACCCCTGACGGTGCACACAACTACTACTTCGATAACCGAATGAAAGCCGCCGCTGACCTATATCATGCCGGAAAAATCAGACGGATACTTGTCAGCGGAGGTGATTACACTATGACTGAGAAGCATGGATGCGATGAACCGACAGCGATGCGCGATTCATTAGTTGCCTATGGTGTACCTGACACCTGTATTATCGAACATTGGCAAGGTTGGAGGACAATAAACTCTATTGAAGCAGTAAAGGAACTATATGATTTCGATAATATTACGATTATCTCTCAGAAATATCATAATGAGAGAGCATTATATCAAGCAGATCACCTTGGAGTAACAGCCATAGGATATAATGCAGAACCCTCTCCAATAAGACGTAACCGTATTAAAAATACGATTCGTGAATATTTCGCAAGGGTAAAGTTATTTATTGATTTGATGTAAATCGCTGAATTTCGGAACGAATACTGCGCACCAACGCCGCCTGTGGCGGCCGAAATTTTTGGCAAAATAATGAGTGGGGCAACTTCATCACGAGGTCGCTCCACTCTGACTATGAAATCTAAGATTATGCTGTAATTCGTTCTTTGATGAGGTGGGAGTTGGCGTTGATGAGTCTGATTATCCGGTCGTGGTACTCGGTGTTCTGATTGCAGACTCCTCTTGACTGAACCACCTTTAGCGTTTTGAGGTCAACCTCGATGGTCTCGATTATTCTGCCGTCTATTCTCGCTGAGAAGATAAGGCTGTCCTCACGCTGGTCGTAGGCTGCGCTGAACAGACATATATGCTGACTTTCAGCCTCTTGTCGGTATTCTTCAACGCTTTCCAATACCTTGACCTCAATCTCTCCGTCATTGATACGGATACCGAAGAACTTTTCTTTCTGTTCCTTGAAACTTGTCTCCCTCTCCTGGGCTTTGCGGATGTCCTCGGCTTTCTTCGCCTTTTCTTGGATGGTTTGGAGTTTTCTCTCGTATCGGTCGTGTTCCTCTTTGAGATTGGCGGGGCAGATGTACCTTGGGGATTGTATATCCTTTCCGCTACGCTCCAACATCTTGATGTAGTCAACCCACATAACCGAGTCCTTGACCTTGTAGCCTTTTCGGTTAGCTATCTTGATGGTGTTCCAATATCTCTTGACGTCCTCTGCCCTCTGGTCTGAACTGCAAAGGTATCGGAGTAACTCTATCTCGTTGGCTTTCATCAGCGTCTCGGCTTTGGGGTTGGTCAGCAACTGCTGAAAGAGGGTAACGGGGTGGATATGGTGGGTAGAGTTTTTGAACCCGTTGCGCTTGATTGTATCAGTGACCTTGATGCGGGGGTAAACCCATTGGTCGGCTATGTGGTTGAAAGCATCGTTGTCGTTCCTTATCTCCAATGGTGAGCCGAAAGCAAAAGAGTCGATGTAGTAGCCGAGTGTCCTCTGCAAACCTACTACGGTCTTGTTGCCATTGGGGTCAATAAAGTATTGACCGATTTCAAGATACGCTGGACTTGCCTTCATCCCCTTGCGCATTTCAACCATCATCAGGAACATTCTGACTACCTGATAGTCCTCAATGGTGGTGATTACGTTGAAATAGGACTTGTCACGGATAATCCGCTCTTTGGTGTCCTTGATTTCTATCTGTGTGCCACATTCGGGGCATAGACACATTCCTTTGCGGGTCTCAAACCACTCGTGACCGCATTTCATGCAGGTACACATTCCGGATTTCAGTCTGTATCCGTAGTGATTGATTGTAGAGTTGAGTGCCCAATTCATTTGTGGAGTGGTGAGCGGGCGAAGTCGCCCGTTCAGCTCCACTATATGCTTCTCTCTTAAATTTCTTGGTCTCATCGTCTTGGGGGGGTGTTTAGAGTTCATCAAATAGGTTGGGGATTGAGTCAATCTCTGCTCCGGCTTTGGGAGCGGTGGCTGTCGGCTTGGGTTGAGCCTTCGGCTGAGATTGTCTGCGGAGTTCCCGGAGTTGTTCCTCTCGGTATTGCTCCATAGCCTGCTCCTTGAGTTCTGCCTTGTCCGCCTCGGAGAGTTCCGGCTTTGATACCACGATGTTGCAGCCAATATTATCCACCGCCTTGATGTCCTCCTCGTCCCAATAATGGACTAAAATAGCCTCTACCGCCTCATCGGTCAGTACACATAGGCCGCTTTTCTTGACTTCGTTACAGAGAAAATTGATTGCGCCCTCCATACTCTTATTTGGATTTGCCATTTTCAGAGCGAACTCGGGTTCTTGTTCGATGCGTCTTTGCATCATTTCCTGCATCGCTACGATAGCAGGGTTGTTTGATTTCTGTGTAGCCATATCGTTTGAGTTTTAGAAATTTGTCAGTAACCAAAAGATTATCATAAATGCGGTGAGTAGGGAGATAACCCAGCCAACACCTCGGAATATCGGTCGGATAAATACCCACAACACCAATCCTATTATTGAGCCAATGAGGATTGCCAACACCTTGACAACCTTTTTTATTTGGTTGAAACCGGAGGTGGAAGTTCTGCCTCGACTATATGATATGTTGTTGTTCGTTTTCATCGTTCGACATTTTTTTATTTGTATATCAACCATCGGTTTCAGTTTGCTCGACACCTAAAGGTCGTGTGAGGCATAAGAGGGATGTTCGCCCTTTGGCTTAAAAATACGAGTGCAAAATGAGTATTCGCCGGAGCTTGCGGAGGCAAATACATCATTTTGTGTCTGGAGATTTTTCAGCCAAAAGGCAAAAGAATATCCCGGGCTACACACGTTAGCCCTATCGAGCAAATTGAAATCTGTTTGTTGATATTGCAATGAAACTGGAGATAAGAGTCCGCGACGGTGAAAACGGATGGCGGCATATTCTTTGCTTTGACAAAGCGCTAAAACGATAAGAAAATGACGAATCTGATAATCTCTTTGTGTAATACATTTAGATGCGCCCAAAGGAGAAGTCTGTGGCGTGTAGAGCAACGGAACGCCACTGTCTTCGTGACAATGGCGCGGAATCAAACGATGGGTGGAGTGACGGCGGTGAAAATAACTTGCGGAGGCATCAAGGCACGGCATGAGACATAAGCGTGACCGGAGTCACCACCCGTAAGGGTATGGTGGCATAGGTTTCGTGTTGGATCTTGCGGTGTCGCCCTCCGCCACTGTCGGAATGGCGGTCAAGGATGTCAGGGCTGGCCCCGACATTATTGACGGCTATGCCGACATGACAAATGCACCGCCGCCACTCGTCCCATCGCTTTACCTATGTTCCAAACTCAGTTTTTTGTAAAAATTACGGTTATAATCGCAAAAATTTGTACCTTCGACGGTGCTTAATCGCAATATTTTGTATGGGAATAACCGAAAATTACGTTATGGTATTATGTGAGTCGCCTTATGAATTAAGAAGCGCGAATAACTTATGAAGGTTGGAATATGATTCTCCGTCTTCTCCGATACCAATGGCATTAGAGATGGCTGTTGAAAGTTTGTTGTCGGCCAATAGTGTGGCTACCCAATTGTCGCGGGACAGGAATGACTGCTGTTTGCTGAAATTAGGCATGAATCTGTGGAGCAGGGCAATCACATCATCAGATGAAGCGAAATAGCGGTTGGTATTGAGATAGTGGAGAAGAAACCAGAACTCAATCGACGGCATACTCTCACAGATGATTACAGACGGATTACCGGCATAACGCCGACGCATGGCATCGAATTTGACCTTGTCCGCCGAATGTATGCGGGTTACATCCACATCGAATACACATACGGCTATCCCGTCATCAGCGAGTACCCGTTCCACCTGCCGTTGAATGTCATCAATGTTCTGCTCGGCAAAGTTGCGGGGCTTGCAGACGTAGTTATAGCCGTTGAGGAGTTTCAGGTGTGTGAAGTAGTAGCGCTCGGTTGCGCCCTCGCCGATGATTGTAATCGCCGGATTTCTGAGTTTACGCTCTTTGATTCTTCTTGCCATGATTACAATACGTTGGGAAGTGCGCCGAAACGACCGTTCATATAAGCGCGGTGGATAGATGAGAGTTTGTTGAGGCCATTGAAATCAACCAGTGAGAACAACTGCGAGTTGCCGTCCTTCCCTTTCTCGGTAAACCATACGGAGTCCTTGCCGAAAATGTCGTCGATGTCTTTAAGAATCGGATCGTAATGTGTAGAGACAAGAAGCTGAGACTGGTTATCTTGTGTATTGACAAATTTCGAGAGGATATACTCCATCAGGTTGGGGTGCATCGAGGCTTCAATCTCGTCAATGCAAAGGAAAGCCTGACGGTTGAGCTGTTCGTAAATCAGAGACTCCAGTTCCACCATCCGCTTTGTGCCCGTGCTCTGGCAAGCCTCAGGGAGTATATAGTCCTGCGAACCATCGGCATTCTCGACCTTATGTCCGAACAGAGCCGCCATTTTCTGAATCTTTATGTCTGATATATTAAAGTCTGCCTCCTTTGCGAATTGCATAAGATACTCGCGGAAATCCTCACTGTCCGCTATATGCTTTTTCGCATCATTTGAAAGAGAGGAAAGCGAACCGCTCTGCAATGGAAGAATACGGCTGTCAATCCACCGGCGCATATTGTCAAGATATGCGACCGAGACATTCACCTTCTTCATGGTAGCCAGCAGCGACATATTGCGGAGACAGTTCATCGTCATGACATCCACCTCCGCCTGAGAGAGCCTTACGACAGCCGGATTGAAATTCAATCTGGATATACCACCGACATCCTCGCGACAGAACACCTTTGTCGGGCGGTTGGTGAGATAGACAAAGAGCGACTCATGGCAGACCTTTTCAGGATTTACCTTGAGTTTGTACCAATAGCGCAGACCGTCAGCATAGAATTTAAGTTCAAATTCCGTGTCGAAAGACAGCGCATCGTCGCGTAACAGGAATGGCTGCACATCCGTACCGTCATCGTTGGTGGATGGAAGTGTGTTCCAGAAACCGCGCAGGAACTCAATCGCTTCAAGCAGATTTGATTTGCCGCTGGCGTTTGCGCCGAGCACCACGGCAAAGCGCAACAGCTTCACGCCGTCAGGCATCGTGACCACACTGTTGTAACGGTCGTCTGTCGACGGCTCAAAACTCAATTCCACTTCATCGCGAAACGACTTGAAATTACGTATTATCAGCTCTTGTATCATATCCGATGCGTTTTAATGGCGCAAATATAGCGAAAATCCGTCGCATCACAAAATCAAAATCGAATTTTTAGCGGTTTTAATTCTTGTTTTAGGGCATTTTTCTCCAAATCTAAAATCAAATTACGCCATATAAGACCGCTTAATTGAAATAATCGAATCAAAAATCACGATTTTTAACATCGAAAATGGTGTCCGAACCAATAAAAACGGCTATCTTTGCGGTGTGAAAGAGGACACTCAATCACCTTCCGGGACAGAGGTCCCGGTCGCATCCACATGGCAAATCAAGGAAAACCGATGAAATCATGCCGTGTGCAATTCGTGGTCAGGAATAGGGACACGAAAGATAAAACGCTACAAATCAACTCAGTTGAGTGTAAAATATCCGACACCAGGCGGATCACAAATAAAATCCTGAAAAGCCAAGCAGTTAGACTAAAATCTGACTGCTTTTTCTTTTGTGTACACCGTGGTTTTACTATGAAAGTTAAACCGAGAGTTAAACCAAAACTCTCATGAGTAAAACAGTTAAAGTGGTGTGTTACAAGTCAAAAAACTCTAAGTGACGGAAAACACCCTCTTATGGTACGCGTCTGCAAAGATGGGAAAAAGAAGTACCAAAGTCTTGGCATATACATTTTACCATCTCATTGGGATTTCAAAAAGAATGAACCTAATGACAACTGCCCCAATAGGGATGAGATAAGATTGTTGATACAACAGAGGCTCTTTGAGCTTCAAACATTCAGGAAAATCAGCTTGTCTATAATCAAGAAAAGACAAAGGATGTCAGGGTGGTAATGCAGACAGCCTTAGTCAGCAACGCCACAGCAATAGTCCTCGCCCACAATCATCCGTCAGGCAACACACGCCCAAGCGGACAAGACGATAGCCTGACACGCAAAATCAAATCGGCTTGTGAACTTATGGATATTCGCTTGCTTGACCATATCATCGTTACGCCATACGACAGTTACTACTCCTATAATGACGAAGGCAGACTATAAAAACGTGTTGTAGAGCAGGAAACATGAAATATCTTCTACGCAATAGCCTCACCAATGACATTTTTTTGTAAATTTGCATTTGATTTCAGAGCCATAGAGTTGGCAGACGGAATCAACACAACTTTATAAAAGGTGTTATTGAAATTTTATCTTCTAAAGTCAAACTTCGCAACTTTGATTATCAGCATGAAGATGAGATTGGCAATAGCACCTGCATCGGTAGCTTATATCTTGTCATTACTGACAGTCTATATAGCTATATCGGTGTGGGGCTATTGTTTTATCCATGCTGATAGGTAATGCGAAGACCTGACTTTAGGATAGAACAAGATACAATCCTCACACCTTTTTTATGTCTTATAACTTAACCCGTTTCATTGGAGGATGAGAAACACCATATGACAAATGAAACAGCCCTCTGAAATGGACTATGCAATATACTGCATGTCCGCAGAAGCAAATGAAGCCAATTACAATCAACCCTCCACAAAAGCCTCTATAGAAGAGGAGACGAAATATTGGCGTGCACATTTCAACAATTATTCTAAGGAGCAACTGATTGACTACACTGTTGAAGCAGTCCGTAACAATATGAAATTCATGAAATGGGAAGAAGATGATATTGAAGGTGTGGCTTGGTTTCTTGGAATTTACACAAGAGTGGCTTTAAAAGCAGGGTTTGTAGTTAGCTTTGCAGACTTCTGCATGCCTGCAATAAGACGGTATTATGAAACAATCCAAAAAGAGTAAATATCCAGAAAGTGTTCTGACGAAAAAACTTTCTGTTTTATTCTAACCTTAAAAAACTGCACTCACAAAGTTATCAGCCAATGATAGCATTATTTCTCAATTAGATATTATGGATAATCAAGACCTCTTTTTCACCCAAGTAGGTTCCATATGTACCCATGCTGAAGAATTTTTGGGAACTGATTTGTTTCTAAAATTGACGCTGCATAAACCTACAGTTAATCCAAACATAACCTTTCAATCAACTGTAATGTACATTAACCAAAATGGTAAATTAAAGTTGTTCAGGGAATATACATTCCCGATAGTAGAATTGCTGAACGATGAATGGGTAGACTTGTTTATAAATAAGTTCAACGATGCACAGCCCAACTGTCAAAAAATGCTTGGTGTTCTTACAAACGATTGGGACATCAACTGGTATATCAAGTTTGCTATAGCACAGTTTGGTGATTATATACTAGAAAAAAGGTTGAACGGTATAATGCTATAATTCATAATGTTATTTGTGGAAGAACCGCTACATCCTCATTATAACGGAATTGGCAAAGCTCTTGGCAATCTTGGCAATGAACTGTGCCAACAAGCAAATGCACCTGAACCGTTGAATATCCACGGTCAGGTTAAACAAGCCGTAGAAAACCTATGCTTCAATCTGCATAATCTATCGGCTGACCTTGACGCTTACAGATTCGACCTTATAAAAAATGGCGAGAGTGAGGACATAAGCCTAAAGGATATTGAAACTATTACGGTTGCAATGCGACATCTTCTTCACAGTGCGCCATACACTCATAATGGAGAACGAACAACATTTGCAGGAGAGCTACATAAACTTGACTACATCGTTTCATCCATATATCGACTTATGGTTCATGGCGCAATCGGCAGACAAGAATACCTCTTTGATAAAATAACCGAACATGAATAAAATCGCAATCATATTATCAGGATTAGGAATGCTCCTATCCGCTTGTTCAACTCAACGGATAAACACCGCTCAATCCAATCTTCTTATCGGAGAGTGGCAACAGCCCAACGTGTCACTGAAAATTGAAGCCAACGGCAAATATCATTACAAATACAACGCAGACGGCTACACCAACAAGCAATCCGGCAGATACTATGCCGATAAAGATTCAGTAGTGCTTTACGGCTTCTATCCTGACGCATACACACCTGAATCTAAAAACGAGCATTGGGCTATCCGCAAACTAACTCCTGATTCATTGGTGGTCTATGTTCACAAAAATACGGTAATCCTTGACGGAGATACCCTCAACACAGCAGCCAACGAAATAGAAACTTTTATCAAACGCAAATAAAAGACAGCGTACCTTTTTTGCGATATATTCTCTTTTATAAGGATGAATCAGAAAAAGTACATGATGTAATGCTGATATGGAAAAAAGGAAACTGAATAAGGTGTGGTTATGGATTTTGATTACGCTATCCGTACTAATACTTTGTGCCATTGCAAAATCAATCTACCTTTTATTAGAAAATCATAAGAATAAATATGTGGTAGAAAAATTCGATGAAACAATTAACTTAAGATTTTTAAACTCTGTGAGTGGTCATTTGGAACAAGACACAATTGTTGGGAATTTTACGGGAGTGGGGCTTGACTCAATATTCGTTGTAACCGTTGTTAATCACGACTCTAATTTGGATTGGACTGAATGTGTTAGATACTTTGCTAAATCCAATAATCCTAATATACCCACTATTGAATTATACGGATATATAAGTTGCGCACCTAAATTGGTTTTTGAAGGAGATGTTGACGGAGACGGAAAAGATGAGTGGGGCTATCTGCACACTTGGAATACCAGTCAATATAGACAATATCGAATATACAATTATGGCAATGGTAAATGGAGGTTCCTATACTATGATTACCCTGAAGTGGGTATTCGACTTTTGGAAACATCAGAAATGATTAGATCTGCTGGGATAGATATAGTCGAGAAAGGAGAATTTCCCGGACTAATCAGAATAAACTATGATACCGGCTTCCCATATTATGAACTACGAGATACGATAGTAAAACCAACATATACACCTATTTCCGATACCTGTTGGTAAAAACCTTAATGTGTTATGCAATCAAAGCATTCCAAAACCAAGATTAAACAATGTACCTTTTTATGCTATAATTCTATTTTACATGGATTAACCGTAAAAGGTACGCATTTATAAAATCATGAAGATACCATTTAAAATAACCTTTTGGCGAGTTATTGGTGCGATTATCGCAATCGGCACGGTCTATATAGCACTGTGCATAACATTCTTTGTGCTTGGTTCTTCAAATAATAGAAAATATGACCAAGCCATAAGTGAGCGATTGGGCTATTACAGTTCTTATAATGGTGGCTATATTTACGACTTGCAGACAAAGGAGATAATCATTCCTGATGTTAGCCGCTATATCGAACCATTGGGAAATGATAGCATCGCAATATTTTGGTGGGGAGATAAGCGAGGATATTTCAATATCAACAGTGGAGAGATAATATCCCAACCTCAATATGACGCCGTTTGGTTATTTAGCAGTGGTGTTGGAGCAGTCGCAAAGGATGATAGCATCTTCTTTATAGGATTAGACGGAAAGCCTATCCACAACAAGAAATTTAAGCGGATTAAAGGCGAGGAATATCTTTATAAAGGAGATTACTGCACTATCAAAGTTGGAGATAAATATGGGGCGATAGACAAAAGTGGAGAGTGGGTCATTGAGCCTGAATGGGATTATACGGAAGTAAGAGCCAACGGATTGCTAACGGCTTGGCAAAATGGTTGGGCTGTAACTGTCTATGACATAGATTCAATAATGCCATTTCCCAACAAGATTGACATAATTGGTGACACAATCGTCTCTTATTCAGATTCAACAAGAATCTACATAAGACATCGAAATTCAAAATAATTTGTGTAGATTAAGCCTATATTGGACGGAAATAGCGTTTATGTCGCAGTAAATAGCTAATTTTGCGAAAAACAAAGGATCTGACTATTGGTAAGCCTGATGGATATATGTACAAGTTTGTCAGGGGACAGCGTAATCCCATTAGTGGCAAATGTCCTCATCGGTGTGCATACCGCTATATGCTAAAATATCATAACGAGCAACCTCCACTTCATTTGAGAGAGAAAGAGCTTAATGGAGAGTTTCATGAAGACGATTTCATCTTTATTTATTGGAAGTGGAACAGATATGTTCGCACATATAGCACCCTCGCAATGGATTATAAAAGTACTCGATTTTTGTGTTTCCGCTTCCTCTACTCTTTTCAATGCTAATCAAACCAAGTTCTTGCTATAATCAAAAAATCCGGCAAGAATATTGGAGTTCACAGACCATTCTCTATTTAAGAACGGTCAAGTTGTTGCTTGCACAACGATAGAAACCAATAGACATTATTCTGAATTTATGGGGAAAGCACCGCTACCTCAAAAAAGAGCAGAAGCAATGGCTCTATTATCAAAACAAGGCATTAGAACCTTTGTGACAGTCGAGCCTATAATGGACTTCGATTTAGAAGAAATGCTTGAACTTATAAAGATGTGCAATCCTGAACAAGTGAACATCGGTAAAAATTCTAAAGATTTCATCAAGTTACCTAATCCGACAATCGGCAAGACAGTGGAACTTGTTAAAGATTTGCTAAAATTTACAAAGGTTGAGATAAAAGAAAACAGCGGTAAACTCAAACAAGCACTTCTACAAGTCGGCATAGAGCTTGATTGAAGTTTTATTTGTATATTGATTGCTTACCTGTCAGCCTCTCAATATCCATCTCAAGCATTATACAACGGGAAAAACCGCCTGCTATTTCCTTTGCCAGCCCGTCTTCATCATCAGGGTTGCAACGATGCCCCAGCAGTTGAAGTGCACGCAGTTTTTCAGCATAGTCTTCAATAATCCGGACGGTGCCGAATGCGATAACACTTTTGAAATAGGTTGTGTATGTTTCAGGATGAACTTCATCCTGAGCAATCACAGTGTAACTCGCTTTTTTGTTTTGCGCGAGTAAATCTAATTTGTGGCCTTTCAAAGCTGAGTGAAAATACAGTTTTCCATCGGTATATACATGGCTCAAGGGCACACCGTAGGGCTCCATATCATTGCCACATAGAGCCATGACACCCGCAGTGGCATCGCGCAATATCTCTACGCTTGCCTCCTCTGTAAGTTGCTGTTTGAAACGACGCATTTTTCTTTCCATCAGTGCATGAATTTTAATCCGATAATCGAGATAAATAAGGTTGTTATGAAGAACAGACGCCAAAAGGTGGCAGGTTCATCAAAACATAGAATCCCTACGATAACTGTTCCTACCGCCCCTATTCCTGTCCATACAGGATAAGCAGTTCCAATGGGGATTGTTTGCACTGATTTAGAAAGTAAAACCATGCTGAGGGTCAGACATAAAAGGAACCCAATACCCCACAGGCACCAAAGAGTTCCCGATAACCCTTTCATTTTGCCGAGGCAGAACGCAAAACCTGTTTCAAAGCACCCGGCGATAATGAGTAGAATCCAATTCATATCTCAAAACCGATGTCCTATTGAGGGCTGCGGCAATACCCGGCGTCTCCTTCCAAGGCCTATATTCATCTGCGAAGTTAACAAAAAATGCTGAATTATGACATATCAGCACAGGTATTTAACTGTTTTATGAGATGAAAATTATCCAAATTTCAAAGGCGTTTAGAAAATCCAATTCATATGGCGATGTACAGTGTAATGAACGACAGAGTATCTATCGGAGGCAGTTCAAATTGGTGCAACTTCTTTTGACACAGCCTCCCGGAGTTTCATATTGGGTTTAATGAATGAACAAGGTGGCGAACTCGGTCAGCCTGCGCTGGCGGAGTTGCTTGTGGAATTTCCCTTTGTAGCGGCAGTGGGCGGAGTAAAAAGTTTCGTATTGTTCAGTGCCGGGAACGGTGGTTGTGCTCTCTCCATTGGCGATCATTTTCGTTGCCATATTCATCAGTGTTTTAGAAATTCACAATCATCATTCGCTGATCGAAGGTCTTGGCGGTATCGCTGACAAGGCGTTGTTTTACACAAAAGTGGTGTTTGCCATAACCATATAGGAAAAACTTGTTGAGGTCGGTACGCTCGGCGCATACGGCTACGGTTTCCCTCAGTTCGGTTTCATTGCGTGTCAGCAATTATAGTCACTTTTGTGATTGACTTTTGGCTTTCGTTCTGTCAAGAAGTATTTCGTGAAAGTGGTCCTTTGCCCATTGGATAAGGCTGTCGATGATTGGAAACAATGAGTGGGCGCGTTCGGTAAGTGCATACTCAACTCTTGGGGGTACTTCGGCATAAACTTTTCTTTCCACAAGACCGTCTGATTCAAGGGTTCGCAAAGTCAGCACAAGCATCTTCTGAGAGATGTCCGGTATCTCTGTGTAAAGGTCGCGGAAGCGTATTGAATCGTGTTTGTTGAGAGTATATAGAACTAACAGCGTCCATTTGTCGCTTATGCGGTTGAGGATGTTTCGGATTGGACAATCCGGGTCAAGTTCATCACGTACAAAGTTCCTTTCCATATCAGTTACGATATTGATATTCTGTATTTCTCTACAAAGGTAAGTAATTTTCTTTAAGTGTGTAATGGGAGATTTATCACGGGTTAATAAAAATTAAAAAACAGTGTAATAGTCATCATTCACGGAAAATATGGAGCAAGTGGTTTCTGCTCTGATAAGATAAGTGAACTGCCCCCTAAAAGTTATTTGTCTAACTTTTTTGGGGGGGCAGCTCATGAATTTTGACACACTCAAGTTAATTACTGAGAGTTGCTGAGTGATTGTTCTTGTATTTGCAGGCGCGCTTCCTTTCGGAATATCTTACGGATTGTGCGCCACTTAGGAAATATCGCAGAAGGGCGTATCGGTCCATAACTTACAGTAATTATGACTAATGACAAGATAGCGGCAATAAGCAGCCAGCCATATATTTCTTTCATTGAAATCACAAGTGCGTGTTGCTGGACTGTTCCGTACATTTGACCGAGGGGGATATGAATGATGTCGGTATTGAAGTCAGTGAAACGCGCACTGATGATGGCGGCATTTTTAGCCATTGTATGACGCAAAAACTCTCCGATAAGAGCAGGGCCGAGTGTGGCGCCCATAACCGCTCCCGTGAAGCCGTTCACCGTCAATGCCTGAGGGAATACAAAGAAATGCAGTCCACTCTGAACAATCGAGGTCAGGAATACAATGGAGATTATCACCGATGCGAACCCACGGATGAAGAGCGGGAAGAAAAGCATCTCCTTTTCAACACCGTAATCTATCATGAAATAGAACCAACCGAGATATACGGATGCAAAGGCAAATGCAATAGCAGTCATAGTCTTGTATCTCCACTTATGCAAGGCGAATGTGAAATAAGTAAATACGCATCCTACGGCAATCCCGGCAAATACATACCAGTTGAGGTCGATAAGATTGGTTTCATCAAAACCGAGAATTGCGGCTGCATAACTGTGTTCAAACACATGTTCGGTAGCCATAAGAGTGAAGAAAACCAGATATATCAAGGTTGCCCGTATGACATTGCGGTTTGTCAAAGCCGGAAAAGATATATAGGGATGATGAAGGAATGAGGCCCGCCACAGATTGATGGCAAGGCAGACTATGCCTAAGATTGTCGCTCCGACAATTTCCTCCGCTTCCCACCAATCGTAGAAGTTGCCGTACACACATATGAATGTGAAGCACAACATGAACACACTCCATAAGGCAGCACCTATCCAGTCGATACCCAACAGCGGTATCTGCATGGGGCCTTTCACGGGCTTGACAAGTATCAGCACCATTACCATCATCAGCACAAGCAGACCGCTCATTATCCAGTGCATATATTCCCATTGAGAGAAAAATGCGGTGTAGATGGTTGCGATTCCGCTCAGCTGAATCACTCCGTCAACGACAAGATAGACATAGCAGAAGAATATCGCCATGTCACGCACCGGAGTGAGCCAGAGCTGGATTGTAGAATTGCACACAAATGTTGCCCACATACGGAACCAACCCGCGACAAAGCAGGTGGCTACCAGCAGGGGGACGCTTGTCGTATTAGCGCAAATGAAATTAGCCGCAATAAGCACTGCCCCGCACACGAGTAGTCCAATCCGGTTGGAGAATCGGAATTTCAACCGGAACATCACGGCAAAATTTATAGACATTCCGACCAACGACGCATATCCGGCCATCAATATATCTTCCTGCATAAGTGCGGTGGACCCAACCATATCGGTGGCGGCGGCAAGATAGATTCCGCCTGAGAACTGCACTATCAGCACGAAGAAGATAAAAAGCCAGGGCTTTAATCTGCGCGGCACATAGTTCGGAACATCGGGTATATCGAATGGACCCTGAGGTCCGTGCCAATCTCCCATATCAGTATTTCACCTCACATTCCACATTCATACCGGCACGCAGAAGGTTGAGGTCGGCATCGTCTGTCAATTCAATTCTCACGGGTATGCGTTGGCGAACCTTAACGAAATTTCCAGCCGAGTTGTCCTGCGGCAGCAAAGACAATGCGGCTCCTGTCGCTGTGGATAATGAAACAACCTTACCTGTAAAAGTTTTGTCAGGAATGGCGTCAACCTTGATTTCAACCTCGCTTCCGGGGTGAATATGCTCCAACTGGGTTTCCTTGTAGTTTGCGGTGATCCATACCTCCGAGCCATCAACTATGTCGAGAAGAGTCTGTCCCGGTTGAACGAGTTGCCCTATCTGTATCTCCTTGCGTGAGGCATAGCCGTCGCAGGGGGCTGTTATGACGGTATATGAAAGGTTGAGTTCCGCAGTTTCAAGCAATGCTTTCGCAAGTTCAATCCCTGCATCGTTCTGGGAGATGCGCTGGCGGGTTTCGGCAACTACCGAGGATGTTGCCGAGCGTTGACGGGCAAGCATCTCATAGCGGGCTTTCTTGGCCTTGTAGTCAGTTTCCGCACCATCATATTGCTGACGGGTGACGGCATCTTTATCCAGCAGTTTGCGATAGCGTTCAAGGTCAACGGCGGCATTTTCCATCAACACCTTTGCCTCTGCGATCGAGGCTTCGCTCACAGCCACATTTGCGGAAGCGACACCGACACTGCGGTCAGCGACCGTGCGTCCGGCAAGGGCATTCTGATAATCCGCATTCGCCTGTGCCACACGCAAGCGCATATCCGCGTCATCAATAATAACCAGCGTGTCACCTTTTTTCACAGGTTCATATTCCTTGAAGCGGATTTCCTTTATGTAGCCCTGCACACGGCTGTTGACAGGCACAATCTGACGCTGCACCTGAGCATTGTCGGTAAACTCCACATTGCCGAAGTGGATGAACTTGGAAGCCACCCAGATGCCGGCGGCGATGATGACTGCGAGAGTGATGATATAGGAGAGTATTTTTTTTGTACGGTGTTTCATATTTTTCCGGATGTGAACAGAAGTTTGTAATAATAGTAGATTATATTGATGCGGGCGTTGACAAGCTGCTGCTCCGCGTCAAGTTTGGAATTGGCAGCATCGAGCATATCCGTTATGAGAGCCATGTCGGCCGAATAGCGGGTAAAAACGGTGTTATAGTTTCTATCCGCAAGTTCAACACTTTTTTGCTGGGTGTTGAGTTCCTCATAAGACTCAAGATAGCGGATATAGTCAGCCCTGACCGCAAGTTCGGTGTTCTCCCGTGCCGCTGTAAGTTCGTCAGTAGCGTGTACCGTGGCCGCACGGCTACGGGATAGGGATTTGTTGGTCTTGAACAGCGATGAGAGATTGTAGCTTACACCCACACCGACATACCAATAACTGAGATTGCGGTTTATCGGTGGCACCTCTACTAAAATAGGGCCGTCGATACTCCATCCTGCTTGCAATCCGATTTTGGGAAGACGCTCCGATTTAGTCAGGTCTTCCGCTTTCCGGGATATGTCAACCTTTGACTGTGCCAGCTTCAGCATGGGCGAATTGACCGAGGCTTCAGACTGCCATGATGTCTCGCTTTGTGATGGAAGCGACTTGTCAAGAATTGCAGAGTCGGGCACTATGACAGTACCATCCGGCAATCCGGCGATAGTGACAAGGTTGTTGTTGAGAATGTCGATCGTGTTGTTGATTTTTACAAGTTGCAGCTCCAGATTTGACACAAGCAATTCATAGCGGGTTATGTCGTTCTGTAAAGCCACGCCTTGCTCATATCGGGCTTGCATCTCACCAAGCACCTTCCTCGCCTGCGCTATGTTGTTCTCCACCACAGTGCGCAGATTTGTGTACTTGTAAATATCAAGATAAAAGCCGGTGAGCTGGAAGCGGACATTGTCGCGTTGCAGTTCTGTGGCATATCTGGATGCCGTCAGCTTGAGCTCGGCAAGTTGTATGCCTGAAGTAATGGCTCCGCCGGTATAAACGGGCTGGTTCACACTTAGCGACAATGCATTGCCGTAATGTGGTATCGGGGCTTTCTGATAGTCGGAGAAATTCCGTTTTGTAGTAAAACCGTCGCCTATATAACTGAATGAAAGGGAGGCATTGATGTCGGGCAACCGACCGGCGCGGGCTACTCTTATCTCTTGATTGGCTTCCTCCTCAGCGGAAAAAGAGGGGCGTAATTGTGCACTGTTTCTTTCAGCACTCTCAAATAACTGTTCAAGGGTTGTTACTGATGGGTTCTGACCGAATGCGCACACCCCTGCGCCCAACAGAACTGCGCTCAGTAGCCCTGTGAGCAATCGTTGATTGTTCATAAAAATCGGGGATGATATGTGAATAATGAATGGGAGTCGCTATCCGTCAATCTACCGACGGCATACGACTGTTCTGAAATCAGATCAGATTTTGAGAGTTGTTAAGGCCTGCCGTACTCTTCCAATTTTCCTTGCAAGCGTAGTTTTGTATGTACGCTCTTGTTGCGTTTATTGCTGTATCTATTATAATCATTTACTAACCGCTCTTTGTGAACGGCACTGCAAAATTACAAAAAAAATCGCAAAAAATCTGTAATCGGAATATCAAAAGTTGTGCATTTGCTCGACTACGCACACTATATATGGTTGTTATATAGACAGATGACGGCAAGGAGCCTTTTATGCCCTTGCCGTCATGTTTCAGTGTGTTGCGATGCTTATCTGCGATGGCCTCTGCCTCCTTGACGGGGTTGCATGGGCTTGGCATCTTCGGTCAGTTTGAGCTCCGAGCCATTGGACAGCTCTACTTCGTAGCCTCCACGTTTGCGGGAAATCTCCACAATGGTCTGCCCTTTGAAGTTTGTGCCCACATATTTGGCTATGGCTGTGGGTACTATCGCCGAGGGAACAGAATTGCCGCGGGCAGCCTTGACTTCCTTCCAATTACCCTCAGAGGTAAAATCAACCTCCGCACCGCTTGTGAAATCAACCTCATACTCCATGCCTCTGCGGCCGTTGTCTTTCTCAACTTTTCTCACCTGATCTTTTGAAAAGTATTTGGTGATGAAAGTTTGAGCTGCTTTAGGCAACTCTGACTGTTTGATGGGTGTGCCGGCAAACATTGTCGCCGATAATGATGCTACGATTGTGGCGAGCATCAAAGACAAAAGTTTTTTCATTTGCAATTATTTTATTTAGTTTGAATTATGTTGTTCAGATTATTAAATGCCGTGATATATTTTCTCCCGGCAGGAATCGGACGCGGAAAATTATGAAGATAAACAGTTCTGTTTGAGAATTTTTCAATAAACGGGATTGACACTATAAAAGACCTGTGTATCCTCACAAAACAATCATCAGGAAGCATGGCTTCGATTTCTTTCATTGTAATTTGAGGAACAACTGTCGGCATATCCTTGCGGAATATCTTCACATAATTGTTCATCGCTTCTATTACGATGACATCATTTAAGTTGACAATCACATTTTTATGATCCGCTTTCAGGGTAATACATCTGGCTGGAGGCTCCGTACTCTTGTGCTGAATGAATATCTTGGCTTTTGCCATCGCTTGCTCAAAACGGGGATAGAATATCGGCTTGTGAAGAAAATCAGCCGCATCAACATTGAATCCGTCAAGTGCATAATTGGCATATGCTGTAGTGAAAATCAAGCATGTGCCTTCCGGCAATTCCTTAGCTAGAGCCACACCGTTATGTGAGTTCATCTCAATATCAAGGAAAACTATATCAGGTTTGATTTCCTTGATATAATCCATACCGGCAATGGGAGAGGTAAAACATTTCAGTTCAATATCTCCATACCGGTTGCAGTATTCCTGAATGATGCTTAAAGCAATCGGCTCATCATCTATTGCCACACACTTAATCATACTGACAGATCTATACAAAGTTTCACTCGATAAAATGTACCGTCGCTACCATTGGACATCTCATGTTTTCCCGGATAGAGAAGTTCAAGACGCTTACGACAGTTTTCAATACCCATGTGTTCTCCTATCCGCTTCACCGGGAATATCTTGTTTTCAGTGGAAAATATCAATTTCCCGTGATTTTCTGTTATCAATATGGAAATCTGACTTTCTTCAACCGGTGATATTCCATGCTTGAAGCAGTTTTCAACAAAAGTCACCAACAGCATAGGCGGGATTTGCAGGCTGTTATTTTCAATATCGATATCCATTTTCACGGATGTCATTTCATTAAGTCGCAATGATTGCAGAGCCACATACTGCCTTATGTAGTCAACTTCATCTGATATGGCGACAAAATCCCGCATTGATGTTGTATGTATATACCGGAGCATTGATATATATTTTTCCAACGACGCCAAAGCCTTTTCATCACGAGTCAGAAACAGACCATAGAGGGAGTTCAAAGTATTGAACATAAAGTGAGGCTTGATTTGAGCCTTATACAACTCAATCTGCGCTTTATCACGCTCGGCTTCCACAGCCCTGCGACGCGACTTCTGCAGATTGGCCTGAGTAAGCAATCCAATCGCAAAGCTGAAAGCCTCAACAATCATAAAAAGCGACCAAACAGCCTGTTGGTATTGCTGAATTGATGGAAGAAATATCCTCACTATACCCTCGTCGTGAACATTAGGCTTGGGTATGTAGAGGCTGATTTGGGTCAGCATGTATGTAATTCCAAATGAAACCAGAATCAAGACAATTCCCATCCAACGGCTTTTCTTTGTACGGAATAACGCCGGAACAGTGAATATACGGTTCATGAAATACAGGGCGTAGAGCCAAAAGCCAACAGTAATGACATACCATTGGAAATTGTGATACCACCGTTCTACCGGAAATATCATCACCATAACCGGTAACACAATCAGGCAGAACACGAGGTCTATGTATATGGACACATTCTTCATGTGACAAATGCGTTGGTATTACAAATGCAAAGTTAATGTTTTTATATCTAACAGGGTATGTGATTGACGGTCGTTCGCCACCACATCATCGCAGTTAGTCATTTTCTAATAAGACGGCTATTCTCACCTAAGGTTTAATGACTTAAATTTGCTTTAAAATCCAAACGAAGCATGACAGTAAAGACATTCATAGACCGCCCGATTCTTGCAGGCGTAATTTCAGTGTTGATAGTTATTCTCGGAGTTCTCGGGCTTGTCCAACTCCCTATTGAGCAATTCCCTAACATCGCGCCTCCGACAGTCAGAGTTCAGGCATCATATACCGGAGCTAATGCTGAGACTGTGATGAAAAGTGTGATTGTTCCGCTTGAAGAATCGCTGAATGGAGTGGAGGATATGATGTATATGACATCTACCGCTACCAATACCGGAACGGCCTCGATTACTATTTATTTCAAGCAGGGCACTGATGCTGACATGGCTGTCGTGAACGTGCAGAACCGTGTTGCTTCCGCACAGGGACTTCTTCCTGCGGAAGTGACAAAGAGCGGTGTGACTGTAAGAAAACGCCAGAACAGCACTTTGAAGTCGATAACATTATATAGTCCCAATGACACATACGACTCCAAATTCCTGACCAACTATATGAAAATCAATATCGAGCCACAGATCTCACGAATAACAGGCGTAGGCGAGGTTAATATTTTCAGCGCGGAATATGCCATGAGAATATGGCTTGACCCTGTCAGGATGTCGCAATATGGATTGGTACCTGCTGATATTGACAAGGTCCTTGCCGAACAAAATATAGAGTCTCCTACCGGAACTCTTGGAGCTGAGTCCATGAACACCTTCCAATATGTGCTGAAGTATCGGGGACGATATGAGGATGCCTCTGAATATGAGAATTTGGTTATAAGAGCATTGCCGGATGGAAATGTTCTGCGACTTCGGGATATAGCGACTGTTGAGCTTGGCTCGGTCAATTACGCTATGATTAGTGAGACCAGCGGTCATCCCGGAGCTAACGCCATGATTGCCCAGACAGCAGGCTCGAATGCCAATGAGGTGATCAAGGAGATTGACAAGACCCTTGATGAGCTCAGGGACAGGCTACCCGAAGGGATGGTCCTGACCGATATTTCAAGCACAAAAGACTTTTTGGATGCTTCAATCGGCAAAGTTATAGAGACATTGATCATAGCTCTGATATTGGTTGTGCTGGTAGTATATCTGTTCCTCCATGATTTCAGAGCCACGTTAATACCGGCATTATCCATTATCGTATCTCTTATCGGTACTTTCGCATTTATCTATGCCGTAGGGTTTACACTGAACATGCTGACCTTGTTTGCCTTAGTGCTGGTGATCGGTACGGTGGTTGATGACTCCGTGGTCGTGGTCGAAGCTGTTCAGGCCAAATTTGATGAGGGAGAAGATGACGCTTATCAAGCTACGGTTTCCGCAATGGGTGGACTTTCGGCTGCATTGATTACTACAACTGTTGTGTTTATGGCAGTGTTTATTCCGGTATGCTTTATGGGAGGCACTTCCGGCACATTCTATGAACAATTCGGTTTGACTATGGCTGTTGCCGTTGGAATATCTCTTATAAACGCAATGACACTGTGTCCGGCATTAAGTGCTTTGCTTATGCGTCCGAAGAAGGGGGCATCTGTAAAATCATCTTTTGTAGATCGTTTCAACTATGCCTTTGACAAATCATTCACAACCGTAACGGCTCAATATAAAAGTGGCGTTATGTTTCTGTTCAAGAACCGTTGGATTGTATTCGCATTGTTCGTCATTTCAGCAATTGGTCTGGTATGGTTGATGTCCACTACTAAAACCGGCCTCGTGCCGCAAGAGGATATGGGTACACTCAGTCTGAACATACAAGTTGCCCCCGGCAGCAACCTCGCGGAGACAGAACGTGTTATGGACGAAGTTGAAGACGCTATCAAGGATATACCTGAAATATATATCTATTCACGAGTGACAGGAAAGAATGCCCGTCATGAACAATCGGCATCGGCAGGTTCTTTCAGTATCAGGCTTCGTGATTGGAGTGAGCGTAGCGGCTCCGGTCAAGATATCAATTCTGTGATCCGTGAAATATACAAGCGCACGGCATCCATATCTTCGGCTCAAATAAGAGTATCTCAATCGCCGATGATTTCAGGATATGGAACCGGCAGTGGTTTTGAACTTTATGTGCAGGACCGCTCCGGAACCACAACTGACGAATTGCTTCAGGTTACCCGTACATTTATCGACTCATTAAACGCACGCCCTGAAATTTCGCGTGCATACACTACTTTTGATACGAAGTATCCTCAGTATATGGTTGAAGTGGATGCCGTGAAGTGTCTTCAGATGAATGTATCCCCGGCAGATGTCCTATCCACTTTATCCGGATATGTGGGAGGTAGCTATTCATCTAATCTTAACAGATTTACCAAATTGTACCGAGTAATGGTGCAAGCAGACCCGGAGAGCCGTCTTGACACGGAATCACTTAAAAGTATGTTTGTAAGAACATCGTCAGGACAAATGGCACCACTTGATGATTTTGTGACATTGACAAGAGTTTATGGTTCTGAAAGTCTTTCCCGATTCAATCTTTTTCCCTCGATTTCAGTGTTTGGTGAGCAGGGCGAAGGTTACAGCTCCGGCGAAGCAATCAATGCCATCAAAGATGTGGCCGGAAAATACCTGCCTTCGGGATTTGGATACGAATTTGGCGGAATGTCAAGAGAGGAGTCATCAACCGGTAACACTACGGTCATTGTATTCAGTATATGCCTTGCGTTCATATATTTGATATTGTGTGCTCTATATGAGAGTCTCACAGTGCCTTTGGCGGTAATCGCGGCCGTTCCTATGGGCTTGGCAGGCAGTTTTCTTTTTGCCCGTTGGTGGGGACTTGAAAACAATATCTATATGCAGATCGGATTAATCATGTTGATAGGATTGCTTGCAAAAACAGCAATCTTACTGACGGAATATGCCACGGCTCGAAGAAAAGAAGGGATGGGACTTGTTGCTTCTGCAATCTCTGCCGCAAAAGCACGTTTCAGACCAATCATCATGACCTCTGCAACAATGGTGTTCGGTATGTTGCCGCTTATGTTTGCATCAGGAGTTGGTGCCAACGGTAATATCTCTGTTGGAGTCGGGACTGTTGGCGGCTTGCTGTTCGGTACACTCGCCTTGCTTTTTATGGTTCCTGTTTTCTTCGTTATATTCCAATACATCCATGAACGCATTATACCCAAAAGGAGGGTAAAAGCTATGCGAAAATAATGATATTGATTATCGCGGCCATCGGTATGGGATGCATTCGCCATCAATAATATGTCGTTTGTCATTTTGGGGGTGAGGTGAGCATTCTTGCAAATATGTGGTTGACAATGCGTTATGTGGCGTAGTACCCACTTTTAGGTATTTTTTACCTTTGTTAAACTTCCGAACTTTGCAGTCTAAAACAGATATATTCATGGCAATTTGGAAGAAATATTTAGTGTGTTTCATCACAATGTTTTCAACGGCGGTAGTATCTTATGCTGCCGGAGGCAACGGAATGATCTCAGGAAAGGTTCTATCTCTTGATGGAGAGACGATAGATTATGCAACGGTGTTTCTAAAAGGCACTTCGCTATCTTGTTCGACCAATGAAAAAGGTCTATATCACATATCGGCTCCTGCCGGTGATTACACGATAGTCTTTTCTTCGGTCGGTTTTGAGAAACATGAAGCAAAAGTGAAAATCAAGTCCAATGAACGCGCGAAGCTGAATGTGAAATTAAAACCCGCCACTCAACTTGGCGAGGTTATAGTCGTTGGAAACCAGCTCAGCAAAGTTAAAAACTCGGCATATAATGCCACTGCCATCAATACCAAAGAATTGGTGAATACCACAAAGAGCCTGAGTGAAGCCTTGAATAAGGCTCCCGGCATGAAAATCCGAGAGAGTGGAGGTGTCGGATCTGATATGGCTGTGACAATGGATGGGTTCAGCGGTAAACATGTCAAAGTGTTTATCGACGGTGTCCCACAGGAAGGCGTTGGAAGTTCTTTCGGATTGAACAATATCCCGGTCAATTTTGCCGACCGCATTGAGGTTTATCGAGGCGTGGTTCCGGTAGGCTTCGGCGCGGATGCCATAGGTGGAGTGATAAATATAGTCACTCCACGCCGCCAAAGGCGATGGTTTGTTGATGCGTCGTATTCATTCGGTTCATTCAACACCCATAAATCATATATCAATTTCGGTCAAACCCTACGCAATGGGTTCAAATATGAAATAAATGCTTTTCAAAATTATTCCGATAATGATTATTGGGTGGATACACCCGTTGAGGATTTTGTGACAGGAGCCATCAACAAGAAGAAAATAGAACATGTCAAGCGGTTCAATGACACATATCATAATGAGGCTGTAGTTGCAAAGTTGGGATTTGTCAATAAAAGCTGGGCAGACCGTCTGTTGCTTGGATTCACATATTCCCATATGTATAAAGAGGTTCAGACCGGTGTGAGACAGGAAGTCGTTTATGGTCAAAAACATCGTCACGGATTCTCTCTCATTCCGTCAATCGAATATTCCAAACGCAATCTTGGAATAAAGGGTCTTGATATCTCTTTCAATGCAAATTACAATCGTGACAACACCACTAATGTCGATACTGCATCTGTGAAGTATAATTGGTTCGGCCAGAGCGCGCCAATGAATGCTCCGGGTGAACAGTCCTATCAGAACTCCAAAGCCATAAATAACAACTGGACGGCTGCCGCAACTGTAAATTACAGGCTTTCTGAAAATCATGTGTTCACAATAAATGATGTGTTCAACACATTCAACCGCACGAATGAGGATTTGCTGACAATTCCACATGGTAAAGATGAGTTTTCAAAGGTCACAAGCAAGAATATAGCCGGTGTCTCATATCGTTATACGCCCAATACAAAATTCAATCTCACAGCGTTCGGTAAACATTATCATCAATATGTTTCGGGGCCGATGGCTACTACATCTGCGCAGGATATGTTTGCATTGACTTCGCGCTCGATTGATTACTTTGGATATGGGGCTGCCGGAACTTGGTTCATCCCTCTGGGCTTCCAGTTGAAAGCGTCCTATGAGAAAGCATATCGCCTGCCTACCATTGAAGAGATGTTTGGAGATGAGGATCTTGAAGTAGGTGATATGGAATTGAAACCTGAATCAAGTCATAATGTCAATATCAATCTGAGCTATAATGCCACCTTTGGTAACAATATAATTTACGCGGAAGCCGGATTTATATACCGTGATACCCGTGATTATATACAGCGTAACATAATGGCTCTGAGCGGTGGTAAATCGGCTGCCACTTATGTCAATTATGGTAAGGTGTCAACAAAGGGTATAAGTGTATCCGTGCGATATAATTTCTCCAGATGGTTAAGTCTTGGAGGGAATTTCACTCAGATGAATGTCCGTGACAATATGAAAACCGCACAGGGCAGCACGGTTGCCAACCTTGCCTATAAGGAACGTATGCCTAACCTGCCATACATGTTCGCCGACTCGGATGTCAATTTCTACTGGCACGGCTTGGGTCGTAGAGGAAATGTTCTGACTGTGACCTACGACAACCAATACACACATAGTTTCTGCTACTATGTCGCTAATATCGGTTCGAATAACAACGATTATATGATTCCTAACCAATTCGCACATAACCTTACGGTGTCTTACGGAATACAAAATGGACGGTATAATCTGTCGTTTGAATGTAGGAATTTTACCAATGCTAAACTCTACGATAATTTCAGCCTTCAGAAGGCCGGTCGTGCCTTCTACGGTAAAATAAGGATCTATTTCGGTAACTAATTATAATTATTAATAATATGATACTCAAAAAATCAAAGTGCTGGGCAATTATTGCCTCAATGATTCCGGCGATGGCTCTTGTCGGATGTTCCGACAACGACGAGCCTAACGGACCCGGAAACGAAGGTGACGGAAAAGGCAAATTTGTTTTTGCCACAACTATCTCAAGCAGCAACGGTACTGCCTATGACCTGATAACGGGTGAGTCCCTTGACGGAGGCGAGCTCACAACTATTAACAACGGCCTCCTGAATCCCGGCGCTACGCAATGGGTATTCCACAAGAACTATCTGTACGCGCTGTCCTACAATCAGGGCAATGCGGGCACCACAAGAAGCTACATCCTCGGAAGCAACGGGGAGATGGAAGCCCGCGACATCGAGTACCGTATCAGCCGTTTCTCCTCCTATGGAACATACAACAATGACATCATAACAATGTCAACCGGTGAAGGCCCCGAGTCATTAGCTGACAGCCACGGCTACAAGCCAATGACTCTCCTGATCACTTATCTCAACGTGGAAAATGAGACCATGCGGGGCAATGACACTTCAACAGGAGCATACTCTATGGAAAATTTCCTCGGAAATGGTGAGTATGTGACTCTTGCAGGAGCTGAACAGAGCGGATCCAAGCTCTACTGTGGTGCGGTGCCGATGGGTCTGAGCCAGTATGGTGCGGCTTACGAAAACGGCAAGTGGGTACGTCCCGGTTTTGAGCACCTCGTGCATGATCAGGCCGGTGGTACAGGCGCCGGAGCATACAAGGCAGGAGAACTTGTAGGAACCCAGTATCCCGATGAATGTTGGGTTGCAATTTACGACAATGAGAACATGACCAGTCCCAAACTTGCAAAGACCGACAAGATCAGTACACCTTGCGGACGCTTCCGCTCCCAGTATTATCAGACTGTGTGGTCGGCAGACAATGGAGACATATATGTGTTCTCATCAAGCTATGCCAAAACCATGACTGACCCCGGACAGAAAACGACACTTCCGGCCGGCGTGTGCCGCATACCCGCAGGTAGCACTTCGTTTGATGACTATTATTGCAATATTGAAGAACAGACCCCCGGCGGCAACCGCTCGTTCATGCGTTGTTGGCCAGCAGGAGGGAATTGCTTCCTTATGATTATGTATGACCGCTCGCTCACCGAGAAAAATCCTGCCGCAACTGACCTGGCAGTATTTGACGCGACTTCAAAAAAACTGACCTATGTGACAGGACTACCGACCAATGTTTCCTCGATCGGAAAAACCGTTTTCGTACAGAACGGAAATGTCTATATTCCGGTGAATGTAGAAAACGAAGTGCCTGCCATTTACGCCATAAATACATCAACAGCGAAGGCTGTAAGAGGTGTTTCTATCAAAGCCAATGACATTACTGGCTTCGGTTATCTAAATCCGGTAAAATAAATTTGTGATGATAAAGTTTTTTAGAAAAATTCATCTCTGGCTGTCAGTGCCATTCGGCATAATCGTGACATTGATATGCTTTTCAGGGGCAATGCTCATATTTGAGCCGGAAATAACCCGCAGTGTGAAAAGCGATGTCTATTATGTGGCTGATGTGAAAGAGTCGCCGCTCCCTATGGGAGAACTCATGGAAACTGTGAAGGCGACACTGCCGGATAGCGTTTCGATTAGCGGTGTCACCGTATTTGAAGATGCCTCCCGTACATATCAGGTAAATCTTTCCAAACCGCGCCGTGCATCTCTTTTCATTGACCAATATTCGGGCGAGATAACAGGCAAGTATGAACGGTTGGGCTTCTTCTCTACGATGTTCAAACTCCATCGCTGGCTTTTGGACAGCGCAAATCCTCACGGAGAGGGTGTGAAGGTAGGAAAACTTCTTGTTGGTATTTCAACGCTTGTTTTCGTAATCGCGCTGATATCCGGTGTTGTAATCTGGTGGCCGAGAGCTCGTAAGAATTTCAAGAAAAGTCTCTCTATTTCATTCTCAAACGGATGGAAAGGATTTTGGAAAGGACTTCATGTTGCCGGAGGAATGTACGCCCTTGTTTTTGTGCTGGCGATGGCTCTTACCGGATTGACATGGTCGTTTGATTGGTACCGCACAGCTTTTTATGCTGTATGTGGTGTAGAGCATACCCCTCGCAATTTCACTCAGGCTACAAAACCAAAGGACAATAATGACGGTGAAAAGCGTGATAGGGAAGGTCGTCGTGGCGGACGCCATCGTGGTGGCGAAGGGCGGCATGAAGGCGGATACAGGCATGAAGGCGGCGGTCGCCACCACTCCGAATTTGGCCGTTGGCAGGAAGTGTATGAAACCCTGAAAGCGCAGAACCCCGAAGCTCCGCAGATTACAATCAGCTCTGAAAAAGCGACTGTGACACTTGGCAACACAGGAAATGGCCGTGCTTCAGACCGCTATGAGTTCAATCGTCGTTCAGGTGAGCTTTCTCTTGCCGCCAAATACGCAGATGCGAATGAGGCTGACAAATTGCGTGGCTGGATATATTCAATCCATACCGGAAGCCTCGGCGGTCTATTCACCCGCATCTTATGGCTGCTTGGTGCACTTCTCGGCGCATCGCTTCCATTGACCGGCTACTACATCTGGATCAGACACCTTCTCAAAAAGAAAGAGCATCATCGGGCGTAATAAGCACCGTGTTCTATTCATACTTATAATAGCAATTGCCTCAATGGGCGATTGCTATTATTTTATGCTCGCCCGATTCTTCGGCTGATACTGAAAACGCCTGCCGTTATTGCGAATATCAGAGCGACATAAAGACATACATGAACAGAGTTGGCCGACCCTGATGTCATGGCAAATACAATAGTCACAATAGTAGCACCCAGTGTTTGCCCTACGAGCCGCGCCGTACTCTGCATACCTCCGGCTCCGCCGGTGCGTTTTACGGGGGTAGCCAATACCATCACGATATTATTGGGAGTCTGGAACAGTCCGAACCCTAAACCACATACTGCCATTCTCCAAGCTATATTCCATTCTGATATTCCGGAAGAGGGTGCAAGAAGTAATAATAGCACACCGGTAGCATACAATCCCATGCCAACGGCAGCTGTCACTCCCGGATTACGCCGCTCTACAAATCTGGCGGCAAAAGGCGATACTATCATAGTGGCAAGCGGCCACGGTGTCATTAGAAGCCCTGTTGTGATTTCGGTAAACCCGTAATTGTTTAGAAAAAGAAACGGTAGCGCGATCATGGCAACATTCTGGGCTATGAATGAACATACCGAAGTGGATATACTTAACGAATACAGTCTTATTCTAAACAAATCAACGGGGAGCATGGGCGATTCACGGTGTAGTTGCCGGCGTATGTAGAATACTCCTAAAACAGCACCCATTATTAACAGAACTGTGTTTATCCATACATCTCCTTTCCTTGCAAAATTACCTATTGCAAAGAAAATAAGGCCGAATACAATCACATTTTCTATCGCGCTTATAAAGTCATACTTGCCGGAAACTTCTTTCTCCGGATTGTGTGGCAACATCCGTTTGCCAATAACAAAGGCTATTATTCCGAATGGCACATTTATCAAAAAAAGCCAATGCCATGATGCGATCGAAAGTATGCCGCCTGCGATAGTCGGTCCTGCTGCTGTCGCTATGGCAATTACCATGGCATTTAATGCCAATCCTCGTCCGAGGACTTCTCTTGGATATATCAGTCGGGTCAGTGCTATGTTGACACCCATCACACTTGCAGCTCCAATTCCTTGCAAGGCTCTTGATACCAAAATCATGCTGAAAGATTGCGATGCAGCACACAATGCGGAAGCCAATGTAAAGACTACGACTCCGAATAAAAAACATTTCCGATAACTGTAACGGTCCCCAACTGAAGATAACGGCAAAAGCAACATCGTTATAATCAACTGGTAGATTGTGATTATCCAGACAGCGGATGATGATGTTATGCCAAATTTGGAAGCCATTACCGGCAATGCGACATTAACGACCGTGACATCGAGTACGGTCATGACAAGTACCATCAGGATTGCTGTTACAGCAATGTATTTGCGTATTGAAAAGGTAATCGTAGAATTTTCCATTATATATTGACAATGTTTTATGTTGGTTTAATAAAAACGACAAGACTACCTGCGTTAGCGTGCAGTCTTGTCGCAATATAAACCTTAATTTTTTTTACCTCATACAATATCCTCTATTTTTTCTGTTTGAAAAGCCAATCTCTCACAGCGGTTACTTTGTATGCGTAATCAAAGGAATACATATGTTCGCTGCCTTTGCCATCTTCAGGAAGCACTGTTCCGGTTTCAAACTCAAAGATATTGATTGGAGCCCCCTTTTCAAGCATTGTAGCCGCGAGTTCGCTCTGACGGCTCTCCGGTAGTTTGGCACTCCATTCAGCGAAAGTGTATTGTACACCCTCTTTACGGGCAGCTTCTTCAATTGGTTCAAGACATTTATAGGCACCGCCTTTATTACCCGCTATGAAGTAAACAAATTTGTGTTTTACCAGTGAGTCGAAGGTTGCCTTATCCCAATGACAATCCACAAAGATTGAGGCTGCAAATATGTCGGGATAAGCCACGTTGTAGTACATGGAAATCATTCCGCCCATTGACTGTCCGGTAGTATAGATCCTGTCGGTGTCAACATTATTGTCAGCCACAATGCTGTTCAGCATTCTTATAACAATATCAACCTCATCGGAATGCTCGTAGGCATCGTTTACTGCAACTCCGGAGAACTGCGGAACAAGTACATAGCACGGATTTTTGGCTTGAGATTCAGCGGTTGCCCAGACCAATGCGCCGTAGCCTTGTGTCAACGGACTGGTGGCATCAGTGCCGGGGGTGCTTGCATCGGCCATGAACAGCACTAATGGATATTTCTTGCTTTCATCTACATTCTTAGGAGTAAAGAGATTGTATTTCATTGTTTTTCCAGTCTCAGCATCCTTGAATTCAAATTGCTGGAACTCCGGTACCTCTGCCTTGATCATCGCTTGCAATGTGGAGTCACCTGATTTATCAATCGCAGGTCCACCACCGGGTGTGCCAAGCTGCGGTCCACCGACGCGACCACCTTTCTTTTGTTGACTTTGACTTATTGTTGATTGCTTTTCTGAAGCAGTCTCATTTCCTGCACAGGAAGATGCCATCGCTGGCATAGAGCAAACTATGGCAAGCGATAAAATTGCTTTCAATGTCGTTCTTCTAAATTTCATATCACTTAGAGTAAAAGTTACTTCTATTATTTAAGATGAAATTACACGCAAAAGTTTAGTGCTTTTGGGCGAAAGTATGCAATTTGGTGGTAAATGACATTCCGCGGAGCTTTCTTCATCAGCTTCAGTTTTTTGTTGAAGCGCGGAAGATAGAAGAACAGGTAAGGCTCGGCGAGATAAGGTGTGTTCAGAAAATTGTGTTTTTCCGAAAAAAGAGTGTCTGAAAACAGTGAATATGAAAAAAGGGTACCACACACCGATATTTTGAACAATTTATCGCTCTGCATTTACGTTAACTTTGCAATGACTTTGTTAATTCTATCTTAATCATAAAGAATGAACTTATCCCAACTGCACATTATCTTCAAGGTAAGTGTCAACAAATACTATTCGGCTCTTGTAAAAGCAGCTCATAGCGCGATTGCGTGGTTGAAGAATCAAAACGCTATGCCATCCGACAAAAAAAGTTGGCTTGTGACAATTCTGTCAGTTCTTATCATAGCAGCCGGTGTATATTTCATATTTCGCCCTAAACATCAAACGCCGGAGCTTCCGGTAGTGAACGTGGAAACCGTAAAGACAGGACACGTTAATATATATGGCGAATATGTGGGGCGAATCCGTGCGCAACAATATGTTGAGATACATGCCCGTGTCGAAGGCTATCTGCAAAATATGCTTTTTAAGGAAGGTTCATATATTCAAAAGGGTCAAACATTGTTTGTGATCGATCCGCGCCTTTATCAAGCCCATGTCAACAAAGCTCGTGCTCAATTGAACAAAGCACGCGCACAGGCTCTGAAAGCAGAACGGGATTTAAAAAGAATAAAGCCATTGTATGAACAGAATGCCGCTTCTCAGCTTGACTTAGATAATGCAACCGCCGCATACGAGAGCGCAATGGCTGAAGTGATTGTAAGCGAGGCGGATCTGACTCAAGCGGAATTGACATTAAGCTATACATGCGTCAGCTCTCCCATTTCGGGGTATATATCACAACGAGAGGCCGATATAGGAACTCTTGTAGGCCCAAGCGGAGGGAAATCCCTTCTTGCCACAGTGGTAAAAAGTGATTCAGTGCGTGTTGACTTTTCGATGACGGCATTGGATTATCTTCATAGCAAAGATAGAAATGTGAACTTGGGAGCGGCTGACTCAACAGGCAAATGGAACTCTTTCGTGACCATCACCCTGGCCGATGGTACAGTTTATCCGCATAGGGGAATTGTGGATTTCGCCGATCCGCAGGTTGATCCTAAGACCGGCACATTTTCGGTCAGGGCAGAGATGCCAAATCCGGACAGAAGCCTCTTGCCGGGAGAATTCACCAAAGTAAAAGTACTGTTGGATGTGCGTGAAAATGCGGTTAAAATACCCAATAAATCCATTATTATCGAAAAAGGAGGAGCATTTGTCTATGTGGTGCGCCCCGATTCCGTTGTGGAGCGTAGATTTATAGAACTTGGGCCTGAAACCGGAAATGAAACGATTGTGGAAAGAGGGCTGGTGAAAGGCGAAAAAATTGTTGCTGAAGGATACCATAAATTGTCTCATGGCATGAAGGTCAATCCGGTTTCTACCGCATACTCAAAAAAGGAGGGATGATATGAAAAAAAATTTCTTTCTCAATCATCCGGTTTTTTCAATCGTAATTTCTATTGTGATTTTTATAATCGGTGGAATCGGGCTTATCTTATTGCCTGTGGACCAATATCCTCAGATTGTACCGCCGGTGGTAAGGATTAGTGCGTCTTATCCGGGAGCGGATGCACAAACCGTGACTCAGGCCGTGGCGACTCCGATAGAGCAAGAGCTGAATGGAACTCCGGGGATGATATACATGTCATCGTCAAGTTCAAATTCGGGCGGCTTTACCGCACGTGTCACTTTCGACATAGACACAGACCCTGAACTTGCTGCCGTTGACATTCAGAATCGTATCAAGATAGCTGAATCGAGACTGCCGGCAGAAGTGGTGCAGAACGGCATATCAGTGTCAAAGGAAACCGCCAGTAGGCTGATGACCATTACAGTGCAGTCTAACGATCCAAAATTTGATGAAGTATATCTGAGTAACTACACAACCTTGAATGTCGTCGATCCGATACGCCGTATTCCCGGTGTGGGTGGTGTGAGCAATGTAGGTAGCCGATATTATGCCATGCAGATATGGGTTGCGCCCGACAAACTCGCGGACCTCGGATTGACAGTACAGGATATACAAAATGCACTGAAAGACCAAAACCGTGAGTCGGCGGCTGGCGCACTCGGACAGGCACCTGCAACAGATGTGGATGTCACAATGCCAATCATTGCGCGTGGACGTCTGTCATCGGTGTCAGAATTCGAGGATATTGTGTTGCGGGCCACACACGATGGCTCATTGATCAGGTTGAAGGATGTTGCCCGTGTTTCACTTGAGGCTTCAAGTTATTCCACCGAAAGTGGCATTAACGGAGGAAATGCGGCAGTCATCAATATAAATATGCTCCCCGGAGCCAATGCCATGGATGTGGCAAAGGCCGTGAAAAAAGAGATGGAAAACATAGCAAAGAATTTTCCCGAAGGGATAAGTTATGATATTCCATTTGATATGACCACATATATATCGGAAGCAATACACCACGTATATAAAACATTTTTCGAGGCATTGGCGCTGGTGATACTGGTAGTGTTTTTATCACTTCAGAACTGGCGAAGCACACTTATCCCTATTATAGCCGTTCCTATTTCCTTGGTTGGCACATTCGGGGTTATGTTGATGTTTGGCTTTTCGTTGAATATGCTGACTCTTCTGGGGCTTATACTTGCCATCGGTATAGTAGTTGATGATGCGATTGTAGTAGTGGAGAATGTGGACCGTCTCATGAAAACCGAACATCTCTCTGCATATGAGGCCACGGCAAAAGCTATGTCAAATCTCAGTGGAGCACTTATAGCCATGTCGCTCGTACTCTGCGCGGTCTTTATCCCGGTCAGTTTCTTACCGGGAATAACCGGACAATTATATCGTCAGTTCACCATAACAATTGCGGTGTCCGTGATAATCTCAACCATTGTGGCATTGACGCTTTCTCCTGTGATGTGTGCAAAATTGCTGAAACCGGGCCGGCGTAATAAGAAAGCACGTATATTTCGCCTGATTGACATCCGTCTGAACAAGGGGAATCGAAAATATGGACAGCTTATATCCAAAGCCCTCAATCATCCCAAACGTATGTACACATCTTTCGGTCTGGCTTTGGTTTTTATATATCTCATGAACTCTATGATGCCGCAAAGCTTTATGTCGCAGGAGGATCAGGGATATTTCACAGTAGAGCTGGAGTTGCCCGAAGGCTCAACAATCGAAAGAAGCAGAGAGGTTACGGAGCGTGCTATGGATTTTCTGCTCAAAGACCCGGATGTGGAATATGTGCTGAATGTCACAGGGTCATCTCCGAGAGTGGGCACAAACCCGGCTCATTCACAACTGACAGTTATATTAGTGCCATGGGAAAAACGCAAAACAGAGGATATCAATGAAATCCGGGCCCGCATCCAAAATGAATTGTCCACATATCCGGAGAGCAAGGCGTATGTATTTACCCCGGCGATAATTCCCGGGCTTGGTAGTTCCGGCGGTTTTGAAATGGTGCTCGAGGCAAGAGGCGACGCAACATATACCGACTTGCAAAATGCTGTGGACACACTCAGGTATTATGCCGCGCAAAGTGCGGTAATATCGGATATATCCTCATCAATGCAGGCCGATATTCCGCAGCTGTATTTTAATGTTGACCGAGACCGCGCCAAAATGCAGGGGATACCTGTCAGCGACATATTCTCTACCATGAAAGCATTCACAGGCTCTATATATGTCAATGACTTTAATATGTTTAACCGTATATATCGTGTTTATATACAGGCTGATGCCCCATATAGGTCACGCCGTGAAAATCTCAATCTGTTTTTTGTCAGGGGAGCAGACAATGTAATGGTGCCCATATCATCCTTGGGTACTACCCATTATACCACCGGTCCCGGTACTATTGGCCGCTTTAATATGTTTAATTCGGCAATAATAACGGGCGAAGCTGCCAATGGCTACAGCACAGGAGAGGCTATGAATGCACTTGAAGAGATTGTTCACGAAAAGTTGCCTGAAAACATCGGGGTGGAATGGAGCGGATTGTCATATCAGCAAAAACACGAGAGTGGAAATACCGGAATAGTGCTTGGACTTGCATTGATATTTGTGTTCCTGTTTCTGGCTGCCCAATATGAAAGTTGGAGTGTGCCGCTTGCTGTTATCCTATCTCTTCCGGTAGCCGGAGTCGGAGCATATATGGGAATCTGGCTATGTGGCCTTGAAAACAACATCTATTTTCAAATCGGGCTTGTGATGCTTATAGGTCTTGTGGCAAAGAATGCAATTCTAATTGTGGAATTTGCAAAAGAAGAAGTCGATAAGGGGACTGATGCTGTTCATGCAGCATTGACGGCCGCACATTTGCGTTTCCGTCCAATCGTTATGACATCTCTCGCCTTTATGCTCGGTCTTTTACCTCTTTTGTTTGCATCAGGGCCTGGTTCAGCGGCACGGCGCGATATAGGTACCGGGGTTTTCTTCGGAATGCTCGTTGCCATTACTGTAGGTATTGTTTTCGTGCCGTTTTTCTTTGTCGCGATAAACAAGTTGACAAACCGCCGCAAACCTGAATCTGAAAAAATGAAACAACAATGAAAACAAAAATATTTGCGATAATAGCAATACTTGGCTTAATGTCATGCAACGGAGTGAAAAATCTCCGCAAACCAAACCTGGATATGCCTGAAACATATATCCCCGCAATGGATACCGATTCAGCATGCATAGCCGATCTTGACTGGTGGAAGTTCTACACTGATACCACTCTCTGTGCGCTGATACAGAAAACGCTTGACAACAATCGTGATCTACTTAAGGCTGCTGCAAAAATTGAGGAAGTACGCAACCTGTATGGCATAGACAGGCTGAATTATCTTCCTGAAATCAGCGGTGTTGCAGGAGCCAACCACGAAACAAACCGCTACAATGGGATTGCCACAACCAAAGACCCGGAGTATGACCTTAAAATGACCATCGGTTGGGAAATAAACTTATTAGGAGCTATGACATGGAGCCAGAAAGGCAGCCTGGCCCGCTACAAAGCTACGATTGACGATTATCATGCCATGAGAATGGCTCTTGTAGCCGAGACAGCAGGTGCATATTTTCGTCTGATGGCCCTCCGGAATGAACTTGCTATCGTCAGGCAGACTCTTGCCACTCGTGAGGAATCGCTGAATCAGGCACGGATCCGATTTGAGGGTGGTCTTACTTCTGAAACCGTGTATCAGCAGGCAAAAGTGGAATATGCCTCAACCGCAGCGCTTGTTCCAAACCTGGAACAGCAAGTCAAGGTGGCTAACAATGCGATTACCATGCTTATTGGTGAATTTCCAAACGACTCGATATGTCCTGACCAACCTATCCGGTCCGACAACATTCAGGATAATATACCGGTGGGGGTGTCATCCACTCTGTTGGAAAGAAGACCTGACATATCTGCGGCGGAACATCGGCTTGCAGCAGCGATGGCTGATGTAGGCTTGTCGTATGCCAATCAATTTCCAAACATCAGTTTGTCTTTCACCCCGGGATGGGAAAATGAAAGCCTGTCGCGCTTCTTCGCTTCTCCGTTCACTTATGTTGTTGGCAATATTGCCGGAACGATATTTGACTTCGGTCGTAAAAAACGGAAATATAAAGCGGCAATCGCTATATATGAGCAGGCAAGAAATGATTACGAAAAGACAGTTATCAATGCTTTTACAGAAGTAAATACTGCGATAGAGACGCTTAATAAAGTAAAAGAAAACAGAAAGCTCAAGGCCGAACTATGTGAAGCGAGCATGAAGTATGTTAGCTTGGCACAACTGCAATATCGGGCCGGTTCACTCAACTATATCGATGTGCTTGATGCTCAAAGAAGATATTTTGATGCACAAATAGCGGTAAGCAATGCTTTGAGAGATGAATATCTTGCACTTACAAATCTATACAAAGTGCTTGGAGGCGGTTGGGATACAAGTTTTGAAAAGAATCATTGAATTACAACGTGTCTGTAAGATGAATCAGAAAGCTTTCGATACACAAATTATTTCAGAAAAAGGATACTATTCGCGGTAGTCAGTCAGTGTTTTGGCTCATTTTTTATTATTTCCGATGCCAATAGTCTTCGACGGTGACATACCGAGATAACGCTGAACGTATCGGCTGAAATATGCTGGTGATGAGAAATTGAAAAGGTCGGAAAGCTGAACAAAGGTAAACTCTTTTTTGCGCAAATGGCGGGATATGTCGAGAATAGTGTAACGGTTTATCCAGAAGTTTGCCGAATGACCGCTTGTTTTCTTGCATATCTCTGAAAGATATTTTGCGGTCACGCACAATTCCGATGCGTAGTATGTGACTTCTCTATTATTGCGATAATCTCCGTTTTCAAGCATCGCAAGGAACTTGTTCATAATCACGGCATATTGCGGAGAAATAGAACTGTCGCCGTAATTGTAGGCATGGAAGTCGAAAAAGTCAAGAATCATAAGCTGCACTGCGCAGCGGATGCTTTCTTCGTAGAACACAAATCCGGTGGTGTCGTAGCGGTATTTCACCCCTTGAAAATCCTGAAGACAGAGAGCGAATTGAGCTTCATTGAGTTTCATCACTGGGTTCATGAACAGTGCGAGTTGTCCCTTCATGCCGTAGTTTGACTGCGGGGTGCAATGCTCAACAAATCCGGAATCAATATAGATAACCATTACCCGGAAATCATCAGAGATGCGCATATTGTCCACGAGGCCACCTTTGCGAACTATCATCAGGTCATGTCGCCCGAAAGTGAAATGCTTTCCGTTGAAATCAAATTCCATGCTCCCGTCGAGACAAAGAGCATGAGCGAGGTTGCCCTCCATTTTTTCGGAAGCTATTTCGCTCAGGGAGTCGGTAATTATGATTTTGTCAAATAATTTCTCGTCTGCCATAATTATAAATATTGACACACAAAAATAACAAATTATTGGTCCTCTCAATAACAAATTATTGTTCCTCTCGTAAAAAATTAGTAACTTTGCATAAAGTTTAGAATCATGTTTATAGCGACCAAATACATAAATCGTCAGAATGTGCGGGCTGAAGAACGCTTGTGCAGGGTGGTTCATGTGCATTGGTTCAGCGGATTCATTTAAGTTACATACACACGCCTGACAGGATTGTATCACAACAATTGCGTCCTGACAGGCATTCCCCCACATCTTTTTTTATTTTGATATTATAACTGTTTGGACTTAAAAGGTTCAGACCTAATCGTGTTATGTAACTTATGTTCAAGGTTCTTATACTACTGATAACATCAGCGGGCATAGGCTATATGCTTCGCCGCAAATCGGGTTTACGGAAACTGCTTTCCCGTACCACTCCAATCACCATATTCATTCTGCTGTTCATGTTCGGATTGAGCATCGGCTCAAACGAATCAATCCTGTCGAATATCCATAAAGACGGGGTAAAGGCCGGGGCTATCGCCTTACTGGGCGTGGCAGGAAGTATCGCGGCAACAACCGCATGTGTCAAATTCACAAATAGGAAAGGAGGTGAAAAATGAGCCATCTGCTATTCCCTCTTACGGTATTTGCCGGCATATTTGTCGGGTGGTGTGGATTCATGCCCGACTTCGTAAGTGAGTATTCCTTACCGCAACTCTGCTTGTATGCCCTCATAATGCAAGTAGGCTTATCGCTTGGTATGCGTCCAGATCTCAAATCCATTGTGAAAAATTTCAATCCGCGCCTTTTGCTGCTGCCGGCTTGCACAATAATCGGTACACTGACATTTACCTACATTGCCGCGATGATTTTCACCGATGAACCATCGTCCGATGTCATGGCAATCGGGAGTGGCTTTGGATATTATACGCTTTCGTCAGTGCTGATAGCGCAATTCAAGGAAGCCTCAGTGGGAGCCGGGGCAGCGGCTTCTGTCGCGGCCATAGCCTTGTTGGCTAACGTGGTTAGAGAAATGATAGCACTGCTGTCCTGTCAATACCTGTCCAAACGTGGTCGGGGAGAAGCCGCGATCTCTGTTGCCGGAATCAATTCAATGGATGTCTGTCTGCCCATGATTGTAGGTAACGGTAAATCTTCCGATGCTCAACTTGTATCAGCCGCGTTGTTCCACGGAATAATACTCGAAATAAGCGTTCCTATCCTGATTTCAATCTTTTGCTCATAATAGGGTACTGACCATATACAATAAAAACTCTCCCGAATACAAGCGTTTCGGGAGAGTTGCCATATTTATAATATTAATGATTTCTTTGATGAGAGCCAATCCGACACATGGTTGGCTATCACATCATTGTTCAGCTCCTGCATCAGGAAATGGCTGTTGCCTTTTATCCCTATTTCGGGAAGAAGAACAAGGGTGGCATCGCCTCCGTGACGGTTGATTGCCGCGACAAACTCGCGTGCCATTTTTAATCTCACCTCCCAGTTGCTTCCGCCTAATGTGGTGGCGTTACTTTCAGGAATATAATCGCCGAAATATATGGCGATAGGTTTCTTTGTCAATTCCATGAACTGATCCATAGGCACGCCAACACCTTTCAGACCTCCGGTCAGCCCCGGAAGTGGTGCCGGAATTTCATTCTCAGGGAATACAAATCCTCCGGGTTCGAGAGCAACCACACCTTTTACTTCGGGATTGCGCATAGCTGCCATCCATCCGGGGAAACCTCCGGCAGAGTGCGTCACTAATACTTGGTTTCCGATTTTCTTTGCCATAGCGTCAAGAGCAGTAACATCAAGTTGATGGTTGCTCAGATCCGGCACCATCTGACGGAAGAAATTGCTTACACTCAATGAATCCTGCGGAAATTGAGAGCCTTTATTCCATTCGGGCCAGATACCCATGTGCCATATATCAAACCAGAACATTTCATCTGCCACGGGTGTGACGGTCGTAGTGGCACTTGTGCGCGATGCGTGTCCTCTGCCCGGAAGGTCAAGAACGTATGTCGGATAGCCTTTGGCAAGCAGGAGAGTGGCGAAACCGGGTCGGTCATCAGGCGTAGTTTCCCAACAAACTCCGTCACCGCCATAACCATGCACGAATACCAGCGGCATATTTTTAGCATCGGCAGGTATCTGGTAGCGGGCAAACGCATGATCGCAACGATAACTTTGTCCGGATTGGTCTTGCTCAGCCCAGCCTACGAACACATCAGGATTGAATGTCCCTTCGCGCTGTATGGTGGTACCACCGACAGGAAACTGTCCTTGCTTCTTTATTACAATGCCTTCGGCAAAAGATGATGTTATTGCCATAGCCGATACGATTAGAGTGATTAACTTCTTCATCTGTTTACAATCTTACGGATAGGTTCAACTTTCAGATTGCCTATGTTACGCTCAATGATGTCGAGCAGCGCATTTAACTGGGGTGTTGTCACTCCAAGATGACGACAGATTCCGATATGCCCGGTAGCCATAGGTTCGACTCCACCAAGAGCGGTGAGCATAGACACAGTGGCAAGCTCCCGGTCAGTATATGGCAGAACTCCACGGCCGAAGATGTCTGCGAAAAGATGCTCTTTGAGGAAAGTGTTTATTCCGGGAGCAAAATCCTGATACCACGGTGCCGGAGCATCAACCGCCACTCCGGAAAGTTTACTCAAAGTTTCAGCTCCTTGACCATACTTGTCAATGTCGCTCACAACAGTTGCAGCCTCCCCTTCGGGGTCATTGATACCGGCTGCTTTACGCTCGTTAAGAAGATTATTGAATACACCGAGTGCTGTCAATGAACGAGGGAAGCCGCAGTAGGCATACGCCTGAATAAGCAATTCCTTTATTTCATTGACAGTCAGTCCGGCAGTCAGTCCCTGTGCCAACGCTCGTGTCAAACCGTCTGTATCTACGGTTGCAGCGTAAGAGGCTATCGTCACAATCGCCTGTTGACGAGTGGTGAGGTCTTTGATTTCAACAGGATTAGCGGTTGCCTCGGCGTATTGATTATCATTTACAGGTTCAAGCCAAGTGACCTCATTGCTCTGCGGATTGCACTCGATAGCTATACCTGTCATTGCGTGACCTGACGGGTAAGGCTGACGGAAACTGTTTATATCTGTTGCCATTGTTATCATTGGAATTATTGTGAGAAACGCACAAATGATTGGTCGTAGGATTTTCATAATCTCTTGCCGAAAAACTCTGTAAGTTTGTTGACTTCCTGATCCACGTATTCAGGTACATAATATGTCTGGATATGGGTTGCGCCCGGAATATGGAGCAGTTCCTGATAGCTGATGCTGCCATGATTAAAATCGTTTTAAGTTTCATGTAATCTTGTTATTGCTAAATATGCGATGTGAAATTACAACGGCAAATTTATAAAGGGCTAACTAAAGGAGTATTACGAATTTTACGGATTTCATTACCATTTTCCCCGAAAAGAAGACTTCGGAATTTCATGCATCTTTCTTTTCGGAAAATTTGGAATAACGAGCCGAAAAAAGAGTAATAACATCATAGCAGTCTGTCAGTAATTTTGCGGTCGGATATAATGGCAAGCCAACGCGCACCGGTCTGCGACCGACAAGCGCTTTTTACCGACCGCGAGAGCTTCGCCGTTGTATCAGTAAAATTCTAAAACCACAACGAGTATGAAGCATTTTATTTTTTCACTTCTGATGCTGTTGACTTTTACATCATGCAGCGCAAATGAACCTGAAATGCCCGAACAGCCACAACCAGTACAACCGGGCGAAGGAGGAGGCTCTGATTATTTTTCAGGGAAAAAAGTTTTGATTGCCTATTTCTCTTGGGGCGGCACTACCAGACGCATGGCTCAGCAGGTACAGGCAATCACAGGAGGCGACCTGTTTGAAATCGAGCCGGTCAATCCATATCCGACATCATATACCCCATGCACTGAAGTAGCATTGGAGGAGCGCGACAGCAATGCCCGTCCAGCCATAAAAAACAGTGTTGCAAACTGGGATGAATATGATGTTGTTTTTCTCGGTGGCCCGGTGTGGTGGCACACAGCTCCCATGATACTCCATACTTTTGCGGAAAGCTACGATTTTGAGGGTAAAACCGTTGTTCCCTTTACAACATACGCATCAACCTACCGTGATGAAACCCTTCAGGCGATTGTGGATATGACACCTGATGCCGAGCATCTTGAGGGTCTTGGGCTTACAAGCGGCTCTATCAACGAAAGCCGCATACAGACATGGATTGACCTTATCAACGAACAATGGGGTAACTCTGCGGCTATAAATACTATAAATGCGGATATGGCCACCAACACGCCTGAAACATACTATGACTTAAATGGTCGGATAGTATCTCCTGATACAGTCGGTAAGGGTGTATATATAGTGAAATCAGGCAACAAGACTACTAAGATAATAAAATAAAAATAATGACAGAAAGAAAACTTCGAGGCTTGGCGGTATCTCCTGTGGGTCTCGGATGTATGGGCATGAGCCACGCATACGGCGCACCTGCTGATAAAAAGTCAATGAAAACACTCCTTGCAGATGCTGTGGAGATGGGTTATACATTGTTTGATACCGCTGAAATTTACGGCACGGATACAAACCCTCACGAAAACGAAGAATTGCTTGGAGATGCATTGAAGCCTTACCGCGACAGGGTGGTGATTACGACAAAATTCGGTCTTACATTCGATAAATCCCATGAACCGGGGCCTTATCCGTTGATTCCGAACTCAACTCCCAACAGTATCAGAAAAGCTGTCGATGGCTCCCTGCGCCGATTGCAGACCGACCATATCGACCTGTATCTGCAACACCGCATAGACCCGGATGTTGAGCCGGAAATTGTGGCAGATACTATGTCGCAACTGATACAGGAAGGCAAGATACTCCATTGGGGTATATCGGAAACCACTGAAGAATATCTCCGTCGCGCCCATGCGATATGCCCTGTAACGGCTATACAGAACCGCTATTCGATGATGGCAAGGTGGCATGAGGATATTTTCCCTACACTTGAAGAATTGAATGTAGGATTTATCGCTTTCTCTCCGCTTGCCAACGGTCTGCTGTCTGACTTCTATACCGCCGACTCAAAATTCAATCCCAAGAATGATTATCGTGCAGCAATGCCTCAGTTCAGTCGGGAGAGTTTTGAGGAAAACGAGATGCTGTTTGAACTTATACGCCGGCTTGCCGATGAAAAACACGCCACGCCCTCACAGATTTCTCTTGCGTGGATGCTGTGTAAAAAACCGTATATCGTGCCTATCCCCGGTACTCGTCATCTTTGCCGACTGAAAGAGAACATCGGTGCTGCTGATATAGATCTATCAACAGAGGAAGTTGAGGCTATCGACCGTCAACTTGACAGCATACCGATGAGTGAAGTTTTTGGCGGGTCAAAAGTAATCAAAACACAAAAAGCATAATATTATGACACCAAAAGTAATTTGCCACATAATGAGTTCAGTCGATGGGCGTCTGTTGCCCGGACGCTGGACCGCTCCATTCAACGGCACAAATCCGTCTGAGTTATTCAAAGAATACGCTGCAATAGGCAGGAGCCTTGGCGCTGATGCGTGGATGTTCGGAAAGGCTACCACACGCGAGGCTTTTCCGTACAAATTTATGCCTAAAGGCGAACCGGTGGGCGAAAGCGGAAAGGTATTTGTGGGCAACCGAACTTCATCAAGACTGTTTATTACCATTGACCCCGATGCTGATATATTTTTCACTTCCGACCGTCTGCGTGGCGACAATATTCTTACCATTTTAGGTAAGAATGCCACAACCGACTATCTTGCGGCCCTTGAAGAAAAGGGTGTTTCTTACCTTGTGGTGGATGATGTACACAACCTTCGCAAAGTTTTCACTCTTGTCAAACATTATTTCAATGTCAATGCCATATCCCTGCAAGGTGGAGGTATAATTGACGGAGCTATGCTTGCACAAGGCCTTATCAATGAATTGAGCCTTGTGATCTATCCCGGAATAGACGGACTGACCACCGCACCGTCAATCTTTGAATACCTCGGACACTCGGAAGAACATCCGGCGGAGGGTCAGGCTCTGGAACTTCTCTCAATGGAGCAAAAGCCTCACGGCATTGTCTGGTTACTCTACAAATTCCATAAATTATGAACAGTTTTAACTATCAATATCCCGTAAAGCAATACTTCGGGAAAGGATGTGCAGAAGAAGCACTGAAAAAAGAGATGTCCGCTATGGGTAAGGTCGTTATGCTTGCCTATGGTGGCGGCTCACTGAAACGAACCGGATTGTATGACAAAATTCGCGGTTGGCTTGAAGAAGCGGGCAAGACAGTTGTGGATTTCGGCGGCATCATGCCAAATCCGACCTATGCCAAAGTTCAGGAAGGTGCGGAGGTTGTACGCAAAGAAGGTGTGGACTTCATTCTTGCCGTTGGTGGAGGTTCGGTAATCGACTGCTGCAAAATTATCTCCGCTCAGGCAAAGACTGACGAAGATGTGTGGGATATGTTCTACAATGAACACCGCCTGCCAATTGAATTTGTTCCCTGCGGTGCTGTCGTTACGGCATCCGGAACCGGTGCGGAACAGAACAACGGAGCTGTGATAACCCACGAGGAAAAGAAACTCAAGCAGGCTCTTTTCGGAGCATTCCACCGTTTTGCAGTTCTTGACAGTGACCTTACGCTCACTCTCCCGATGAAACAGGTGATAAGCGGGGCTTTCGACACTCTGAGCCATTGTATGGAAACCTATATGGGGCAGCCGTTCGCCACCAATGTTTCAGATGAAATCAACGAGGCGATAATGCGCAACGTGATTAAGAATATCCGTGCCATTATAGCAAATCCTGATGATGACTTTGCCCGTGGCGAGTTGATGTGGAACTCCGCAATGGCGGAAAACGGATTGTTGAAACTCGGCAAAATGACCGACTTCCAATGCCACATGATTGAACACGCCGTAGGTGCTTACACTGACTGCAACCACGGTCAGGGGCTTGCAGTGATACACCCCGCACTCTACCGTCATTATCTGCCCGAAGGTGCTCCTAAACTGGCACGAATGGCCCGTGAGGTATGGGGCGTCCACGACAACGACGATTTGCGTGCGGCAACCACAGGTATCGATCTTCTTGAAAATTTTATTCAGGAAATTGGTATGCCTACACGTTGGAGTCAGATGGGTATCACTGATGAAAAGATGTTGCGCGATTCCGCCGACAGCTGCGTGCTTACCCCCGGCTGCTGCAAGAAATTTACCCGTGATGAAATCTTTGAAATTTTGAAAGGGCAACTCTGACCACAGAAAAAATGGTAAAACTTACCGAAGTTTGTATTAAGCAAAGATTCCAGAGTTTTGTTTAATTTGCAGAACAAGTAAAACTACTATAATGAATACAGTAACATTAAATAACGGGGTCGTAATGCCCCGGATTGGCTACGGAGTATATCAGGTATCTCCGGCGGAGTGTGAGCGTTGTGTTTCCGATGCTCTGAGCGTGGGCTACCGTATGATTGACACCGCACAAGCATATCATAACGAAGAAGGCGTTGGAGCCGCTGTAAAGAAAAGCGGTATTGCCCGTGATGAACTGTTCCTTGTGTCAAAGGTATGGATTTCCAACTATGGCTTCGACAAAGCAAAAGCTTCCATTGACGAAAGCCTGCGTAAGCTCGGCACAGACTACATTGATCTGATGCTCCTCCACCAGCCATTCTGCGACCGCTATGGGGCATACCGTGCATTGGAAGCTGCATACAAAGAGGGCAAGGTTCGCGCAATCGGTGTAAGCAATTTCTATCCCGATCATTTCATTGACCTTGCAAGCAACGTGGAGATTATTCCTGCTGTCAATCAAGTTGAAACCCATGTGTTTGACCAACAGATTGAGGCTCAGGGCTACGTGAAAGAGTTTGGCACCCACATGATGGCGTGGGCTCCTCTCGCCGAAGGTCGCAACAATTTCTTTACCAACCCGGTGCTTGAGGCAATCGGTAAGAAATATGGCAAATCTGTCGCGCAGGTTGCCCTCCGCTGGCTCATTCAGCGCGATGTGATTATCATTCCGAAGTCAGTTCATGTGGAGCGTATGCAGCAGAATATGGATATATTTGACTTTGAACTGTCGCAGGACGACATGGCTGCTATCGCTGGTCTTGACACAAAACAGAGTCTGTTTTTCGACCACCATGCTCCCGAGGTTGTCAAGATGTTCATGGGTTGGAAATAGTATGAGAATCTCAATATAACAATATGAAGATAAAAAACATAATTAACTCGGTCATGGCGATAGCCGCTCTGTTGTTCAGTTTCAACCTTTCAGCGACCGAACCTACCACAAAAACAAAGAAAGATATGAAATTGATTATAGTATATTTCACCCACTCAGGCAACACCGAACTTGCCGCTCAAAAATTGGCGGAAGTGACAGGTTCGCCGATTGTGAGAATACTTCCGGCAGAACCATACACTGCTGCCGATGTAGATTGGGTAAACGAACAGTCACGATGCACTCAGGAGCATCTGAACCAGACAATGCGTCCTGCAATCAAGCCATTGGATGTGGATTTCAGCCAATATGACACAGTATTTATCGGCTTTCCTATCTGGTGGCACGAAGAGCCGGCTGTAATCCGCACCTTCCTTGATACCACGGATTTGAAAGGTAAAGAACTATATCCCTTCTGCACATCATACGAAAGCCCGATGTCGGAAGCTGACGCAACTTTGCAGAAAGGTTATCCAACCCTCAATTGGCACACCGGCCTCAGACTTCCCGCAAGTGCCGACAAAATCAAAGCATGGATCGAAAAATAATTGGCTACGATGCACAGGTGTTATACTGAATCGCAACGCCTGATGCTCGACAATAATTCAGCCGTAGAATAATTATCTGATAGAGTGCCATCCGCATGGGCGAAGTTGGTCTTCTTATAGAGTCGTTATGTTTTGATTGAGAATGAGTTCAATGAAAAGGTTAACTTTTTGGCGATATTCCGTTTCTCTATGGAGATTATCAATGTAGTAACGCGGAATGGCATCATATCCGTATTTGGCTCCAAGTATTGCACAGGCAATTGCTCCATTGGAATCGGCGTCGCCACCTTCATTGATTACTGCAATAAGCCCGGATTCAAATGAATCTGCGTGCCAGTAACACCATAAGGCCGCTGCAAGTGTCCGCAACGTGTAGCCAATGGAATAAGTTTCATCCAAATCAAGTTTGGCAATATCGTCACTTTGATATGCTAAATCAATCCATTCAGTAATGCGGTCATCATACTGTTCGCCTATGGCTTTGATCTCATCGTAGGAAAGATACTTGTTGTTCCATATAAGGTTATGTATTATTGAGGTAGCAATAACGCAGGAACCCACGCATCTTGGATCATAGTGAGTGAGTTTACAAATCGCTTCGGCTTGTTCGGTAATGTTCTCCCGAACTAATCCGATCACTGAAGTTCGCATTAAGGCGCCGTTGGCAGCACTTGATTTTCGTGACAATTCCCACCAAAGACGAGAACACTCGTCATGTTTCTCAACGTAGTCACCCATAGCAAGAACCTTAAATGTATAAGCTCCAATGCCCATCGGCTCGCCATCAGCCCAATTTTTGAAATTCTGAGCGACCTTGCGAATATTAAATTGACCACCCTCAAAGGCAGACAAAATGCAGAGCATCATGTCAGTATCATCTGTCCATGCCCCTTTGTGCCAACGGCGACGATGAGCATCTTGAATTATGTCCTCGTATCGCGACAGCCCATTTGGATAATGTTTCAGCACTTCATCCTTATTAAGGAACTCAGTGCCGAGTCCAAGGGCATCTCCTATGGCCTGCCCATATAGGCAGCCAAGCATTCTGTCATGTATGGTTTTCATATTCGTATCACAGAGTAAATCATTTGTCGGCAAGAGTTCGGGATAAGAGTAGCTCTAAAAAAGTTGAATCGGCATCTTGAAATAGTTGACGATTCTTTTAGCTATTATAATGATGTTTGGCAATTTAGAGGTGTCAAGCTATAAAATGCCTATCATGATAACCGAAAGTAAAGTTACTGAAAATTTCTGTATTGCCGATGATTTCTGCAAAGAGTTTGAGATTGAGATGGCAAAAAATGCCCTTGCCTCCACTTCGATTAGTTCCGCAATTTCAAGCATTACTATCTCGGATGCGTCTGCCAACACCGGAGGTATTTATTCCCGAAGACTTTCTCATACAGCTGCTTTGTGGAGCTAATACCACGTTGTTTTATCGCTCTCGCTATGTTCCCTAAACTGGTTTGCTTCGGAAAGTGTTCCGGCATCAGTTTTTTGATACTGAGCTTAGTCAAACCACACGAGAGGCGGCCCACTGTGCTTTCGATGATTTACCGTCAATGGGTATGACTAATATTCCTGAATCTAATGAGATGCTTTCCTAATCCTCATCATCAAAATTCAATATGTCTTTGCGTAGTTTATGGAAGGCTCGATGATGTTCGTTTGAAAAATCCAGCCCGAAGATGTCTCTTCTTATTTGTTCCGTTATCATAGTGGCGATAGGTGTCGGTTCATTTTGTTCTTCTTTTCCTGTATTACAGATTATTTTTGCCATCTCTTTTATTTTTGATGGAGTATATTTTATTTTTAAATCTGCTAATCTCAGAGCCTCACATTTGTGATAATTATACCGTTCTTTTAAATAGAGAAACTTTATTTCTTGGTCATAGTCAGTATCTGACAATGTGTCAAACTCAATCTCATAATCATCCATGTGCTTTAAGAACCCCGTATTAGGTATTATCTCAGATTTGGGGCGAATCCAAAATTTTACTTGATTATCAAAATCGTATAAATGTGATGTTGGGCTTAATTTTTGACGTTGGCTTAAAGTAACATTCATCACTCGTTTTCCTTTGATATGAGGACCATTGCATGTAGGACAAGCAGGGACAAGATTATATAAGCTTAAAGCGACTATAGGGCATCTTCCTTTATCAAGCACATGATCTAAGTCAAATTGAGTTCTTATACATTTTTTTCTCCCGTTTTTTGTAATTTCCTCATATTGAAAATAGTTAATATATGTCATGTCGCAATAATGGCATGTGTGAATGTCAAGGCCATTGTCCTTTTCTTTAAAGAAGCTGATAATGGAGTCACTCAAAGCATTGAATCGTCCTCTTTTTTCTTTTGTATAACTGAACAAATCCTTTAATGCTAAATGTAAGTCATCTTTATCACTAAGTGGCAATTCAGTATAAGTGTCATAGATTTCAGCAAGATTCGCATATGGCAATATCATCAATTTATTTAACTGAGTTGGTAAAAGTTTCTTGAACCTATCGTTCAATTTATATAACCGTTTTCTGAGTTTAACCCATGTTTTCTGTCTTTCCTCTGCATCATCCAGCAATGCCATAAACCTTTTCTCAAGATTTTCTTGATGTTTGACATTGCCATAATTCATCTTTATCATTCTTCGTTTCTTTCCTCTACTTGGTGTTTAATTTTCTTCATTACCCGTTCAATAGTAGAATGCAAATATTCATCCCCTACAATACTTGCTACATAGCTGTATCGTTTCAAATCTCGTTCACTAATTGCGAGATTATTATTGTAAGCCTTAAATAAACTTTCTACCTCTTCCTGTGCGATTTGACCCATAGAATATTCCATAAAGAAGCTCTGTCCCAGCATATCATGGATGTTGGCACAGAAAGTTTCTCCAGAAATATCCTTATGTTTAGACAAAACCAAAACATTGCTTCTTGGAATATCACTCAACACAAATGGTGAGTGGGTCACCATCAATATATTAATACCTTCAATATGTTCAATGTGAATATTCCGGAGTGCGGATATTATCAGAAACAAAAAACGTCTCTGCAAGTCTGGATGAAAATATAGTTCTATCTCATCAAATATAACATTCACATATTTGTATTTTAGCAAAGGTAAACCTGCCACTTTCTCATCTTCTATAGTATGAACAGAGTTGATATTGACAAGGTGATACACAAAATTACTGATAACGTACGCTACCTGACGCTCTCCGGAACTGAGACTCCAAAAAGGTATTATTTTATCATTATTGTAGTTCCCATATTGATCAATATCTTCTTTTCGTACTATTCTGAATTCAACATTAAAAATGGGTGGTGGAAGAAAATCCGACAAGTCACGAGGAGGAAAGACATTGAATTGATTATTTCTGTTGGCATATGCCTTTGCCTGATTCTGAATATCTTTTAAATCATATACTTGTATAGCATCGTACATTCCTGTAACAAGAAACATCAATGTCCTGCGGAATTTTACAGTGATATGAGACTGGTCTTTTATCAGTTCGTCTAAATGGCGATGCAATAAATCAATGCTATGATTTTCTTTACGTAAATTGCTTATGATTTTATTATATTTCTTGTATGTTCTTCCAATCTTGATTATTTTATATACAAGGTATCTACAAGCTAGAGAATGTTTATATCCTTCTCGTTCAATACCTTCCATATTTTCAAGATAGCTAAGTATCTCCTCCTCAATCTCTTCAAACTCAGTATAAAGCCGACTCCGTTTGCCGAACAATTTTCTTTCCACCATCCAGTCTTTGGTCCATCTTATTTCTTCGTCTGCCCGTGGATTTAGAGCCAATCCCACAATCACATGATCCCGGTTGATGATTCTAAACGGGTATTGAAAAGTTTCATTAAGATTGTGCTCATCTTTGTAGAATAGCATAGACAGGATTCTCTCTTTGGCGAGATTGTTCTCTTTGGGAGCATTAATAATACCATTATCTCTCATAGGATTCAAGACCAAGGGCATTTGATAACCATCGTTTTTATGAAAAAGCCCCGTTAGCCAACATTTCAGATAAGGGTAATTTGTATAATCTACCTTAGGCCTGATTTTTTTGATCCGATTTTCATGAGTGAATTCTTCCCAGTAATCACTTGGGTTATAGGCATAAAGTGAATAATTACAAACAACCGTATAGAAAAGTTCTGTCAACTTGTGCAATCGGGTTGTTTGTCTGGGAAGGAGGTTGTTTACATTGTCATCTATTGCGTTTAACAACACCTCGCGTCTTCCTTCCCTATATTGAATCTTGTCGTCATCATATTCATTTTCCAATCTTCTGTAATCAACAATCTCAACTAAACGCCCCTTAACATCTATTCTATGCAAATTTTCATCCTGAAAGAACAGTATACTACCATAAACGTGTTCAATATAATGCACATGCTCTGCCGCTGCATATTGCGGTTTTTCACCCATTAAAGCAGTTGCGACATTGTTCAATACTCGCACCATCATATCAAGGATTGAACTTTTCCCACTTCCATTCTCGCCAACGATTGCAGTAACGCTAATACTTAAACTATCGGTATCATAAATCAAAGCATCATTTGTGAAGCCATTTGTAAGCATAATATGACTGCCGTCATCATCCACTTTTATATCTCTATAAAATTTATGCCACTTTGTATTCTTTGATAATGAACGCTGCATATGATTTACATAATAAAGTTCTCCAGCCAAAGGTAATTCAGGTCGGAGGCATCTGAACGCAAGAATTCTGAATGGTGATTTTGGCATAATGCTTAAGTAGTGTATTGTATAATAAATTTTTATTTTTTATCCTTCTGTTTCGTCGGCAAGTGCACGGGCTTCCTTTGTTTGGAGATTTGCAGGCTGCAAATCTATTGTTACCTTCTCATTCAGCGAGAAGAAATTCGAGAGAGTGATTCCCAATATCATTTTTAGTGCAGTATTTGGAATTATTTTGCAAATATGGTGATTTGTTTTTGATTGTACCCAAATCAGGCTATATTTTCTCGTCTTATTTCTTATGCGCATGATACAAAAAAAACGACGATTATAACAGACCTTAGGTACAAATTTTTGCGGTTATAACGCCAATTGTTTGGTACAGCAAAAGCACCCTTACGACACGCTATGCGGTTGCCGTTGCCCAATCTGCGGTACTGAACTCAAGGTAGAGGAAACACGCAAGCGTACCCGACACCATACACGCTATTTCTGCGTGATAACCTCTCGCAAGGGCTTCCAAGTAATCCGAGTGGCTCAACTGCGCTATGAAAGTCGCAAGGGCGATTTACACGGAATTTCCCCCGTGTATCTATTCAAGGCTCTGCTGACTGACCCACAGATGAAAACGTTGATGAAAGCCGACGAGGTGGACGTGCTGAAATTTTTCCTCACAAACCGCAACAACTGCGATTTATTCTGGAACTCATACAAGATCGCCAAGCGTCACGGATACCGTATCAACAACATATCAATGTGGTGTGACTATCTCAGTATGCTCAATAATGCGGGCAAGGACATACGAAACCCTCAGACCATCTGCCCGCAAGACCTGCAAGCCGTACACGATGAAATGGTGGAGCGCATAAACGCTAAATACCGCGAGGAAAGGGAGGAAGCCGAGCGGATAAGGGAACAGCAAAGATTGATGAGGGAGAAAGAGAACAAGGAAAAGTTCAATATCCTCAAATCCAAATTCTTCAGGCTTGTCATTACCGACAACGAGCTGTTCTCTTGCATCGCTCCAACACTTGCAGAGTGCAGACGCAAGCGTGACGAGTAGCTGAACAAGAAGAAATAGCGACCAACGCCATAGTCGTAAGCAGAGCGAGTAACCCTATGTTTTCGTGGGCTTTCGTGCGTCCGGCGTTATTGGCGTCAGGGCACAAAAAACCACGGAACTTGTTGATAGTCCGCGGGTTATTTCGCTTTCCAGCTCAATGAGCTAAAGGTTGTTTTGATTAAGCCGACTTTTGTCCGCTTAGGTTGCGGAAAGACAGGGATTCTTGCTACGCAAGCGCTTCGCGGTGACGAACCCGAGGGTTCTCTCTCAGCCTTTCCTATGAAAAAAAACTGTAAACCGGAGTTTACAGTTTTTTCTGCGGAAAGACAGGGATTCGAACCCTGGGTACCCGTAAGGGTACAACGGTTTTCGAGACCGTCCCGTTCGACCGCTCCGGCATCTTTCCTGGGTCGTTTGCGGCTACAAAAGTACAAAAGTTTTCGCTGTCCGCAAAATCTTTATGAAAATAATTTCACGGCTGCTTTATATGGATGAGGGTAACCTTTCCGCAGGGCGGCCTCAATCGGATACGGCTGTGCCTGAAAGCACTACGACCGAGGACGGCGGTAGCCGCAGATTGATGAGAGTGTTAAGCTCTATCGGGACGCCGATCGGGAGTGCGTCGGGCAGGGATTGCCCATCGAAGTCGCTGGCAAGAATTATCGGGGCGGTGATATGATTCGGGATGTCAAGTGCGCTGCGCAGGGTTATGCTGATTGTGTCGGATTCAACAGATGGGTTGCGCAGGGTGAGCAGCGACCGCTTGCCGTTCCATGCTCCCCACCCATAGATGGATGTTTTTTCTCCATCCCATGGATTTCCACCGACCCAATGTATATCGGGGAGCACATCTGCATTTGCTTTCTGCCATTTGATACACTGGGCTATATCGCTCCAAAGCTTGCCGCCTTCTATGGAGTCAAGCAGCTCAGAGTCGCAATAAAGTTCCACCATGGATGATCCGCAGGCAAATGCGCAACGTAGCTCGTTCAGTATTGATGGATAGCTCATATCTTTTGACACATCGCCAAGCTTGGTGAGGATAAATCCGTGGGTCATGAGAGTGTTGATGGGACAAAGCGGGGAATTTTGCACGAAGTTCTGATACACCAGTCTGTCGCGATAGGTGATCCAAGTTTCGCGGTCGTTGCTACCCGTGCCGATGGTTCCATGGTCGCCTTCCTGCCTCCAGACAGCGTCAGTGAACCGGAACCAGAATGGTGAGGCCCAAGTCCCTACGGTGGTGTTGAGAAATATATCAGGACGGAGTTTGCGTACCTGACGCTCGATGTTGATTATGCCTTCAGCGTTTTCATCTCCCACTGCTCCCGGATCCGGCCCTACGGATGAGAACTGTGCGCTTATGCCGTCGAACTTGAAATAACGGAAATCGTTGTTTTCTATCAGATGCCGACAAGCACCGAGGAATGTGTCATAGTAGTCAGGGTTGCTGAGCTGCATACCTCCTTTGCCGCTCCAATATTCGCGTCTGAATTCTCCCGAGCGTCCATAGCCGCCCACAGGTCCGAGCCACGCTCCGATACCGGTGTTCATGCCGCGTGCCAGAGAATCCACCTCGGCAAATCCGTGAGGAAATCCCGGATTGAACCCCCAGGTGCCATAGGCGTCCCATCCGTCATCCCACACAAAGCAGGCGATGTTGGCATCATGGCGTTTGAACAGATTCTTCTCCCAACTGTGAACCACTTCCACACAATCGTCAATGGTCATATGGCCCGCATAATCGGGGGCGGGTGCGTTGTTGCGGTCAATATTCAGCTCATACCATGAATTATAGATCGGGAACGGGCGCCATGGAACAGCGCGCTCACGCTCGCTGTAGCTCAGGAACGACCTTCGCTGCTGACCGGGAGCCACGATGCCCACCACACTACTTACTTCCCATGGCAATTGCGGAGTGAGAGTGGTTTGCCGGCTCCATACGCCTGAGAGAGTATATGCACCGGCAAAATTGGGCACCGGCTCAACTTTGTTGATACCCATGGGCGTTTCAAGTCCGGCAAATATCCTGTCGCCGCTTATCAAGGCTCCGCGTGTGTTTCCCACAATCTTTGGCGCAGGACTGCCATCAACAGGCAGATGTATATAATCCATAGGAGTCACAGTAAGCATGGCAACCGAATCGGAAGCAGCTATCTGCATTTCAGTACGCAGATAATGCGAATCATCGCGGAGCACCGCCCTCCACTGCACCGTTATGCCATCGCGTGAAAACGTGGCCTCAATGGCCTTTCCGGCCATTCGTTCAGAACCGCGTGCGGCCATGGAATCGGCAGCAAGGTCAATGAGCCTCAGGTCGGTCATTGTCATGGAAGATGATGGCACGGATGTGCTGTCGCCGAGAAGCAGTTCAAACAGCTTGTCACCCGGCAGAAGCCCCATTTCGGAGCACCCGTCAAATGTGAGAGTCCCGTTTTTCTCCAAAAAACTTGCCTTGAACAAGGCATTGGCCAAACTATAACGGTTTCCCGAATGTGAACCATACGCAACACCGGGTTGAGACGGGGATGGAAACCGCACCGTCTGCGCACCGACTGCCACGGCAACAAGTGCGGCCATAAAAAATGCAATATACTTTTTCATCGTCCTGTAACTGCTATTCGTTTTGCTTCAGATGTAACTTCTTCCCCGTCAATCTTCACTGTGGCCCGATATAGGTATATGCCGCGTCCTACGCGGTTGCCGCCCATGTCGGTGAGGTTCCATGTGATCGGGGCTGTGGAGGAGAGGGTACTGCGGTCGGTGTCGGAGGCTGTCCACACCAGGCGTCCGAGCATATCATAAATCGACAGGGTCACTGAGGCAAGCGCGTCGGGCCTGTCGTGGGATATATAGAAATTGGCGGCTGTCACAGCGGGGTTGACATCGGTGTAGATGTCAAACAGCTGTGGCTTAGCACCCTCTTTCACAAAGAAGTCGATGGTGTGGGAGGTGCTGTTGCCAGAGGTGTCCCACACCCGGAGGGTCAGTGTATGGGTACCGTTGGACAATGTGGGGAGAGGATAGTTAATAGTCCCTCCGACACCATCAGCAGAGGGTGTGTAGTAGAGCGACACATCCGAATAGGAGCGGGTGTCATCGAGCTTGAGGGTCATCTGATGTCCCACACCGGCAGACGAAAGGTTGATGCCGACATCATCGCGTACAGAAGCCATAAACATGGGCTCCTCGTTGACGGTTGCGCCATTGTAGAACGATGGATGGTTGAGATATGCATATTCCACCCATGGGGCGATGGTGTCGGGTGCGGCTTCGGAGTCGTAGCCATATACAAAGAAGTCGCGGTTGCACCCCACAGCGTCTTTGGTTTTGTCGGAAGTGGTGGCATATAGGTTCATGGCTGCCGGACGGAAGTTGTGTGTCACCTCGGAAGGCATGGTGAATGTTATCTGCCATTCGCCGTCCACCACTTGTGCGCGGCCGGAGTAGAGCAGCGAGCCTTGTTCGTCAAAAGTCACCGGCTTGCCCTCGGTGCCATCGGCATCCACGCCGGTGGATGTGGTGGAATACTCTGCATCGTGCACATTGAGGGTCACTGTGCCGTTGAAATCCGATATGCGCAACCCCTCGGGATCGGCCACATAACCTTTTGCGGTGATGGTTTGGCGAGCCATTATGGTCACTTGCGCCTGGGGAGTGACCGCTTCACCGTTGATGGACTCAAGCACCACCCTGTTGCTGGGGAGCACGAGCCTCATGGCGGGGTCGCCGAGCAGGGAGTAGCGTGTACGGTTGTCGGAGCCGCCTGAAGTGGAGCGCACGGCATTTTTAGCCTGACGGAGAATCTCACCTATGGGAAGCATCAGTCCGTTTTCATCGCGTCGCACAATCATCTGGCCCATGGCGCGGGTGAGGCGACCGTTTTCAGATATCAGTGCGGAGCGTGTGGCCGAAATCGACGCTATCACACCGCCGCGGGGATTGAACGCCATCACCTCGGCACCGCTCTGCGACGGACCGTCCCAGCTCATGAACGAGCAGGTGGCACCGTAGAACATCGGATATTTGCGCTGATACATATTGTTGATGTCGGTCCACGAAAGGATACCCTCGCTTGACAGACGCTCCGGGGCACCGTGGCCGATATAAGCCCACCACATCACACCGTTGTCCAGCAATCTGGACTGGCGTCTGCGGGCCTCCTCGCACACTCCCCCCACAAGCGGGAAAGCATCGATGTACACTTTGTCAAAAAACAGGTTCTTGCCATCATTGGTGGCAGAGAGAGCCGCGCTCTGAAACCATTCAGCCTGATCCATGTGCTCGCCGAGATTGGCATTGTCAGCCACGAGCATCACCTCGTTGCGCCAGTTGTCGCGCTCCGAATTGTTCTGATAATAAATCATTTTGTCCACATAGTCGGAGGCTTCCTGGGCGGTACGTGCCGGGATACGCCCTACGGCAATGGAGCAGAGGTCGCTGCCGAGGCTCGCGCCGGAGCCGTCCTCAAGAAACGACATTATATCGTCGGAGCAGAAAGTCGTGCTCTCATAAAGTCCATCGTCAGTTTGCCAGGTGGCCATGGTGGGATAATTGAGCGACTGCATCTCGGCGCTCAGACCACGGTTGTCAAACGAAGCCTTACCCATCAGCAGCAGGTAGCGCAGTGGCTTTCCGGCCTCTTTGCCTCTGTCATAAAGCATCTTGGCAAAACGGCGATAGGCATTCACATCATACAGTCCGGAGGTAAATTCATCAAACACCAAGGAGTGGTCAACCACCAGCACATTGAGCTTGAACGGCCCATTGCGGTGAAGGTTGGCAATCCTTTCGGCCTGACTTGCGAGCACCGGAGTGGTGAGAATCAGCATATCGGGAGTGTCGGTGATGCCGTGTAGATTCTGGTTGGGGACGGCACACACATACTGAGGCTGGGGGAGCGACTGCGAGCCGTTCCATGCCACATAGTTGCGCCATCCGGAATATGAGTTCACCCATGCCAGTCCGCCGTCGGGGGTAGCGGTGGTGTTCATAGCCAGGATATTGAGCGGATCGGTCACATCCCACACATGGGTGCCCTCGGAAGCCCCGGCGAGCTTGGCGGCGGAGGTGCCGAGCGTGAACATGCAGCTCGCACCGGAATATTCCAAATTGGCGGTGTAGTTGAAATCTATGGCATCGAGATGAGCTGCGCTCACCACACCGCTGCTGCTGTATTTCAATCCGAGCTCCAGAGAGTTGCCGGAGATGGTGAAATCCCTGCGCAGCGACACACGTGTGGCAGAATTGTTGCCGGTGGTGGGGCTGATGGCCGGGCGAGTGGAACCGTTGATATTCTCACCGTTGGCAGTTATATCAAGATACCCCATCGAAATGCTTTTGGCCGCGAACGACAAAGTCATCCACACCCCGGAGCTCTCCACTTTTGAAGGGAAAGTGAAATTGAACTTGCGCTCGGGAGTGTAACGGAAATCTTCACCAAACATCATGTGGCCCGACTTGCTGAGATACACCTGGTCGAGTTCATGATACATCATGGCGGTGTGGGTGGTGGCGGCGTTATCCGACAGCCGGGCCTCACCCTCACCGGGAATGGTTCTCGGTGTTGGGTCGGCATCGCTCAGGAAATAGTAGCCCACGGTGCTGAACGGATTGAGCGAATGGACAAACTTGCCATCGCTCCTCCGGGTCCAGGCCACAGGTCCTTTGGCGAAGAAATATATACCATCGGAAGTGGTGACAGACTGCACTTTGGGAAGGTCATCGATATAGGTGGAACTGTTGAGGAGGTCGGGGATGCGCTCACCTCCATATCCATACACAGCCACCGACTCCACTCCGGAGAAACCCCACGACCGAATCTGCGAGGCAGGAATGAAATGCATGCCGGTGGTTGACACACTGATTTTCACCCATCTGCCCGAAGCAAGGGCCGAGGTGCGGGTGTAGGTGTCGGAACTAAAAGCTTGCACCTCACGGGGACACAAAAGTCCGAGCGCGGCCATAGCCACAAGAAATATGATGCGTATATTGGTTGCCATAGAATAGTATAATACTTTGTAATAACGGTCGGAATGGCTGTTTATTGCGTACCTTTTCCGAGCATTTCACGCTCCCATTGCCCGCGTGAACCACAAAACACATTCAGGTCCACATTGCCCCTCACTCCCGGCACCCTGCCGGTGTGGCTGTGCTGCCACAAAGTGTATGCCTCAGGGTTGGGAATATCCACGAGCGAGCAGATCCACAGCGGATAGCTTCTGAGGTCGCGCCTGATCCATCGGGTCTGCCCCCGTTTGTTGGTATAGAACATCACCCTGTAGCCTTGTGACTCAAGCAGCTGCGCCATCTGCGCGGCATGGCGGAGCACACTGTCGGCCAGATGTCCCGTGGGGTTTGTCCACTGCTCCATATCTATCACAAGCGGCAGGTCCAGCTGCTGCAGCCTCACCGACTGGGCCAGATTGAGAGCCTGCATGTGGGCCGGCGAGTCGAAGCGGAAGAAATGATAGGCGCCCACCTTCAGTCCGGCCCGTCTGGCCGCCGCCAGATTGCGGCGAAACCGCGCATCCTTGAACCGCACACCCTCAGTGGCTTTGAGATACACGAACTCATATCCGGCTTCTTTCACCTTGTCAAAGTCCACCGGTCCGTTGTGCGCCGATAGGTCAAGGCCACGGATTTCATACCTCTCCACGCTCGGGGCAACTCCCTGAGCACGACGGAGCCACAGCCACAGTCCCACACCGATGGCCAGCAGAGCGATAGCCACTGCCGCCCACGCCATCAGTGTCCGACCATAACCTTTCATATCGCACAAATATACGGAATTTTCGCAAGATGTTCAAATCATCATCACCCCCTATAGCACATATTTAGAAAATTTATTGCTACCTTTGGCCTATGAAACTCAAAATCCACATCCTCCTGTGCCTTATGGTTTGCAGTTGCGCCATAGCCCGGGCACAATATCCAATCTCCGAACTGCTCACTGCAGAAAAGCGCAAAGCTCTTACCGACAGCGTGGAACACCGTCTGGCTTCCTCCACCACCGCTGTCGACAGCCTGAGACTTATGTACGATCTTTTCGACCTCGCCAAACGCTCCAAACAGTTTGACCGGGGCATGGATGTGTACCGGATGGCCACACGCATGAAGAGCAACCCTGCCCGCCTGAGCATTCTACGCCAGATGACCAATGTGACTGACAACAACGACTCTCTGCTCCAGATAGTGCTACGCGAGGTGGTGCGCATACCCGACAGCGACGAGCAGAAAGCCACCGAACTGTTTGTGCGCATGTTCATCACCAACGCCAACGCCGTTGCCGCCACCGAAAACGAGCGGCAGCGCCACCTCACCGAGGTCATCAAACAGCATGCCGAGCTCGACAACAGCCAGATTATCACCGATGACGATCTATACAACCGTATTGACCGCATCAACACCATCTGCGCCTACCTCGCGCAAATGAGCCAGGGAGAGCTGCTGACCTCCTACCTTGACGAGTTTGGCCGCCTGATACGCCGCCTCCCCAAGCAGCTCGATGCCATCGAAAACTTGTACTACTCGCAGATGGCCTCCACCTACTCCTATACCGGCGATATGGAGAAAGCAGTGGAAGCCGACCGACACCTCATCCGCGGATTCCAGCGCATGCGCAACAAGTATATCCGTGAAGGGCGCACGTTCCGCAACTACAATGTGAATATACACCACTGCTACCGGCGGATGCTGAGCAACTATCCCGCGCTCACCCCCGAAGAGGTGGAGAAATACTATAAAGCCAACATGGACCTTGTGGCCATCGACCCCGATGTGGCCGAGGAGTTCTACGCCAAGAAACGCTCGGAGATCTACTATCTGATGGCCACCAAGCAGTATAAAAAAGCATTGGATGTGATGCTTGAGGAACGCTACAAAGCCTATCGCTCCGAGCACCCCATGCGGCTGCTGAAAATGATGATGGAGGCTGCAAAAGCCACCGGCAACAACAAAGTATATCTCGAAACAGCACAAGAATATATCGGTGTGCTGGAGGATTATGTAGAGTCGCGCTCCCACGAGCGCTACCGCGAACTGCAGATCATGTATGATGTCAACAGGCTCAAGAGTGCAAACGCCGAACTCGAAGCCTCGCAATCCAAAGCTATGAGCGCTTACCACCGCAACATATTGATTATAGCCATCATAGGTATAGTGCTCCTACTGATATTGGTGGTATTCCTGATTGTGATGTACCGCCGTGCCGTGCGCCTGTCCAACCACCTTGCCGACCTCAACACCAAGCTCACCACCGAGAGCGAGAACCTGCGACGCACCCAGCGCGACCTCATCGCCGCCCGCGACCGCGCCAACTCCGCCGACAACCTCAAAACCGAGTTCATCAACAATATGAGCCACGAGGTGGAAGCCCCGCTGTCGGCTATTGTGGAATACTCCCAGCTCATCGTGGACACAGTGGCTGAGGACAAGCGCGAGTACCTCACCAAATTCGCCAGCATCGTGACCCTCAGCGCCGACCTGCTCCAGACACTCATCAACGATGTGCTCACCATCAACTCCATCGACAGCGGACAGCTCTCCATCAAGCGTATGCCTGTGTCGGCCAAGGAGCTGTGTGCCATTGCCGTGGAAACCGAGAGCAAGCATGCAGCCCCGGGGGTGGAAGTGATATTCGAGAACGCCGACGACACCGACAACGCCAATATCAACACCGACAGCATGCGCGTGGAGCAGGTACTCATCAATCTTGTGGGCAACGGTGTCAAGTTCACCACCGAAGGCTCTGTGCGGCTGCGCTACGACTTCAGCCCCGACCGCTCGCATATCACATTCACCGTCACCGACACCGGACCGGGCATCGGCGAGGGTGAGGCCGACAAGATTTTCGACCGGTTCTACAAAGGTGACAAATACACCCAGGGGGTTGGTCTCGGACTCCCGATATGCCGCCTGATATCACGGCTGCTGGGCGGCGATGTGAAAGTGGATAAAGAGTATGGCCCCGGCGCACGATTCACCTTCACCATCCCCACCGCATAGTTTTTGTGAAATAATTTCCTTACTTTTGCGTAGCATAAACATCCACAATCAATAAATGGACCATTATATAGTATCAGCCCGCAAATACAGGCCCTCCACTTTCAAATCGGTGGTGGGACAGGCTGCGCTGACGGCCACGCTCCGCAATGCCGTGGACACCGGCCGACTGGCTCACTCCTATCTGTTTTGCGGCTCCCGCGGCGTGGGCAAAACCTCCTGCGCCCGCATCTTTGCCAAAACCATCAACTGCGAGCACCGCACACCCGATGGCGAGGCGTGCAACCAATGCGAATCGTGCCGCGCCTTCAACAGCGGCACCTCCATGAACATCATCGAGCTTGACGCCGCCTCCAACAACGGCATCGACGATGTGCGCAACCTCATCGACCAGGTGCAGGTGCCACCCGCACAAGGCAAGTACAGAGTGTTCATCGTCGATGAGGTGCACATGCTCACCCAGGCTTCGTTCAACGCTTTTCTCAAAACCCTCGAGGAGCCGCCATCGTATGTGATTTTCATCCTCGCCACCACCGAAAAACAGAAAATCATCCCCACCATCCTCAGCCGCTGCCAGATCTACGACTTCCATCGCATCACTATCCGCGATATTGTCAACCATCTCGCCTACGTTGCCGAGCAGGAAGGGATTGAAGCCGAACCGGCCGCCCTCAATGTCATTGCCCGCAAAGCCGATGGTGCCATGCGCGATGCGCTGTCTATTTTCGACCAGGTGGCAGCATCCTCCCGCGGAAAGCTCACATTCCAGGCCGCTATCGACAATCTCAACATGCTCGACTCCTCGTGCTACGACAAGCTGATGGATTGCTTCGCCGCCAACGATGTGCTCGGCTCATGGATGATATATAAAGAGGTGCGCGACAAAGGGTTTGACTCCCTGTTCTTCATCAACGGACTCGCCGCATATCTGCGCGACCTCCTTGCCGCACGCAATGAGTCAACCGCCGCCCTCCTCGATGTGACCGACGATGAAGCTCAGCAGATGCGCAAACGCGCCCAGAGTGTCACTCCTGAATTTCTGTTTCAGGCTATGAGCCTCTGCAACGACGCCGACCTCAACTATCGCACCGCTTCGTCCAAGCAATTTCTTGTGGAGCTCACGCTCGCCAAGATATGCCAACCACTCAGCCCCTCCCGCAATAACGACGGCACCGGGAAGGGGCAGTTGAAGCGTATAGCTCCCGCCGCCACTCCTGCGCACAGACCCGTTGTCACCCCGGCGTCCTCTCCTGCCCCGGCAGCAACCGCTGCTGCGCAACCATCCGCTGTTTCCACTCCGGCCCCCGCCCCCGCGGCGCCCATACATGCCGCACCGCCCAAGGCCGTAGCTGCCGGTAGAACAGCCCACACCCTCTCCGCCCCCAAAGTGTCAATCCGCCACGGCATCATATCCTCCCCCACCAAGGGCGCCGGTGCCAATCAGCACGCCGATAAGTCGCAACATCGTTCGCAGCCATTCTCCGACGAGGCTTTCGACTCCGCCTGGAGCTCGTTCATCGCCAACAATCCCACCGCCGTGATTCTCATCAACACCATGCGGGCCTCCCGCCCCAAGCGGCTCGGACCCACCACTCTGCTCATGATGGTGGAGAATGAGATCCAGCTCCAGCATATCCGAGAATCGATGCCCGCATTGCTGCAATATCTGCGCAATATGCTCATGAACGACGACCTCAAACTCGAGATTGAGATAAACCAAGGCACACCCTCACGGCGCACCCTCAACGATGCCGAACTGCTCGGGATTCTCACCAAGGAACACCCCCATTTGAAAATGTTAGTAGAAGACTTCAAACTCAAGCTATCATGAATTTCCTCAAAATATGCTTTTTCTCATCCACCGCACTGCTATGCGCCAGTGCCATCGCCGGATGCTCCCGTTTGTCATCCGAAGCCAAGGAGATGGTTGGCGACTACTATATCCCCGAAGTGTCGCAGGATGAACCGCTTATGGAGCTTAACTCCGACGGCACATGCGTGATTCGCGCCATCCGCCCTGGTGTGCTCACTATGAGCGTGCCCGGGAAATGGAATGTGCTCCGCGACTCGCTGTTGGTGCAGCTTGATGAGGAAGGACTCGTTACCACCGGCGATTCTACCCTCGTCGGTAATATCCCTTCCGAAATCAAAAAAGCCGTGGTAGAGTTCAACGGCACCACCCTGACCCTTGAATATGACGGCGTGCAGTATGTATATCTACGCCGAGGACACATCAAAGAATAATCTGACATTATGAAAACATTGCTCCTTAAACTTACCGCTGTCTGTGCGCTCATACCGGGAGCCTGCTCATCCGGCTCATCGCTCGAGGATGACCTGCGCACTGCCGAAATGGCTATCGCCAACGGCGATATGGTGTCGGCAGAGAGTGCCACAAAGCATATTGTTGGCTCCGAAAACCTCTCCGGCCTTACTTCCCGCCAGCTCGCCCGCCTGTCGATGATCTACATCCAGATGGCCGACTCACTCGACCGTGAGGACAATATGGGTCAGGCTGCCAACTACTACCGCCGCTCGTTCGAGGCCAACAGTGACTCAGCCATCGAGTTCTACTCCTCCCTGCCGCCGCAGGATCTCCCCTACGCCATGATGCTACGCGCCCTGGCGCAGCCACGCGACACCAACGATATTGTGCCCGACGATATTATTGACACCGACTCACTGCTCAACCATGGACTGGACTGAACAACTCAAAGCGTTCCGCGATGCCAACCCCGACCTCCCGGAAGGACCGCAGGAGTGCGACACACCCGCCGCTGAGGAGCAACCCAAGCAACCGCGGCTCGACATCTCAATCGAGCGCAAGGGACGAGGAGGCAAAACAGCCACCATCATCTCCGGCTGGGTATGCCCCCACGAGCAGCTACTGGAGATAGCCTCGCAGCTCAAGCAGTCGCTCGGCGCAGGCGGATCAGCACGCGGCGGCGAAATCCTTGTTCAAGGCGACCGCCGCTCACAACTGCTCACACTGCTGACCCGAATGGGATATAAAGCCCGGATTATCTGAACCGTACCCATCCCACCCTACGCACACAATTCCATCGCCGATGCTACATATCTATAAAGCCTCCGCCGGATCGGGCAAAACGTTCACGCTGGCCTACGAATATATCAAGATGCTCCTCGGGCAGAAGATGCCCGACGGCTCCTACAGGCTGAGCAACTCCTCCCGCATGGAGAACCACCGGTCTATTCTCGCTGTCACTTTCACCAACAAAGCCACCGAGGAAATGAAGCGCCGCATCCTCCATGAACTTGCCGTACTGGCCAAAATGGAGCCGGGGTGGGAAAAACCGTCGCCCTACATATCACGGCTCTGCAAAGAGCTGTCGGCATCGCCCGAGCAGGTTCAGCAGGCAAGCGCTGCGGCCTTGAAAAGCCTGCTGATGGATTTCAGCTACTTCAATGTCAGCACCATCGATGCCTTCTTTCAGGTGGTGCTCCGCACATTTGCCCGCGAGGCAGAGCTGCTGGGCAACTATGAGCTGGAGCTTGACAACAACCGCGCCATCGAGTTTGGCGTCAACGAGATGTTCTCGTGGCTCAACACCGCCCCCGACGCCCCGGGTGCCAGCAGAGTGGTGCAGTGGATTTCCAACTACCTCGTGCAGCAGCTGCACCTTGGCAAGGATATAAAGCTGTTCAACCGCTCCAGCCGCATGCACGCCGACTTCACCAAGCTTATCACCGGTATCTCCAACGACACTTTTGCCCTCCACTACGATGAAATAATCAACTATCTGCGCCAAACCCCGCAGAAGCTGCAGCAGTTCTCACAGGCCCTGACTCAATCGGTGGACGATATGCTCTGCGCCATCAGCACCACTTCCCAAGCCGCACTGAACATCATCGACAGCCACAGCCACATTCCCGGCAAGATGTCAACCCATCTGGTCAATGCGCTGACAAAATATGTGGGCGACCCGCGTGCCGTGTGCGCTTCCGGTGCCTCCAAGCTCCCGCCACAGGTGGCTGAGAACATTGACAAAGCTTACGACAAATCCCGCAGAACCTACTTTGAGAAACACGGTTCGGTGGAGGAACTTGACAGTGCCATCCTCACTGCCTGCACGGCAATTGTCAACAACGCATCGCTCATCAAGCTCTACGAGCAGATACGCTACAGCCTTTTTGTGCTCGGGCTCATCGACAAGGTGTACGAGTTTATTGAAAAGTTTCGCGAGGAGAACAACACCATTCTACTTTCCGACACCAACTCGCTGCTGCGCGAGATCATAGGCGATGCGGATGCTCCGTTTGTATATGAGAGAGTGGGGCTGTGGCTGCGCCATTTCCTGATTGATGAGTTTCAGGACACTTCGCGGATGCAGTGGCTCAACATACGCCCGCTGCTCAACGAAAGCATGGCCGGCGACTCCGACAGCCTTATCATCGGCGATGAGAAACAGTGCATCTACCGTTTCCGCGACTCCGACCCCACACTGCTCCAGTGCAGGGTGCAGGAGCAGTTTGAGGGACGCACCAGAATCTCCGGTATGCTCCCGCATGAGAACACCAACTACCGCAGCGCTCCCGAGGTGGTGGAGTTCAACAACCATCTCTTTGCCGAGCTGGCCAAAATTTCCGGCGCAGGCCCCATATATGCAAATGTGCACCAACAGCTGCCCGACCGCGGCACTCCCTGTCCGGGATATGTGTCGGTGATGCCGGTGGAGGCATCCACCAACGATGAGTTCCGGGCCGCCACTCTCACCCGTATGGCGCAGGAGATGGAGCGGCAGCTGAAATCCGGCTACCACTACGATGAGATATGTGTGCTGGTGCGCAACGGCAAGGAGGGGCAATATGTGATCAGTGCACTTATGGATATTGCCGCCACAGCCGATGCAGAAGATTGTGAATACCCGCTGCTGAGCAAAGCCGGAGTGATTTCCGATGACACTATGATGCTGGCCGAATCGCCGGCGGTGAAAATAATTGTCAGCGCTCTCCGCTCCATGTCCGACCCCACTCTGGCTCTTGATCCGCAAGAGAACGGACAGACAGAAAAAAAACACAAGTTCCACACACGGCGCGAGATGCTGGATATGCTCGCCCGCTTCGACAATCTCTCGTCCCAAGGGGTGTCCCCCGCGGAGGCACTCGACATGGCCGTCAGCGACACCGACAGCATTGGCCGACTTGACTCAGGGATGCCGGCGATGGAATGTTTCAATCTCCCGTCGCTGGTGGAGAATATCATCCGGCAGCGAATATCTCCCGACGATTGCAAGGAGCAGAATATGTATATCACTGCATTTCAGGATGTGGTGTGCGACTACTGCGCCACCTCCACTCCCGATGTGGGCGGCTTCCTCAAATGGTGGGACGCCTCGGCCTCGCGGCTGTCCGTATCCTCCCCCATGGATTCGCAATCCATCCGCGTGATGACCATCCACAAGGCCAAGGGGCTGGAGTTCAAATGCACCCATATCCCGTTTCTGAGCTACGAGCTGCTGAAATTCAAGAGCCACCAATGGTTCCTCTCCGAGCCGCTTGAGGGAATTGACCCCGGGGTGATGCCGCCGCTGATTCCGATAGTGCCGAGCACCCTGCTTGACCGCACTCCGTTTGCCGGCCAGTTCGGCAGCATCGTGCGCGAGCAGCTTCTCGATGAGCTCAATGTGCTCTATGTGGCGTTCACCCGTGCCGGACAGGAGCTTATCGCCACCTACCGCGACAACAGCGACTCCGTAGGCTCACTTTTCTCAAAGGCATGCGGCTTCCTGCCGCAATACGCATCCACGGTGCCCGGCGCGTTGGTGAGCGGTTCGCCCGACACCTATCCGGTGCGCAAGGCTGAACAGCGCACCGCACTCGACCCCCACACTTCCGGCACCATGATACCCTACGAGGTGAGCGACGGTGCTATGGTGTGGCAACAGACAAAAGTGGATTTCGATCCTGATTCCGTAGAGGCTCTTGCCCGCGGCACCGCCCTGCACAATGTTCTGGCTCTGGTCAAGGATGCCTCCACCGTGGATAAAGCTGTGGAGAGAGCTGTGCGCCGCCATATCCTTCCGCGGGAGCATGCCGACGAAGTGAGACAGCTGCTTGAGGAAAGAGTGTCGCACCCCGACAGCGCACGATGGTTTTCCGGCTACAAACGGCTCCTGCGCGAACGCACCATCACCGACAGCAACGGCGAGCACTTCCGCGCCGACAGAGTGGTGTGGACCACCGACGGCCATATTGACATCATCGACTATAAATTCGGGGCCGAGCGTCCAAGGGAATATGCCGCGCAGGTGCGCAACTATATGCGTATGTACAAACACCTGGGTTATACCGGTGTCCGGGGGTATGTGTGGTACGTTGACAGCAACCGCATCGTGCCGGTGCAGTTGAGCAAATACGCTGAGTAGCTTTACTATTTCTTTAATAAGTCGGGACGGAGCCGCTGCGTGCGCTCCAATGCCTGCTCGTAGCGCCATTCATCAATCTTAGCCTGATGCCCCGACAGGAGTATGTCGGGTACACGCCACCCTTTGTACTCCGCCGGACGGCTGTAAACCGGCGGGGCGAGGAGTGAATCCTGAAACGAATCGCTGAGCGCACTCTGCTCATCACCGATTGCCCCCGGAATCAACCGCACCATGGCATCGGCAATCACTATCGCCGGCACTTCTCCACCGGTGAGCACATAGTCACCAATGGATATCTCCTTGGTGATAAGATGCTCGCGTATGCGATAGTCAATTCCTTTGTAATGTCCGCATAGGATTATCACATTGTTGAGCAGCGACATGGCATTAGCCATAGGCTGGTCGAAAGTCTCACCGTCGGGCGAGGTGAAAATCACTTCATCGTACTCGCGCTCCGCCTTCAGGGCGCTGATGGCGCGGTCGATAGGCTCCACCTGCATCACCATTCCCGCCTCGCCGCCAAACGGATAGTCGTCCACCTTGCGGTGCTTGTTGGTGGTGTAGTCACGGAGGTTGTGCACATGGATTTCAACAAGTCCTTTGTTCTGTGCGCGTTGCAGTATTGAGCAGTTCAGCGGTCCCTCAAACATTTCGGGGAGCACTGTAAGTATATCTATTCTCATTGTTCGTAGTTTTTAAGGGTGTCTTTGAGTCGCGTTGTAATCATGGCCCGAAGCTCCGGCGGTGACAGCACGGTGACGCTCGGTCCATACGACATTATCTCCTGCACCAGGTCGGGGGTGAGGCGGAGATTGTAGTGGAATATCGAATAGTTGTCGTCCACCATTTCGGACTGGGAGTGATGGAGCGGCAATGCCCTCATATATTTGGCCTGCTGCTTATCCACGCGGAGCACCACCTTGTGCACCTCGCCCAGGCTGAACACTATGCCGAAAGCATCCTTGAAATATGTTTCGGGGTCAAAATCTGGCGGGAGGCAGAATTTCCGGGTGGAGATGGTGAGTCCGCTCATGCGGTCAAGGGCATAGGTTTTGATTTTATTCTCGGAGGTGTTGCGTCCGGTGATATACCAACGCTGCCGGAATATCTTCAGAAAGTACGGTTCCATGATCACCTTCTTCCCTTTGCCCGACCGTGAGTATGGCGAATAGGTGAACGCTATCACGCTGTTCTCCCTCAGGGCCGACATCACCGGGCTCAGATACTCACGCGCCGAAGGCACATCCTCCAGAAATATCCTGTTGCTGATATCGCTGGCGGTGGTGAGCACATTGCTGATTGATGCGGTGTTGAGCATCCAGTCGGTCATATTGTTCTTCTGCGCGTCCTCGTTCCCCTCGATATAGTACTGGAAAGTGGAACTGTTGCACTCGATATTGATTTTGAACAGCTCCTCGATAGCGTTGCGGTAATTGTAGAATGTGCGCCGGGCCATAGGCTCACCGTTGGAGAGCGGTGACCGCACCCACAGTCGGTTGAGCTCCTCGCGGGTGATGGCTCCATGGCTCCGGATGGTGTCCACGAGCCATATATATGTGTTGAGCATATTCTTAGGCATAGGCTGTAGTGTTGGCAACCGCTGGCTTGCGAGAACAGAGAGCAAGCCCGGTTATGGTAAACAATGCGTTGATTATCAATAGTTCAAAACTCGTTTCATATCCCCAGGCGGCTCTAAGCGCCCATTGACACACCCACGACAGTACCGGAGCGGCTATGCACACGGCGGGTATCATCCTGTCGTTCACTGCACGGCGGCTTACAAGCCCATATACAAACAGACCCAGAATAGGGCCGTAGGTGTAGGACGCAAGGGTGTAAACGGCACTGATGGCCGACTCCTCGCTGAGATAGTAGATGGCGATAATCACCAACGCCATGCACGCGCTCATCGCCAGATGCACCGGACGGCGCCGGCGGTTGATTCCGTCCTCGCTCTCGCCCGGTTTTGGCAGGATGTCGAGGGTCATGGTGGCAGTGAGCGAGGTCAGAGCCGATCCGGCGGCTGAATATGACGCCGAAATCAGGCCGAGCACAAACAGCACTCCCACCACTGTGGGCATAGCTTCGTGTGCCGCCACGGTGACAAAAAGTTCGTCACCCTTCTCCGGCACCTTCAGCCCCATTTCGGAGCAATAGATGGTCATCAGGGTGCCCAACATCAAAAACAGTGCTATCACAAAAAATTGCATCACACCGCTAAATATCATATTCTTGCGGCTCGCCACAGAATCCTTGCACGCCAGATGGCGCTGCATCATATCCTGGTCGAGGCCATTGGTGGCTATAGCCATGAACACTCCGGCTATGAACTGCTTCCAGAAATACATCCCGCTCATCGGATTGCTGAAATGCCATATACGGGAGCTCGGATGCTCACCCACGGCATCGGCAAGGCCCTTGAGGTCAAGCCCCAAACGCGTTCCGATGAAATATATGCAGAGTACCACCGATGCTATCAGGCAAAAACTTTTCAGCACATCGGTCCATATCAGCGTTTTCACTCCGCCACGGGCCGTATAGAGCCATATCAGCGCCACCGTGGCCGCCACATTCAGCACAAACGGCACCCCCAGCGGCTCAAACACCACCACCTGAAGCACCGCGCATACCACAAAGAAGCGCACCGAGGCTCCACTCATTTTCGACACGAAGAACAGCCATGAGCCAGTTTTGTGGCTCCTCATCCCGAACCGCTGCCCGAGATACCCGTATATCGACACAAGATTGCGCCGGTAGAACAGCGGCACAAGTACCACGGCTATAGCCACATACCCCACAATAAACCCGAGCACCATCTGCAGGTAGGCATACCCCTGCGCACCCACCATCCCAGGCACGGAGATGAAGGTGACGCCCGATATTGCCGCTCCCGCCATAGCAAACGCCACCACCGGCCACGGAGCCTTGCGGTCGCCGGTAAAGAAAGTGCTCCCCTTGGCTTTGTTAGAGGCCAGGGCTGACACTCCGAGCAGCACAGCGAAATACGCCGCTATTGTCACTATCACTATTGTCGGTGTCATGATTCGGGATACAATAAATAAGGTTCTCGCTGACGGCGGAATTGCTCCACATCCTTTGCCCATGTCTGGCGTATGGCCTGCGCCGGTTTACCGGACTCTATCATGGTGCGCACCTTGCGGTTGCCTATCAGCTTGTCAAAAAAATCAGTGAAAAAGCTCCTGCTGCTGCCCATCCTGCGGTAGGCATCTATCACATATCCGAGGTTTACCCCGCTGGCTATCACACTGTCGGGATTCTCACCGCTGAGGTCCACCCCCATGCAGCGCTTCCCCTCCAGCGGCGGATGCTTCGCGCCCGGCATGGAGCGTGGGGTGAAGCTATAGCTGCACCCGCGCATCTGCGGATGACCGTAAACACAGAACGGCTGCACTGTGCCGCGCCCAAGGCTCGCCACAGTGCCTTCAAACAAGCACGTGCTCGGATAGAGCCACACCGCCTGCATGCTCTTGAGGTTGGGACTCGGAGGCACCGGCAGCTCATAGCGTGTGGCGTGGGTATAGTTCTCGCACTCCACCACCTGCAGATGCACCCAAGCGCTGTCGGCAAGCCACCCCTCGCCCACCATCATCTGAGCCAGCTCACCCATGGTCATCCCATGGAGCACCGGTATCGGCAATGCTCCCACACCGCTTTTCAGGCTCATGTCGAGCACAGGGCCGTCCACACTCATCCCATTGGGGTTGGGGCGGTCGAGCACCACCACCTCCTTGCCGGATTTGGCAGCGGCGTTCATCACTTTGAGCATCGTTATATAATAGGTGTAGAACCGCAATCCCACATCCTGCAGGTCCACTACGGCCACATCCACATCATCCATCACTGCCCCAAGATTGCTACCGCCGCCGTAGAGCGACACCACCGGCAGCCCGGTAGCCTTGTCCACCGATCCGCCAACGTGCTCCCCCGCATCGGCATCTCCACGAAACCCATGCTCGGGTGACATCAATGTCACAAGGTTCACGCCCCGGCGAAGCATCGCATCAGCCACATGCTCGCCGCTGCTCAGCAATCCCGTGTGGTTGCTAAGCAAAGCCACGCGCTTACCACCGAGCATCGGGCCCCACACATCCTCGCGGTCGGCCCCGACTCTCACCTGCGCCATCGCGCCAAGCAAGCACAGCTCGCAAAAAACTATAGTCAGAAGCAGTCTGTTCATACTTTTGACAAAGATACATATCACCTGGGCAAAAAGCCATCCGCCAAAAGTTAAAATACATTAATCCCCTCCCCTAAACCCCATACGACTCATAGGACTCATAGGACTTATAAGAATTACAGAAAAGATTTCACTTATTCCGGGAAATCACATAAGAGAATATGGCGCGGAAAGCATCAGTGGCCTCGCACTGCGGCAGTTTGTCAAGCTCCTCAAATGCTTTGGTACGCAAATCCTCCATCACCTTGTAGGAGTACTCGATGCCGCCCTCTCTCTTGGCAAACTCTATCAGGGCGGCAATCTCATCCTCGCTCAGATTCTCTTTGCGCGTCAGGTCCCACATCGACACACACTCCTGACCGGAACAATGCTCCAGCGCATAGAGCAGAGGCAGGGTCACCTTACCCTCGCGGAGGTCGTTGCCTGTGGGTTTGCCCACCACATCCTCGTCATGGAAATAGTCAAACACATCATCCTTGATCTGGAAACAGAGACCCAGCAGACGGGCATATTCGCGTATAGCCTCAAGCTTCTCGCTCCCGGCACCGACAGCATATCCGCCGATCTCCACGCACGACACAAAGAGTGAGGCTGTTTTGCGCGAGATAACTTCAAAATAAGCCTCCTCGCTCAGTTTATGATAGCGGGCATTGTAGATCTGGTCGATTTCGCCGATACTCAGCAGCTTGCCGAGCATAGCCAGCGAACCTACAATACGGATGTCGTTGGTGGACAGAGCCTGCTGCAAGGCGCTGCTCACAAAGAAATCGCCCACAAGCACAGCTATATGATTGTCCCATACACTGTTGACTGTGGGCTTGCCGCGACGCAGAGAACTATTATCCACCACATCATCGTGAATCAGCGAGGCATTGTGCAGAAGCTCCACGGCAGCCGCCGACACTATCACATTGCTGTTAACCTCGCCAAACAGCTTGGAGGTCAATATCACCAGAATGGGGCGAATCAGCTTACCTTTGGATTTGAGATACTCCTCCACCACACGGTTCATAAGCTGGTTGGACGACATCAATGAGGATTCAAGCTGCTCGCTTAACAACTGCAGCTCAGGTTCAAGCATCAATCGTATGTCGTCAATAGTGGTCATGTCGGTGATATTTGGCCACAAATTTACAAATTTTTCGCGTACCGCACCCACCGTTGCAATAAAATGTTGCGCCATCGCCTCACCCAAAAAAGTTTTCAACAGCTTTTCAACAATTTGTCAACACCCTGTTGCTCTACTTGTGAATAAATGAATTTGCCGCATAGCCGCCCCGGTGGTAATTTTGCATCACAAAAAAACGGAACCAACCCAATTCTGCACATCATGAGCGACATCATACGACTTCTTCCTGATTCTGTGGCCAACCAGATTGCCGCCGGCGAGGTGATACAGCGCCCCGCCTCGGTGGTCAAGGAGCTGGTGGAGAACGCTGTGGATGCCGGTGCCACCGACATCCAGATTGTGGTTCGCGATGCCGGACGCACCCTCATCCAGGTGGTGGACAACGGCAAAGGAATGAGCGACACCGATGCCCGCATGGCTTTTGAACGCCACGCCACATCCAAGATCCGCGAGGCTGCCGACCTGTTCTCACTCCACACCATGGGATTCCGTGGCGAGGCCCTGGCATCCATAGCGGCGGTGGCACAAGTGGACCTCCGCACCATGCAGCATGGTGCCGAAATGGGCACACGCATTATTATAAATGGCAGCGCGGTGGAGTCGCAACAGCCGGAGGCTTGCGCTCCGGGAAGCAACATGATGGTGAAAAACTTGTTTTTCAACGTGCCGGCACGCCGCAAATTCCTCAAAAAAGACTCGGTGGAGCTGAGCAACATCCTGCGCGAGTTTGAGCGTCTGGCACTGGTCAACCACAGCATCGACCTGTCGCTGGTGCACAACGACTCGGTGCTCCACAAAATGCGCGGCGGCAACCTCAAGCAGCGCATTGTGGAGCTGTTTGGCCAATCACTTGACAAGCAGCTGCTCCCTGTCAGCACCGACACATCGATTGTGCGCATCGAGGGGTTTGTCGGACTTCCCGACCATGCACGCAAACGCAATGCGCTGCAATATCTGTTTGTCAACGGCCGCCACATGCGCCACCCCTATTTCCACAAAGCGGTGATGCAATGCTATGAGGAGCTGGTGAAAAGCGATGAGCAACCCAACTATTTCCTGTATTTCACCGTTGACCCCGATTCGATAGATGTCAACATCCACCCCACCAAAAACGAGATAAAGTTTGAGAACGAGGCCGCGATATGGCAGATCATCACCGCCGCCGTCAAGGAGGCTCTGGGACGCTACAACGCCATGCCGGGGATAGATTTCGATCTGGACGATGCGCCGGAGATACCTGTATTCGACCCTGCGGCACAAGCCTCTGTGGATATTGAACTCGACTCATCCTACAACCCCTTCGACTCCTCCGGTGACGGTGGATATACCCCCTCAACCTCGTTCTCCGGAGCAGACACACCCGCCACCACCCGCGTGGCATCCTCGCTGCCGGACTGGGAGAAGATGTATGCCGACTTCGCATCAAGGCGCGGCGAGTCAATGGCTTCGGCAGTGCTCGGCACAGACCCCGACAGCGTGCGCGGCAGTGCGCTCAACGATTTCTCCGCCGCCGGCGATACCGAGGCTGTGCTCCCGGAAATGGACACCCCCACCGACACCTACATAATAGGCGAAGGCACCTGCATCCAAGTCAAGAACCGCTACATCCTCACCCCGGCCAAAAGCGGAGTGATGGTGGTGGAGCAGCACAGGGCGCATGTCAAAGTGCTGTATGAACGCTACTTGGCTCTTTGGGATAAGGGTGATATAGTGGGGCAAAACATGCTGTTTCCGGAGCTGCTCCGGATATCGGCTGCGCAGAACGCGCTGCTGCTCGACATGGTGGAGGAGCTTAAAACCATAGGATTTGACCTCACGCCGCTGGGCGATAATGACTGGAACATCAGCGGAGTGCCTTCGGTGCTCAATCATGCCAATCCGGTGGAAACGCTGACAAAAATCCTCGAGGACGCCGAGCTGGGGCGCGACGGCACTATGGAGTCGCTCCGCACCGGGGTAGCCCTGAGTATGGCCCGCGCCGAAGCTGTGAAGGGAGGCACCCCGCTCTCCCCCTCTGAACGAGAACAGCTTCTCGCCGACCTCTTCGCTCTCCCCGCACCTAACTACACCCCCGATGGATTGCTGATAATCAGCATCATCAGCAACGATTCCCTTGCCGAACTGTTCTCGTAACCCCAAAAAAATTCGTCCCACCCTGATGGGCTTAATCAAAAAAATTGTAAATTTGTAACCGTGATTTCAGTAACCGAACATATAAGATACCTTCTCACACGCCATGAGTGTGTGATTGTGCCAGGCTGGGGTGCCTTTGTGGCTCAGCATGTTGGCGCACGTGTGTCAGCCGACGGCACCGAGCTGCTCGCCCCTACAAGAGTGCTCGGCTTCAACCCCGAGGTGGCGCACAACGACGGACTGCTTGCCTCCGGCATAGCGCGTCGCGAAGGAATTAGCTACGATGCCGCCGTGGCCTTGATTGCCAATGAGGTGAGCGTTTATTTCCACAGGGTGGATGTGCTCGGCGAACTTGTGATGCCGCGCATAGGCCGGTTTATGAAATCCGACTCCGGCGCCATGCTTTTCGAACCCGATGAAGATGCCCCCATTGTGGCGGCTGCATACATGGGGTTACCGACCGTGAGCGTGCGACAGTTGGCCGAACATCCCGCCGCCGCGCAGGAGCAAGACAGCAGCGAGCATATATTGCGCGTTGCTCCCCGCAGGTTTGTGGCCGCAGCCAAGGTAGCCGCTTCCGTGGCCGTGCTCCTCGGCATGGGTGCATTGCTCAGCACCCCGGTGCTCGTGGATGACACCACCACCGACTATGCTTCGGTTGTGAACCCTAAATTCTCCGCGCCCAAAGCAGCCAGCACCATCATACGCGAGCTCAGCAACCCCATCGACAGCACCCTCTCTTTCACGCTCCCTTCCATTGCTGACAGCACAAGTGTGGCTGTGCGGCCTAAAGTGACAGGCGAACCACGATGCTATCTTGTGATTGCCTCATGCGAAACTCGCCGCCGCGCTGAAAAATATATCGCCCAAAGCGGGGAGCAAGGGTTGAGAATCCTTGAACGCGATGGCCGCTACCGCGTGTATATAGCCACCGGCAGCAACGTTGCCGAAGCCGCGAATCTCAAATCCACTGATGCCGACTTTGCCCGCCGTCATCCCGATGCCTGGGTTTACTCCCGCTGATCAAGAGGATTTTAACAATACATCTATCCCTATGACTGATTTGCATCAACTGCTGTTGGAGCGTCGCTCCATTCGCCGCTACACATCCGAGCCCTTGAGTGCCGATGATGTGAAGCTTATTCTTGAAGCGGCCCTTTTGTCTCCAACCTCCAAAAATTCCCGCTCGTGGCAGTTTGTGGCCGTGGATGACCCTTCCATGCTGCAACGCCTGGCCGACTGCAAGCCTGCAGGAGCCATGCCCGTGAAAGGGTGCGCCCTCGCTGTAGTGGTGTGCGGTGACAGCACCGTATCCGACCCCTGGGTGGAGGATTGCTCCATCGCTTCGGCATTCATGCAGCTTCAGGCGGCCGACCTCGGTCTCGGCTCGTGCTGGGTGCAGGTACGCGGTCGTTTCACCGCCGACGGCATCCCCTCCGAAGAGTATGTGCAGCAGCTGCTCGGTATTCCGGAGCCCATGTCGGTGCTCTGCATCCTAACTTTCGGGCACAAGGATGAAGAGCGGAAACCTGTCAATCCCGACAAACTTTTGTGGGAGAAAGTGCATATCGGATCATGGAACCCGAAACAGAACTGACCGCTCCCCTGCGCGGGGTGATGATAGGGAGCGGTGCCGTCGCATCGGCTCTCGCCCCTGCCCTGGAGCGTGGCGGCAATGTGGAATGGGCGCAGGTTTACAGTCCCGACATCAACCATGCCCGATGGCTCGCCGACGAGCTGATTTCGGCCCGGCCTGTTGACAAGGTGGAGGAAATAATGCCCGATGCCGACATTTATCTCATTGCCGTGAAGGATGATGCCATTGCGCAACTTGCATCCCATCTCCCTCACAACAACGCACTATGGATGCACACCTCCGGCGGCGTGCCGGTGGAAACATTGGCACCTTTGTCGCCCAACCATGGGGTGTTCTACCCTTTGCAGACTTTCTCCAAAGGAGTGGAAGTGGATATGAACTACGTGCCGCTGTTTGTTGAAGGGAGCAACGAGGCCACCGAAGCCCGGATACGCTCTTTGGCGCTGACTGTGAGCCGCTCTGTGGAGCATGCCGACAGCAATCTGCGCAAGCGGCTGCACTGCGCGGCGGTGTTTGCCTGCAATTTCACCAACCATCTGTGGGCCGTGGCCGATAAGATCCTGCGCGAACAGCCGGGACTGGACATCACGTTTCTGCAGCCGCTGCTCACCGAAACTCTCCGCAAGGCTATGACCGTGGCTCCCATGCTGGCGCAAACAGGGCCGGCAAGACGAGGCGATACAGCTGTGATTGAACGGCATAAGATGTTGCTCTCTCCTGAGGATGCCGAATTGTACGACTACCTTTCCAAACGAATCATGAAACAATATGAGCTCGATTAACTACGACCTTCAACTTATCCGCGCCGTGGTGTTTGATGTGGACGGTGTACTATCACCATCCACCATTCCCATGGGCAGCGACGGAGTGCCGCGACGCATGGCCAACATCAAGGACGGCTATGCGCTGCAGCTCAGCGTGAAGCGCGGCCTGAAACTGGCCATCATCACCGGTGCAGCTACCGAAGCCGTGCGGGTGCGCTACAATGCGTTGGGCATCACTGATGTGTATTGCGGTGCCGCTCATAAGGCTCCGGTGCTTGAACAGTGGATGAAGGAGCAGGGTCTTGCTCCGGAGGAGGTGGCGTATGTGGGCGATGATGTGCCCGACTACGAGCCTATGCTGATGGTGGGGCTGCGTGTGGCCCCCGCCGATGCAGCCGCCGACATCAAGCAGATAGCCAACTACATAAGCCCGGCGGACGGTGGCTACGGCGTGGCTCGCGACCTGCTTGAGCAGATTCTCCGTGCCCAAGGGCTTTGGGTGCTTGACCATAAAGCATTCGGATGGTGATGAAAGTTCCGTTGCAAAATCTTGACCGCTACCATGTGGTTTTGGCCAGCGGTTCGCCACGCCGCCGCGAGCTTCTCGGTATGCTTGGCGTGGTGTTTGAAGTATGTAGCGTGGATGTGGACGAAACCTACCCTCCCCACCTCGAGGCCGAGCAGGTGGCTCCTTATCTGTCGGAGCTGAAAGCGAGGCACTACTGCAGCAGCATGATGCAGCCGGGACAGCTGGTTATTACCGCTGACACCGTGGTGATTGCTCAAGGGCAAGTGCTCGGCAAACCTCACTCGCCAGAGGAGGCACGCCGTATGCTTCACCTGCTGTCGGGGCGCACCCATCAGGTGGTGACAGGTGTGAGCGTGGCCACTTCCGAGGGATTTCGCCATACCTTCAAGGCCACCACGCAGGTGACCTTTGCCGAACTCTCCGACGAGGAGATTGATTTCTACATTGAACGTTACAGACCCATGGACAAAGCCGGTGCCTACGGCATACAGGAATGGATTGGATGCATCGGCATCAGCGGCATACAAGGCTCTTACTACAATGTGATGGGCCTCCCCCTCCACCGTCTTTACACCACCCTCCGCTCCATTTAGAGCTCTTCCGGAAATTTGCGGTAGTACTCCTCGAGCACGGTGCGGATGTTGAAATAATATCCGCCGGCTTTGGCTTTCTGCGGTGTGCTCACCGTGAGATACTCATAATAAGGCTCATAAAACAGATGGTTGGTGACAATATACCCCATGGCATTGAGCAGCACATACTCATGCTGCGGCTCTATCACATACCAGGCATTCTCCTCATCGGCTCCGGTGCCGGTAGACACTATGGCCATCAATATATAGTCCAGCTTGTATTGCCATATTTTGGCGAGGTTGCTTTTCCCTTTAAGCTTCAACGCTTTGATCAGATTGCTCATCTGCATCAGGTCGAAAGGCTTGTTCTGAAGTTCAAACTGCGCCCGGGCAATAACTGAATCACACTCCTGGCGCGACAGCTCGCCCTTGTCAAGAAGCCGGGGGTCAATGTCCGACTCTATCACCGACGGACGATAGGGGTTGTAATCCTCCTGAAACATATAGCCGAGATACAGATGGCGGAACTTGTCAATTTTCATCGCTGTGTCGTTGCGCTGATACTCCTCCATCAAGCGGGGATAATAGTAGGGCGATGTGCGGTCCTCAATCTGCTTCTTTATCAGCTTGAGGTCCGGAGCTTCGCGCTTCACATTCACGAATTTGGGCTGCGCACCGGCAGAAACGATGCCGCAAACCAGCAGAAATATGACAAGTATATGCTTCATGATGAATGGTTTTAGAGGATGTGGAGCAGCACGAATGCCTCGCCTGCTATACAGGTGGTGACAACGGCAACAAGTCCTTTGGCACACAGATAGTTGAAAAACTGGCGCGAAGGAAATCTCATGACCGCTCCGGCGGGTGTGCGGCTGAAGGCAAGTGCCCCGCAGAATGCACCGAGTGCCGAGCCCACAATCATTCCGGCGGCACTCAGCAGCATCCCCACAAGGGTGCCGGCAAGCGATGCGCCAACTATATACCCCACTCCCATACGGCTGTTGGCCACAGCTTTGGGAAGCAGGACACAGATTCCCCACGCTATCAATGCTGCGCAGCCCCAGAACAGAAGGGTGCTCCACGGAGCATCGACATCAGCACCGAGCCGCAGCAGCAACAGGCCCAGCCACGCCACCGGGGCGCTCCAGGACTTGGGCATGAACGCGAGCACTACGCCTGCGGCGAGCAGCAGCACTCCTGTTATGGTCAATATAATGCTCATATATTAATAACAGAGTTGGGCACCCGGTTGGTGCCCGTTTAACATTATTTGGCAGCGGGCGATGCCGGCTTCACCGCTTCGGGATATGATATGCGGGAGTGGTACATAGTGCGCAGACGAGATATGAACACCTCCTTGATCTCCTGTACATCGCGAAACGACAGAGTGGAATCGTTATGCAATCCCTCCGCTATCTGGGTGTCAATTATCTTGTTGACCAATCCGGAGATAGCCTCGGGAGTGTGCGACGACAGCGACCGCGAAGCTGCCTCTACGGCATCGGCCATCATCAGCACGGATGTCTCGCGGGAGCGTGGGTTGGGGCCGGGATAGCGGAACAGCGACTCGTCCACCGGCTCGTTGGGGTGAGCGTTGCAATAAGTGGTGTAAAAATAACGGGCCTTGCCGCGGCCATGATGCTCAGTGATGAAATCGCGGATTCTTTGGGGCAGCTTGGCACGCTCTGCACGTTTCAACCCCTCCGGCACATGCCCCACCACTATCCTCGCGCTCTGAATCGGGTCGAGAGCATCGTGAGGGTTCACTCCGTGCTGATTCTCGGTGAAAAATGCCGGATTGGAAATCTTTCCTATGTCATGATACAAAGCTCCGGTTCGCACAAGCTGTACATTGGCCCCGATGCGATGGGCGGCTGCCGAGGCAAGATTACTCACAGCCATGGAGTGCTGGAACGTGCCCGGACACTCCTCCGACAGCTCCCTGAGCAGCGGATTGTTGATGTCGCTGAGCTCCACAAGGGTGACACGCGATGTGAACCCGAACGCTTTTTCAAACAGGAACACCAATATATATGCAAACGAGGTGAACACCGCATTGATACCGAAGCATCCCACGGTGCCCCACGACATTTTTTCCGCACTGCCAGTGAGCATAAGCTCCATGGCGAAATACGACACGCTGTAGGCCACAAACACCAGCGCCGCTGTGCGTATCAGTTGCGACCTGCGGCTCAGCTCCTTGAGGCTCACCAGTGAGGTGAGGCCCGCGATGAACTGAACCAGCACAAACTCCAGCGGGAACCGCGACACAAAGGTGCACAACAGCACGGTGACAAGGAAGGTGAAGAACGCGGTGCGGGAGTCAAGGAACACCAGCACAAGAATTGTCACTATAGTGAGCGGCACTATGTAGAGCCCGTAGGAGAATGTGGCGCTCAGCCCCACGGCCAGCAGAGTGAAGATGGTGACCACAAGCATCAGAAACATGAACACCCTCACATTCAGGAAATAGTCGCGACGGTAGAAATAGAGATAGGCATACAGGCTGCCGATAAGCTGCAGCAGAAACGCCACCCGTCCGGCCATCGGGTAGAATTTGTCGGCCACAACCGTGCTGCCCCTCTCCTCCACCAGCTCCTCGTAGGTGGTGAGGATGGTGAACAACTGGGGCGACACAATGTCGCCGCGGTCAATGATCCGTTCCCCCTGCTGTATCACACCCACAGGTGCGAGGGCACTCTGATACAACTCATTGCGAAACCGTTCTGTCTCCAGCGAGTCGGCCACGATATTGGGCTGCAGATATTCCGACAGGCGCGTGGCGGCAATGGCCGAATGAACATCCGGATTGCGGAACACGCTGTCAAGATGGGCATAGGCACTTCGTGCCGAGCGAAATTCATTGGTACCAACCGACACAGTCACATTGTTGGAAAGCATACGCACGCTGTTCATCCGTCCCGACGATATGTCGGCGTAGGTGGCGAGGTCCACGATACCGCCGGCATACATCTTCTTGATTTCCGAGAGCAAGGCATTTTTCTGCGCATACCCTATTTTGACGCCGGGGGTGGAATTGAGCCGCTTGGCGTAAGCATTGAGCATATTGGTGCCGATGGTGTCCACCCGGTGATACACCGGCTCGAATTTCGCATCAATACTGTCTTTGATTCTTGCGGCACTCACCGAGTCAAGACGCACCGGGATGTCAAACGGCGCCGTGAGCAGCGAATAGCTCCACGGACGGTTGATTTCGTAGCTGAACCGTGTGCGGTCGTCGGACGGAAGGAAATAGCATATCAATCCCACGGCCACTAAGAACGACAGCAGCCGCACCACCGCTTCATGTGATATTTTTATCGGAAATTTCATCTTGGTAATATTCAAATTCTCACCGCGCTTTGCACTCCCTTGATTTTCTTAACCCTTGTGCACAGCGCATTCACCACCTCAGCATCCTGCACCAGAACCGACAGACGGCAGGAGAACACCTCGCTGTCAGTGTCGATATGGAGGCTGCGGATATCAATGTTGAGATGAGTGGAAATCATTTGTGTAAGCTCCTGCAATATTCCGTGGCGATCAACACCTGTGATGCTCACCGAGGCCAGGAATTTGGTGCGCACGGTTTGCCACTCTGTGGCCACAATGCGCGGGCCGTAGCTCGCTTTGAGCACCTGAGCCCGCGGACAGGTGAGGGAGTGCACCTCCACCTGATTGTTGTCGTTCACAAACCCCATCACATCGTCGCCGGGCATAGGGTGGCAGCAATCCACAAACACAAAATTCTGCTCCGCATCGTCCTGATACAGTTTGTACACTTCCTTGGTGTTGATTTTCCCGGGCGTCACCACCTTGCGCTCATTCCCGGGGGATTTGGCGCCCTTGGGTTTCGACGACGGCACACCGAGGCGGAAGATCTTTTTCAGCAATCCGGGACTGGTTTTGGGCGACTCGCGAAGCACATAGCCGTTGAGGTCCACCTCCCCGCTGCCGATTTTGCCATACAAGGCATCGCGGGTGGTGACATGGTAGAACGACATTATGCGGGTGATCACCTCGTTGGTGGCCTCCACTTCGGCATCGCTCAAAAATTTGGCAAGCATCTCCCTTCCCTTGTCTATCATCGGCTGCATCTCCTTGCGCAAGGCGGCACGCAAGCGGGTGCGCGCCTTGGCGGTGGCAAGAAACTCCATCCATTCGGGCTTCGGAGTCTGCGACTGCGAGGTGAGCACCTCCACCTGGTCGCCGCTGTTGAGTTTCTGCGACAGCGGCACCAGCTTATGGTTCACCTTGCCGGCGATACATTTCACACCTATCTGCGAATGAAGCGCAAACGCCACATCCAGCACCGTGGAACCGTTGGGGAGGGTGATAAGCTCGCCTTTGGGGGTGAACACCACTATCTCCGAGGCAAACAGATTCAGTTTCAGAGTGTCAAGGAAATCTATGGCATTGGGGTTGGGGTCGTCGAGAATATCCTTGATGGTGCGGAGCCACACATTCAGCTCGCTTTCTTCGTCGCTCTCCCCGATTTTATATTTCCAGTGGGCGGCAAACCCTTTTTCGGCAATCTCATCCATGCGCCGCGAGCGTATCTGCACCTCCACCCAGTTGCCGTCAGGACCCATCACAGTGAGATGAAGTGCCTGATAGCCATTGGCTTTGGGTGCCGAAATCCAATCACGGGTGCGGTCGGGATGCAGGCAGTAGATATCGGTGATGGCGGAATAGATGCTCCAGCAGATACCTTTCTCCTTGGCGGGGTCATCGCAGTCGAAAATGATACGCATGGCATAAAGGTCGTACACCTCCTCAAACGGCACATGCTTTGTCTCCATCTTGCGCCATATTGAATACACCGATTTCACCCTCGCCTTGGCATCATATTTCAGCCCCATGTCATGGAGCCGCTTGTGGATAGGAGCGGCAAAATCGTTATACACATTCTGCCGTTTTTCCTCCGAAGCCTTGATCTGCTGCTCTATACGCTCGTAAGCCTTGGGGTGCTCATACTTGAAGCTCAGGTCCTCAAGCTCGGTTTTGATGGCAAACAGGCCGAGACGGTGCGCCAGCGGAGCATAGATATAGAGCGTTTCGCCGGCTATCTTGTACTGCTTGTTGGGAGCCATTGACCCGAGGGTGCGCATATTGTGCAGACGGTCGGCCATCTTGATGAGGACCACTCTTATATCCTCGTTCATGGTAAGCAGCAGTTTGCGGAAATTCTCGGCCTGGGCCGATGCCCTGTCGCCGAATATACCGCCGGAAATCTTGGTCAGACCCGACACCAGCTGCGCTATCTTCTTGCCAAATTGCTGCTCAATATCCTCCACGGTATATTCCGTGTCCTCCACCACATCGTGGAGCAATGCCGCGCATATACTTGTGGAGCCGAGACCTATCTCCTGACTCGCTATCTTGGCCACAGCTATCGGATGCAGTATGTACGGCTCGCCGGAGCGGCGGCGTATCCCTCCGTGCGCCTTCTTGGCAAACCGGAACGCCCGCTCTATAATCTCCGCTTTCTTGCGGTGGTTGCTCTGCAAATATCCGTTGAGCACATCCTGAAACTCAGCCTCTATCAGGCGGTCCTCATCCTCTGGTGTCATTACTACCTGCTCCATAGTTATAAATACTCCTTGGGTTGATAGCACAAATCTACTAAAAATCGTTGACACTCATATAAAATTTAGCTACTTTTGTTGCAAATTTATATACCTGCCACCTCTTGACCATGATGAAATACGATTTTGATTCCGTTATCTGCCGCCGTGACACCGGCGCCATGAAATACGATGCCCTCACGGAGCTGTATGGCGACTCATCGCTGATCCCCCTTTGGATTGCCGATATGGAATTTGCCGCATGCCCCGACATCGTCAATGCTCTCATCAATCGATTCTCCCACCCCGTGTACGGTTATGCCTCCACTCCCGAAAGCTATTGGGAATCAATATGCTCCTGGCTGGAACGGCGCCACGGCTACCGACCCGACCGCAACGCCCTGGCTTTTGTGCCGGGAGTGGTGCGCGGCATCGCCTACGCCATGAATTTTTTCTCCCGTCCCGGGGCAAGAGTGGTGATCCAGGAACCGGTTTACCATCCGTTCCGCGCTGTGGCCGAAGGCAACGACAGACTCGTGATCAACAACCCCCTGCTCCCCCTCCCCGACGGCGGCTACGCCATGGACCTTGATGGGCTGGAGCGGATTTTTGCCAACGAGCGTCCCAAAATCCTGATTCTTTGCAACCCCCACAACCCCGCCGGAATCCAGTGGGACGCCGACACCCTGCGCCAAGTGGCACGGTTGGCAAAAAAATACGGAGTGCTGGTGCTCAGCGATGAAATCCACGGCGACCTCATGCTATGGGGTGGCAAGCACATCCCATTCGCGTCCGTCAGCCCGGAAGCAGCCGAAGTGTCGGTGACTTTCGGTGCCCCGTCCAAAACATTCAACATCCCCGGCCTCGTAAGCTCCTGGATGATCGTTCCCAATCCCAAGCTCCGCGAACCGTTCTACCGATGGATGGAAGCCAACGAATTCTCATCCCCCACTTTCACCGCCACCATCGGCACCGAAGCCGCTTACCGCTATGGCGAGGAGTGGCTCAACCAGCTGCTTCCCTACATTGAAGGCAATGTGGAGGCGGTGGAACAGTTCTTCGCCTCCAATATCCAGGCCATCAAGCCGCTCCGTCCTCAGGCCTCATTCCTCGTGTGGCTCGACTGCCGCGGCCTCGGACTTGACCAACCGGCTCTATGCCAATGGTTCAAGAACCACGGCCTTGCGCTCAACGACGGCAGCATGTTTGGAGCCGCAGGCAACGGATTCATGCGCCTTAATGTGGCCATGCCCCGTGCCGCTCTCCTCGAAGCCCTCAGCCGCCTCACCCGCTGACCCATCATCACATAAACACAGAATATTCCACCCGGACATCATGCCGGGTGTTTTTTTGGTTCTACTACAGCCACATAACACAGCAAAGCACCGCGGAAGGCGGTGCTTTGCTGTGTATTATGTATCGGCGGGATTATTCGCCCTGCTGAGCTTTTGCGCGTTCCAGATATTTGCGGAAATCAATCTGCTGGTCAGCGGCATACTGGGGATACTCATCAATAATGGTTTGATAGAGAGCGGCCTCAGCCTTGTAGTCCTTGAGTTCGCGCTGCACAGTGGCTTCCTTCATCAGGAAGTAGGGTGTGAGGTGGGGATTGTGGTTGGAGATTGAGGCAGCCTCACGGAAGCATTTGATAGCTTCAGGATACTGCTTGAGGTTGACATAGCAGTCACCTTCCAAACCAGCGGCAGCGGCACCAATCACCTCATCCTTGGCATCATAGTTCTTGACATAGTCGATAGCCTCCTGATATTTACCCTGACGGTAGAGAAGGATGGCAGCGTTGAGGTGGGCGCGGTTGCCGGCATCATAGCCGTGTTCGTCAGCCACCTGCTGATACTGCTGGAGAGCGAGCGAGTCGTTGCCCATCATCATGGTGATGTCGGCCTGGCCTATGGCATCGTTGGCAGCGGCAACACCGGGCTTGCGGATACCGTAGATATAACCGAGCACGATGATTACCAATACGGCAACAATCACGGAGGACCAAACTATTATTTTCTTGTTGTTCTCAACTTTCTGCTCAATGCCTGTAAGCTGGTCATTGAGTGCCTCAATCGAGGGCTTGCTTTCAGGAGCGTTTTGTTTTGCCATTGTTATATGTGATTCTTATTTATTTCTGTAAACAGGTATAAGCGTATTATTTTACGAAATGCAAAATTAAGAGTTAAATCCCGGAAATAAAAATTTTTTTGGCAATTATACTTAAATAAGCGCATTTATAATGGTTTTAGGGCTGTTTTTCGGCCGTAATTACCCTGCAAGCAACAAAAAAATATTATTTTTGCGCTATGCGAACCCGTTTCTGTTTGATATCCGTCATGCTCCTGTGCGTCGGTGTGGTCCACGCCGACGAGGCCGCTCTGCGTTTGGCTTTTGCCGGCGATGTGATGATGGGCACCAATTTCCCGGAAAATGCCGACGGGGCTTATCTGCCGCCCGACAACGGCGCCGACCTCCTGCGCCATGTCACCCCCATACTTTCCCAAGCCGACCTCGCGGCCGCCAACCTTGAAGGCACGCTGCTCAACAGCGGCGGCAAGCTCAAGGAATGCAAGGACTCCACGCTGCTCTACGCATTCCGCACCCCCACCGCCTATGTGGCCAACCTGAAGCGGGCCGGATTCGACTTCATGTCGCTGGCCAACAATCATATCAACGATTTTGGCTCCGAAGGACGGCAAAGCACCAAAGCCACTCTCCGGGAGGCCGGAATAGGATTTGCCGGGCTGAAATCCGACACTCCGTGGCACATCACCGCTGTCAAAGGGCGCAAGGTGGGATTCACCGCTTTCAGCCCCAACGCTGGAACCCTCAGCATCCACGACTACACCGAGATGCGGCGCATTGTGAACCATCTTGACAGTGTGTGCGACATTGTGGTGGTGTCGTTTCACGGCGGCGGTGAAGGAGCCAAGTACCAACATGTGACCGGCGAGGAGGAAGAGTGCTTCAATGAGAAACGCGGCAATGTGCTCAAATTTGCCCGCGCTGCTGTGGAGGCCGGCGCCGATGTGGTGTACGGCCACGGCCCGCATGTGACCCGCGCCATGGAGCTGTACCGCGACAGGCTTATCATATATAGTCTGGGGAATTTCTGCACCCCCTACCGCGTCAACCTCAGCGGCATATCGGGCCACGCTCCGGTGGTGACAGTGGACACCGACGGCAAAGGGAAGTTCATCGGAGGCCAGATCCACCCGTTCATCCAGTCACGCGGCAAAGGACCTCTCCCCGACAAATCGGGCGCGGTGATACGCCAGATTCGACGCCTCACCCGCGAGGATTTTCCCGCCTCACCCCGTCTGCATATAGCCTCCGATGGCACGCTCAAGAAAATCAGCCCTCCGGCTTCATCCCGTTAACGCATTTATATCATATCATGAACAACCAACCCAACCTTGTAATCACCATCGGACGCCAATACGGCAGCGGCGGCCGCTCTCTCGGACAACGCATAGCCCAGGTGCTGGGCATGAAATACTACGACAAGCAGCTCCTTGTCGAGGCGGCGAAACAAGCCGGCATCAACAAGGAGTTTTTTGAGAAAACCGACGAACGGTCGCCTTCCTACTTCGGTGGTATCTTCTCTTTTGCACAAGGGCTCAAGCCGCTCGGATACTACTCCGGCAGCACTGCCATCAGCGATGACAGCATCTACAAGGCTCAGTGCGACTTCATCCACTCCCTCGCCGGACAGGGGCCATGTGTGATTGTGGGACGCACGGCCGACTATGTGCTCAGGGACTACCCGCGGGTGGTCAACCTGTTCCTGCACGCGCCCATCGAGGAGTGTGTGAAGCGGATTGCCGAGCGTGAGAATATTCCTGCCGACAAGGCACAGCAAAAAGCGGAGCGCATCAACCGATTGCGCTCACGCTATTATAATTTCTACACCGACAAAACATGGGGTGCAGCTCCATCCTACCATCTCAGCATCGACACTTCAGTGCTCTCCGAAGATGATATTGTGGAGCTAGTGAAAGATTACATCATCCGGCGGTTTGGTCACGACGCTTTGCCGGGTGCATAGCCACCACCTCAAGAGTGGAGTTGACAGCCGACGCCAGCAGCAGTATACCGGTGAGAAGCATCATCACCTGATTCATGGTGCGGATGGAGGTGCATAGTATTACTATGCCGCCCACTATCATCAGTATCGGCACAAGATAGTAATACACCGGCATCTTGAACGGCCGGGCCATCCATACCGCCCATATCAGCTCATAGACGCCATAGACCATCAGCAACGCGCCAAACACATAAACAATAAGCCCTACGAAGAAATCCGGTGTGAGCAGCATCCACACTCCGAGCGCTATTCCGGCCACACTTGCCACCATGCTTGCCGACACCGACCCGGCGGGGAGAGTGCGCACCCTGGCATCCTGATGCGACTCCAGCCTGAGCCGGTTGCGCACCCGCAGCGTGGTTATAAGGTTATAGACTGCCGGTATTATGAGGCACACGCCGAAAAGCGTCACCACCCATGACAGTATCTCGCCATGGTCGTAGAACAGTATCAGGAGCACCCCTACAAGTGCCGTGATCAGGATTGTAAGCCAAGATTTGCCGTTCATGATGTATTAATTTTTTGTCTATAAATAATACACCCCGCCGGCCATTATTGTTCAGCCACACTCAGAATGGCGAACAACGCACAATACAGCAGCATCAGCATCGCTGTGCCTCCCAACATCGGATTGAGTGCCGCGCCCTCCGACCTCCTCAACCTCAGCCACATAGCAGTATGAGCCACGAGATATGCTCCCGGGACTATCAGCACCCACGCCGACAGCCGCATCCACACGCCCAGCATCAGCGCCACCGCAAGATAACCGTTGAACAGATACAGCATCGATGCCGCCTTGCGGCCAAATATCACCGCCAGAGTGCGTTTGCCCACCGCAGCGTCATCCGGTGCGTCACGATAATTATTGACCAGCAGCACATTCGCACCCATAAGCCCCGCGCTGAACGACCCGAGGAGCACCTCAACACTCCAGTCTCCGCTCATCACAAAGCAGGTGAGATTCACCGGCACCACGCCGAAAAACAGCATCACAGCCACCTCGCCGAGTCCGTGGCGCGACAGCGGATAAGGCCCGGTGCTGTAGGCCAGCACGCCCAGACCTATCGCCGCGCCCACCGGTATCAGCCACCATGGGCCCCACACGAGCAGGCTCAGCCCCACCGCGCAGGCAAAGCAGAGCGTGATATATGTGGCCCGGAGCATTGCCCCGGGGGTGATGTCGCCCTCGGTCACGCCGCGACGCGGCCCCTCGCGCCCGGGTTTGTCCAGTCCGTCGCGATAGTCATAATACTCGTTGGCAAAATTCGATGCTATCTGCGCAAGCACCGCAAACAGCAGGCAGAGCACCCATACAGCAAGGTTAAACCCGCCGTTGAGCACTCCATACCCCAGCGCCATAATCACTCCGGCCACCGAAACAGGAAGGGTGCGCAGGCGCACAGCTTCTATCCACTCTTTCATCTTTTGTTTTTCTTTTTCAACACCTTTGGCTGCTCCGCTTTTGGCTCAGGCTGCCCGTCAAGGCCGAAGCAGTGCACCACCGCACGGCGTATCCGGGCGGCATCTTTCCCATCCTCGCGGAGTATGGCCAGCACAGTCTTCACATAATCCTCCTTAGTTTGAAGGCCGCACAGCGCGGGCACATTGCTGCCCGGTATCATCGACTTCTGGTTGAACACCATCAGCACGCCGTTGTAGTCCCCGGAGTCCACATATTTGCGAAACTGGCGGCAGTAGTCGTCATACAAACCTCTTGGATTGATCTCATGCACCAGACCGCCTATATGCTTCTCGAGCATACCGATTGAATTGAACCGGCCATCGATTCGGCACTCCATGATCCGCTTCACCCTGTGGCGGGTGTGCTGCAATGCCTGCTGCTGCAATTCCTCGGCAAACTGGGACATCACGGCGCGGCTCACTTTCTGAAACACCCTATCCTCATCCTTGCCGCGACGCGAGGCCACCGTGCGCACCACCTCCTCAAGCATAAGTATATTCTCTATTTCGGCCACATTGGGCACCATCACATTCTTGCTCCTCAGGTAATCTACCTCGCCGGCATCACGGCGGTCGCGGTCCACGATACCGCGCGAAGCCAGATGATGGAGCGAATTGAGATCGTTGAATGTGCGCGTGGCCTCAATCACCTTGTTGCAGCTTCCGAGCGACCTCACGGTGTACTCCTTGAACACCAGCGGATACAGCTTGCCGTCAATTGAATGGATGCCGTCACCCTCGATAAACAGCACAGGCTTACGCGCTCCGATGATAGCCATGTAGAGCTCCTCGGATATGGCCGAGCTGTGCGGCAACAGCTCATACTGCCAGGTATTGGAGGCGGGATCATAGTCGCGCACCCACACTATCTCGGCCCCTTCCCGCGAGGCAGCGAACTCAAGATTGTGGGTCACAAACACAAAATGCAGATCGGGACGAAGCAGCTCCACACGGTTCCACACGCTCTGCGTGATGGACGGATGCAGAAACATCTCGGGTGAATCCACAATCACCACACTCTGGCGCGGAGCATATAGAATGGCTCCCAAATAGTACATCACGGCACGCTCGCCGGCGCTGAGGCGCATGGCCGAATACTCATCAGACTCCTCGCCTCGCGTGAACAGGAATTTACCGCTTTGTATCAATATTTTATTGTTCGGAAACAGCTCCTGCCATACACCTATCACCTTGTCAAGACGCGTGGACCGCAGCTTCACATCCGGGTTGGCGGTATGCTGGAGCTTATACCCGATCAGATTGAGCATCTCATCATGAAGCAGCAACGCCATCACCCTGTCAAGCTGCAGATTGCTCCCCGGGGTGAGCCGGTCGCCATGAACGGCGGCAGCCCACTGCGAGTCAACCGACAAGGGAGTGTTGTCAAAATAATCCCTGTCCATCAGCGCATTGAGCGCGCTGAGCTTGTAGGCATTCTCTCCAAGAGACTCCGCCAACGCTTTGGCAAAACGGGTTTTACCCGCACCGTTGGCACCCACTATCACTATCTGGCGCACCGAATCCGGGATGCGCTCGCTTGTCCCGTCGGGGCGCGGAGGCAGCATAAGGCTCATATCGGTATTCATTGTGGTTTATATTTGCAATTTTCCTGCTCCCTGACGCAAAATTTCCGGCGATGAGCTGTCGGTGAGATCCACCACTGTGGACAGCTCCACACCGCCTTCCCCGCCGTCAATCATCATCGACGCACAATTCTCCATCAGCAATCCTATCGCCTCGGGACGCACATAATCCTCGGGCGTCTCTCCCTCCGGCAGCGGCAGCGAGGTGGTCATCAGGGGATGGCCCAGCTCTGCGGCAAGCGCCACAGCTATTGCATTGTCAGGCACACGCACCCCCACGGTACGCCGTCCCTTGAAAGCCTTGGGGAGCGAAGTGGCGGCGGGCAGCACAAATGTGAACGGCCCGGGCAGATTGGTTTTCAGCACCTTGAAGGCCCGGTTGTCAATCCTTGCATATTCGCTCGCCTGCGATATGTCGGCACAGATGATGGAGAGGGTCTCCTTGAGCGGGTTGATTCCTTTGGCGGCACACAGTTTTTCAATAGCTCCGCTGTTGAGCGCATCACACCCCAAGGCATACACCGAGTCGGTGGGATACACTATCAGATTGCCGCTGCGCAGCTCTTCCACCGCCTGTTCTATAAAGCGGTCGTTGATGCTGGTGGGGTATATTTTGACAACTTTCATAGCTGCTGCATTTTTTCACAAATATGGCACTTTTCCGCGACATCTCCAAAATTGACGCAAAAAATACAATCTTCCATTCCCGATTGCCCAAAAACATCAATTTGTTTGCACAAACGTGATTTTTTGTGCAAATATTTGGAAAGAACATATTTTTAATGATAATTTTGCGCCACACACTAACCCACATAGTACGATTTCTTTATGCAGATTCCTTTACGAAGCGACACAACAATGCAGGGTAGGCGTATGGCCGGAGCCCGCGCCCTGTGGCTCGCCAACGGCATGAAGCCACAGCAGATGGGCAAGCCTGTGATTGCTGTGGTCAACTCTTTCACCCAGTTTGTGCCCGGCCACACTCATCTCCATCAAATAGGGCAGCTGGTGAAAGCCGAAATCGAAAAACTCGGTTGCTATGCCGCTGAGTTCAACACCATTGCGGTGGACGACGGCATTGCCATGGGGCACGATGGAATGCTCTACTCCCTCCCCTCGCGCGACATCATCGCCGACTCAGTGGAGTATATGGTCAACGCCCACATGGCCGACGCCATGGTGTGTATCTCCAACTGCGACAAAGTGACACCCGGCATGCTGATGGCAGCCATGAGGCTCAACATCCCCGCCATCTTTGTCAGCGGAGGCCCGATGGAGGCCGGTAATGTCAACGGCAAGGATGTGGACCTTGTAGATATTATGGTGCAGAGCGCCGACCATTCGGTCAGCGATGATCAGGTCAGCGCCCTCGAGAGCATGGGATGCCCCACATGCGGCTCATGCTCGGGGATGTTCACCGCCAACTCCATGAACTCTCTCACCGAAGCCATCGGCCTGTCCCTCCCGGGCAACGGCACCGTGGTGGCCACGCATGTCAACCGCCGGCAGATGTTCTTGCTGGCCGCGAAGCAGATTGTGGACAACGCCTACGCCTACTACCGCGACGGCGACCATTCGGTGCTCCCACGCTCCATAGCCACACGCGAAGCCATGCTCAACGCCATGACACTCGACATAGCCATGGGCGGCTCCACCAACACCGTGCTCCATCTGCTGGCAGTGGCCGCCGAAGGCGGGGTGGACTTCACTCTCAGCGACATCGACGCACTCAGCCGACGCACTCCGGTGCTGTGCAAAGTGGCTCCCAACTCCCACTACCATATCCAGGATGTGAACCGCGCCGGCGGCATCCTCACCATCATGAAGCAACTCGCTGACAAAGGGTTGCTCCACACCGACACCAAGCGGGCCGATGGTCTCTCTCTCCGTCAGGCAATCGACCGCTACGCCATCGGCGGCAAGAACTACTCCGGCTTCGCCAATGAACTGTGGAAATCCGCGCCCGCCAACCGGCGCACCACAGCGCTCGGCGAGCAGATGTGCTGTTACCCCGAACTCGACACCGATCGCGAGCACGGCTGTATCCGCTCCGTGGACCACGCCTACGCTGCCGACGGCGGCCTTGCCGTGCTGCGGGGCAACATCGCTCCCGACGGATGCGTGGTGAAAACTGCAGGCGTGGACCCCTCGGTTCTGAAATTCTCCGGCACCGCCAAAATCTTTGAAAGCCAGGAGGAGGCCATGAACGGTATTCTCCGCGACCAAGTGAAAGCCGGCGATGTGGTGTTCATCACCTACGAAGGCCCACGCGGCGGCCCCGGGATGCAGGAGATGCTCTACCCAACAAGCTATCTCAAGAGCAAGCACCTCGGCAAGGAGTGCGCCCTCGTCACCGACGGCCGGTTTTCCGGAGGCACCTCGGGCCTCTCCATAGGACATGTGTCGCCCGAGGCTGCGGCCGGCGGCAACATCGCCCTGGTACGCGACGGCGACATCATCGATATCGACATCCCCTCGCGCTCCATCAATGTAAGGCTCTCCGACGACGAGCTGCTGGCCCGCAGAGCCGAGGAAACATTGCGCGGTCCCGATGCGTTTACACCTCGTGCACGCTCCCGGTACGTGAGCAAAGCCCTGAGAGCCTACGCCACCATGGTGTCAAGCGCCGACAAGGGTGCCGTAAGAATTTTATGAAATCCCTACTTCTATGAGCGATAAAATATCCGGAGCCGAAGCGTTGATGCGCTGCCTTGTGGCCGAACATGTGGACCGCGTGTTCGGATACCCCGGCGGCTGCATCATGCCTGTATATGACCGGCTCTACGACTACTCTCCCCAAATCACACATGTGCTCACGCGCCACGAGCAGGGAGCCATCCATGCAGCCCAGGGGTATGCCCGAGCAAGCCATCGCCCGGGCGTGGTGATTGTCACCTCAGGCCCGGCCGCCACCAACCTCATCACCGGTCTGAGCGATGCTCAGATGGACAGCACTCCCCTGGTGGTGATCACCGGTCAGGCCACTTCCGATATGCTCGGCACCGATGCGTTTCAGGAAACCGATGTGATGGGCATCACACAGCCTGTCACCAAATGGGCATGCCAGGTGCGCAAAGCTTCCGACATCTCTTCAGTGGTGGCCCGCGCATTCTACATCGCCTCCACCGGCCGACCCGGCCCTGTGGTGATTGACCTCACCAAGGACGCGCAGATCAACACCCTCGACTGGAGCTACTCCCCATGCCGCTTCATCCGCTCCTACGACCCCTACCCCGAAATCCCCCACTCCGATATATGCCGGGTGGCCGAGATGATAAACAACTCCGCCCGCCCCATGATTCTCGCCGGACAAGGCATCACCATCGCCGAAGCCGAAAGGTCGCTGCTGGCTGTGGCTGAAAAAGCAGATATACCTGTGGCCATGACACTGCTCGGGCTCTCGGCCATGCCGTCGGGACACCGCCTCAACCGTGGAATGCTCGGTATGCATGGCAACATCGCCCCCAATGTCAACACCAACCATGCCGACCTGCTCATTGCGGTGGGAATGCGGTTTGACGACCGTGTCACCGGCGATGTGTCCCGCTACGCTCCCGATGCCAGGATTGTACATATCGACATCGATGAGTCGGAGTTCAACAAAAATATCCGGACCGACGCCACAATCCTCGGTGATGCGCGGCAGGTACTGGAACTGCTGTTGCCGCAGATTGCCAAAAACTCCCATTCCGAATGGATTGGCTCGTTTGACCTCCACGACAAGGTGGAGCGGGAGCGCGTAATAGCCCCGGTGCTGCAACGCGACAACCCCGACGAGCCGCCCACCATGGGCGAAGTAGCCGAAAAACTGTCGCTCGCCGCCCATAACAGCCCCATCCTCGTCACCGATGTGGGCCAGAACCAGATGTTTGGTGCCCGCTATTTCCACTATTCCGCACCGCGCAGCATCATCTCCTCGGGCGGCCTCGGCACCATGGGATTCGGTTTGCCCGCAGCCATTGGCGCCAAGATGGGCGCACCCCACAGGGATGTGTGCCTGCTGGTGGGCGACGGCGGCTTCCAGATGACCATCCAGGAGCTGGGAACAATCATGCAGTACGGCACCAACGTGAAAATGGTGGTGCTCAACAACTCCTTTCTCGGCAATGTGCGCCAGTGGCAGTCCCTGTTCTTCAACAACCGCTTTTCCCAGACCCCGATGGTCAACCCCGACTTCTGCGCCATTGCCGCCGCCTACTCCATCGAGGCCGCCAATGTTGCTTCCCGGGGAGAACTCGACGAAGCCATACGCCGCATGATGGACCACGACGGCCCCTATCTGCTCAACGTGGCCATCAGGGAGGAGGATATGGTGTTTCCCATGACTCCGGCGGGAAGCCCCGTGGACTGCATAATGCTTAACGCCAACGAGATGTATCACCCCAAGAAGATGAAGCCATGACCAAGAACGCCGACAGCACCTTATATACTATATGCGTGTATTCCGAAAACCATGTGGGTCTGCTCAACCAGCTATCCATCATCTTCACACGCCGATGTGTCAACATCGAGAGCGTCAGCGCCTCCCGATGCTCCATCCCGGGCGTGCACAAGATCACAATCACCTGCCACAGCAACGGTGCCATGATGGACAGAATCCAGAAGCAGATTGCCAAGCGCATCGATGTGATCAAAGCGTTTGTTTACACCGACTCCGAGATTGTGTATCAGGAGGTGGCCCTTTACAAGGTGCCCACTCAGCGGCTCCTTGACCAGCAGCAGATGGAGCAGATTATCCGACGCCACGGCGCAAGGATTCTCGAGCTCACCAAAGATTACACCGTTCTCGAGAAAACAGGCCATTTCTATGAAACCGAGTCCCTCTTCAACGAACTCAAACGCTACGGAATCGTTCAGTTTGTGCGCTCGGGACGAGTGGCGGTCACCAAATCGCCCCTGGAGCCGGTCAACGACTACCTTGAGCAACGCTCCCATCAGGAAAAATCATCAAACCACAACCATTGATATTATGACTACTGAATATACCCACGATTTTTGTCTCACCGCCGCACAATGCAATGCCCAGCGCGAGGTGGCGCCTGCCACTCTGGTGCAGCAGATCATCGATGTGGCCACCGAGCATGCCGACATACTCAATATAGGCTTCGAGCGCATGGGGCAGAACAGCACTCTATGGGTGCTCTCAAGGGTGGCATACGACATCAAACGCTACCCCGGCATACTCGAACCCTACACCATCACCACATGGATCGAGGGGTACAGCAAACTGTTTTCCGACCGCAATTTCGCCATTCGCTCCGCTGATGGCGAGCTACTCGGCTACGCCCGCACCGTGTGGATGGCCATTGACAAGAACACCCGCCGCCCCACCGACCTGTCTTCGGTGGCCAACTCCGAAGTGGTGCGCCCCGACATTGAGTGTGGCATGGAACGCCCCGGCAAGATCCGTTTCCCCAAGGAGCACCGTGACCCGTGGCCCTACCGCTTCGGCGCGAGCGACATCGACTTCAACCGTCATGTCACCTCCCGCCGCTATGTGGAGCTCGTCATCGACCAGCTGCCGCTCGATGTTTACGACCGCTACCTGCTGCAGCGTTTTGAAATCGCCTACAGCCACGAAAGCCTCTGCGGCGAGAGGGTCAACGTGGTGAGCGGCGCCGACCCCGCTTCCGGAGCTGTGGTGAGCGCCATCGAGGGGGTGGACGATGTGCAGAAATGCATCACCAGGGCACGCTTTGTGAGCCGCGCCGACGGCTCCCCTGCCGATGCCAACGAACTACTTGATTATTAACCCTTCAACTTCATATATTATTTATGGCAAAAATGAATTTTGGCGGCGTTGAGGAAACCGTCATCCAACGCAGCGAATTTCCGCTGGAGAAAGCCCGCGACATCCTCAAGAACGAAACCATCGCCGTGCTCGGCTACGGTGTGCAGGGCCCCGGACAGAGCCTCAACCTCCGCGACAACGGGTTCAATGTGATTGTGGGACAGCGCCAGGGCGCCACATACCAAAAGGCTGTCAACGACGGCTGGGTGCCCGGCGAAACTCTCTTCTCCATCGAGGAAGCATGCCAAAAAGGCACCATCATAATGTGCCTCCTCAGCGATGCAGCCGTCATGTCGGTGTGGCCTGTGATCAAGGCCAACCTATCCCCCGGCAAGGCTCTCTATTTCTCCCACGGCTTCGCCATAGCATGGAGCGACCGCACAGGTGTGGTACCCCCCAAGGATGTGGATGTGATAATGGTCGCACCCAAAGGATCCGGCACCTCGCTGCGCACCATGTTTCTGGAAGGGCGCGGCGTCAACGCAAGCTTCGCCATCGAGCAGGACTACACCGGCCACGCCCTCGAGCGCACTCTCGCACTCGGCATAGGCATAGGGTCCGGCTACCTGTTTGAAACCACCTTTGTGCGCGAGGCCGTCAGCGACCTCACCGGCGAACGCGGTTCCCTCATGGGTGCCATCCAGGGGCTGTTCCTCGCTCAATACGAAGTGCTCCGCGAAAACGGACACACTCCCTCCGAAGCGTTCAACGAAACCGTTGAGGAGCTCACCCAGTCGCTGATGCCGCTTTTTGCCAAGAAAGGGATGGACTGGATGTATGCCAACTGTTCCACCACCGCCCAACGCGGCGCATTGGACTGGATGACTCCGTTCCACGATGCCGTCAAACCAGTGATGAAGCAGCTCTATGAGAGCGTTAAAAACGGCACAGAAGCCCAGCGTTCCATCGACTCCAACTCCAAGCCCGACTACCGCGAAACCCTCAACGCCGAGCTCAAAGCCCTTCACGACAGCGAGATGTGGCGTGCCGCCGAAGCTGTACGCAGCCTCCGCCCCGAAGAAAACTGACAAAAAAACAACGCCGGGCGAACAATTTTCGCACCCCGGCGTTGTAATGGTATGAGAAGGCATTTTGCTGGCGTTATTAAAAAGCCAAAATCCTAAAAACGATTAACCTTCTCCGTCCCCTCGGCCACCCGGCCGAGGGGGCTCTTTTTTAAACAGCTATTTTCTGTGTGTAGCGTCCGGCAGGGGTGTCCACACAGAGTATGTACACACCTCCCTGCAATCCGGAAGTGGAGATGAAAGCAGTGTTGCCTTTAGCATTGACACGCGCCACCTCGCGACCGGAGATGTCAAACAGCGAAGCTGCCACAGATGTCTCACCGGCCACATAGATGTCGTAGCCGCCGGCAGAAGCGGTCACAAAAACCAGTTTCCCGGGCTCATCAGCCACTATTCCGCCAAGAGAGGCCTTGTTGTCGAGCACATACTTTATACCCGCCAACGCGTCCACCTTTCCGGCACCCCAACGCTCGGAGTTGCCGCCGTCGGTCACATAAAGATCTTTCTTACAAGTGGCATTAATCACAGCCATCACATCGTCATACTTCATGGTAGGATCAGCCTGCAGCCATAAAGCCACCACGCCGCTCACAAACGGACACGACATGCTGGTACCCTGCAAATTCATCCAATAGTTACTGCGGTTGAACACAGTGGCCGAAGCCGACATATTGTTTTCAGATGCGCCGGCGGCATTGAAATAGGGAGTACTGATGCTTGATACGATTCCACAACCCGGCGCACAAAGGTCAGGCTTGGTCTCCCCTTGGAAAGTTTCGCCGTAGGAAGAGAACGGGCTGATGTCATTGTATGTATAATTGTCGGGGTAGTAGCCGTAGTATCCCGAACGGAGAATACCGTAGTAAAGGCGGGAGTTGTAGGACCCTACCGAGATGATGCCGGGGGCGGCCGCCGCGTCATTGATAGAGTAGGCCGGTGTTCCGGCAACACTGCCGCTCACACTTCGCAAGTTGGTGAACTCGCAATTGACACCATACATATACACTTTCTGACCGGCCGAACCGGTTACCACCACACCAAGCAATTTCGTGCTGTTGCCGGTAAGGGGGGTAACATTGAGCCGGGCATTGACATTGAAACGGTTGTTGTAGGTTGCCACATTTGCACTCAGAGCCACATATCCGGTGAAAGCTGAATTGAACACCGCATTCTGTGTATATGACGCATTGTTGCCCACATATTCATATTTGCCATTGGTGGAGGCATCGACACTGACAAGTGTGGTATAGTCCTTGGAAGAAGTATCGTAAATCACCAGACTTACGGTCATCGCTTCCTCATTCTCACCCCATATATCTATCACCCCTGACTCGGATTTATTATCTTTGACAAACGTGGTTATGGAGGGCTTTGTTTTTGTCAGCGAGCGCACTATCGACATATTCAGGTCGCCTTCATTGCCGGCGGACAAACAAATCACAGCCCTTTTGGCAAGCGCGGCAAGAGACTGGGAATAAGGATCAGTGCCATCGTGGGGGCCTATGTTGCTGCCAAGCGACATATTGACCACACACGGCATCCCCGCCTGTTCGGCATATGTCACGATGTTCGACACACCGTTGATAATATTCGCATCGGTGAGCAAAGAGGTTCCCGACATAGCCAATGTGGCACCCGGGGCCACACCCTTGTAAGGGATATTGCTTGACTGCTCCGAAAGACCTGAAGGAGAGTCAGCCGAGTTTTGTTTCACCCATCTTCCCTGACCGGAATAGCTGCCCGCCATGATACCGGCCACATGAGTGCCATGGGTTTCGGTTCGGGTGTCTGTAGTAAACGAGGCAATGGCCGAGGGCGTTGTGTAGGCTAAATAGCCTCCGCTCGTTCCGGAACTGCTCCACACCCTTGCAACGCGCAGACTGCCGTCATCATTTCTGAAATTGGCATGGTTAGGGTCAAGGCCGGTGTCCATGACTCCCGCCACCACACCGGTGCCGTCATAGCTGTGGGAAACACCTTTGTAAGTGAACCCGTTGACAACTGCATCAACATCGCCGGACACACGGGCATAGTTCATGGAAGGCTTCTGCACGCGTCCGAAATCCACAGCCAGCACTTCAGGAAGCGCCGCCACGGCTTCAGCCTTGTCTATCGGCAGATCAGCCAGAATGATATTTTCGTCCAGCATCTCCACATCCGTGAGGAGGGAATCAAACACCGACAATGAACTGCCCGGCACAATTGATATAATGGCTTTGTGAGCCGGTACGGGCATTTGAGCGAGCGTATTGCGGTCGTAAACATTTGCCGATGAACGCTCAATACGCCACTGCTGGAGCAAATTCATTCCCGATGGGGAAATTTTGCACTGGGCGTTCGCAACCACAAGGGATGAACAGCCCAAAGCAAACAATAACAATCGTTTGGTCATACAATCAATCTTTAACACAAGAATGTGCCCCCGGCCAAAACCGGAATGCACATTCTTGAATATAGTTATGATAAAATGGGATTAATCGCGGTTCCAGTTCAGGTCGTAGTAATAATCCCAGAAACCTGCAATTTGAGTGCCTAAGGCTGCTACCACTGCAAAATCCAAATTAGAAGCCCAGATGAGTTCCGACTCATCCTCGTTGATCAGAGCATACAGGGTACCACCGTAAATTGAACCGCCGTCGGAACCATAAAGAACCAACGAGTAGCTGCTGTAGGTACCTATGGTCTGGCCGCAAGTCATGGCGATGGCATCGCGTGTCTCACCGTTAAGCTGCACCTGCACAAGTTTAGCCTCAACACGGAGAGCAATACCATCATCGTCAGAGAAATCAAGGAAGAGGGTCTGACCAAAGCCGTCCATACCGGAGGGCACACCGCTGATCACACACCTGCGCTCTTTAAGGGCACCGTCGGTAAAGCCATCAAAGCCGTTCATTCTCCAGGTACCCTGGATACGGCCATAGAGAGTCTGGTCGTTGTCCAAAATAGTAACCATAGTGGATTTAACACCACCGATTGTGGCACCCTCAGCGCTCACGAGAGTGACATTAAACGAATGGTCGGGATTCTTGAAACGGTCATCTTTGATGAAAATTTCCACATGTCCCTCCTTGGTATCGGCAGGGATGAACACGGTTTTGTCCGTAACATAGAAGTGCGAGTCTTCCACAGCGCCACCCTGCGGCGGAGTGGAAATGGCCACCTGCACCTTCACCATGCCGTTGGGGTTGCCGTTGACCTTGATGGGTACGTTCAGCACACCATTGTCCACATTCTCATCCACAGTAAGGGCTGCCTCAGCCATCTCTACCGTTACACCGCCATTGGAGTTATAATCCACATCATCGTCATCCGAGCAAGCGGTGAACGCGAGCATGGCAACAGAAATAGCGAATAATTTATATAGTTTCATATTATATACTTATTAAAAGGAGTTGAACGATTAATAACCGGGATTCTGCTGACCTGCAATCTGCGGATTTGTCTCAATCTCATCCTGAGGGATAGGCCATACATAGCGGTGGTCACCCACGCTATAGGACAGATTTTTGTCAAGTTCGCGGAACAGCGCAGTCATACCAGAAGATATGGGGTAGTTGGGGTCACGACGGAATCCCAGATTCCAACGGCGGAGATCACTCATGCGGAAACCCTCACCGATAAGTTCGCGGGTTCGCTCAAGGCGGATCTCATCACGGAGCGCATCGCCACTATATTGTGTGTGCTGATAACCCTGGATACGGGCCTTGCGTATCTGCTCAAGAGCTTCATTGGCGGTGTCTTCATCTCCGGCGAGCTGCGCAGCCTCAGCCTTGATAAGAACCATTTCACTGAGACGGAACAACTTGGGCATATTCTCGATAGCCTGGATAGTTACATCAAACACAGAGTTGCCGGGATATTTGTTGAACACAAATCCAATGCGGCCCACTCCATAAAGTTTGAGCTCCCACATATCGAAAAACACATCAGCGCGGATATCGTTGTCATCATAAAGTTTGAGACAGTTTTCATACAGAGGCACATAGTCAGCCTCCTGACCGTTGGACTGCAGCCAGGCGCCACCGGTAGATGAGATACCGCCTTCCTCGCTGTTGCCCACCGAGGCCACATAGGGACGGAATATCAATTCTGAACCTTGGTCATTTGACCAAAGTGCGCCATAGTTAGCGCGGGAGGTCAGTGTCCAGATCGAAGCACTGATCACATTGTCGGCCTTTTCCACAGCAAGATCATAGAATCCATCGCCACGGAGCAGGGCTGCACGCGCCTGCAAAGCCTCAACGGTGTAAGTGCTGACAAAAGCAGAGTTTTGTACGAGAGCATCAGTATGGCCCGAATCTTCCCATACAGCGAGAGCATCAAATGCGGCTGTAAGGTCATCATCGATGAGCTTGAATGTCTCGGCCATGGTGCTACGGCCTTTGTAAGTGCCACGGTCGGGAGAGGGAGCGTATTCAGTTACCAGAGGCACACCGAGACCGGGAGTATTTGCCTTGTCTGCCGAGTATGTCTGGCAATAATGGTCAAACAGATACAGATAGTACATGGCGCGTGCGAAATGAGCCTCGCCTATATATCCGTTCACATCACGCACCTGGTCTGCGTCAAGAATACCGCTGTTGAGCAGCTCCTGAGCCTTGGTGAGGAAGAAGTTTACATTACCGATGCGGCTGTAACATCCGTACCAGATGGAAGCTATCTCGCTGGTAGAGGCACCGAATGTTCCGGCACCGAATTCACCGTTGCGGTTGCCGTTGGTGATAGTACCGCAGAACATATCTGTCTGCAGCTCGGTAAGGTAAACATAGCCACCGGTACCGAAGCCACGCATACCGGCATACAAACCGAGTCGCGCTGCCTGACAGTCGATAAAATTGCTTATGGCATTTTCATCGGTCTGAACGCCCTGGGGTTCGGTGTCCATCGAGCAAGAAGACACCATCAATGCCCCGAGAGCCAGGATAGAGAATAGTATTTTTTTCATAATTACGAATCTTGAAAAGTATTAGAAAGTTACTTCCACACCAAACTCATACTGACGGGTGTTGGGATAGAAGAAAGCTATGTTGTTTGTTTGCGGCTCGGGGTCGAAACCGGAGAATTTGGTGACGGTCCAAAGGTTGCGTCCGGTGAAATGGAATGTCACATCCTGCATGCGGACAGCCGACAGCCACTTTTTGGGAAGAGTATAGCTTACTGTTATGTTCTTCATACGCATGAACGAAGCATCCTCCATGAATCGGGAGTCGTAGCGGATCTGCTCACCGTATGCGGGCACATTTGTAACATCGCCCGGTTTCATCCACATTGTAAGCATTTCCACGCTCTGGTTCCACTGGTCACCGAACTGGGTGGGGTTGTCAGTGAAGAAACGGTCATTGTTCTGCATGTACTTCTTGGCGGCCCAAGTGAAGTCAGCGCTCACGCGGATACCTTTCCAACGTGCATCGATGCCGAAACCACCGGTCCAGGGAGCGATATAGCTCTTGCCCTGAAGCACATCGTATTCGCCTTCCTTCCACACTTTGGTGCGGTTGCCGTTGGCATCAAGCCATATCTGCTTACCGTCGCGGGGGTCAACGCCTACATAAGTGGTGTTGTAGAATTCGAAAGGAGAATGTCCCACTTTATACATCAGGGAGTATTCAGGCATGGCATACTCATCGCGGCCGTCAAACAGCTCGGTGAGTTCGTTCTTGTTGTAGTTGAAGTTGACGCGTGCGCCTACATACCAGTCTTTGTTGCGGAATATCTCACCACGCACTTCCACATCCACACCGGTGTTGGTCATGGCACCGATGTTACCAAGGGCACCGCTCAGACCGGTAGTGTAGCTATAAGGAATCGCGAGCAGCATATCGCATGTTTTCTTCTTATAGAAATCAGCGGAGGCTGTCAGTCGATTGTCAAAGAAGCCAAGGCTTAAACCCACATTGAGTTGCTTTACAGTTTCCCAGCTGAGAGAAGGATTGGAAGCACCCGACACCACAGTTGCGGGATTACCGCCGTAGGAAGTGGTTTGGCCTACTGCACCGAGATACGACCACGGATCGATTCCGGAGTTACCGGTTGTACCGTAGTTGACACGCACCTTCAGGTCCGACAGCCAGTTCACATCCGAAAGGAATGCCTCATTCTTGGCGTTCCACATACCACCCACGGCATAGAAGTTACTCCAACGGTGTCCGGGAGCGAATTTGGAGCTGCCGTCACGACGGAATGATGCGTCAAAGAAATATCTGTTGTCAAAATCATAACTGATGTTGGCGAAGTACGAGTTCATGATATACTCGCTGAAGCTGTCGCTGACCATGCTCATGTTCACATTGGTACCGTTGTTGATAGTCATCATGTCGGGATTGTATTGTCCCTCTGTGCTGACCACGAATCCGCGGGCGCGTGTGATGATCGACTCCTGACCCAGGAGTGCTGAAAGGCTGTGCTTTTCAGCGATAGTGGTTTTGTACTCTATAGTGTTGGTGTATGTAAACTGATAGTAGCGGCTGAAGCTCTTGCCGGCGCTACCATCGATCTGCTTCTTGCCGGCCTGAATCTGGGCATTGGTGAGACCGGGGTTGATCACATCGCCCATGGGAGTCACCTCGTAGGGACGGGGAAGGTTGTACGAATCACCTGTGTTATCGTATGCATCCATAGCCTGCTGTGCACGGATTGTCAATCCTTTCACAGGATTCAACTGCTCATAGATGTTGAGATTCACAGTAGCTCTGGTGTCATGTCCTCCGGAATACTTGAAATAATAATTGGGGACCATTGACTGCGAGAAGTGGAGTTTATCGGCGCGATCACCGTACACTATTCCACCATTGTCATCAATTGTATAGTAGTAGGGGGACTCGTAGGGGAACGCCTTGCGCGAGAATGTGATCGGGCTGTTGCCATAAACGGCACCGTTGCTGCGGGCAGCATCACTGATCCAGTTGGTCTGGTATTTTGCATAACCGAAGTTGCCCTGGAATCCCACACGGAACCAATCGTTGACCTTGGCGTCAATGTTTGCGCGGAGAGACTCGCGACGCATACCCGACTGCTCGATGATACCATCCTGATCATAGTGGCTGAGGCTCAGATAGTAGCTCAGACGCTCGCTACCGCCCTGCACTGCAGCCTCCAGAGAATAAAGGAGAGCATTGTTGCCGAACATCTCGTCTTTCCAGTCGGTATCCACACCATAATTATTTACAAGGTCGCGTATCTCCTGGCTCACGGGGCTGTTGATCATGTCGCGGAACTGGATATACTGCTGCGAGTTCATGAGCTGTATGTTGTCGGAAGCCATGCTGGACCAACCCACATTGGCACGTACTGTAACCTTGGCATCCTGACCGAACTTACCTTTCTTGGAAGTGATCACGATCACACCATTGGCAGCACGGCTACCGTAAATAGCCACGGCAGAAGCATCCTTGAGCACTGCAACGCTCTCGATATCATTGGGGCTCAGGGTATTGAACACCGAAGAGGTGACAGGAGCGCCATCAAGGATATAAAGAGGTGCGTTGGAAGCGTTCAACGAGTTGACACCACGGATCTGTACGGAAGAAGGTGTTGACATCGGCTCACCGGTAGATGAATAGATGTTCAAACCGGCCACCTGACCCTGAAGGGCATCCACGAAGTTGCTCGAAGGAGTGTCGGCGAAAGTATTTTCACCCACTACTGCCACAGTACCAACCACTGAGCCAAGCTTCTTACCGGAACCGTAACCGGTCACCACGACATTGTCAAGCATATTGGAGGCAGTTTCCAGCACAATACGCATATTTTCACTCACCGGTAAAATGGCCTCCTTCATGCCCACATACGTAACCTTCACTTCTTTCACAGAAGCAGGCACGCGAAGGGTGAAGTTACCGTCAATGTCGGTTGACACACCGTTGCCGCCACCTATAGGCTGAACGGAAGCACCGATCAGTGGCTCATCGTCCACTGCACTCAGCACCGTACCATGGATGGTTTGTGTCTGCGCCTGGGCAGCCACTGCCATCGATACGATCACTGCAAGTAATAGAAACAGCTTTTTCATACTTTAATTTAATTAGACATATAGTGTTAATTGATTGATTTTGTTGGAGTTGAGGGCCATAGCGAAGCCCCGGTAAGTATCTCTTGGCAAGAGATTTGGATGACGAGAATGTGTAGTGTGTTGATTTGTAGATGATTAGTAATTATTGCCCTGCGTACGATATTTTCAAACAAGCTTGCTTACGCTTTGAAAGCAAAAATGTGGTTTGGGTTGCACTTTGAAATTTTTTTCAGCCTTAATAGATGGAAATTTGATTTTTAACATTTGATAGCTATTTGTCGTATTTACAATGAGTTATGTGCCGTAAACCGCTTAAATTCAACTATCTCAAATGTTAACAACTAAGAAAAATCATTGCAAAATGTTGGTGAGAATGTTTAAATCTATTAACTTTGCAATCATTATCTCTTGCCAAGAGATACTTACCGGGGCTTCGCTGTGGACCCCAACCTACTGGAATCAATCAATTAACACTCTATGTCTAATTAAATTAAAGTATGAAAAAGCTGTTTCTATTACTTGCAGTGATCGTATCGATGGCAGTGACTGCCCAGGCGCAGACACAAACCATCCATGGTACGGTGCTCAGTTCAGTGGATGACGAGCCGCTGATCGGTGCTTCCGTTCAGCCTATAGGCACCACCGACGGCACCTCGACCGACATTGACGGTAATTTCACCCTCCGCGTGCCTGCTTCTGTGAAAGAAGTGAAGGTGAGCTACATAGGTATGAAGCCCGTCACTGTTCCAGTAAGCGCCAACATGCGCATAGTACTTCAGCCCTCCAACACCCTCGAGGATGTTATCGTGACCGGCTACGGTTCCGGTAAGAAACTCGGCTCAGTGGTGAGTGCTGTCAACGTGGTTGACGACCAGGTGTTTGAGGATACCCCTTCAAGCAACTTCGTGGACGCCCTTCAGGGTCAGGTTCCCGGCTTGAACATCTTCAGCAACACAGGTGAACCTTCGGCCGTGCCCTCCTCCGTGCGAATCCGTGGTGTCAGCTCGCTCAGTGCAAGCACAACACCTCTTTATATATTGGATGGCGCTCCTGTCACATCTTCGGTGTTCACCACACTCAACCCCAGCGACATCGCCAACGTTACCGTGCTCAAGGACGCTGCCTCCACAGCCATCTACGGTAGCCGCGCCGCCAACGGTGTGATCGTGATCACCACCAAGAAAGGTCAGTATGGTGACAAAGCCACTGTGAGCGTAAAGGCAAGCGCCGGTTTCAGCCAGCGTGCCGACTCCAAGATTGAAATCATGAACTCGCAGCAGTTCATCCAGTTCCGCGACCTCGTGCAGGCTCCCGTAAGCCAGGAAATCCGCGACCTCGTGAACCGCTACAATATCAACACCAACTGGATGGACGAGCTCGTCAAGAGCTCCGCTCTGATGTACTCCCTCGAAGGACGCGTGCAAGGCGGTACCGACAAGGTGCGCTACTACCTCAGCCTCGGCCACTACGACCAGGACGGTCTGATCCAGAGCTCCGGTATGCGCCGCGAAACTCTCCGCGCAAGCATCGACGCCAAGGTCAACAACTGGTTCTCCATCGGCTTCAGCGGCAACCTCGGTTACGAAAAATATGAAACCAACTCCGCTTCCGACCCCAGCTCAAATGGTGCCGTTTACACCAACAACCCCTTCCTGGCGGCCTACAACCTCCTGCCGTTCGACTCTCCCTACTATTATACTTTCGACAACAACGGCAACATGATTTTCGGCGACCGCGCCGACTACTATCACTATTCCGGCCAGTCCGACCCGAACTATTTCAACAGCCTTGCATGGCCGCACGCCAACCGCACCAACGTGAGTGCGATGCTCAACCTCTACGAGCAGATCACCCCGCTCAAGGGTCTCACCATCCGCGCCGGCCAGGCCCTCACAGCATTTGACTACCGCAACTCCAACCACCGTCCCGAATACGGCACCTGGACCACTCCCATGGGTGATGTGGTCAACGACTGGCTCGATGAGCCCGCTTCCGCCACCGAAGCTTTCCAGCGCTACTACCAGTGGACCTACACCAACACCATCGAGTACAAGTTCAATATCGCCGACAAGCACGATTTCAGCTTCCTCGCCGGTCAGGAGTCAGTGATTTCCAAGAGCAACAATTTCGGCGTAAGCACCTCCGGTCAGCCCAGCGACAAGCAGTGGCTCATCACCCAAGGTACCACAATTGCCATGAGCAATGTTGCCTATGGTCTCACCGAGTCCACCATCAACTCATGGTTCTTCAACTTCTCCTATAGCTTCAACGACCGCTACTTCCTTGACGCTTCTTTCCGCCGTGACGGCAGCTCCAAGTTCGCTCCCGACCACCGTTGGGCCAACTTCTTCGCCGTCGGCCTGATGTGGAACGTGAAGAATGAGAAATTCATGGAGAACATCAACTGGCTCTCCGACCTCAAGATCCGCGGCAACTACGGTACAACAGGTAACAGCGGTATCTCCGACTACTCCTACCAGGGCACCGTGAGCACCGGCGGCCTCTATGCAGGTGAATCCTCGCTCGGCATATCCGGCCAGAGCAACCACAACCTCACCTGGGAAACCGTCCGTCAACTTGACCTCGGTATCGACCTCGGGTTCCTCAACAACCGCCTCACCCTTATGGCTGACTTCTACATCAAGGACACCAAGGATATGCTCATGAGCGTGCCCTACAGCTACACCACCGGCTTCTCAAGCGGTGCCGCCAACGTAGGCTCGATGCGCAACACCGGTGTGGATGTGGACTTCGGCGCCACAATCTTCCGCAACAAAGACTGGTACGTTGGAGCCAATGTCAACTTCAACTACAACAAGATCGAGATCAAAGAGCTCTTCAACGGTCTTGACCAATTCACCATCCCCGGCACAGGTGTGACCTACGAGGTGGGCAAGAACCCGTTCGAACTGCACAATGTGAAATACGCCGGTGTTGACCCCCGCGACGGTCAGCAGATGTGGTACACCAAGGACGGCAACCTCACCAAGCACTACAGCGAGGATAACGAAGTGGCCCTCGGCAAATCCTACATCGCTCCCTGGAACGGTGGCTTCGGCATCAACGCACGCTGGAAAGGCATCTCACTCCGCGCCGACTTCAACTGGAGCGCCCAGAAATATATCTTCAACGCCACCAACTGGTATATCCGCGACCCGAGTGTAGCCGTTGAGCGCAACACCAACGGTGCTGTAGAGCTCCTCAACGTATGGACCAAGCCCGGCGATGTCACCGACATGCCCAACCGCTTCGACCTCTATGGTCAGCCTCAGGAAATCCAGCCCGACGACCGCTGGGTGGAAAACGCCTCGTTCCTCCGCTTGAAGAACCTCACAGTGACCTACTCGCTGCCCAAGAAATGGATGGACGCCATCAAGCTCAACGACATCACATTCCACTTCACCGGCCGCAACCTGATCACCATCACCGACTTCACCGGCGTGGACCCAGAATATCAGGCAAATGTGATACAGATGATGTATCCCAACACCCGTCAGTACGAGTTCGGTCTTGAAGTTACTTTCTAATCCCACCAACCACTTAAATAGATTATATTCATTATGAAAAAGATATTATTTTCTGTGCTTGCTGCGGGGTTGATGCTCTCCTCTTGCAACATGGACCTGGATCCGGCCGGTACTGTAACCGACAGCGAATCCATCCAGACTGTGCAGGATGTGGAGAAATTCCGCAACAACTTCTACAGCAACTTCAGAGCTATCAACTCCGGTGAATACCTCACCAGCACCGAGATGCAGAGCGACTTCTTCGTTGGTCTGCGTGGTAACGGCGGCCGTGGAAGCACATGGCTCCAAAGCAACCTCAACGCTGCCACAAGCGAAATCGATGCCCCCTACGCCGCTTGCTACGGCGTGATTGCAAACATCAACTTCATGCTCTCCTACGCCGAGCAGCTCGAAGGCAGTGTGACAGGCGATGATGCCATCCAGCTCAACCGCTACATCGGTGAAGCACACTTCATGCGCGCCTATTTCTACTACTGGCTTCTTGACCACTACTGCGGCCGCTACGAGCCGTCAGCCCTTGGTCTCCAGCTCGTAAGCAGCTACGATCCTTCCATCCCCAACAGCGAATACCCCGGCCGCAGCACCATGCAGGCGTCCGTAAGCTTCATCAACGGCGATCTCACCGAGGCTCTCCGTCGCCTCAATGAATTCGAGCAGTACGATGCAAGCTGCCTCAGCCCCGCTTCTCCCTACATCTCCAGCTATGTGATTGAAGCTCTCCAGGCCCGTATCGCCCTCATCACACGCGACTACGACACCGCCATCACCAAAGCTAACGGTGTCATCAACTCCGGAATCTACGCCCTCACCGAAATCACCGACTATCCCAACCTGTGGGTGAACGATGAAGGCTCCGAGCTCCTCATGACCTGCTACGGTGATGTTCAGGAAGCTGCAAGCTTCGGCTCCTGCTTTGACCAGTACAACTACATCAGCGAGTACCCCACACGCGTCAACTGCGTTCCCACCTGGAACATCCTCGGTCTCTATGACGACATTAACGATGTGCGCTTCGACACTTTCTTCCTCGGTATCCCCATGACCATCGAAGCTCAGGAAACATTCGGATTCATCTTCAACAAGTTCCCCGGCAACCCCGCTCTCAACGGCGCCGGCAACGTGTACAAGAACAAACCGAAGCCCTTCCGCTTGAGCGAGCTCTACCTCATCGTGGCTGAAGCTTCCTACGAAAAAGGTCTTTCCGACGCAGCATCCCGCCTCAACCAGCTCCGCAAAAAACGTATCCACAACTATGTGGATGAAACCGGCCTCGCAGGCCTTGCCCTCCGTGATGCCATCCGCGAAGAGCGCGCCAAAGAGCTGGTGGGTGAAGGATTCCGCATGAGCGACCTCCGCCGCTGGCAGATGGATATGCGCCGCGACAGCGAAAGCCCCGTGGAAATCCCCGGCTACACAAGCATCGCCGACCTCTACAACAATGCCGATCTCGCTACCGTCATGGTTTACGGTCAGTCGGCCTACTATGTATGGCCTATCCCGCGCAACGAGTTTGAGGTGTGCCCCGCCATGGCAGGTCAGCAGAATCCGGGTTATTAATCATCTTGTGAACTTCAAAACAGATACAAACAATGAAACTTAACAAAATATTCGCTATTGCCCTCGCAGCGCTGACTCTCACAGCCTGCTCCGACGATGACGACAACATGAATACAGCTTCATGCACTGTGACGATGCAGGAACAGGTGATTAATGCATCCGAGGATATGGTGCAGGATGTATATTACTACGTGCCCATCGAAGTTACCGGCAACTCCAACGGCCCTATCCGTGTGACTGTGGAAGTGTCACAAACCGGCACCACCCCCGCCATCGAAGGCGAGCACTACCTCGTCACCGAAAAAACCATTACTATCCCCGCCGGTCAGAAAGTGGGTCAGATTGAATTCCACCCCACCGGTGGCACCGACATCAACGAAGACCGTCAGTTCCTGATGACCATTGTCAGCGCCGAAGGTGCTACAGTGGGTCAGAACAAAACCACCATCATCAATCTGCTTGACGATGACCACCTCCTACCCGAGGCTTACGCCGCTATTGACGGTATCTACTCCTGCAATGGAGACGGCAGCAACTTCAATCTCGGCATCGCCACATACCCCGAAGGCGACGACAACTACCTCAAGAAAGCTATCATCTACGGTTGGCAAGGCTACTCATGGGCAGAGGTTGAATGCACATTCTCCTACGATGTGGCATCCGGTCAGGTTCGCCTCAACATTCCCGTTGGCTCTCCCGTGGCTGAAGATGTTGATTTCGGCGACATAGGCGTTTGCAACGTATATGTATGCGGATACTCAGCCGATGGTCTCAGCCTTGGCGGCAGCATCTCTGTGGTGAGCAACAGCGACCTCTCCGCGTTCACATTCCAGAGCGGTATCGCAGGCGGTATCTTCGACGGTTCTGCATCAGGCTCCAACTTCACCGGCTATGTATGGTTCCGCTACCTCAGCCTCAACATGACCAAAATGCAGTGATAAAACACTGACATATTCATAGTATTCAAGGTGCGCGTCGCTGATTGCCGACGCGCACCTTACATTATTTCTGTTTTTACAACCAACAAATGGCAAAAGATGTAAAAAAATTGGCATTTGAAAACTTTTTGCGTAACTTCGCACTGCGAAAATTATCACATGACAATATGAAAAAAACCATTACTCTTATTACTGCTACAGCTCTTGCCGGAGTGATGAGCCTGATGGCCCAGAGCAAAATCAGCCCTATGGGCACCATGATTTTGGAAGACCTGGCCGAACAGAAAGCCACCCTCGGCACCGAAGCCGCCGATCCCGTTTATGCCACATTCGTCAACCTCATGCCCGGATGCACCGCGCAGAGCATCGCCGATGCAGGGTTTGAAGTGGTGAGCGACCTCGGCGAGATAATCACCGTCAACCTCCCGCTGTCGCGTGCCGAAGAGCTCGCGCAGATGCCTGAAGTGAAATATGTGGATTTCGGCTCCTCGCAGCAGCCCACAATGAAATTTGCCCGCCCCGCCGGCGGTGTGGACGAAGCCCATGCCGGCATAACTGTCAACGGTGCCACCCATTCGTTTGATGGCACAGGCGTGATCGCAGGCCTCATGGACACCGGTATGGATGCCAACCACTGCAACTTCAAAACCGATGACAACGAGTCGCGCGTGGAACGCCTCTGGTGGTTCCGCTCCACAACCGGCACTTCCACCCAATACACCAGCGCCACAATGTCGTCGTTCTCCACCGACACCAATGCCGAAACTCACGCCACCCATGTTGGCGGTATTATGGGCGGAAGCTACAAAGGTTCCGGCCAAGTGGCACAGGTCAATGACTCCAACACCGGCTCCGGCGTGACTGCAGGCACAGACGAAATGCCCTACTACGGTGTGGCCACAGGCTCCACCCTTGCTTTCAGCGTGGGCTCCCTCTCCGATGCAAACATCATCAACGGTGTCACCAAAATCGTGGAATACGCTGAGCAGCAGGGCAAGCCTTGCGTGGTAAACATGTCGCTCGGCTCCAACTCCGGCCCCCACGACGGCACATCTTCCTACTGTCAGTCGCTGGCGGCTCTCGGCAAACGCGCCATCATCTGTATGTCGGCCGGCAACGAAGGCGCTTCCCCGCTGTTTGTGACCAAAGAGTTCAGCTCGGCTTCCGATGACCTCAAAACCATGATTGACCCCTCATGTATCACCAACGGCAACACCGCAACCGGCATCGTCGATATATGGGGTAAGTCTGACAAAGTGCTCGCTGTATCGTGGGCTGTGTACAACGCTTCTTCCAAAACTCTCAACACCATCGCCACTATCACAAAGGCCGGCAGCTCGGTGAGAATCAACTCATCCAACTCCACTTTCAACAGTGCTTTCTCCGGCTCCATCAGCCTGGCAAGTGAAATCAACCCCAACAACAACCGATTCCACGTACAGTGCACCCTCGCGGCTGTGGCCCGCAAAACCACTGCCTCCACAAGCTATCTCGCCCTGATTGTGAAATCCGTGGAAGGCGACGCTGTGTATGTTTACGGCAGCGCTACCATCACTTTCACCTCCAACAGCCTTACCGGATGGACCACAGGCTCCACCGCCGGCACCATCAACGACGGCGCTTGCGCCGAGAACATAATCAGCGTGGGTGCTTTCACTTCAGCAAGATGGTTCCCCTGCCTCAACCGTAAGATTTACTCCTACCAAGGCGCCACCGCCAACAACACTATCGCCCCGTTCTCCAGCTACGGCAAAACTTTCCAGGGTGTTGCCAAGCCGGATGTCACCGCCCCGGGTACCGCCATCATCTCCAGCTACAGCCGCTATTATATCTCTGCCAAAAATTTAGATGTAAACAGCAACCTCAGCGCTTCGGCCACACGCGCCGGCGTGACCAACTACTGGGGTCCCATGCAGGGCACATCGATGTCGTGTCCGTTCATGAGCGGCACTGTGGCTCTCTGGCTCCAGGCCAATCCCAATCTTGACTACAATGGCATCATGGATGTGATCAAGAACAGCTCCGACTACAATTCCGTCACCATGCGTCCCGCCGAAAAGTGGGGTGCCGGTACAGTCAATGCCGCCGAAGGATTGAAATATATTCTCACCCAGGCCTCCATCGGCTCAGTGGCCAACGACGACCCCGCAAAAGCTGTGGTGCTCACCCCGTGCCTTGACGGCTACGAAATCGCTGTGGCCGGCACCGACCATGTCAACGCCACACTCCACAACATAGCCGGATTTGAAGCCGCACGCGTCAATGCCGGCGGCAACAACGCCTTCATCTCCACTTCCGGCCTCCAAAGCGGTGTATATATCCTCAGCGTGGACACCCCCGCAGGACGCTACACCACCAAGCTCGCTGTGAAATAATCATCCCTTGAATCCTCATATCAGAAAGCCCGGCATCTGTCGGGCTTTCTGTGTTAAATGGTGTTAACACGAGCGGTTGTAACAATCATGCGAGTTAACTTTGTCATCCGAATCCAATCACAATACTATTTTTTATGAACAAACTCCTACCCATCATAGCCGCCACTCTGCTGGCAGGCGGTTGCTCTGCCGATGCCTTCGGCCAAAGCAAGCTCAACATGCAAGGCCGCGCCCTGCTTGAAAAATATCAGTCGCAACGCGCCGAGCGCATCCGTACCCTAGGCACCAAGGCCGTGGAAGCGGAAGCTTCGCCCCGCGAAGGTGCCATCGTAATGCTCAACGATGGCGCCACCGCCGACTGTCTCCGTCAGAAAGGGTTTGAGGTGCAGAGCGACCTCGGCTCCATTGTCACTGTCAATGTGCCGTTGGACAGCGTGGATATCCTCATTGATATGCCCGAAGTGAAGAGCGTGAGCCTCGGTGGCAAAAAACGCCTCATGATGAACAACGCACGCTCCGCCTCCAAGGTGGATGAGGCACACCAGGAGATAAATTTCGGAGGCACCACCGCTAATTATGATGGCTCCGGAGTGGTGGTTGGCCTGATGGACTCGGGTCTGGAGCCAAACCATGTCAATTTCCTCAACGCCGACGGCTCCTCAAGAGTCAAGCGTGTGTGGGCCTACGATTCCTACTCGTCAACCCCCGACACCTACGAATCGGAATCGGAAATCAAAAACTTCACCACCGACGACCGCACCGAAACCCACGGCACCCATGTGGCCGGGATAATGGCCGGCAGCTACAACCGCTCCGGCAAATACTACACCTCATCATCGGCCACCAACGGCAACATTCCGTTCTACGGCGTGGCCACCGGCGCCGATATCGCCATGAGCTGCGGCGACCTCTCCGACGACAACATCATTGACGGTGTGAGCCGCATCGTGGACTACGCCGAGGAGCAGGGGCAACCGGTCACAGTCAACCTGTCGCTCGGGTGCAACTACGGGCCCCATGACGGCTCGGACGCTTTCTCGCAAGCTCTTGACCAATTGGCCCGCAGGTCGGTGATCTGCATCGCCGCCGGCAACGAGGGCGAGGACAACATCACATTGGAGAAACAGTTCTCTTCCTCAAGCGACCAGCTCCGCACATTTGTTTATTTTAACAAAGACTACGGTATCTCCGGCATTGACGGCCTCCTCGACATCTGGGGTTCCGACTCCACTCCCCTCACCGTCACTTTCTCAGCCTACCGCACCTCCACAAAGGCCTTGACCACGCTGGCCACTTTCAACGGCAGCAAATCAATGACCATCAGCCGTAGCACCAACTCCTCCGCCATCAGCTCCGGCTCCATGGAGGTCAGCTCCGGCATCGACCCCAACAACGGCCGATTCAACGTATATGCCTACTGCAGCACGCTGAAATTCGCCAGCGGCTATCGACTGGTCATCACCGTTTCCGGCAAAGCCGGACAATCCGTCAACCTCTACTTCGAAGGCAACTCCGAATTTTGCGCCAACCCCTCAGGCCCGGGCAACTCCCCGCTCAGCGGCTACTCCGAAGGCTCTCCCGACCAGTCAATCAACGACATGGCCTGTGGCGACAATGTGATTGCCGTCGGTGCCTACGTGACCAGCGATTCGTGGTACACCCCCGATGGAGAAATGGGCTACCAGTCAGGCAGCGGCTTCACCAAAGGAGCCATCGCCCCATACTCATCCTACGGCACACGGTTCCAAGGCGATGCACTGCCCCATGTGTGCGCACCCGGCTCGGCCATCATCTCCAGCTACAGCCGCTACTATGTGAACTATTGCGACAGCTACTACGGCTACGATGACTACGGCACCTCCGATGCCATGTCGGCCACCGCTGCCAACGGCTCTGACACCGACTACTGGGGCGAGATGGACGGCACCTCGATGGCCACTCCGTTCATGACCGGCGTTGTTGCCCTATGGCTGCAGGCCGACCCCTCGCTCACCACTGACAACATCAAGGATATCATCTCCCGCTCAAGCATCAAGGACTCCTACACCAACGGCTCGCGATGGGGTGCCGGAAAAGTGGATGCCGCCGAAGGGTTGCGCACCATCCTGGCCGACCTCGCCTCTCTCGGTGCCGCGGAAACCGCCCTCACCTCCGGCAATGTTGACATCCGCATCGATGCCAACACCCTGGTGATCACCGCACCCGGAGCCTCCACCCTCACCGCCGGGATATATGCGCTCAACGGCATCATGGCCGCCCAAGCACAGGGCAATGGCGACATGCTCACCCTTCCCACCTCCGGCCTCGCCAAAGGCGTGTATGTGGTGCGTGTCGCATCTCCCACCGGCTGCGTGTCCAAGAAAATCATACTCTAATCCCACACTTTTTTGATAAGATACAACAATGGCAAATTGGTTTGAATGTAAAGTGCGCTACGACAAGACTATGGAGAATGGCGCCATAAAAAAAGTAACCGAACCCTACCTCGTGGATGCCCTGTCGTTCACCGAAGCTGAAGCACGCATCATCGAGGAGCAGACCCCCTTCATCTCCGGCGACTTCACCGTCAACGCCGTCAAACGCACCAAAATCTCCGAGATTTTTTTTGACGACAGCGCCGACAAATGGTATCTCGCCAAAGTGGCCTTCATCACAATCGATGAAAAAACCGCTGTGGAGAAACGTTCCGTCACCACTATGCTCGTGGCCGCCAACGACTTCAAAGGAGCCCTTGACCGCCTCAACGAAGGGATGAAAGGCACCATGGCCGACTATGAGATCGTGTCCATAGCCGAAACTCCTCTCATGGATGTATACAAGGCCAATCTCGGAGCATCCCGTCCCACAGAAGCCCCGGCCGAATGATGGGCACCATAGCCAACAACATCAAGCAAATATCTTCGACACTGCACGAGGGGGTGACCCTTGTGGCAGTGTCGAAATTCCATCCGGCTCAGGCTGTCATGGAAGCCTACGAGGCCGGACAGCGGGTATTCGGCGAAAGCAGGGCCGATGAGCTGGCCGAGAAAGCATCATCCCTGCCACCCGACATCGAATGGCACTTCATAGGCCACCTGCAGACCAACAAGGTGCGCCGGGTGCTCCCCCACGCCTCTCTCATCCACAGCGTGGACTCCGAGCGGCTCCTGCGCACCATCGACCGCGAAGCACAAAAACTCGGCATAAAAGCCAGATTGCTCCTGCAAATCCATGTGGCTCAAGAAGAAACAAAATTCGGATTTCTCCCACACGAGCTGCTGCAATGCGCCGCAACAGTGCTCCCCGAACTCCACAACGTGGAAGTGTGCGGTGTGATGGGCATGGCATCCAACACCCCCGACATGGCCCGCGTGGCGTCCGACTTCGAAGCCATCCACCAATGCTCTCTGCAGCTACAGCAGATCCTGCCGCAAGCCACAACAGTGAGCATGGGCATGAGCCACGACTACACCCTCGCAATGCTCCACGGATCCAACATGGTGCGCATCGGCACCGACATATTCGGACTACGAAGCTACTGATTTTCCATGTTTTTTGACTCAAAACGCATTTTTGTCAGGTATTTTGTATAATTTTATAGCCGATTTTCTTACCAAGCAATCTTTAACCAAAAAATAAAAACAATCTTTTTATCATGAGCAACAAATCCAAACAATGGGGCGCAATTATCATCATGATTGCCCTCTTTGCCATGATTGCCTTCGTGACCAACCTCTGCTCACCTATGGCCGTCATCGTCAAAAACCAGTTCGGTGCCTCCAACTTCCAGGCACAGATAGGCAACTACGGCAACTTCATCGCCTACCTCCTGATGGGCATCCCCTCAGGCATCCTCATCAAGAAATACGGCTACAAAGCCACAGCCCTCATGGCTCTCGCCCTCGGTATCCTCGGCGTATTCGTCCAGTGGATGAGCGGATGGGAAAGCATGGCTGACTCCGCATTCTCCATCTACCTCATCGGCGCATTCATCGCCGGATTCTGCATGTGTATGCTCAACACCGTGGTCAACCCCATGCTCAACATCCTTGGCGGCGGCGGCAACAAAGGTAACCAGATGATCCAGATTGGCGGTGTGTTCAACAGCGCTGCAGCCGTGGCCGTTTACATCCTCATGGGCGCCCTCATCGGCGATGCCGCAAAAGCCCATGTGGCCGACGCCACCCCCGCCCTCTTCATCGCCGGCGGCGTGTTCATCGTTGCTTTCATCGTAATCCTCTTCACCAAAATCGAAGAACCCGACCAGCCCAAAGCCAAGAAAGCCGATGTAAAGAAAGTCAAGGACAAATACAGCGCCTTCTCCTTCCGCCACTTCAACCTCGGCATCCTCGCCATCTTCCTCTACATGGGTCTTGAAGTAGGCACCCCCACCTACATCCTCCAGTATCTCACCGGTGAAACAACCGCCGCCACCCCCGGCCTCCAGATGGATGCCAACATCGTGGGCCAGCTCGTGGCCGTTTACTGGCTCCTCATGCTCGTAGGACGCTTCATCGGCGGTGCCATCGGCGGCAAAGTATCCAGCCGCGCTATGATCACCGTCACCGCCACCGCTGCCATAGTCCTCACCGCCTTCGGTATGTTCGCACCCACCGAATGGACCGTCAACATCCCCGGCATTGACTGGGCCAATGTAAGCATGCTCTGGGCCGAAGTTCCCGTAGGCATCTTCGCATTCATCCTCATCGGCCTCTGCACCTCAGTGATGTGGGGCGGCATATTCAACATGGCTGTTGAAGGCCTCGGCAAATACACCTCCATCGCCTCCGGCGCATTCATGACCATGGTATTCGGTTGCGCCGTAATGGTTGCCCTCCAGGGATGGATCGCCGACATGGCCGGTGACTACCTCATCAGCTACTGGGTGGTTCTCTGCTGCGCAGCCTACATCCTCTTCTACGCCCTCATCGGCTCCAAGAATGTCAACACCGACATCCCCACACAGGAAGAAGCCACAGAAATTCTCGACGCCATCTGATCAGCGTCCCACAACCCCATACACAAAGAGTGCGCCCCATCTCTGGAGCGCACTCTTGTTTTTTTGTTTTTCACCGGTCATATCGCATTCAGCCCCTCAGTGGCAAGAAGCTCAAGCGACACCGCCCCACATATCGCAAACAGCACCAACAGCACCCATTCCCAACCCTTCAACACCGGGCCACCGGCCTCACGGCGCGCACGCACATAAAACCACAGTCCGCACAAATAGAACAGCGAAGTAAACATCAGCAGTCTCAACCCACCGGCATAAATCATCCACAGGCAAAACAAACTGCAAGCACCACCAAGCCAACGCTCACGCACACCGGACCCACGCTTAAGCAAATAAAGCCCACTGCACAGATACGCCGGCAGAATCATCATGCCCGTCACACTCAACGCCGCAAGATACACATCATCAGCCATCACCACAAGACCCAGAAACAATGTCATCACAACACTCGACACCATCAGCCCGAACGTAGGCATACCATTACCGTTCACACGCCTGAAACAACGCGGCAACACACCCTCGCACGCAGCCTCGTACGGCACCTCCGCACACACAAGCGTCCACGCAACCCAACCACCGAGCAACGACACAATCACCGACACAATCACAAACCAATATGCCCACTCACCCACCGACGCACGGAGAAGATACGCCACCGACGGATCATCAAGACCCGCAAGCTCAGCACGGCCCATCACACCGAAACACAACACCGACACCAGCAGATAAAGCACCCACGCACACAAAAAGCCCATAATCCCGGCCCTCCCCACATCACTACGGCGACGCGCCCTGCCCGACATCATCACAGCACCCTCAATCCCGATAAAACACCACAATGTCACCATCATGGTACTCTTCACCTGAGCACCTATCCCACCGACATCACCTATACATCCCCATACATCCTCCATAAACACACCACTGCGCCACATCACCCCCAGCAGAACAATAATCAGCAATATCGACACCACCTTAAGCACCGTCAGAAAATTATTCATCCGCTTAGCCGTGCGCAGACCACGCGCCACAACCATATACATCACCCAGATCAGGACACCGCCAAACAACACTGTGCCCCATCCATGCGTCAGCAAACCCGGAAAAAACGCACCGAAAGCATCATTCAGCATCACAGCGTATGCCACATTCGCAAAAGCAGTACAAAGCCAGTAGCCCCACGCCACATTAAAACCCACATAACTCCCGAACCCACGCCGCGCATATTCATACACACATACCGTTGAGCCACATCCACGCGACAAACCCCTGAAAGTCAGCACCAGCAGCAGCATACCCACAGCAGTCACCAACCACGACACAACAACAGCACCTACGCCGGCACCCTGAGCCATATTCTGCGGAATATTGAAAATACCCGCACCAACCATCATACCAAAAACCAGGGCACTCAACCCCCAGAAACCTAACTTATCATTCATTATCTCAAAAATTCAAATAATTATTTACCTTTTATGCAAACTGCAAAATTACAACATCCATCAAACATATACAAGCATCGCAACATTTCATAAGCAGAAATAACTAATATTTAACACCTTACACAAAACACACACAAAAACACATCAAAAAACTTGCACAGTTCAAAAAACCACCGTATCTTTGCACTGCAAAAACCAATGGTGCCATAGCTCAGTTGGTAGAGCAAAGGACTGAAAATCCTTGTGTCCCCGGTTCGATTCCTGGTGGCACCACAGTAGACCGCTAATTCTAAATGAGTTAGCGGTCTTTCTTTCACCCATACCCCTCCGAGTCACCACACCTACCGTAACGTGCTGAAATATTGACGGTTATGCGTGTCGCGGTGAATGTATATCTATTTCACTCGATACGCAACTCATTGATAATCAACGCAAATTAAAGCGTTATTCATAGTCATTCACCATCATTCAACCCCACGCCACAGCCTCGCAATCCCAAACTTTAACAGAGTTTAATTATAATCACGCGATAAAACCTTTAGCTCGACGAGGCTTGACCGAGTCAAATGTGGTGTCCTCAACCAAAAATCAGCCGGATCACCACACTAAACTGAAAATACAATTCACGAGTTGATGTTTCTATCTCGCCATCTCTTTTATTCTATCGAGATTTGAAAGAACGAATTTGGGATTGGGGCTTTGAGCATTTATCAATACATTATCAATCGCACTTTCAAGATCGTTATAATCCTGAAGGCATTCAAGTGTGTTCAACTTGTCAGCCAAATCCTTATCAGATTTGATGCTTTCCATTATTCTAGAGATAGTACGACGACAGTCTATTATTTTGGTTTTATCTTCCGAAATATTATATTTATTTTGCGATAAATCAAGCAAAAGGTTGGATAGATTATAACGTTTGAAAAAAATTATCCCAGAAGGATCATCAAATTCATCATAATTCCGTACAACTAAATCCACTATTTCAATCTCAATTTTTAAATGAGTGCAAATTTTGTTTTCATTCCAAGACTGCGTTGATAAGGATGTGAGATTGATGAATTTTCGCTGTGTTTTCTCAATGGATAACTTTTTAAGCAAGCATTGATGTCTCTCCTCCATATTTCCCAACTGTTTCTCCATATCAGCTTGGACACCATCTATTCTATTTGCAGCCTGTTTCAAGGCCTTTTTGTAAGCGGACAACAACGATATCAGTGTCAACAGTACAGAAAATGCGAGCACAATCAATGTTATGATCGTAGTAATCTGTGTACTTATAAAGGCTTTTGTTTCTTCCATAATTATCTAAGCTTACCAGTTCCTCCACAATGTCTGCATTGAACGTGATAATGGATGAAGACGGTTGGGTCATATATCTTTCCACATTCATCACATTTCTTATTAGCTCTCGATTGCCCAAATGACGCAGGAGCGTTGTCATTTTTTTCTATTCTCCCAGTTCCATTACAGTATGCACATTTGAATTGGCGCACTGGTTGCGTTTGCGATCCGCTCGAATGAGCACCACTTCTATTATAAGTGGAATTATTGTCGTAATTTCCGTACCCACTTTCATAACCTGTGTACATATTTCCCCATCCTGAATCCATAGAAGTGTTAACATTCTCGGAACCCATTGAATTTTTGATGAGCGCGCACGTTGTAATATTGGCAGGTGGAACCTTTTGCAGATAACTCAATATTCTACCATCTGACGTACAAACGGTCATTTTAGACTTATTGGAATCGAAAATAAATTTAGTTTTATCACCCCAATAACTTTTCCCTATATATACCGTCTGATTATTATTACTCTGATACTGATTTTTTTGAAGGTTACCATGGCCGACACTCCTTCCAGCTTTATTTGATTCAAAACATATATCACCTATAAAAGTGATAAATTGACCCTTATCATTCCCAGCATTAGGAGAGAAATAATAAGTCGTTGTTTGCGCAAACCCAAAGAATGCATTGGCAAGTATAGTGATGCAAGCACAAATTATACCGAATAAATCTTTCATATAAGCTTAGTTTAAAAAATCATGAGGGTTTTTATTCAATTCTTCCGGATCAATTACTTCATAATATTTCTTATTAAGAACTTCCTCAGAATCTTTACGTTGACGCCATCCAATAATAGTTTTACCATCCCTACTGATTGCCCGATAATAATTACCTATTACTGATCCTCTTGAAAAACTCCAATAACCGTCAGTCGAATACCATTTACGTTTATACACTGTATAAGATGTTGTTGTTAATGAGGCATCATATACATAGGGATCGTTGGCCTCAGATAATTTCTGACTCATCCAAGATTTCCAATAGGATTTGTCGGTGAAAAGCTTTGAGGAAATCTCACTTGCTTTCATAACAGTACAATAACAGTTACCACCACTTACATATAAAAGACTGATTTCAGTCGATGGCATAAGTTCAGATCCTGCAGATACATAATAATATAACTGAGCATTGGATTCTAAACCAATAGTTAGCAAAACTAACATCAACATTAATTTTCGTAACATATCTTTATCGTGAAAATTGTTTTTATTAATATTCGTTGTCATAGCATTAAGTTCTTTAACAATAAAATTTATGATGCGATACTTACTTCTCTTATCAAAAAATATTATACATTTTACACTATGTATCCTTCATCACAAAACTCTAATCAAGATCTGTGTGCTTGAATAATTGGAGAGCTCATGACATATCTCAGGATTATCTTATAATCATAGAAATAACACAGATTTATTCTTTTCTAAAATTTCCCCCTCATGATTAATACTGTGCCTCGATCTTCCCCTTGTTGGCATTTGTTGTTTAACGAAAAAGCGTAGGAATCTGTACCTGTTACCGTCCTACACTTGGAGGCTTCTCGCATTGCCCTTTAGAAGTTGGACGGCAACGCAGAAGCCCACGCTTGTATATGCAACAATAGCGTCCGGCTATACCTTTCCCAAGGCACTCTGCCGAATGCATGATATTACATATCCACGGGCATCTACCGTTGCTCAACCCCTGACTTCTAAATGAAATTTTGCGAGAATTTCCAAGTGTCAAGAATCAGCGCGGATAAACGCTTTCTTATTATGTTCACAACATCCCGCCTCACATTACCCCAGACCGGGGGCTTCTGCTGTGGCGGTCTGCGACCGCAAAGTTACAAAAAAATATTTTAGCTACACAATAGTGTGCTTAGAATCGGGATGTTAAAAAGCCAAGAAAGTCGAATTTTTTGGCTTTCGTGGCTTTAAATTAGTGGCTCAGTTTTGGACTTTGACGGACAAAATCATGCCGGGCGACCGTCACGGCAGAGCTATGTGTGTGATTTGCCCATGAGATAGGCTGTGTGTTGATGCTCCGCTATGGTCACATGAAATACCATCACGTTTTCTGATTAGCCTTGTATCAACTCGGCATGACGCTATCACGAAATGCTGGGCACATTCGTCAAAACTCCTTGCTGCGGCCAATGAAAGACCATCAGTACAATTCTAACGAAGGTAAGTTGTAAAAGGTTCAGAGGACAGTGAAAAAAACTCAAGATTTTTCATTTCCCCACTCCTCTAAAATTGAAAATGTGCTTATAGTCCCCCAAATCTATCTGTTTTAACCTACTTTTGGGGGATTATAACGACATTCGGGAAAACCGATAAAGTATTCCCGAATGCGTAAGATATTGTTGTTAAGGTTATAATCCATATTGAGCAAGATGCTCGGCACTTTCACGCGGACTCTCCTTGATTGTTCCGATTATCAGCTCAACATCATACTCATCAATCTCGCCCAGATAATTCCATTCGTTGAATTTCTGAGGATAGGCCCTCTTTAGTTGGACACAATCGACAAAAGAATCATATCGCAGGAATAGATACTTAGATTGCTTTATGGGCATGTGGTACATCTTAATGTAACCGGGAAGATTCTTGTTGATTTGAGAATTGATGATAACGCCACCGTATGCCACTCCTTCAGAATCAAAACCAAGTACAACAAAATATTTGTCTCTTGAAGCATCACAGGGCTTTGGATTGATACCGTTTGCCTCAGTCATCGTGATTTCATAGACATCGGACTTTAACTGTCCGGGCTGCTAACTGCGAAAGCTCATCTTCATTGAGAGCATCTGAAATTTTCATCATCTGAGTGCCGCTTCAATTTGCATCTGCTCTTCAATATACTCCAACATAGCTTCATCGGCATTCATGACCTTAGCCATTGATATTGGAGAAATCACATTGGTGCCATGTACACGCCTGTTAGCCTCATCCCAAGCCGCGTCATGCGATTTTCTCATGAGCTGTCCGAAAGTCATGGATTCATGTTCTATGATGGACTGATCCAAAGCATCAATCTCCGACTTTGAAAGAAAATCTACATTAGCATCTCTCTTGGGAAGAAGCACGTTTGGCGCATCTTCTCCTGCAAACTGAACTACCTCTGACAATTTCTCTGAAAGCTTCATACGCGAGTGCCCAAGTTCTTTTACCGCATCATAGAGATGGGTGGGAACGGGACCATATTTAAGAGCGCAAAACTCATCGGGCACGATGCCACTGCCCCATTTTGCAAGATGTTTCATCTCGGCAAAATAGAGAATCTTGAAAACGTGGTAGAAATCAACTCCACCAGTCTTGCAAAGAATATACAGAACTAACTCTGTGAGTTTCTTGCTATCAAAATTCGTCATTGGCGTTTGTCCTTTCTTAATCTAACGTATGAATTTCTACTGCGGTTCAATTCAGTCTGCAAACATACAAAATATTTTGCAAACCACAAAATCGAGTCGCCACATGAACACAGAATAACTAAAAGTCAACAACTTGCGAAGAAATTTAATGAATAAGCAAAAATCCAGACAGTGTCTGGATTTTCTTGATGTGACAACCTATTATTACCACATCTCGCTGTCTTTCTTGGTTCGGGCGGCGATTTCGTCGGCTATCTCCTCTGAGGAGAGTTTCTTGCACGGCAAGCGGCAAGCCGGTGAGATGTAGTCCATGAAGGTTTTCTGCGTTTTGTGGCCGCTGATGTGCATCATCTGGACGATGTCGTATTTGTGGCTGAGATACATGTTGGTGATTCCTGTGCGTCGGGCGGTGTGACTCGTCACGCATTTGAAGCGCGGTAGGAGTACGTTACCGTTCATGTCGGTTTCCGGCTCCTTGCCTTCTTTTTTCAGAGCGTCTTTCTGCTTCATAGTTAGATTGGTCGGCACTTTCTCTCTTAATGTCTGTACACTCTCTGATAAATCTTCAAGTATGTCCTTAATGTAACGATTCAGCACCTGCTCGTTGGCTTTCGGTATGTTGTAGCCGTATTTCTCGCATATAGCAATGAGATTCTCGTTCATAAGTGTGTAATAGGAGATTTATCACGGGTTAATAAATACTAAAAAATAGTATGATAGTTATTCATACTATGCTAAAAATCAATAATACTAACATTGAGGTTCATAATGAATATAGTTGTCAACGTACATTTTGCGATGAACTAAACGGTTGGATTTGATTTATTAGTAGTAAATTAAAACTCTAAAACGAATTAAAATGAGCAAGAAAGTAGCACTAATCGGCGCGAGCGGTTTTGTAGGCTCCGCCATCCTGAATGAACTCCTCAACCGTGGCTATCAGGTTGAGGCACTTGTCCACAATCCCGACAAAATAAAAATCGAGAATCCGGCACTCTCGGTAAAGAAGGTAGATGTTGCAGATGAGAAAGCACTCGAAAACGATCTGCGCGGTTACGAGAATGTGATAAGCGCCTACAATCCCGGATGGGCAAACCCCAATATCTATGAGGAGACCCTTGCCAACTATCCCAAGATTCTTGAGGCAGCCAAGAAGGCCGGCGTGAAACGCCTGCTTATCGTAGGCGGTGCCGGAACGCTTTTTGTAAAACCCGGGGTGCGCCTTGTTGACACAGGAACTCTCCCTGACGCATGGCTCCCCGGCGTGAAGTCACTTGGCGAGTTCTATCTCAACACCCTGATGAAAGAGAATGACATCGACTGGATTTTCTTCTCTCCTGCAGGCAACCTTGGCGACATGGGTGCTAAAGGCCCCGGCAAGCGAACAGGTGTATATCGCCTCGGCAAAGACGATATGATTTTTGACAAGGACGGAAACAGTTTTATCTCCGTTGAAGATTATGCCAAGGCCATGGTGGACGAACTCGCCCAACCTGCGCATCACAAAGAACGTTTCACTATAGGATATTAAATAAGAGAAGCTATGGACGAGAAACTATTGGAGATTTTCCACAAGAACAAAGAGGTGGCTTTTGCAACCGCTGTTGACGGCAAGCCTCACGTGCGTATCTTTCAGATTATGAAAATAGATGCCGCTAACAATTCAATCTATTTTGCCACATCGCCACACAAAGAGGTGTATGCACAGTTGAAGCAGAATCCGAATGTGGCAATTCTTGACTTGAAGGGTGCGGAGTTTGCCCGCATCAATGGTACGGTTGATTTGAATGTGCCTGACGAAGTGCAACGCGAGATATTCGACACCAATCCGGTGCTGCCGCATCTATACAAGACCTACAAAGACCTTGTGTATATGCGTCTGCCGGCTGAAACTGCTGACTATTTCGACCTGCGCACCACTCCTCCAACGCTCATCCATTATGACTTCTGAAAAAGAAAAACTTGACCTGCTGCTCAGAGCTCTCCTTCGGGAGCGCCCTGAGTATGCCCGTATCCAAATTCCTGAGACCATTATTGACAAGCGCAATCTGCTGCGCTCGCTAATGAATGTGCGTATGCCTTCATCATTGCCTGAAGAGTTGATGAAAATTCAGGATGAGGAGCTTTCAGAACAGAAACGGGAAAAGGGGGTGGTGTCGCTCGAATCCATCCCTGCGTCACCGGTCTATCCCCGACTCAGGCTATGGCAGGGCGATATCACGCGTCTTGAAGTGGATGCTATTGTCAACGCAGCAAATTCTCAGATGCTCGGATGTTTTGTGCCGTTGCACAAGTGCATTGACAACGCCATTCATTCCGCCGCAGGAATGGAACTGCGCGAGGAGTGCAGTCGGATCATGAGTGAACAAGGCCATGATGAACCAACCGGGAAAGCAAAAATCACCCACGGATATAATCTGCCGGCTAAATGGGTGCTCCACACAGTCGGGCCAATAGTATATGGCGAATACCCTACTGCAGAAGATTGCCGGCTGCTTGCCGACTGTTACCGCAACTGTCTCAAACTTGCAGATGAAAAGGGACTGAAATCAGTGGCTTTCTGCTGTATCTCAACCGGTGAATTTCACTTCCCGCAGGACAAAGCGGCCGACATAGCTGTGGCTACCGTGCGCGAATATTTTGACAAGCATTCCGACTCAACGTTGGATGCAGTTGTGTTCAATGTATTCAAATACAGTGATTATTATTTATATAAGAATCTGTTAAGATATGAATAGTTTTGACGAAAGAATAAGGATTGCTCGTGAAAAGATCAATGAGGCCGGTGCAGTGGTTATAGGTGCCGGCGCCGGACTGTCGGCGGCCGCAGGTCTTGATTACTCAGGATCGGAATTCAAAAAAGAATTTGCCGACTATATAGAGCATTATCACTTCCCCGACCTCTATTCATCAAGCTTTTATGAGTTTCCCTCTGAGGAAGAACGCTGGGCGCGTTGGGCACGCCACATTGATTATGCGCGTTTTCGTCCGGGAGCCTTCCCGCTTTACCGCGAATTGCTTGAGTTGGTAAAGCGACGCAACTATTTCGTGATTACGACCAATGTCGATGCCCAGTTTAGGAAAGCAGGTTTCGACCCGTCGAAGATCTTTGAGGTGCAAGGCGACTACGGTCTTATGCAATGCGCCGTCGGTTGTCATCCGAAAGTATATTCGGATAAAGATACTGTTGGCGAAATCATCAAGCACTCCCATGATTTGACCGTTGATCAGCAATATGTTCCGGTTTGTCCGGTGTGCGGAGGCAATATGGATGTCCACGTGCGTAAGAATCAGTTCTTTGTCCAGGATGAGGATTGGGATAAAGCTGCCAAAAACTATGAAACTTTCATGAACCGATATGCTGAGAAGGGGAAAGTGGTATTGCTTGAGCTTGGCATAGGCTTCAATACCCCGACAATTATCCGTTACCCTTTTGAACAAATTACTTATCGCAACCCTGAAGCAACTCTTATCCGTCTCAACTCAGAGTATCCTCACGGTCCACATGAAACAGCAGCCCGCACCATTTCATTCACGGAAAATATGGAGCAAGTGGTCAAGGCAATGCTATGAACAATATAAATTAGAAAAACACGATCGAATATGAAAAAAAAATTATTATTGGCAACCATTATAGCTGCGACGGTCACGTTGCCGGTTGTAGCTAAAACTGATGGACTGCGCTTTGACCCGTCAAAGTACACTACTCAGCAACTGACCATACCCGATGGTAAACAAGTGACCTATAAAGCCTACGAGGGCATCTATTATGTGAAAAATGTCGAAGACTCGACATATCAGACACTCAATATCTATGTGCCTGACAAACTTGCAGACCTACCTGATGTGCCGATACTGTTACGCACTTATGTTGGAGGCTACGCGGCGTCAACGGCCAAGACTCCTTCGCCAGCAGATGCCACGGGGCGAGCATTAAAGGAGGGATATGTTGTCTGCATACCCGGCTCCAGAGGCAACAACTCGACAATCACACGCAACGGTAAAACCATCTATACCGGCATAGCTCCAAACGGCTTGCTCGACTTGAAAGCTGCCGTACGCTATCTCCGATACAATGACGACCTTATTCCCGGCAGCTCTGAACTTATCTTCACTGACGGTACCAGTGCCGGCGGAGCTATGTCATCGCTGCTGGGTGCAACAGGCAATACGCCGGAATATGAACCCTATCTGAAGAAGATGGGCGCGGCGGATGCGCGAGATGATGTGTATGCGGCAATATGCTATTGCCCAATTACCGATCTCAACCATGCAGATATGGAATATGAATGGCTCTATGGCTGCACCAATACCGGAGTCCGCAATCTGGATGTCGCTCAGATCAAAATATCTGATGAGCTTGCCGCACTCTGCCCCGATTATATCAATTCACTCGGATTGAAGGAAGCCGACGGAACTCCTCTCACAGCCGATAATTACAAAGATTACATCAAGAGTTTTCTGATGCAGTCGGCTCACCGTGCCTTGGAGGAAGGTTGTGAGATAGCTGACACTATTGGATTTACGTTCTACCAGGACAAAACAGGTCCAATGGGCGGAGGTCCGGGCAACGGTCCCCGAGGGGAGATGGACCCAATGGGCGACGATGGTCGTGGCGCACCATCATTCGGTCCGGGCAATGCCCCCCGTTTCAATAAAACATCGGACTTCGTGACCGGTCTTGACCTCGACAAATATCTCAACTATGTAGCAACGGTCACTCCGCTGAAAACTCCGCCGGCATTTGACCAGATGGGAGTTCTGATACCAACTCCATCACCTGAAAACAAGGTTTTTGCCAATGAAAACGGCGATGCCGCCAACTTTACTGATTTCAGTCTTCAACATCGCCTTGACAATTCGTCAGCCAAATTGTCAAAAGAGATGGACAAGAGAGTTTATCTGATGAACCCGATGAACTTCATCGGCAACGACAACTCAACAGTAGCCCCTAACTGGTACATACGCCACGGTGCTAAAGACCGTGACACCTCATTCCTCGTGCCGATCAACCTTGCCACAAAGTTGATGAACTCAGGTAAAAATGTTGATTTCTCCCTTCCTTGGAATCGTCCGCATTCAGGAGATTACAATCTTGATGACTTATTCAAGTGGATAGCAACCACGTTGAAATAAAGTGGGTAAAAAGATATTATCTATTTCAAAAAGCCGAAAATGATATATACAGACATATTCATTTTCGGCTTTTCAATATCTATGTCCAATAAAGGCATGAAATGGGTAATAGGTGGAAAAGGCATTGCTGTTTGACCCCTTGCGGCAGAAGAAATTGATCGTCTGCTTTATCATTGCAAGGTTGATTATGAGTGAGCATAATCTGATATTAAGCAAGGAGGAACAGCGCGATGTTTTCAAAATCATATCTGAAATCAAAGCCTGTGTCAAAGAACTGGCAGGACGCTCACGCCCTATGTTTGACGGAAACCGCTTTCTCTCGGACTCCGAACTTGCCCGACGGCTTGGTGTGAGTAAATCCACACTCGCCAACTATCGCCTCAAAGGGATATTCGGGTATCATTCCCTTGAAGGCAAAATCCTGTATGCCGACACCGAAATTGAGGACTACCACAAAGAGAACTACCACACGCCATACCGATAAGGCAATCCAACGGCAACGCCCCCGATAATCCATTGAGAATTACCGGGGCGTTAGCCATGTCATCACTATTTGTCGGACTTTTTACGCAGAAAAACCGACAAAATTAGATTTTCATTTTGTGTTTTTGATGAGTTTTACTTTGTTAAATTGATTAACAAAAACGGCCAAACCACATTTTCAAGCATTTCAAAACCATCTACTCCCACGCTTCAAGGGAAACAATCATACAATAATATTTGCTATTACCTGATCTAATCCAAATTCAATAGCCTTTTCTGTAACTATCCCGCCAAAACCTTTTATGGCTCGTAAGGCCTGACGAAGGATTTTAGGCGATGGCATTTTACTATCCAGTTCCTTCTGAATTTCATTAAGATATTCGGTAAATTCCACTTCGTCAATATTTAATTGGCTTTTCAAAGAGTTCAACTGGTTTACAAGCTCCTGAATTTGCTGCTTTGAATCTGGAGATATTGTAATATGTGCGTCATCTCCTATAACCATATTATTATTGGAGACATTCATATCGCCAGTCCCTGTATGGACGGCATTGGCATAAATTGTTGTATTCATAATTTTATTTATCTTTTCTTGCCCAACTGATGAAATATCAATATCCAATTCCAGCTCATTCTTGATTTTAATGATAAAATCAAGCAATGTAGATTTGATTCGTTCTAACATTCCTATCACAGATTGAGATGGAATAATTACCCATGCCTCAATTGTATGATTCATACGCTCTTCAAATATATCATCAATGTACGAATAAACCGATAATGGCATACTGATTTTTAGTTGTTGATATTTATTGTCGACCAATGGTGTGGTATACGCTTCTAATGTTGAAACTGGCTCTCTAAATGGGACTTTAGAAACCATTGACCTGACATCAGAATCTAAAAATGCGTCTATAGGTACTTTATAATTTTGCATCATCCCTCCCTCAATAATTATGTTCGCCCTCAATGTCCCAGTTTTGATATATCTATATTCTGGAATCTCATCATCTAAAGAATAGCCATATTGCTCATTCTTTAGCCAACTTTTAAGGTTATCATTGTCTAGCAAAGATGCAAATAATTGAACTTGTAGCATTACAGTTGATATTTTTTCTCCATTTGTCAACCCACTAATAATTCTTTCGGCTAATTTCTTCTTATCATCCATACTACTTCATCTCACCTCTAACGATTTTACATGATCCATCATGCCAATCACATTTTTCAAAACCAATTCCGATGACGGGATGGATTTATATGCAAGTTTTGAGAGATCATCTTCATAAATGTCAACGAGTTTGTGATGCCATATACCTTCCAAACTGCTAAAAAGCGGCGAATCGGTAATTGGATGTATATTCCAACCGTCAGGATAATCAAACATATCCTTGTCATGTCCAAGTAGAGATTTTAAATCTGACGCAAAATCATTAGAATAGAAATATTGTCGGCACTCAGAATCATTCATAAGGAAATAAAGGTCGTAAAAATGCCTTATTTTCTTTGTTAATTCACTCTCAAAGTCTTTAGCCATAGAAAAGCGAAGAAGGGATACAATCTTTTCCGTAGCAGTTCTTTTCTTATCAAGAACTTTCATACAGAACGTCCCAAGTCCGTATGTATCAACAAGGTTTTGATGTCCAGTATTGAACAAGAATACTCGTATGAAATTGTCTATGACGCAATCATCATACGGGTATGGGTTGGCGAAAGAATTTATCTCAACCATGATTTGGCCGAGTTTTATGCTATTACCTGTAACCGAGTCATTCAATTCGGGTATTCTATCATATCCATATATTGCCTTATAGAAACTGGATCCTTTGCTTGTAACTCCCGGTGTAGGTATTTCGTCAAGTCCGACTGTCATTGATTTTGCGAGACGCTTTATAAGCATCTTCCTTTGGTTACCATTCAAAGATGCGGCATCAACGATAGCAATATCTATATCCTCAGAGAATCGTGCCCCAATATTGTGAGCTTTAGACAAACTTGTGCCGCCTTTGAATATTGCACGATTGTCTTTGTCTGATAGAGCGAGTAATTTCAATGATCGCGTTATCCAATAGTCCTTCTCCACAAATATCGGAGATATATTAAGATGTTGCGATGCAGCAAGGACAGCATCAGCAAATAGTTTTTTATTTTCGTGCAGGTTCATATATTCTCCATTTTAATTTGTTGGGAAGTGTTGTATCTGTTATGGGAAGGCGATATTTGGATATACCTGTCAACGATTGTCGTAAAGCGTCCACCAGTTTTGCCGAGCAATCAAGGTTCTCCATAATAGCACCTAACAATGCCCTGACAAACGGAGGATAAGAAAGCGCATATTCAGTCATACTTTTTTTTTCTATGCTGCTTAAATTCCGAATTATGCAAATAATACGTTTACAGGCTTCATCAACAGTCGTTCCGGGAATGGCTTTTATAAATTTAATGCAATCCAATAGACGCAACAGATCCAATGAATCTTCATTGATTTCATTTTGTTGCAGGACAAACGATATTTTGTAGTTGCCTCGCTTCAATGGTCGTCTATAATTATTCGTGCCTATTTGAATTTCCGATGAGATCTGTGTAGTCAGGGAATATTGAGAAAATGCACTTGCGCCAGTAAGATACCCAATCACACGACCATCTTTTATTAAAAACTCCTTCGCTATTTGGGAGGGTGAAGGTTTCAACTCCCCAAATATAGTTTTACGAGGCTTATAATATCTGCCGTTGGATAGTTTTGAGATTTCACCCCGTTCCGCCATGCGTTGCAAGGCCCTTGCAGCCGCTTCACGCTGACTGACATCACAGTCAAGGTCATTAGCCACAAAGACAAAATCATCTGGATACCCAGAGATTTCTCGCTTTATTCTTTTTGCTATCGTCATCGGTAAATCTGATTTACTGTGCAAAGTTACTAAATTTGTCGGATTTTCACCGTAAAAAAACCGACAAAATTTCATCTAAAGTCCTAAAAATATTTGATATAGCAAAAACAATTCGTAACCTTATAGCTACAGAGAATTTTTAGAACAAGGGAAGATTTTGCTAAGGTGTTAGATTGCCGGTGCAAAACGCCCCAAATCGCTAAAATATAGCAGTGTAGTCAACGGAGTTTTTCTCCTTTAGATAGCCAGTAATTACCTGATAGTCAAATTAATACTATATTCAGAACAATTCTAGTGGCACCACAGAAGACCGCTAATTCTCAATGAGTTAGCGGTCTTTCTTTCATCCACACCCCCCCCCGAGTCACCACAACCTTCAGCTCGACGAGGCTTGACCGAGTCAAATGTGGTGACCCCAACCAAAAATCAGCTGGGTCACCACGCCAGATCGTTAAAAGCTGATAAATATTAGTAACTTTGCAGTTCAATATGAAGAATTCTATTTGGATACTGGTATTAGTCGCTATCGGCATGATCTCTTGCTCCAGATCGGCGCAACAGCGTCAGGTTATCTCGGAGGCAGAGAGAATAGTTTATTCATATCCTGACAGTGCTCTCCATCTCTTAGAGGATATTGACCCTAAAAATCTGAAAGAGGATTCCCTTATGGGTTTGTATGCCATTGTTGTCGGCACTGCACATAAGGTGGGCGAAAACTCAATGGTTGCGGATTCATTGACGCGATTTGCGTTTGAATATTATAGAGACAACGATTTCAAGAGATTCCTGCAAGCAGGAGACTTATATGCTCTGCACAAATTTTGGCTTGGAGAGGGCAACGGATCACTGAGTTTACTTGACTCCTTGATTGTGCTTCCGAATGTTCCAAATGACTCAAAGATAACATTGTTGCGCACGAGAATGCTAATAGGCGGAGCCGAATTTGATTGCAAGCGTAATATTTCGTTCATAAGAGAGTTACAATCGTTAGACACAGTCTCAAGCCATCAAACGGAATATTTATATCAACTTTGTGAGAACTATCAGTATGCAGGAAAGAACGATTCAGCGCTAATATTGATAGATGAATTAATAGATTGTGCTCAACGAAACCACCTTGAAAATGACCAGTTCAAATATACTTATGAAAAAGTAGGCATATTGGAAGAACTTGGAAGATATGAGGAAAGCAATCGTTTGGTTGACTATATATTAGAACACGCTCCGCATAATTCTGCAATACCTTATTTAAGGTTTTGGAAAGCTCTGAATTATTTCAATTTAGGGAATTTTACTAAATCGCAGCAGCATCTAACGTATGCCGATAGCTGTGCGGTGTCTCGTGATGATGTTGATAATAATTATTACGAGAGTTTTGCAGCTCCTTTACGCGAATTCTTGAAGTATCGAAAAGATGGCTATATCGGAATAAGTCAACTTGCTATTTTTAATAATAGTCTGCGAAATCAATACCAACGAATGGAATTTACGCGATTGGAATCTGACAAGAACATACTGAAAGCAGAAAATCGCGCATTGACCTTCAAATCACAGAGCGAACGTAAGACATATATCATAGTGATTGTTTCTCTCATCGCCCTTATTCTTGTGGCAGGAGGAGCGTGGCTACTTCAAAAACGCAAGCGCAAGACAGTCGAGGCAGAAGAACGAGCCGAGACTTTACAACGAATGGTAGATGAACTTCAGAAACCATCCGCACCCACCGACAATCAGGTGGCATTGCGTCGGGCGATGCTCCAACAGTTGAACATTATAAAGATGGTAGCCGAGACTCCTACTGAGCAGAACCGCGAAATGCTTCGCAAAATATCGTCAGTAGATAATAACGCGAATGGACCATTGGTAAACTGGACTAACGTGTATGAGATTGTCAACAATCTTCATTCTGGATTCTACACAAAGTTGCATGACCGCTACGGTGATACTATTTCCGAAAAGGAAGTACAGGCCATAGTACTGTTAGCGGCGGGATTTTCTGCGAAAGAAATAAGCGTCATCACCTCCCAATCGGCAGCCTCCGTCTATGTGAGGAAGTCGTCGGTGAAAAAGAAGCTCGGAGTGCCCGAGAAGGAGGATGTCATAGCTTTCCTTAGGCAGGAGCTGTCGCGTTAAGGCCGTTTTAGATTGGATAATGCTATTTTTAGATTTTTAGTCGTAAACATGATTGACAATCAACAGACTACATCTGTCATTTTAGATTTTTATATTTGGCGTTAAGATTGGTTGAGATGTAATTTTGCGGTATCGAAATCAAAAAACGTACCGCAATATGAACGTAAAATTCTTTACCCAAATCGCACTGATGGTCTTGGCAATGATAGGATCTCCGACCATCGCAATCGCGCAGGAGATAGGAGATACAATCGCTGCGCAAGAACTCAATGAGGTCGTTGTACAGGCACCCAAAGTAATCCGTAAAGCTGATATGGATGTCTATTATCCCTCACAAAGCGCAGTTGAAAACTCCCGTAACGGAATGCAGTTGCTGACCAATCTGATGATTCCGTCTCTTACTGTGACTGACGCTCTCGGCACTATCCAAGCTGCGGGACAATCTGTGCAGGTTCGCATCAACGGACATGTGGCTACGGTCGATCAGGTTAAGGCTCTGCTTCCTGAAACAGTAAAGCGCGTTGAGTGGATGGATAATCCCGGCTTACGCTATAATGGTGCAAACTATGTGCTTAACTTCATCGTTACCAATCCTTCTCTTGGCGGTTCTCTCCAAACAGAGGGGAGACAGGCACTGAATATAGCATGGGGTGACTACTTCGCTAATACAAAGTTTAATAACGGTCGCTCTCAGTTTGAGATTGGTGCCCAATACAAGCTTACTAACAAAGTGAAATCATACCGCGACTACAAGGAGACCTTCACTTATACTGAGGGTAGTTCCCTTACACGCACTGAGACTCCTCTCGGTGGAAATATTGACAATACTTTCGGTAAATTGTGGGGGGCATACAGCTACATAAAACCTGACACCACCATTTTCTATGTTGAGGCAAGCGCCGCTCCCACATTTTCAAATGACTGGAGAGCAAATGGTCGTTTGTCACTTAGTGATGGAAGTGGTGACATTCTTCTTACTGATTCGCATGGAGACAAAGGTCTCACTCCAAAATTCTCAGCATATCTTGAACAGCATTTTGATAAACGGCAGACTCTTGTTGTTGATTTCAACGCATCATTCTACAACGGCAAGTCATACTCTGATTATGTAGAGCAAGTACCGGGTTCTGAAAGTTACCTTACTGACATACACACAATGATAAAAGACCGCAACCAAGCCTATGCGATAGAGGCCAACTATATCAAGAGTTGGCGAAAATCCCGTTTTACAGCCGGAGCCTCATACACCGCAAACCGCAACCGTTCTCAATATGAGAACCTTGGGGGCGAGATTTTTCATCAGCGACAGGACAAGGTTTATTTCTTTGCCGAATACTTCCAACGTATCAACAAAGTAAGCCTCACCGCCGGACTTGGCGCTCAGTATACCGACTTCATGTTCAAAGAAACGAATCAAGGAAATCATTCTTGGAATCTGCGACCACAAGCCACTATTGCTTATACCCTTAACCGAAATCACAGATTCAGACTGAGTTTCCAATCATGGCAGTCAGCCCCCTCTCTTGCAGAAACTAATGTTACCCCTCAACAAATCGATGGTTTTCAGTGGCGCATAGGTAATCCCGATTTGAAAACATCCTCATCATATATGCTAACACTTCGCTATAATTTCAGTCTTCCAAAAGTTGAAGGAACTTTCGGTGTCCGCGCCTTCACAAGTCCTAATGCCATTACCCCATATATCTATTGGAATGACAACAAGCTCATTACAACATACGAAAACAGCAAGGGGTTGCAGAATCTCACATTTTTCTTGTCTCCACAATTTGAAATTATCCCCCATTGGTTGATGGCGAGCGGACACATTCAGTATTGTGTAGAGCGTATGCGAGGCACTGGTTACAAACTTTATAATCACAATTGGAGCGGCAATGTCAGTGTCATGCTTGCGCATTGGGGATTTGAACTTGTCGGTCAGTATGTACGAGCCCAACATAACCTGTGGGGAGAAAAAATAAGTTGGGGAGAAAATCTTTCCATCATCCAACTCGCCTATAACTGGAAAAATTGGCAATTTGGTGCAGGCGTAATAATGCCGTTTGGCAAATACGACCAAGGTTCAAAGATGCTCAGCAAATGGAACACCAATGAACAGCACCAGCGACTTGATATGCGTATGCCCTACATCAGCGTAAGCTATAATCTTCAATGGGGACGACAGAAGCGTGGAGCGAGTAAAATCATCAACGCAGATGCCAACACCGACAAATCAACTGCCGGAGGAAGATAACAAACGGAAACAGCTTTTCATACCAAAAGAGTCAGCACCAGGCGTGAAGTCGGGTGCTGACTCTATTATGTAGGAGTATTGATTTACTATGGACTGAGTTTCGGGCCTTGCCTTACTCTCACTTTCGCCTTCTGTTCTTCCTTGAACTTACGTTTGGCGGCATAGAAATCGAGGTCGGGGTGGTTTTCAAGGAATTGCTTGAAGTCTCCCGATACAGGCTCCCCATGGGCGATGCAAACTTCATCATTGGGAGTATTGCTCATCGAGACATGCGACATTCGGAAGTCTGTTGATTCAGACTGAGGTGAAGATGTCCTGCCGGATGATGGTGGCAATGCGGATGAGCCTTGTCGAAGTGCCGAACGATGATATAGGGAGTGTTTTCCAATCCCATTCGCTTCATATAATCGCAAGCAATATCAGTACTTAGATTGCCTTATGGGCATGTGATACATCTTAATGCAACCGGGAAGATTCTTGTTGATTTGAGAATTGATGATAACGCCACCACATGCCACTTCTTCAGTATCAAAACCAAGCACGACAAAATATTTGTCTCTTGAAGCATCTCCGGGCTTTGGCTTGATGCCGTTTGCCTCAGTCATCGTGATTTCATATACATCGCCGACTTTAACCGTCAATGAATTGCACCTGAAAAACGAAGAATGGGAGAAACTCAAGATAGTCGATGCTCCTGACCGTTGCGATTGGAACCGGACACATGCGGCAAGGCTTTTGAACATAAGTCGTACAACGCTCAGTTACAAAGTCAAGCATTACCGACTTAGACGCGATTGAGTGTGAATACCTGTTAATTCGCCAAAATTTTGTGTCTTTGTGGCGAATTTAGAAATCGTGTGCGCTTTTTTATGCCTGAAATTTCGGCCGCACACAAATTATCACGTTCCTACGGCTCTAATATAGTGCACATCTCAAAATGATTTCGTAATTTTGCGTATATAATAGCCTCGATATGATTACAAAAGACGAAGTTTTGGAATTGCTGACATCAACCGAGACCTATCGGGTTGAGCGCACAATCAGCACCGGCAACATGGACAAGTTCTGTGAGGCCATTTGTGCGTTTGCCAACGACATGCCCAACTCTCGTAAAAACGGCTATCTCATTATCGGGGCACACGACGACGGAAAGTTGTCAGGATTGAAAGTGGACGATGCTCTGATGAAGAAAATATCAGGTATCCGTTCAGATGGCAACATTCTTCCATTGCCGACTATGTCAGTTGACCGTTTCGTGTTTCCAGAAGGAGATTTGTTGGTGGCAGAGGTTCGTCCTTCTGATTTACCACCTGTTCGCTATCGTGGTCGGGCATTTATTCGTATTGGTCCACGCCGTGACATAGCCACCGAAGCAGAAGAACGTATATTGGCAGAACGGCGTTGCTCCTTCATGGCTACATTTGATGCCACTCCGTGCTTTAATGCAAAGTTGGAGGACTTGGATGTAGATTATATCAAGAATACCTATCTTCCAAAGTTTCTTGATGAAGATACACTAACAACAGACAAGCGCGACATAAAGGAGCAACTTGCGTCGATTCATCTTTACGACCGTGAAAACGACTGTCCGACCTATGCCGGAATCATACTGTTCGGAACAAATCCAAAGTATTTTCTTTTGGGCGATTATGTTCAATTTGTTCGTTTCGCCGGAAAGGATAAGGGTGGAGATATATTGAACGAGCGGCAGTTCTCCGGACCTCTTTACAAGATGCTCCCTGCGTTGGAATCGTTTGTAAAAGATGGCATTATAACACAACGACCTGTACCGGAGTCGCTTTTCCGCGAAAAGACCGTATGGAATTATCCAGAAGGTGCCATCCGCGAACTGATGATGAACGCCTGTATGCACCGCGATTATCAATCGAATATGCCAATTCGGTTGTATCAGTTTGATAATTACATCGAGATTATGAACGCCGGAGGGTTGTACGGTGAGGCACGCCCCGAAAACTTCCCCTCCGTAAATGACTACCGCAATCCGCTCGTGGCGGAGGCTATGCGCGTGATGAAATACGTCAACAAGTTCAATCGTGGTGTGACCCGTGTTCAGGAAATGCTCAAAGAAAACGGTAACACCCCCGCCGTCTTTGATGTGAATACAATCACAGCATTCCGTGTCACTGTTCAAGCGACTAATGAAGCCGACTTGTCGAAGGGCACAAGTCAGGGCACAAGTCAGGGCACAAGTCAAGATGACAAAACCATTGAAGAAAAAATCATAGAATTCTGTAAAGAGCCGCGTTCATTGGCAGAAATCACAGCCTTTTGCGGCTTCCAAGACAAGCGCAAGTTCAGAGAGCGGTATCTCAATCCGCTCCTCGGCACCCACATACAGATGACAATCCCCGACAAACCCACAAGTCGTTTTCAGAAATATATTGCAAATTAAACGGAGCATTTTGTTTAACAAAATTTAACTCCTCGTATTTGTACGCATTTTGGCCGCGCTGAATCATAAGCATATTATTGCTTGTCATATTCATATGAAAAGCAGACAAGGCAACTACAAGAAATGCAAAGAAAAAAACACAGCAAGAGCAAATGAGTCACCAATTGTCCGTACAATATACACCATGAACACGAGCAAAGGAGAGGCAAGAGGACAAAAAAATCGTCAATAATTTTGTTGAGTTAAAGAAAATACACTGTCTTTGCGTTAAACAAATCCTCAAGACATGAACATACGAATTTTCAGCGCACGCGAATACAATGCCAAGCTAAAATGCACGATACATTCTTCAGGGAAGCTAGGCTTTACAGATGAGACCGCAAAAGAGCTTGTGCTAACCGTGGATTCGGGCATTAAGTTTGCTGCTGATGAAAATGACAATCTTTTCTTAATTAATTGTAGAGAAGGGAGTGACGATGATGCTTTTGATGTATGTAAGTCGGGGCAATATTACTATGTAAATGCAAAGCCCTTGTTTGACAGCTTGGGATTAGATTACAAAAATAACGTTATCATGTTTGATCTAAGCAAAATTAAACATGAAAATTTAGAGATTTACAAGTTGAACCAACGCACGAAAGCAAGAAAGTCAGATAACATATAAAGATAATAATAAGCCGAGGGATATACCAAGCAAAAAATAAAGGACTCGCAAGACAGACCATCTCACTCGTCCTTGTAAAGAATAAACAAATGCTTTAGCCGGCATAATAAGGCTCCTCACCTTATTCTTAGTGTTATTCTTTATTTCAAATATAATGAAAAATTCATTATAGGGATGGTCGAGTTTACAAATTTTAACATATTTAAATTCGACAAAAAAATGGACAGATATTGTCTTAATCGCAATCAACAGGTCGGATACGGAAATAACCATGAAGTTCATAAATCATGGTGCTCATACCGACCCACACCTTCAAATCAAATTGATTTAGGTTACTGCTATTCAGAGGGGGAAGCTCTTCGAAAAGCTAAACAATACTATTCAGATGCAGATGGTTGCACCCACTGCTGTCCCTCAATCCATAAAAAATGATTTTATGGGCAAGAATCAACATGTCGTTCCCAATAACGGGAAGTGGAGCGTTCGCGGAGCGGGCAATTCACGGGTCACCCAAACCTTCGACACGCAGAGGGAAGCGATTGCACGTGCTCGTGAAATTGCGATAAACCAGCAGTCGGAATTGTTTATTCACAATCGTCAAGGACAATTCCGAGAGCGTAACAGCTATGGTAATGACCCTTATCCCCCTGAAGGATAAGTATCATGCTCGCACAGACAATAAGGCGCACTAAAAGGTGCGCCTTATTTGTACCTGAATAACCGTCAGAACACCTCCTCTTTCTTCCCGTTAGCGATATATCTATCTCGTCGGCGATTTCGTCGGAGGATAGTTTGATATAGTCCATGAAGGTCTTGGCGAGGGTGTGGTCGCGTGCGGGCATCATCTGGACGATGTCGTATTTGCTTCATGAGGAATTGAAAATCATTTGTATTCGGTGATTTTCAATTGTGGCTCAGGTACATGTTGGTGATTCCGGTGCGTCGGGCGGTGTGGCTTGTCACGCATTTGAAGCGTGGAAGGATGACGCTGGGCGAAGATAATCAAAAAAACGCCGCCAAAATAGTTGACATTGTCAACTATTTTACTAACTTTGCACCCATGAATCAAAAACAGATAGACAAAATAAGATGCTTCAACCGAAAGTACACGAAAGTATTAGGCATCCTGAATAAACATTATATGGGGAGTCCATTCGGACTTCCGGAGATTCGTGTGATTCAAGACATTTACCTTCATCCGAATAGAAGCGCAAACGAGATTTCGGAAGAACTCAATATTGACAAGGGATATATGTCGCGGTTGTTGAAAAACTTGGAGCGACAGAACTACATATGCCGTTCCATTTGCAAGGAGGACGCCCGCCGAGGGATAATATCTCTTACAGAATCTGGTATCTCGATATATCACGAACTTGACAACTCAGCCAACCAATCCGTCAACGATATATACGGACATCTGTCAGAGGCACAGATAACCACCCTTATTTCACACATGGAGGAAATTTGCAAATTAGTCTGTTCTCCAACTTCCAACAGTCAAGAGAGTGATGATTGATTTAATCGGATATATCGGACTGACCATGAATCTACTTTCAATGACCATGAAAGATATTTATGGTTGAGGTGGTTTCGGAGCCATGCCGTTTATAATGATCCATAGCTGTCTGTATCCATATCTACCATCTAATCATAACGTATTCAGCTAAAAACAGGAGAGCATAATATGGAAATAGTACAATACCAGGACAAATATAAGGTTGAAGCAATCCAGCTCATTCTTCACATTCAAAATGATGAGTCACAGGTAAATATGCCTTTGGAAGGTCAACCTGATCTGCTTGATATTCCTGCATACTATATCAAGCGAGGCGGGAATTTTTGGGTTGCCACAGACGATAATCATGTTATAGGAACCATCGCATTGATGAAAATCAATGATGATTGGTGTGTGATGAAGAAATTTTTTGTCCGCTCTGACTACCGTTCACAAAAAGTTGGATTTGCGCTCTATTCAAGGCTCCTTGATTTTGCTAATGCAAAAGGATTCAAGCACATGGTGCTTGACACACCATCGGTGGCAAAAAAAGCGCACTTATTTTATGAGCGTGCCGGATTCCGGCGTATATCCAAATCCGATTTGGCGATTGAGTATGATTATCTCGACCGGGATTCAATTATATTTCAGCTGGACCTGTGATGTAGATGCACTCTCGCCTACCACTGTGGTCCTGGCGTTGTCAATAAAAGTTTGTCAACTCGGAGGTTAACGGAGTTTGCCGCCCTGTTCATTCCTTAATCTCTGTCCAATAAGTTGCGTCGAAGCGTAAATGGAATGGAACGAGTCAGATGTTGTTCAAGATATATCATATATCAACGATTGTTATTAACTTTGCATGTGGATAGGCTCAGGTCTATCCACGACATTTTGGTAAATAAGAAGTGGGATGGTCTATTGTAAGTCGAGAATGTTGCATTAGTTGTCCACGCTTCTGCAATTTAAGAACAAGCCTACTGGGGCAATGGGCATAACTAAATAGATTATGAATAACGAAATTTTATATATTCTGCTACCGGATTTTGCGGAGCATGAAATGGTTTATCTTGCAGAAGCTGTTGCATCCGACGAGTACGCTCTGAAAGAAAATCCGAAATATGTCAACAAGTTTGTCGCACCGACAATGGATCCGGTCAAGTCAATCGGAGGTTTCCGTCTGTTGCCTGATTATTCATTTGACACAATGCCGGAAGACTACGCCGCTCTTGTTCTCGTTGGCGGTTTCGGATGGGCCACACCCATTGCCGACAAAGTGATGCCCTTAGTTAAGCACGCCATCGACAAAGGAAAAATTGTCGGAGCCATCTGCAATGCCGCTTCTTTCATGGCGAAGCACGGTTTCCTCAATAACATCAAGCACACCGGCAACGGAATTGAGCAGTTGAAGATATGGGGCGGAGAAAACTACACTAACCCTGACGGATATGTCAACGCACAAGCCGCCTCGGATGCCAACATTGTGACAGCCAACGGTTCGGCCACACTTGAATTTGCCAAGGAATTGCTATTGCTCCTTGAAAACGACACCCCGGAGCGAATCGAGATGTACTATCAGTTCAACAAGCAGGGGTTCTGTGCATTATTCAAATAAAGAGATGAAGACAATACGGTTTTATCGGATCATGCAGTATCTGTTTGCTGCAATTGCAATAATAGCGTTCATACGGTCATGCTTTGACGCTTTCAATTCTCTTGCACCTATGTCGTGCGTAGCCTCAGCCTCAGCCGCATCAATAATATTCGGTCGTAGAGCGCGCCAACTGACCGATAATAATTCAAAAGATTGAACTATGTTCATAGCGATCCTTACATACAAGAAACCATTGAGTGAGGTTGACAAACACCTTCAAGCTCATCGCGATTATCTTGCCGAGCATTATGCCGCCGGTGACTTCATCGCATCAGGGCCGCAGAATCCGCGCATCGGTGGTGTGATAATGATAAAAGCCGCCGACCGCGAGGCTGTCAACGCCATTATCTCGCAAGACCCTTTCAATATCAACGGCATCGCCGACTATCAGATAGTGGAATTCACTCCGACTATGTTCTGCGATGAGTCTTTACAAACACTCCTGTAAGCCATGCCCTACATATCCATCGAAAGTGGTAAACTTACCGCAGAGCAAAAGAAAGAGCTGATTGAACGTCTCACGGCTACAGCCTCCGAGATAACCCATATCCCGGAGCAGTTCTTCACTGTAACCATCAAAGAACTTCCCGACGAAAATTTCGGCATTGGTGGCAAATCCATTGATGAAATAAAACGTAATTACAAGCGATGAAATCATAAACAGAGAGTAAGCCAAATATGTGCGCAAAAACATAGATTAACCAATGCTCAAATTGCTATCCAAACTAAAAAACATATCAACTGAAGCTACATTTCCGGTTCTCATGGCGCTGTGCGCCGTGCATTGCTTCAACGATCTGCTGCAATCCGTTGTGTCGGCCGTCTATCCCATGCTCAAAGACGACCTCAACCTCACCTTCGGGCAGATAGGTCTCATCACATTAGTTTACCAGATATCGTCATCCGTATTCCAGCCGGTTGTGGGTCTGGCCTTCGACAAGCGTCCCTTTGTGTGGAGCTTGCCTATGGGGATGGTATTCACCTCGGCAGGCATCATCCTCTTTGCTTGGTCAATGTCGATGCCCACAGTGCTCGTGAGTGTATTTCTGGTAGGACTGGGATCATCGACTCTTCACCCCGAGGCTTCGCGAATCACATCGCTCGCCAGCCACGGCCGACGCGGATTCGCCCAGTCAATATTCCAAGTAGGCGGCAACTTTGGAAGTTCCATAGGACCGCTGCTGGTGGCGTTCATAGTGGCGCCGCACGGACGCCACGATATCGCATGGTTTCTGATAGTCGCCATGGCTGCATTTGCGGCAATGCGGACCATATGCCGCTGGTATTCAAATTATCTCGAAGGCGCCCGCACTCATGCCGCAGCCACTTCCAAGCACCGTCCACGACCCCTCAGCACTCCCCGCACCATCTTCACCATCGCGATTGTAATGATTCTGATATTCTCAAAATACATATACATGGCATCGCTCACCAACTACTATACATTCTACCTCATTGACAGTTTCGGCATCACCATCAAGACCTCGCAGATACTACTCTTTGTGTTTCTGGCGGCCACAGCAATCGGCACACTCGCGGGCGGCCCCATAGGCGACCGCTATGGCCGCAAGCCGGTCATATGGGCATCCATCCTGGGCGCCGCCCCATTCAGCCTCGCTATGCCGCATTGCGGCCTGGCGCTCACCGTTGTGATGAGTTTTGGAGCCGGATTCATGCTTGCCTCGGCATTCCCTGCCATCCTTCTTTACACCCAGGAAATGCTGCCCAACAAGCTTGGACTCGTGTCCGGCCTCTTCTTTGGCCTATCCTTTGGCGTGGCGGGCATTGCCGCAGCCATACTTGGTCACTTTGCCGACACATACAGCATTGAAGCCGTCTATAACTTCTGCGCCTACATGCCTCTGCTCGGGTTTGTGGCCGTTTTCCTTCCAAACCTCAAATCCCAATGGTAATTTCCCATAAGTTGAGAATACAATTTTGTAAATTTGCACCATCACCGTAATCCGTCAGTTCACATGAGCATATATTCCCTTTCATTCTCGCCCACCGGCACCTCCTCCAAGATTCTACACGGCATTACCGAGGGTATCGGAAATATACTGAATACAGATATAATTTCCAGGAACCTTACATTTAATCCCATCGATGATATTGCACTGAACTCCGGGGACATCATCATAGCAGCAGCGCCTGTATATGGAGGGAAAATAGCTCCAATTGTAAAGCAACGGCTTAATGGCATCAAGGGCAACGATGCCAAATGTATAGTCGTGGCGGTTTATGGCAACCGCGCTTTTGAGAAGGCCTCTGAGGATTTTGCATCGTTTATGTCCGACTGCGGATTCCTTGTATGCGGTGCAGCGGCTTTCATCGGAGAGCATTCATATTCTACCGCCGACACACCGATTGCGGCCGGGCGTCCTGACAATCAGGACATGGCCAACGCTCTGGATTTTGGCAAGGAAATAGCATTGAAGATTAAAACAAACGAATTGCGCGAAGTGGACACATCCACATTGACCGACGAATCAGTTCCGGATGAATCATCAGCCAACTTCCGCAACTTTGTGATCGGCTACCAACAACAGCAAGCCACAAATCCTATAGTTTATCTGCCTGATGTCGATTTCTCGCTATGCGATGAATGCGGAGTATGCTATGATGTCTGTCCTACAGAAGCTATCGCGCCCGACCGCAAGGAGGTTGACTCTACGAAATGTATCAAATGCTGCGCCTGCGTGAAAAATTGCCCACAAAGCGCAAGGCACTACTCCACTCCATTTGCGGAAGTATTATCCGAAAACTTCAAGTTCAGAAAATCACCCAAGTGGGTTCTTTAGTTAAATAACGCGAGTTATATCTGAACCATCAACGGCACATTCCAATATATCAGCGGATTTCGGGAATGGAGACTGGAGAATTTTGGTATCTTGAAGTTATGTTGTATCTTTATGGTCATATATTTTTATGACATGAACGAAAAACGACTGTTTCTCCTCGATGCATACGCACTGATATACCGGGCCTACTATGCGCTGATTCGCGCTCCGAGGGTCACTTCCAAGGGGTTCAACACATCCGCTATCTTCGGATTCTGCAACACTCTCGACGAGATTCTACGCAAGGAGAATCCGTCGCACATCGCTGTGTGCTTCGACCCGCCGGGGGGAAGCACGTTCCGACATGAGATGTATCCGCTCTACAAGGCTCAGCGCGACAAGCAGCCGGAGGATATAACGGCCGCCATTCCGTATATCAAGGAGATTCTCGCTGCCTACCGTATCCCTGCGGTGGAAGTGAATGGCTATGAGGCTGACGATGTGATCGGCACACTCAGCCGCATGGCTCAGGCTGAGGGGTTTGACACCTACATGATGACTCCCGACAAGGATTACGGACAGCTGGTGACCGACAGGGTGTGGATGTATCGCCCGTCGCTCAAAGGCCAGGGGTTTGAGGTGCGCGGTCCGCAGCAAGTGTGTGAGCGCTACGGCATTGCCTCACCCTTGCAGGTCATCGACCTGCTGGCGCTGGAGGGAGATGTATCAGACAATATCCCCGGATGCCCTGGTGTGGGCGAGAAAACGGCCTCCAAGCTGATTGCCGAATGGGGATCAGTGGAGAATCTGCTTGACCACACCGACCAGCTCAAGGGAGCACTGCAACGCAAAATCATTGACAACAGCGAGCAGATACGGCAGTCGAAAGTTCTTGTCACCATCCGCACCGATGTGCCGCTTCCCGACAGCATTACCCCGGACTCGCTCATACGCCGTCCCATAGATGTGGACAGGCTCGTTGCAGTGTACAAAGAGCTGGAGTTCAAGAGCTTTATCCAAAAGCTCAATCTCCCCTCCACTCCCGCCGCACCGGCTTCCAAGAGCGACGCCCCGGGGATGGGTTCGCTGTTTGATCTCGAAGAGGAGGCTCCCGTGGCCGACACTCCGGCGGCTCCACTGAAAAGCTCGGCCACGCATCCCCACGCCTATCGCACAATCGACACTCCCGCCCAACTTGAGCGCGAGGTAGAGGCCGCAGCGAAGTGCCAATATATCGGAGTAAGCATTGTGGCCGAAGGGACTGATGCCATGACCGCCAAATGGAAATCCCTGGCTATAAGCACATCCGAAGACAACGCATGGTTCTACACCCTTCCCTCCGACAGCGCGGCACGGGCCGAGGCTCTCGCCGCGATAGAGCCATTGTTTGGCAGTTCCACGCGCCCCATGGTGGTGAGTCACGATGTGAAGCGCGACATGCTTATCCTGCGCAACAACGGCATAGAGCTGGCCGACCGTTATTTCGACACTGCCGTGGCCCACTATCTTCTTGACCCGGAGATGAAACATCTGCTGCCGATGCTCACCGTGCGCTATCTTGACTACGAAATGGCCGAGGCCAGCATCCCTGAATCCGAGGTGGCCTGCGAGCGGGCCGACATGGTGCTCCGCCTTCGCAGCATATTCCTGCCGATGATTGAGGATCAAGGACTCGCATCACTGCTCAACGACATCGAACTGCCGCTTGTGCGTGTGCTCGCCGATATGGAGTACAACGGCGCACGCATTGACACACACGAACTTGCCGAGCTGTCGCGCAGCTACACCGCCCGCCTCCACGCCATGGAAGCCGAGGCCTACAAGCTGGCCGGCGGAGAGTTCAACATCAGCTCGCCGATGCAGGTGGGCGAAGTGCTGTTCGGCCGCATGAAAATCGACCCCAAGGCCAAACGCACCAAGCGCGGCGCCTACTCCACCACGGAAGATATCCTCGAGAAGCATCGCGCCAACCATCCGATAGTTGACCTCATCCTCCGCATCCGCGCCCTGCGCAAGCTCCTCACCACATACATCAACGCCCTTCCGGCTCTGATAAATCCGCGCACCGGGAAGATACACACATCCTACAATCAAACAGTTACAGCCACCGGACGCATCTCCTCCACCAACCCCAACCTGCAGAACATCCCTGTGCGCAGCGATGATGGACGCGAGATACGCCGCGCCTTCGTGGCCGATCCCGGCAACATATTCATGAGCGTGGACTACTCTCAGATCGAGCTCCGCATAATGGCCCACCTCAGCAAGGATCCCGCTATGATCGAAGCGTTTTTGTCAGGCGCCGACATCCATCGCGCCACAGCTTCCAAGATATATCACGAAGCCCTTGACGAGGTAACTGACAATCAGCGCCGCAACGCCAAAACCGCCAACTTCGGCATAATCTACGGCATATCCACATTCGGCCTGTCGGAGCGGCTCGGAATCCCACGTGCCGAGGCCAAGGAGCTGATAGATGGGTATTTCCGCACCTATCCCCAGGTGAAGGAATGTATGGACAAAAGCATTGAACTGGCCCGTGAGCAGGGGTATGTGACCACCATCATGGGGCGCAAACGGATGCTGCCCGACATCAATTCACGCAACGCTGTGGTGCGCGGCTATGCCGAGCGCAACGCCATCAACGCCCCTATCCAAGGGTCGGCAGCTGACATCATCAAGATAGCTATGGTGCGGATATACAGCGAGATGCGCCGTCTCGGGCTACGCTCTACCATGATCATGCAGGTGCACGACGAATTGATATTCAATGTGGTGCCACAGGAGCTGCCCCGGCTGCAGGAGCTTGTGACCTCGTGCATGGAGAACGCCTATCACGGAGCCGTGCCGCTGGAGGTGGCGGCAGGGTCGGGTCGCAACTGGCTTGAAGCCCACTAAATGGGTCAACAAAAATTTTTGACTTTTTAATTCCTATAAGTCCTATAAATCTTATAAATCCGATAAATTTTGTGCCATGAAAAAAATTTATTATCTGGCTTGCGCAGCGCTTATCGCTTTCTGCTCCGCTTGCGGCGGCGGTGATGAAGATCCGCAACCACAGCCTGTCACACCGCCTTCCAGCAGCAATCCCGCACCCGGCGGTGTGAACAACGAGGAACCCGAGGACCCCGAAGGGATCACCCACGATTTCGACACCAAGGACCCCAAGCTGGTGTTCTATGACGACTTCAACCAGAGAAGCCAGTTTCCGCGCAAATCGCGCTGGGAGCTGTGCCCCAAAGGCACCCCCGACTGGGCTTTCTACTTGTCCAACAGCTATGACCAGGCATTTGTGGACACCGACCGCGGCGAGCTGGTGCTGAGCTGCGAGAAATCGGGCAACAGCTACGCGACAGGTGGCGTGCAGATGCGTGCCGACAAGGCGTTCAAATATGGCAAAGTGGAGGTGAAAGCCAAGTTTGCCCGCTCGGCCCGCGGCGGATGGCCCGCGATATGGATGATGCCGTCGGAACCGATATGGAGCGGCTGGCCCCAGTGCGGCGAAATCGACATCATGGAGCGGTTGAATCACGACACCTACATCTATCAGGTGGTGCACACCCACTTCACCGAATCGTACAATGCCGCCAACCCGGTAACCCCGAATTCCAACACAGTGGGCATCGACACCGAAGACGGCTGGAATATCTACGGCCTTGTGTGGACTTCGGAGAGCCTGGAATTCTATGTGAACGGCGTCAAAACCTTCACCTACCCCCGTTTGCGCCAGTATGAAGTGGTGCCGGGCGCGAAGCAATGGCCGTTTGACACCAAGTTCTACCTCATCCTCAACCATGCCGGCGGCAAAGGTTGGCCGGGAGAAGGATCGCTCAACGATGCCGAGCTTCCTGCAGAAATGCGAGTGGATTGGGTAAAAGTGTGGAAGTTGGAATGATGAAAAACCAAAAAAAGTATTAATTTTGTGGCGTGCTTCAGGAGTGACAGCACGCCACAATATTTTTCTCTCCGTCATGACATTATTCCGTATTCAACCAAGCATTTCCATAATGAGCACTCAACAATTTGAAATGGTGGCCAAGACCTTCCAGGGGCTGGAAGAGATTCTTGCCGAAGAGCTGCGCTCGCTCGGAGCGCAGAACGTGGAGCCAGGGCGCCGCATGGTGTCCTTCGAAGGCGACCTTGCCATGCTTTACCGCGCCAACATGTGTTGCCGCACAGCCCTTCGCATCCTCAAACCGATCTATAAGTTCATAGCTCACGACCCCGATTCGCTCTACGAGTGCATCAAAGAGTACGACTGGACCACCGTGTTGTCGCTCGACAAAACATTCTCCATCGACACCGTGACCAACAGCGACGAGTTCACCCACTCGCGCTATGTAACCTACAGGGTGAAGGACGGAATAGTTGACTTTTTCAAGGACAAGCTCGGCCCCGACTGCCGCCCCAAGGTGAGGCTGCAGGATGCCGATGTGATGATCAACGTGCATATCGCGGGCGAGCGTGTGACAGTGAGCCTCGACTCATCAGGCGAATCGCTCCACAAGCGCGGCTACCGCGTAGCACAGACCGAAGCTCCCATCAACGAAGTGCTTGCTGCAGGCATCATACTGCAGAGCGGGTGGCGCGGCGACTGTCCGCTTGTTGACCCCATGTGCGGCTCCGGCACCTTCCTTGTAGAGGCCGCGCTGATAGCCGCCGGCATCATGCCCGGCATCTACCGCAAGCGGTTTGCCTTTGAGGCATGGCCCGACTTCGACCCCGAACTTTTTGAATCCATCTACAACGACGACTCCGGCGAGCGCACTTTCAATCATAAAATCTACGGCGGCGACATCTCGCCCAAGGCGGTGAGCATAGCCCAGGCCAACATCAAGAGCGCCGGTGTGGCAAAATATATCGACCTGCAGGTGAAGCCACTGTCGCAGTGGAATGAAGCACCCGAGGAGGACACCCCCGGCGTGATGATCACCAACCCGCCCTACGGAGAGCGCATCAGCACCGATGATATGGACGGTCTCTACGCCATGATAGGGTCGAAGCTGAAGCATGTGTTCAAAGGGTATCACGCGTGGATCATAGGGTACCGCGAGGAGTATTTCCACAAAATCGGCCTCGCTCCATCACTCAAGATGCAGTTGCTCAACGGCTCGCTTGAGTGCGAACTGCGCGAATATATAATCTTCGACGGCGACTACCAGTCGTTCCGTGCCGACGGCGGCAGCATCAAAACCGAAGCCGGTCGTCCAGAAAAGAAAGCCTCCAAACGGATTTCCGACCGTCAGTGGAGCGAAGAAGCGCGCCGCGGCGGATTCGGCGGCAAGAACGCACGCCCCAAAGATGGCCGTGGCAAACCGTCGCGCTCCGACTCCCCTTACCGTCCCACCAAAGGACGCTTTGCCAAGGATGGAGGCCGCAGGGACCGTTTTGAACCGGATGCCAACAATGAACCCAACGAAAATCCGCTGGCACAGCGCCGCAACGAGCACGCACTCAAGTCGCTCATCAACCGCACTCCGAGCCTTCCGCCAGCCGGCGGTGTGCTGATGCGCCCCCGCCGCGGATGGAAACGCCCCTCGTCGCCCGACCAGACCGATGAGAAAAAGGATTGACCCATCCTATCCCTAACCCGACATTTTTTCACTCCATAACACACCCCAACAAATTCATCACCAATGAACATACTACTCCTTGGAAGCGGCGGACGCGAATCAGCCCTCGCTTGGAAAATGAGCCAAAGCCCCCTGCTTGACCATCTCTATATAGCCCCCGGCAACGCCGGCACATCGCAATACGGCACCAATGTGCAGCTGAAGCCTCTCGACTTCGACGCCGTGAAAGAGTTCTGCACCACCCACGCCATCAACATGATAGTGGTGGGCAACGAGGACCCGCTTGTGGCCGGCATAGTGGACTATATGGCCGAACAGGCCCCCGGGCTCACCGTGGTGGGTCCCACCGCCGCCGGAGCGCGTCTGGAGGGGAGCAAGGATTTCGCCAAACGGTTCATGTCCGACCACTCCATCCCCACCGCCGCCTACCGGTCGTTCACCGCCGCCACCGTTGACGAAGGGAAGCAGTTTCTGGCCACCCTCAAAGCACCCTACGTGCTCAAGGCCGACGGCCTCGCGGCCGGCAAAGGAGTTCTGATACTCCCCACCCTCGAGGAGGCCGAAAAAGCCCTTGACGAGATGCTTGGCGGAATGTTCGGCAGCTCCAGCGCCACAGTGGTGATAGAGGAGTTTCTGAGCGGCATAGAGTGCTCGGTGTTCGTGCTCACCGACGGCAACGGCGGCTACCGTGTGCTCCCCGTGGCCAAAGATTACAAGCGTATCGGCGAAGGGGATACAGGCCCCAACACCGGTGGCATGGGAGCCGTGAGCCCGGTGCCGTTTGCCGATGAGGAGTTCATGGAGAAAGTGCGCACCCGCATCATCGAGCCCACCATCAACGGCCTCGCCAAGGAGAATATCACCTACCGCGGATTCATATTCCTGGGACTCATCAATGTGGCAGGCAACCCGATGGTCATAGAGTACAATGTGAGGATGGGCGACCCCGAGACCGAAGCCGTGATGCTCCGCATCGACAGCGACCTCGTGGAGCTGATGGAGGCCGCCGCCAAAGGCAATCTCGGCACCCTTGAGCTGAAGCAGAGCCCGCTCACCGCTGTCACCGTGATGGCCGTCAGCGGAGGTTATCCCGGCTCTTACTCCAAAGGGTATCCGATTACCGGCCTTGAGGAGGTGAAGGACAAATGTCCCGACACAATAATATTTCATGCCGGCACCGCCACCGATGCCGACGGCAATGTGGTGACCGCCGGAGGCCGTGTGCTCACCGCCAGCTCACTCGGCACCACCATGGACGAGGCACTGGCCAAGAGCTATGAGGCACTGAGCCACGTGCATTTCCAAGACCAGTATTCGCGCCGCGACATAGGCAACGACCTGCGCTAACCCCCGGCAAAGATGAACGCCCGCGAAACAGCCATAACGCAGCTCATCAAGAGCCGCCCTTTTGCCCTTGTGCTGATAGTGGCGGCAATAGCCGCCACTATGTGCGGCACCATGATGTGCAGCCCCGGCATAGTGAGGATGATGAGCGAGCCATCGGGCATAATCGCCGTGAGTCCGCTCGCGCCTGGCATCGCACCGATAGTGTGCATGGGGCTAAATGTGGTGATTATGGTAGCGATGGCGCTGCTCAACGGGCAGTACAACCTGCTGCGCACCACCTCGTGGCTGTTTCTCGCGCTGTGGATGGTGGCCCAGAGCGGTAGTCCGGGAATGATGACCGGAGCCGCCACCGGCCTGAGCGGTTGTTTGGCCCTGCTGCTGTGCGTGTGGATAAGTTTCAGCATCTACCAGCACCCCGAGCAAACCAAACGGGTGTTTCTGTTGTTCTTCATTATCACAAGCCTGGGATGCTTCAATTGGTCCTACCTGCTGTATCTCCCGGTGTTTTTTATCGGGATGGTGCAGATGCAGGCCATGAGCATGCGCGGCGTATTTGCGGCCCTTGTCGGTGTGGCCACCCCCGTGTGGCTTCTGTGGGCATTCTCGATAGTGGATTTCCACACACTGCCGATGCCGGAGGTGAGCCTCGTCACCCTCAGCAGGATATATGCCAATCCGGTGATGGGCGCCACCCTCGCTTTCACCCTGCCGGCGGGTCTGCTGCTCACCGGAGCCAACATGGTGAAAGTATATGGGTACAACGCCGTGACACGCTCGCACAACGGATTGCTGCTCCTGGTGTGGATCATGACCGCGCTGCTGTGTGTGGTGGATTTCAACAATCTGTGGGCCACACTGCCGCTGCTCAACTGCACCACGGCATTCCAGGCCGGATTGTTTTTCAGGATTTACGCGCGCCGGCGGGCGTATCTGCCGGTGATAATAATGATAGCGGCCTACACCGCACTGCTTGTATGGACACTAATACAGCCGAACATCTAAACGTGGTCATCGAGGCCAACATCCCGTTCAGCCGCTCTGTGCTGGAGCCGCTGGGGGTGAATGTCAGGTATCTGCAGCCAGAAGCCATCACTCCTGAAGCTATGCGTGATGTGGATGCGCTTGTCACACGCACACGCACGCTGTGCAACCAACAGCTGCTCGACAACTCGCGATGCACCCTCATCACCTCGGCCACCATCGGACTTGACCACGTGGACCGGGAGTGGTGCAATGCCCACGGCATAGAGGTGGCCAACGCACCGGGGTGCAATGCCCCGGCAGTGGCACAATATCTGTTCGGCAGCATCACAGCCCTCAAGGGTGCCGACCTCAGCGGACTCACCATTGGAATAGTAGGCGTGGGCCATGTGGGCCGCATAGTGCAGCGATGGGCCGGGAGCATGGGGATGAAAGTGCTGCCATGCGACCCTCCGCGACAACAGGCCGAGGGAGGCAACTGGAGCAGCATGGAGCAGCTGGCTGAGGAGGCCGATATCATCACCTTCCACACTCCGCTCACCCGCGAGGGAGAGTATGCCACCTACCATTTGTGCAACAAAGAGTTTCTCAGCAGTTGCAGACGCACACCTATCATCGTCAATGCCGCCCGTGGTGCCGTGGTTGACACCCCTGCCCTTGTGGAAGCGCTGTCTTGCGGCAAAGTGAGCCATGCGGTGATTGACTGCTGGGAGAACGAGCCGCAGATATCCCCCGAGCTCCTCAACGCCGCCATCATAGCCACACCCCATATAGCGGGATACTCCAAGCAAGGAAAAATCCGCGCCACCCATGCCGCCCTGAGCCGCGTGGCCACCCATTTCCATCTCGGCACACCCCGGTTTCACGAACCCACCCCCGGAGAGGCACCCGCCACAGTGAGCGGTGTTGAGGTAGTGCTAAGCTACAACCCCGCCGCCGACACCCAGGCACTGAAGCGTGCTCCGCAGCTGTTTGAGCAGCTGCGCAACAACTATGCACTCCGCACCGAAGTGGGGTTTGACACAACAGACGATAAAAACCATTCATAATCATGACACTCCACATATCACCATCCATCCGCTGCGTTGGGGTCAACGATGCCCACGCCACACTGTTTGAATCGCAGTATCCCCTCCCCCACGGAATGAGCTACAACAGCTACCTGATACTTGATGAGCATATAGCCATCACTGACACAGTTGACGCATATTGCATTGACCAATGGCTGACGAATCTGGACAGAGAGCTTGACGGTCGCCAACCCGAATATCTGATTCTGCACCATCTGGAGCCCGACCACTCCGCAGGGATTTATGCCGCGCTCCACCACTATCCGGAAATCAAAATCGTGACATCGGCAACAGCGCAGAAAATGCTTCCGCAGTTTTTTGACACAATGGATTTTGACGGACGCGTGAAGACAGTGGCCGAAGGCGACACACTGCCTCTTGGCACCCACACCCTCGAGTTCATAGCCGCGCCGATGGTACATTGGCCGGAAGTGATGCTCAGCTACGAGCAGAGCGAGAAGGTGCTGTTTTCAGCCGATGCGTTCGGCAAATTCGGCGTGGCCGACTACCCCGACAACTGGGTGGACGAGGCTCGCCGCTACTATTTCAATATCGTCGGGAAATATGGGCCTCAGGTTATCTCCCTGCTGAACAAGCTCGAGCAGCCCGAAATCAAGGTGATAGCCCCGCTTCACGGTCCGTGGCTCAACAGCAACCTTCAAAAATATGTGGAGCTGTACAAAACATGGGCATCCTACCAGCCCGAAACCAACGGTGTTCTCGTGGCCTACGCTTCAATCTACGGCGGCACAGCCCGCGCAGCTCAGCTCATTGCCCGCAATCTCAGCGACATGGGCGTGGAGAATGTGGCGTTGATGGACCTGTGCGTATGCAGCCAGTCGGAAGCAGTGGCACAGGCATTCCGCTACAGCCATCTGGTGGTGGCCGCCCCAACATACGATGCAGGTATCTACCCTGCTATGCACGACTTCCTCTACCATTTGAAAATCAAAGGGTTCAAGAACCGCACCGCCGGAGTGATGGAAAACGGTTCCTGGGCACCGACCGCCGGACGGCAGATGATGAAAATGCTGGAGGAGATGAAAAACATCACTATAGTGGAGCCAATGGTGACAGTGCGCTCGCGCCTCAACGCCCAATCCACAGAGGCAGTGCACCGGCTGGCTTCATCCATCAAAGAAACACTCTCATAACCATAACCCTCAAAACATTACAATTATGGATTACTTAACCAACGACAAGCTCGTGATTGTAGGCGCCGCCGGCATGATCGGCTCCAACATGGCCCAGACCGCCATGATGATGCGTCTTACCCCCAACATCTGTCTCTACGATCCCTACGCCCCTGCCCTTGAAGGCGTGGCCGAGGAACTCTATCACTGCGCCTTTGAAGGTATCAACCTCACCTTCACTTCCGATGTGAAAGAAGCACTCACCGGCGCGGACTACATTGTGTCGTCCGGCGGTGCTGCCCGCAAGGCCGGCATGACCCGCGAGGACCTGCTGAAAGGGAATGCCCAGATAGCAGAAGAGTTCGGCAAGAATGTGCGCCAATACTGCCCCGATGTGAAGCATATCGTGGTGATATTCAACCCCGCCGACATCACCGGCCTCATCACTCTGCTTTACAGCGGCCTCAAACCGAGCCAGGTGACCACCCTCGCCGCTCTCGACAGCACACGTCTGCAGCACGAGCTCGTCAAGCAGCTCCATGTGCACGCCGACAAGATTGTCAACTGCCGCACATACGGCGGTCATGGCGAGCAAATGGCAGTGTTTGCCTCCACCACCATTGTTGACGGCAAGCCTCTGAGCGAAATCATCGGTACCGAAACCCTCCCCGCCAAAGAATGGGATGAGCTGAAAGTGCGTGTGATCCAGGGTGGCAAGCATATCATCGACCTCCGCGGACGCTCTTCCTTCCAGAGCCCGGCCTACCTGTCGATAGAGATGATAGCTGCCGCCATGGGTGGCAAACCGTTCCGCTGGCCCGCAGGATGCTATGTGAACAACGACAAGTATCAGCACATCATGATGGCAATGGAAACAACCATTGACCGCAACGGTGTGAGCTACAAGGAGATCAAAGGCACTCCCACAGAGCAGAAGGAACTGGACGAAAGCTACAAGCACCTGTGCACCCTGCGCGATGAAGTGATAGAGATGGGCGTGCTGCCCCCTATCGCCGACTGGCACAAGCTCAACCCCAACATCGATTGATTCAAAAATCAAATGATTCTAAAGAGGCTGTCTAACGTTGATTGTTAGACAGCCTCTCTTGTTTGTTTTGCCGGGAGATAGATCAGAAGATTATCTTTTTGGCGGTGTTGCCCTGGCGACTGATGTAGAGCTGGCCGGGGGTGGGGTTGGTGATGCGGATGCCCTGGAGGTTGAAGTACTCAACGGGCTGGTCGGAGCTGCCGCTGTCGGAGGCTACGCCTTCAATTCCGGCCCACGATGCGGGGAGCTGCAGCTTGGTTGTGGCGTTGGCAATAGGCATACGGGATCCGTTGTCATAGTTCTTTTCACTGAATGTCAGTGTGTTTGCCGGGAATGTTATGAGGCCGTTGGAGTCAAGATTGCCAAAATACTCTGTGGCCGGCTGGTCATAGCAAAGGTAAACAAACGCGAGGGAGCTGATCATACCTTCGCCATCGCCGAAGCTTACTCCGCAGGGGCTGTCCTCGACAAACACATGCTCGGGGATGGTGGCATCAATGTAGAGGTAGAGGGTGTTGTCGTTATCAAACGACGGATATGCCGCGCTTGCAGCAGTCCAGTTGCCGTTGGTGTAGGGATTTACGATGCGGTAGTACCCTTTGTAGGCGGAGTGCTCCTGCACCTGCACATCGTAAGTTTGCGGCGAAATGCCGTTGTAGATGCTGGAGTAGATGCCATCGGTGTATTGACCCATTCCGTCGAGGGTCACCCAATCGCCATCATCCACACCGTCCACCACCACTTCGCTGAAAGCGTGGCTCACAATATCGCCCTCTTCGTTGTAGCAGATGAGGACAAAGGTGGCGGTGGTGCGCTGACGCACACCGGAAACATCAATCTTGTAGCCGCCGGCATTGACCACCTCACCCTGGAGCTCCATGAGGTAGGCCACGGTATTGAGCGAAATCCAAGGTTCGTTGGCGAAAGTGCCGAGTTTGGCGGTGGCCACATCGGCGCCTATTTCAAGGTTGATAACCAGGCTTTCTCCGCGCACAGCATAGCGCCCCGAATAAATGCCGCAGCTATAGTCCTTGGCATCGGGAAGGGTGATGCGCATCTTGCCGTTGAGATTGGCCTGGGCGAACTGGCCGCCGTTGTAGTTGGCAAAACCGACGCCGAGACATCCGTCAGGAAACTCAAATGCACCATAGCTGAGTTTGGCATACATATCATCGGTGGGCTCCATACCGTTGGACATATAGATGTTGGCAGCTGTGGAAAGACGGCCGTCACCATAGCCAATCTGGATACCTGTGCCGAAATAGGGCACGGCTACACCGGTTTCATCGCAGAAGAATACCTTCTCGGGGTCGGTGGCGTTGAGATACATGTAGCGGTCAGGGTTGGTGTCGTGATTACCTGCAAAGAAGGGGTCATCCTTATAGGGGTCGGCAACGCGATATATCTCGAGAGTGGAGTGTTTCTGGATGGTCACATTCCAAGTGCGTGGCGCGAGGCCGGAGTTGGAGAAGAATGTGGTGAATGCGTCGTCGGTGAAAGTGCATGTACCTTCGATTGTCTGCCAGTCGGCATCTGCCAGGGGGGTTGCAGTGGTACCGAGTGCAGTCTTTGCTGCAGGCTGCTGCGGAACAGAGCCGATGAATTGAAGACGTGATGCGTTGATCTGCGGAGCCTGTGCATAGCCTACAAGAGCCGCAAGCATCATCACAACGATGGAGTATAATTTTTTCATAAGCAATAAATGATTGTTGTCAAATTACAATGCAAATATTGCGCATATTTTTGGAATATGCAAGAAAAACACTACAAAACGCAATCAAAGTATCAATCAGCACAACATTTTGACAACATTTGCACTGCGGTGAGATGCAGAATAGGGTGCTCCCAGCGCGGAGCGAGCTGTGCCATCGGCTTGAGAACAAAGCGGCGCAGGTGCATGCGCGGGTGCGGCAGGACGAGCTCGGGCGTATTGACAACGGTATTGTCCATGGCTATCAGATCAATATCAACGGCACGGTCGGCATATCCTCCGGAGGCGGTGCGGTGGCTGGCAGCGGAGATGGAGTGCTGTATGGCCTGCAGGGCCTGATGCACCTGCATGGGAGTTTCGCCGGGCAAGGATTCAAACGCCACACCTATGTTGAGAAAAAGATTGGCGGATTGGTAGCCCCATGGCTCGGATTCAATCACGGAGCTTAGCGTCACGCCGTTCCACCGCTCCCTAATGCAAGCAACCGCTCGCTCCAGCATGGAGCGGCGGTTGCCGATATTGGATCCGATGTTCACGTACACCGAGGGCATCAGCTGAGAGTTTTCTTAACTTCCACCTCCTCGAAGGCTTCGATGATGTCGCCCTCATGGATGTCGTTGTAGCCGGCGATGCTGAGACCGCAGTCGTAGCCTGACACCACCTCCTTGACATCGTCCTTGAAACGCTTGAGCGAGCCAAGTTCGCCGGTGTATTTCACAATGCCGTCGCGGATGAGGCGCACCTTGCTGCCGCGCTTGATGCGACCGTCGCGGACAATACATCCGGCCACGGTGCCGACCTTGGAGATATGGTAGGCCTGAAGCACTTCTGCGTTGCCGGTCACCTCCTCCTTGATTTCCGGGGCGAGCATGCCTTCCATGGCGTCCTTCACCTCCTCGATGGCCTGGTAAATCACAGAGTAGAGTCGGATCTGCACTCCTTCCTTTTCGGCTGCACGACGGGCCGCAAGGCTCGGGCGCACCTGGAAGCCGATGATTATGGCATCGGAGGCAGCGGCGAGGGTCACATCGCTTTCGCTGATGGCACCGACCGCCTTGTGGAGCACATTGACCTGAATCTCTTCGGTGGAGAGCTTGATGAGCGAGTCGCTGAGTGCTTCGATGGAACCGTCCACATCACCTTTGACAATGATGTTGAGCTCCTGGAAGTTGCCGATGGCACGGCGGCGACCGATATCCTCGAGGGTGAGAATCTTTTTGGTGCGGAGACCGAGTTCGCGCTGCAACTGCTCGCGCTTGGTAGCGATTTCGCGCGCTTCCTGCTCTGTTTCCATCACATTGAATGTGTCACCGGCCTGGGGAGCGCCGTTAAGGCCGAGAATAAGCGCGGGCTCGGCGGGGCCGGCCTCGGTGATGCGCTGGTTGCGCTCGTTGAACATGGCCTTTACCTTACCGAAATGGGTGCCGGCGAGGATGATATCGCCCACGCGCAAGGTGCCGTTCTGCACCAGCACTGTGGCCACATAACCGCGTCCTTTGTCGAGCGACGACTCGATGATGGAGCCTGTGGCAGGGCGGGAGGGGTTGGCTTTCAGCTCGAGGAGCTCGGCTTCAAGAAGCACCTTCTCCATGAGTTCCTCCACGCCGATACCTTTCTTGGCCGAGATATCCTGGCTCTGGTATTTACCACCCCAATCCTCCACGAGGTAGTTCATTCCTGCGAGCTCCTCCTTGATTTTGTCGGGATTGGCGGTAGGTTTATCTATCTTGTTGATGGCAAACACCATGGGCACACCGGCTGCGGATGCATGGTTGATGGCCTCGATGGTCTGGGGCATCACATTGTCATCGGCAGCCACGATGATGATACAGAGGTCGGTGACTTTGGCACCACGGGCTCGCATGGCAGTGAACGCCTCATGGCCGGGGGTGTCGAGGAACGTGATGTGGCGACCATCGGCAAGCTTCACATTGTAGGCACCGATATGCTGGGTGATACCTCCGGCCTCACCGGCAATCACATTGGCGTTGCGTATATAGTCGAGCAGCGATGTTTTACCGTGGTCCACATGGCCCATCACAGTGACGATAGGCGGGCGCTCCACGAGATCTTCTTCGGAGTCCTCCACCTGGGTGATGGCCTCCACCACTTCGGCCGACACATATTCAGTTTTGAATCCGAACTCTTCGGCCACAATGTTGATGGTTTCGGCATCGAGACGCTGGTTGATGCTCACCATCACGCCGAGGTTCATGCAGGTGGCGATGACATTGTTGACAGGCACATCCATCATGGACGCGAGGTCGTTGGCGGTCACAAATTCAGTGAGCTTCAGCACCTTGCTCTCGGCTGCCTCCTGTTCGTGAGCTTCACGCTCGCGGGTGGCCACAGCCTCGCGCTTCTCCTTGCGCCACTTCACGCCCTTTTTCTGGTTCTTATCCTTGGCTGTGAGGCGTGCAAGAGTCTCCTTGATCTGCTTCTGCACATCTTCCTCGTTGACCTCGGTGTGAGCGGCACGTTTGGCACGGTCGTTGCCCTGGCCGCGCTGATTGCGGTCGTTGCGACGGTTGCCGCCGTTGTTATTATTGTTGTTGTTGCCGCCCTGGCCGCGCTGCTGCTGAGGGTTGTTGCCGGTTTGCTGAGCGGTTTTTTCAATATCCACTTTCTCCTTGCCGCCGATGCGCTTGCGCTTCTTGCGGTCGCCACCCTGAGGATTGGCGCCATTGGATGCACCGCCATTGTTTTTGGCGATACGCTCGGAGCGTTTCTCCTCCTTGGTTTTCTTTTTGGGGCGTGTGGACTGGTTGATGGCCGAGAGGTCGATTTTGCCAATCACATTGATAGTGGGGCCGAGCTTCGGCTTGCCCATGGTGAATATTTCGGGTTCGGCGGGAGCTGCAGGTTCAGCGGGTTTGGGAGTCTCCACCGGCTTTTCGGGAGCTTTTTCCACCGGCTTTTCAGGAGTCGGCTTGGGTGCCGGAGCCGGTTTGGGAGCCTCGGGTTTGGGGGCAACCGGTTTGGGGGCTTCGGGCTTGGGCGCCGGGGTCTGGACGGGCTCTGGCTTTGGCTTGTCGGCAGGTTTGGGAGCTGCGGGCTGCGGCTTGGGGGCCGGAGCCTTGGGGGTGAGGTCGATATGCCCCACCACCTTCAACCCGGGAGCAGGCTTGGGAGCTGCGGGTTTGGTGTCGGCAGGCTCGGGAGTTGCGGGCTTCACCTTCTCCTTCTGTCGCTCGGAGAGCACCTGCGCGGCCTGGCTTTTGACAGCTTTGTCGGGGGCATACTCCTTGACAAGCAGGTCATAGACATCATCATCGATTCGGGCATTGGGGTTGTCTTCAACAGTTATGCCTTTTTTGCGCAGAAACTCCACAACAGTGGGGAGTGCCACGTTGATATCCTTTGCTACTTTACTGATTTTAGTTTTCGCCATATATTAGTTTAGAATTTTCAAATTGTGGTTGGATTGGTGATTACGCATGCACCTGCCTTGCAGGGAGGGAGAGGATGGGATGGCCGCGGACTATTCGTCCTCAAATTCGGCACGCAGCACGGCTATCACCTGATCCACGGTATCTTCCTCCAGGTCGGCCTTGTCGATGAGCACCTGACGGGGAGTGTTGAGCACACCTTTGGCGGTAACGCAGCCCATGTTTTTGAGAGCGTCAATGACCCATCCATCGATTTCGTCCTTGAACTCGTCGAGGTAGATATCCTCTTCGTTGGGCTCCTCGGTGTCGCGATACACTTCTATAATATATCCGGTAAGCATCGAGGCGAGCTTGATGTTCAAGCCGCCCTTACCGATGGCCAGTGACACTTCGTCGGGGCGGAGGAACACTTCGGCCTTCTTCTCGTTCTCATCCAGACGGATGGACGAAACTTTGGCGGGGCTGAGGGCGCGCTGGATGAACAGCGAGGGGTTGGCGGTGTAGTTGATCACATCGATATTCTCGTTGCGCAGCTCGCGGACAATGCCGTGGATACGCGATCCTTTCACACCCACGCAGGCTCCAACGGGATCGATACGGTCATCGTAGCTCTCCACGGCTATCTTGGCGCGTTCACCCGGTATGCGGGCCACGGCGCGGATGTTGATGAGGCCATCGTGAATCTCAGGCACTTCAAGCTCAAATAAGCGGCGGAGGAAATTCTCGTTGGTGCGACTTACTGTGATTTTGGGATTGTTGTTCTTATTGTCCACATTAGCCACCACGGCGCGAACAGTCTCGCCCTTGCGGAAGAAATCGCCGGGAATCGACTCGCTCTTCGGGAGCAGAAGCTCATTCTTGTCATCATCGAGCAGGAGAATCTCCTTGCTCCATGTCTGATACACCTCGCCGCTCACGAGGTCGCCCTCGAGCTCCTTGAATTTCTTGTAGATATTCTCCTTCTGGAGGTCAAGAATCTTACTCTGGAGGGTTTGACGGAGGTTGAGAATGGCGCGGCGGCCAAAGTCGGCGAAAATAATTTCGCGTGTGTGCTCCTCACCTATTTCCACATCGGGGTCCTGGTCGGCGCGAGCATCGGAAAGCGAGATTTCAAGGTTGGGGTTCTGCACCTCGCCGTCGGGCACCACCTTGAGGTTCTGGAAAATCTGCACATCGCCCTTGTCGGGGTTCATGATCACATCCAGATTCTCATCGGTGCCAAACATTTTGGCGAGCACATTGCGAAACGACTCTTCAAGCACACTGATCATAGTGGCCTTGTCAATATTTTTAAGTTCCTTGAACTCGGCAAAACTCTCCACCATATTGGGAGCTTCCTCTTTCTTAGCCATGGGAAAGTATCGTTATTTGAATTTTAATAAATATTTTACTGATTTGCATTGGTCAACATCAAGCACCACAGGCTCGGCCACCATCTCGGGGCGTTTCTTCCCCTCGAGCTTCACCTTTTTGAGCACCTCGATGGTGAACTGACGCTGCGGCTCGTTGTAGTCGGTGAGCACTCCCGACAGCTTTCTGCCATCGCGGGTGAGCACCTCCACCTCGTTGCCGATATTCTTCATATACTGGCCCGGCACCTTGAACGGAGCGGTCAATCCGGCGGAGCCCACGGTGAGCTCATAATCCTCGGCATCGCGGTCAAGGGCAGCCTCGATTTTGCGTGTGATGTCGGCACAAGCGTCGATATCCACGCCGGTGGGAGAGTCGATCTCCACATTTATTTCGTTGGCCGGGCTCACTGTCACCTCCACCAGAAAAGCATCAGTGTTGGCGATAGCGTCGCTCACAATGTTGGCCACAATCTGTTTGTCGATCATATCAATACAAATAAAATGGAGGAAGCGTGCGCCCCCTCCGTGACTTTGATGCTGCAAAGATAGTGAAATCAAACCCATTGTGCAATCAAATCAGCATTTTTTTCATTCGCCGACACCCTCACCACCGATTTATTAACAAAACATTAACGATTTTTATCTTTTTTTATCATGCTGTTAAGCCGGCTTGCAACATAGCGGTTGTAAAGCACTGATGCGAAATAGCACAGCACGAATGTCACTACGGCGACGCCCAATGTCAGGGCTACTGATGCACGTGCATCAGTGTGCGCAAGCTTACCGGCGATGATTATTAAGGGTCGGTAAAGCGGTTCATGCAGAGCCATTACCACGAGGGTTACAGAACCTGCTCCCAATGCTTCAAGCCAGGGCCTGGAACCGATGAGAATTGATGCAGAGACAGCGAGTAGCGAACCGACGAGCGAGGAGAGGACGAAGAGAGGGATGGAGGGGAAGAGACCGGGTTGCACTGCGTTCTTGCCGATGATTGTGGTGAGGTAAATGAATGCGATGGCTGAAAGAATGAAAACTATGATACATGAAGCTTTGCGCTGTGACAGCGCGGTGAGCAAGCCTTTGCCATAGATGCCAACGAAGTAAAACGGCAGCATCACCATGGCTTGGCTGATGCCCCACGGAAGTTCCCATATCTCCAATTTTGCGAGAGCGAAGCCTATGGCACCGATGGCAAGCACGATGGTTATGCGTCCCCAATCAGAGTGGAGACGGTTGTAGATGATGTTGGATGCGATTTCAATACAGAATAAGGTTGGTAGAAACCACAATACAATATTGTGGGACATTCCGGAAGCATAGTTGTTTCCGAGCAGCAGCGGGAGAAGCCTCATCCATTCAGATGCAACATGGGACTCACGAAAATGCACTTCTACCGCCCAGAAATACGCCAAAGTCAGAAGATAGAAAAAGAAATAGGGCACAATCAGGCTCTTGAATTTCTTTGCGGCCAGTGTTCCGAGCTTGACACCGGGTGTGAAGAGCAGTCCAGAAAGGATGAAAAACAAGGGCATGTGAAAACTGAAGATGGCATTGAAAAGGAATTCATTTTTGGTCACATGCCCTACAATCACCAGAAATATGGCAATAAAACGGGCAACATTGATAAACGGATAGTATTGTCGCATAAACTTTTCTATATTTGCATACAAAGATAGTTGTTTGGTGTGGGAAAATAGCATCAAATGGCTACATTTGTGATGCGAATAACATATTATGTTTAAATTAGCGATAAAATCAGCTGCATTGACAGCATTTTTATTCCTCATGCCATCGTGTGAGGATGGCGCACAGCGCAGGGTAACATTCGTCGGAGACTCGATGATAGAGCGTTGGGATGTTCAATATTGTTTTCCCAACTTTGATTGTACCAATATGGGAGTGTCTGGTGCTGGAATAAAATATATTGAATCACTTGCCGGGAGATTCCATGGTGAAACCATTGCGGTGATGATCGGCACCAACAACAATGGCGAATATCCCAACGAAACACTCGCTGAGAAATTCGCGCAAAAGTATTGCTCAGCCATAGAGTCGCTTGGTGCCGACAAGGTGTATCTTTTCTCCATACTGCCACGACAGGCCACACATGACCGCGAAGACATCAACGAAGATATCGCCACAGTCAACGGCAAAATCAGGCAGATGCTGGGTGACAAGCCGAATGTGGTGTATATCGACACCAACGATGAGTTTATGGATGGAAACAGAATCAACCGGCAATATTATGTTGACGGACTGCACCTCACAGCTTGGGGGTATGAACTCTTAACAGCAAAACTGAAACAATATCTGGATTAAGATGAGACATTGGTTAATCATATTTTGTTTACTGATCACACTGCCGGGGTTTGCCCGCGGGCAATTTGATGTGGGATTGCGTGATTCGCGCTTTATCTATGGACAATACACCCTGGACAACCATTACTTCGGTCGGCTTGAGCAGAGTGTGTTTTCAGAAGCCATAGCCGACCAATATCTGCGCGGATATGTTGGTTATATCGCCCGACCGGGCAAATGGGAACTTAAAGCGAGCGGATATTTCGGGAGCACATACAATAGGTCGTATCATAGCGAGGGCGCCTTGCTCAGCGCACGTTTTTTTCCATGGAAAAGGCTGTGGATAAAGGGTGTGCTCAATCCGCATCACGATTCCGGGATTGGATACAGCACTTGCTATGAAGCCGTTGCCGGAGTGTCGATTGTCAAGGCTATTGATCTGCTTGCAGGATACAGCACGATTCCGGAATACAGGCAGTCGGAAAAACGGGCACATGTGGGGTTCGATTTCCATGTGGGTCATCTGAATGTATCTCCGGTGCTTTCCCTTGCCACCACCGGAGCCTCCAAGGCCAACAGGCTGCGATTGCTCGTGAATTTTAATTATCAATTTTAACAAACTAACTTATGTGTATGCTTTTGCGTTATACAGTTCGTTAGCGTTTCATATGCCGTAAGGCGCGTATAACGATTGTTTTATTTATTCTAAATTTTAGCGCAATGGCTAACAATATTATTACACTCGAATCCGGGTCGCTGTCATCTTACCCGGCAGGAACAACTATTGTGGTGGCTGATGGAGCAACAGTTTCTGTTCCTATTGGTCTGCCTGTGACTATGGGGGAAAATTGCCGATTGATTCTTGGCTCCGGAAGCACCCTTGATGTGGATGGAACACTGGAAATGTCAAACGGCAGTGTGCTCGATGCTAAAAAAGGAGCGATCAATCTTCAGGGGGAACTGAAACTTTTGGCCAACAGTACTATTTGTTTGCGCGACTATCCGGTGGTGGGAAACGGGACTATAGGAGCTCCAGCATACACTCTTTATTCTCACCAGCAGAGTTATGCATCACTCGTGGCTCCATGTACGTTTATCTTCAACGGTGTCAGTGTGACCGGTATGTGGCATATCGACCGGGCTTATCCGCAATGGTTCGCCGAACCCGGATGCGATGATTGGTCCGACCCTATAAACAAGGCGATTGATATGAAATACACCGGAGAAGTGTTTTTGCAACGAGGGAGGTATAAAGTCAAGAAATCGGTGAAAATAAATTATGGCATTGAGCTTGTTGGAGAGAGCGGTGCCCCTCGTTTCTTTGACAGTAATGAGAATTACAGGTCTGATTTTTGGGGCACATCGTTGTTTGTCAGCAACTCCGATGCCACATTGACAGATTTCCAGTCTGGCTACATGGTGCTTGTGAATACCAAGGATGTGGCCGATTACCCCAACCCCAATACCCCCATACGCAATCAGTTCGGGATGTGGAGAGTGAACAACCCATACAATGTAACGGCACTCCGCAATATTACATTGATGGATGGTGAGGATAACAGCCAAGTGCTTCCAGGATTGTCTGCACTGTTCACGGCCGGGGGGATGACCATAGAAAATTGTGATTTTAGGAATTTCAAGCAAGCGATAGTCAAGAGCCGTGATTATGCGGATGGATTCGTGATTAGGAATTGCCGGTTCTCGGGTGTTCACAAGAAGCATTACGAAAATATCGTGCAGCCTGACAGCGATGGGATATACGATACGGAATATATGGTGCATTTAGTAGGCGATGGTGACAACCTCCAGATAGTGGGCAACTCATTCAGCGGAGGGAATATAAAGCGCTACCGCGCCCTTTTTGTCTCAAACAATCGTGGTGGCACGATAAGCGACAACATCACCGGCGGCATCATCAAATTTTCGGATTGCCGAGGGCTGTCGTTTGTCAACAATCACATGGAGTCATCTATGGAGTCCGGCGAGGGAATGCAGATACAGGTGCTTAACGCCCAAATGGAGGTATCCAATAATTTTTTCTACAAAAGTGAGCTTGGCAACATTGTTGTTAGTTCTAATGGATATAACATTCCCTGTGTATTGGAACTCCATGATAATAGTTATCTACTGCCGTTCCATAATCTATTTCACGGATTGAGTAATAATACCATAGCTCACAAAAGCTTAGAAGATAGAAAAGCAGAATTCCAAAAATGGAAGTCTATATGGTTGGCGCGAGTAGCCAAACCGGAAATCATTGTTGGTTACGGTGCAACTGTGAACATTTCCAATCAATATCGAAATACGGCATTGAAGCAATCTCTTACATGGCCGGTAACTGTTGGTGTGAGTTTTGGTACAGAGAAGTTTAATGGCACGATTGCATCGCCGGAATCAGTGGAAAGGCTAAACAATTTGTTGCCATTTCTATCGTGCAAGGGTACTATTAGTGCAGGATATGATATTAATGGCGTGAGTTATTCGCTATCAAATATAAATCAACGAACGGCTGCAATGATGAACAATTCTAATGACCGATGGTATGCCATGTCGGGCAAATATGAGTATTATGCGGTGTTTGTCATTGATCGTCAGAGGGGTATCATTGCCTATCCTCAAGGTATGCCTTATATAAAACTTAAGGACATTAATTCAACAGCGTTTTCATTGGCGAAAACAAATTTTATAGAAAGCCCATTGGCCGAGGATGCTGTAAGTACCCTTGTCACAATTCATGGGGAGGATTCTGCACCAGTTTGGAGCGGGTATCTGAGGATGTATCGATGTTGCACGGATGCTGCCGGAGCTAAGACATGGAGCACGGTAGATGTGCCTGTGGCCAATGTGTTGACCCTTTATGACAACGGCCTGTTTTTTGGTGGTTATCCTTGGATGGATTGCGAAGACCCGTCACAAAATCTTACGATAGCTGATGACCTTAAAATAAAACATGTGTCGCATATAAATGAATCAGTAGAATGTTATGGCGAAACACGGCCATTGGCGTTGCCGTCAAGCTGGAGCGTAGGCGACAAACTGTTTAATATCGGTGCCGACAGTTCTTGGTCAGTATTCCTAAAAAAATAAAACAAAAGTTAATCATGTGTTTACATTTGCTTGAATCAATGAAATATCGTTAATTTGCAACATTGGAAATTTAAATAACATGTTGACTATGAAACAACAGATTGCTTATACTTTTTTGTTTTTTCTTTGATAAATATATTTTCGTTTGTGGCGTACGCTTCTGAAAAAACGGAGATTGAAATACTAAATAAAAGCATTAAAAGTGAAAGTGGGGATCACGTTGTTAAAAAAACCGGCAATGCAACGTATCTCTACAATGGCATATCTTTCAAACTATCGGATGATGGGTATCTATCGCTTCGGGGTATGGTGCAGGAAGAGTATGATAGCTACGGCTATCATGGGATTTATCCTTGGGAATGGGGGAAGGATACCCCCGGGGAAATACCTGTGCCGGAACAACTGCCGATTGACGGGGTTTATTATCCGGTTACGCACATCGGACTCTACGGTTTAGGCGTGAGTGATGAATTCTGTCCAAGTGTAGGACCTATAATATTAAAGCTCCCCGGCACCATCACCACCATAGAATCTTTCGCCACAGCGTGGGGTTATTGGAGTACAGGAAATTCTGTGCTATATATCACATTGCCTGAATCTGTAAGAGTTATAGAACACCATGCGTTTATACATAATATAACCGAGGTTATCTACGACCGTGATTTTCTCAACAATGGCATTGAATATCTCGGTGCGGCATTCTTGCCACGGCAAGGAGAGGTGTTGCCCGATGTGCCGGCATCTGTGAAGACTGTTCAAAGCGGGGCGTTCTTTTTGCAACCAAAAGATGGTAAGAACATTTCCCATCGGCTGGTATGTCATGCCGTCGAGCCACCGGAGGTTGTTCCGTACATTGATAATGAAGTGAGTCTGACCGGTTTTACGGACGACGAGTTGTACGAACATCAATCACCGGATCCTAACTACCACAATCCATACAGATATGGTGGTCCGAGTGTTGACCACGAATTGACGGTGTATGTGCCGGATGAGTCATTGGAGCTGTACAAGGCGCATCCGGTATGGGGCAAGGTAAAGGCTATACTTCCGATGTCCACCGCCATTGACGGGGTGGAGAATGACCGCGATGTGAATGATGATATCCCCGTGGAGTATTTCAATCTGCAGGGTGTTCGCGTGGAGAACCCATCGTCAGGAATTTTTATACGCCGTCACGGCAACAAGGTTGACAAGGTACTGCTGCGTTGAGAATAGTTAGCGTTGGCTGGGCGATGAAAGAATGGTGAAATATTTTGGGGGAATGGATGGAATTTTGTAATTTCGCCAATGTAATTTATCCGCACCGTGTGGTTTTATCAAACACGGTGAAAATAAGCCAATTAACTCTAAATAGATTACATAAACACTATGAGTAAAGAAAAGAAATTCTTGACTTGTGACGGTAATCAGGCTGCTGCGCATATCTCGTATATGTTCTCCGAAGTGGCTGCCATTTACCCCATCACACCTTCGTCCACCATGGCGGAGTATGTTGACGAATGGGCCGCTGCCGGCCGTAAAAACATTTTCGGTGAAACTGTGCTCGTGCAGGAGATGCAGAGCGAGGGTGGTGCCGCAGGTGCCGTTCACGGTTCACTGCAGGCCGGTGCGCTGACCACCACCTATACCGCATCGCAGGGTTTGCTGCTGATGATCCCCAACATGTACAAGATTGCCGGTGAACTACTTCCGTGCGTGTTCCATGTGTCGGCCCGTACCATCGCGTCCCACGCGCTTTCAATTTTCGGTGACCATCAGGATGTGATGTCAGTGCGTCAAACCGGTTTCGCCATGCTCGCTGAAGGTTCAGTTCAGGAGGTTATGGACCTGGCCGGTGTCGCTCACCTGAGCACCATCAAGAGCCGTGTGCCTTTTGTGAATTTCTTTGACGGCTTCCGCACATCCCACGAGATCCAGAAGATTGAGGTAGTGGATCAGGAAGACCTTGAGCCGCTGCTGGACCGCAAGGCACTTGCCGAGTTCCGCGAACGCGCTCTCAACCCCGATGCGCCCGTGGCCCGCGGTATGGCCGAGAACGGCGATGTATTCTTCCAGCACCGCGAGGCTTGCAACAAGTACTATGAGGCAGTGCCCGAAATCGTTGAGGAATACATGGGCGAGATTTCCAAGATCACAGGCCGTGAATACCACCTGTTCAACTACTACGGCGCACCCGATGCCGAGCGCGTGATCATCGCCATGGGTTCTGTGACCCAGGCCGCACAGGAAGCCATTGACCATCTCGTGGCCAAAGGCGAGAAGGTGGGTCTTGTAGCCGTACACCTTTACCGTCCTTTCTCGGCCAAGCATTTCCTTGCTGCTGTGCCCAAAACAGCCAAGTGCATCGCAGTGCTCGACCGCACCAAGGAACCCGGAGCCACCGGCGACCCCCTGTATCTCGATGTGGCTGAATGCTACACCGGCGTGGCCAACGCTCCCCGCATTGTTGCCGGACGCTACGGTCTCGCTTCCAAGGACACCACACCCGCGCAGATCATCGCTGTTTACGACAACCTCGCATTGCCCGAGCCCAAGAATCATTTCACCGTGGGCATCGTGGACGATGTGACTTTCACTTCGCTTCCCCCGGTAGAGGAGATTGCTCTCAGCGGCGAAAGCACCTTCGAAGCCAAATTCTACGGCCTTGGCGCCGATGGTACAGTGGGTGCCAACAAGAACTCGGTGAAGATCATCGGTGACAACACCTCCAAATATTGCCAGGCCTACTTCGCCTACGACTCCAAGAAGTCGGGCGGCTTCACCTGCTCCCACCTCCGCTTCGGCGACGATCCCATCCGCTCCACCTATCTGGTGACCACCCCCAACTTCGTGGCATGCCATGTCCAGGCCTACCTGCACATGTATGATGTGACCCGCGGCCTGCGCGATGGCGGCACATTCCTGCTCAACACCATCTGGGAGGGCGAGGAGCTGGCCAAGAACCTGCCCAACAACATCAAGAAATATTTCGCTGACCACAACATCACCGTATATTATATCAACGCCACCAAGATAGCTCAGGAAATCGGGTTGGGCAACCGCACCAACACCATTCTGCAGAGTGCATTCTTCCGCATCACCGAGGTGATTCCCGTTGACCTGGCCGTTGAGCAGATGAAGAAATTCATTGTAAAGAGCTACGGCAAGAAGGGTGAGGATGTGGTGAACAAGAACTATGCAGCTGTGGACCGCGGCGGCGAATACAAGCAGCTCCCCGTGGACAAAGCCTGGAGCAACCTCCCCGCCGACGAGCAACCCGCCAACAACGACCCCGCTTTCATCAACGAAGTGGTGCGCCCCATCAACGCCCAGAACGGCGACCTGCTCAAGGTGTCAGCCTTCAAGGGTATCGAAGACGGCACATGGGCCCAGGGTACCGCTGCCTACGAGAAGCGCGGCGTGGCTGCTTTCGTGCCCGAATGGAAAGAAGAGAACTGTATCCAGTGCAACAAGTGTGCCTACGTTTGTCCTCACGCTGCCATCCGTCCGTTTGTACTCGATGCCGCCGAAATGGCCAACGCACCGTTCGGTGAGAACGACACCCTCCCCGCCATCGGCAAGACATTTGCCGGCATGCGGTTCATCCAGAGCGTGGATGTGCTCGACTGCCTCGGCTGCAGCAACTGCGTGGATGTATGTCCCGGCAAGAAGAACAAGGAGACAGGCGAAGTGGAGAAGGCTCTGGTGATGAAGCCCCTCGAAACCCAGCTCAACGTACAGAAAGAGTGGGATTACTGTGTGGCCAACGTAGCCTCCAAACAGCATCTTGTGGATGTGAAGGCCAACGTGAAGAACAGCCAGTTCGCCACCCCGCTGTTTGAATTCTCCGGCGCATGCTCTGGCTGCGGTGAAACACCATACGTGAAGCTCATCAGCCAGCTCTACGGCGACCACGAGATGGTGGCCAACGCCACAGGTTGCTCGTCAATCTACTCCGGCTCCGTGCCCTCCACCCCCTACACCACCAACGCCAAGGGTCATGGTCCCGCTTGGGGCAACTCCCTGTTTGAGGATTTCTGCGAGTTCGGCCTCGGCATGTTCATTGCCAACGAGAAGCTCCGCGCCCGTCTTGAGGAAGCCATGAAGACTGCCACCACCTGCCCCAATTGCAGCAACGAAATCCACGAACTTGCCCAGAAATGGCTTGACAACAAGGAGGATGCAGTGATCACCCGCGAGATAGCCGATACCATCGTGCCTCTGTGCGAAGCTTGCGGCTGCGACACCTGCAAAACCATCCTCGACATGAAGCACTACATCGTGAAGCGCTCGCAGTGGATCATCGGCGGTGACGGTGCCAGCTACGACATCGGCTTCGGCGGTCTGGACCACGTGCTTGCCTCGGGCAAGAATGTGAACCTGCTCGTGCTCGACACCGAGGTTTACTCCAACACCGGCGGTCAGGCCTCCAAGGCCACCCCGCTCGGCGCCATCGCCAAGTTTGCCGCTTCCGGCAAGCGTATCCGCAAAAAGGACCTCGGCCTCATCGCCAGCACCTACGGCTATGTTTACGCAGCCCAGGTGGCCATGGGTGCCGACCAGGCCCAGACCCTCAAAGCCATCCGCGAGGCTGAAGCCTACGACGGACCCTCTATCATCATCGCCTACGCTCCGTGTATCAACCACGGCATCAAGGCCGGCATGGGCAAGGCTCAGCACGAGGAGGAGAACGCTGTGAAGTGCGGCTACTGGCACCTGTGGCGCTACAATCCCGCCCTTGAGGAAGAAGGCAAGAACCCCTTCACCCTCGACAGCAAGGAGCCGGATTGGGACAAATTTGAGGATTTCCTCAAAGGCGAAGTGCGCTACGCTTCCGTGCTCAAGCAGTACCCCAACGAAGCAGCCGAACTGTTCGCAGCCGCCAAGGCCAACGCACAGTGGCGCTACAACAACTATCGTCGTCTCGCCCAGCAGCAGTGGGGCGTGGATCCCGAGGTTGGCAACCTGCCCAAGTAACACAACACCTTAATATAAAAAAGCGGAGACCGATACGGTTTCCGCTTTCTTTGTCTTTGTCACACATCCGCGATGCCACCAATAGTGGACGCTGTGCAGACACAGAAGACGCAGTGTTATTTGAGCAAATCCTCCACTTTGGCAGCAAGCTGTCCATAAGGAAGCGCCCCTACCGAACGGGAGATATTGCCTTCCAGGTCAATGAAAAAAACAGTTGGAATAGACATGATGCGTGCCGCTTGTGCAAGCGACTGGTTTTTATCAACATCTACTTTCAGCACCTTTACCCGACCGTCGTATTCTTTAGACAAACGTTCAATAGAGGGCGCCAGCGCTTTGCACGGACCACACCATGTGGCGTAGAAGTCAATGACTACCGGCATTTTGCCTGTATAGTCATACCCTTTCAAGTTTTCAAGATAGTTTTGAATATTTTCCATAATTGTCAATTACGTTTTAGATTCATGATTTTGAGCGGGCAAGCAATAGTGCACTTGCCGCATTTGATACAATCGGGATGCAAATATCCCTCCTCCATGCCGCGAGCATCATAAGGGGTGATCTGCATCGGGCATACGCGGGCGCAGCTTCTGCATTTCATTTGGCAGGTAGCATCCACACGGATATTTGAGAAACCGGCAGGAAGTGGAGCCTTTTCAGGCGAAGCCCATGACGAAAGCGTTCCCATCGGACACATCGAGCACCATGTTCGCGGTGCGTATATAAACGAAAGAATTATGCCCACTATCGTAGTGATGACAATGATTTTCCAGAACACCATTCCCATTGCGCCCCAATCGCCCCAGGCGGAATACATCTGCACTCCAAACATGGCGAAGATGAAAAGCACCATAAAAGAGCGGAATACACGTGTACGCACAAAACCCGGTATCGGTTTATGCGGCGAATATTTAGCCAACAAACGGTCATACATACTACCACGGGGACAGGCGTTTCCGCACCACCATCGGCCTCGTTTGAAAGCGAACGCAACCGGAGCAATCATGCAGATGATTGCCAGCCAACCGATAATCGGGAAAAAGAATCCGGCAACGATATAGGCGAAAAGAATCCAATACAAGGCGTATCCTTTGGTGTGAAGATAGCGGTGGAATTGTTTTTTGACGGGTGCCATAACTGATGAGATTTTTATTTGTCTGCAAATTTACGCCATGAATGATAGATAAACGAATGAATATATCTATATTTACATCGACAAACATCTATGGCATGACACTTCAACAACTCAAATACATCGTAGAGATCAATCGTTACCGCAGCTTCGCACAGGCAGCGGAAAGTCTTGAGATTACCCAACCGACATTGAGCGCGATGTTGCAAAAGCTCGAATCCGAGCTCGATGTGCGTATCTTTGACCGTACAAATAAAAGTGTGACACCGACAGCAATTGGTGAATTGATCATCAGTCAGGCTGAACAGATCTGTTCGGAAACCGCACGGCTAACCGAATTGATTGATGAGAACAAGAATAAGATAACCGGCACATTGAATATGTCAATCGGGCCGACAATCGCACCCTACATCCTACCGGGTTTCATAAGAGATTACAGGGCATACCATCCGCAGGTTGCACTGAAAATTGAGGAGCTGAAAGCCGAATCAATGTTTGAAGGCCTTTCCCGCGGTCAGATTGATGTCGGTATCGCACTTAGCGAATATCAGCGAACAGGAATTTTAGAGATACCGCTTTATACCGAACCTTTTTGGGTATATATTTCCGATGAATGCCTGAGGAAATTGCCTGCTTTCAAACCTGAGAATTTAGAACATGAGAAAATGTGGGTAATGCGCGAGGCTCAATGTTTGCGCAAGAGTACATTCAGTTTTTGCCGGACACGTGAAACGGGCTATCATATTTATGAGGCCGGCAGCATTGAAACACTTATAAGAGTGGTGGATGCCAATGGTGGATTCACAATAATTCCCGAAATGCACCTGCCGTTTCTCTCTGACAAACAGCGGGAAAATGTGCGACCGCTGGAAGGGAGCAACAAGTCGATGCGCAAAATATCGATGTATATCAAAGATGATTTTGTGCGTCAGTCTATTCTGAATTCAATAATTTCTACCATTGTGTCGGTGGTGCCGAAGAAAATGGTTGAGCAAAACATCCTGACCAACGGTGTCAAGCTATGACAAATCAAGCGGTTGCACAGACTTGTTGGACAGCCGCTTTTTTTGTATCTTTGTCCAATCATGAGCAACCCTCCCCGCCAACGAGCTCCACGCAACCGTACCCTCACCGTCACTCCGGGCGAGGAGGCTGCGCTTGAGGCTTCAATCATCACCCTCGCGGAGCTGGAGCAAGGCACCGGGTGGCACAACCGGATTGTCAACGCCGATGTGATGGATTGCCTCGACCTTATCCCCGACGGCCTGTTCCCTCTGATTATCATTGATCCACCCTACAACCTCAACAAGGATTTTCATGGCCACAAATTCACGGCCATGCGCACCGACCGCTACGAGGAGTATCTGCGCAGCTGGCTCCACAAGGTGTGCGACAAGCTCAGCCCCACCGGCACATTATATATATGCGGCGACTGGAAATGCAGTTCGTCGCTCCAGCGCGTGGTGGAGGAACGGCTCACTGTGGTGAACCGCATCACATGGCAGCGCGAGAAAGGAAGAGGCGCCCGCTCCAACTGGAAAAACTCCATGGAGGATATATGGATGGCGGTCAACAATCCGAAACAATATTGCTTCAATGTGGACGATGTGAAGCTGCGCCGCAAGGTGATTGCGCCATACCGCGATGCCGGCAAGCCCAAGGACTGGGAAGAGAACGCGCAGGGACGGTTCCGGCTCACCTACCCCTCTAATTTCTGGGACGACATCAGCGTGCCGTTCTGGTCAATGCCCGAAAACACCGACCACCCCACCCAGAAGCCGGAAAAATTGTATGCCAAGCTCGTGCTCGCCTCCTCCAACCCCGGCGACCTGATTTTTGACCCGTTCATGGGGAGCGGTACTGCCGCCGTAGTGGCCAAGAAACTCGGCAGGGAATATTTCGGGGTGGAGATTAACCGCGACTACTGCCTTTGGGCAGCCAAGCGCCTCGCTCTCGCAAGCGTCAACCCCGCCATCCAGGGCTATGAGGACGGCCTTTTCCGCGAGCGCAACTCCTGATCTCTCCTTTGGAAGGATTGGTTACCAGCCGGAGGATTGCTTGAGATTGGGATTGCGGTCGAGCTCTACCAACGGCACAGGCCATATCTCGTGACGCGGCTGATATGTGCGTGTGTACATAAGGTCACCGAAGATGTCTGTTGCATTTTTCACAGACTGTTCAAGTAATCCCCAGCGGCGAAGATCCCAGTATCGCTGTCCCTCACCTGCCAGCTCGAAGGCTCTCTCGCGGCGGATGCGCCGGGCCATCTCTTCTTTGCTCCCTACCGCGAGCCATGCGGCACCGGAATTCAGGCCTGGCATGCCGACACGGGCGCGAATCTTGTTGACCTCTGTCACAGCTTTATCCAAAGCGCCGGCTTCGTTATAGGCTTCAGCGAGCATGAGGATGACATCGCCGAGACGGATGAGCGGGAATTGATACGGCGTGCGGTTGTATTCGCCCCAATATCCATCAAGATTGCCCGTGGGTATCCATTTGCGCCAGAAGTACGAGTTCCAACCTTCGGAATTGCGGATAAAAGCCTTTGCCTCCATCGGAGCGCCACCCTTTGTTGGGTCAGCGAGGACAAACTGCTTGTCCATCGGCACTGAACCGGCATCCGTGCCCAGATAGTGGGAGTACGGGGTTATCACATTGAGGTTCAGCCGAGGATCGCGCTTGCGATATATGTCCATCACTTTGGTGGTGTCGCACTCCAAGGTTGATGTCACATATTCACTTGCCTGATCAATGGCCACACATAGATAGCGGCGGCGTGTCTGGGAATCAGCGCTGCCGAATCCGGGATAGATGTCATCCCAGTCAAAAGGCGATCCGTCGAGGTTCTCATACATGTCCACCAATGTGGTTGACGGCACAATACAGTTGCTTGCGATGAGCCGCATGGTGGACTTGTTGCCGAAATATGACACTATATCAAGAGCGTATCCGGCTGTATTACCATCAATTGACTGTATTGAGAATATCATTTCGGAGCTTTGCTTGCCATTGTATAGACGAAACAGCTCGTTGTAATCAGGATGGAGAACATATCCATAATTCTCATGTCTGTTATACACAATCTCCTCGAAATCAGCAATAGCCTTGTCCCACTGATGATTAAAAAGATACACTTTCCCTCGTAAAGCGTAGGCGGCGCCTTTAGTAGCCCGCCCGAGGTCAGCAGCATCCCAGCTCACGGGGAGCTTTTCTATAGCTTCGGAAAGGTCCTCAAGAATATGTGCGCGAATTTCGTCCTCGGTGCTGCGTGGAGCATTCAGATTGGCAAACTGCTCGTTGATGTCGCATGACTCATCGTAATATGGCACCCCGCCCCAGCAATTGAGCATACGGAAGTAGGCCATTGCGCGCAGGAATTTCGCCTCACCTGTCACGCGGTCAATCGTTTCCTGACTTATCGGCATGGTAGCCACGTTGCGGATAACAGTGTTTGATCTATGTACCAGTTCATACAGATGCTGCCAATGGTTCTGCACGCCGGAGCTGCCTGAGGAGAAACTGCTGCCTCGCGAGATGTCGGCCCATGGAGAAGTGCCGTCGGCAATGTCACTGCACATGTCGAAGGTAAATTCCATGCCGAAGCACCAGGGTTGTTTCATTGCGGCATACATACCCACGGCGGCCTGTCGTGCATGGCTCTCCGTCTGCCAGAATGTCTGCTCCGACATTTGGTCGGCGGGGGTGAAGTCAAGGCTCTCACAACCGGCCAGAACCAGTGCCATAGCCGCGAAAATATTTGATAGATATTTTATTTCCATAGATTTTCAGAATGTCACATTAATTCCCACAGAATATTGCCGGACAGAAGGATAGCCTACGTTATCAGCAACCTCGGGATCTAATCCGGGAAATTTGGTTATGGTGAACAGGTTGTCGATGCTTGTGTAAACCTTCAGGTTCTCAACAAAAAACCTGCGGGTGATTTTTTGAGGAATGGTGTAGCCCAATTGTATATTTTTACACCTGAGATATGCAGCATTGTGCACAAAGGCATCGCTTGCAATATTGTTCTTTGCATTGGCATTGTTGCGGAGAATGGGATACTTGGAATCATACGGATTTTCAGGCGTCCAGGCATTGTCGGTTATATCCTTGTTGAGCGACTGCCCCATCACAGTCACAAAACGGAATGCCTGGTTATTGTAGTAAACAGGATTGTTGCCCACACCCTGGAGCATCATGCTGAAGTCAAATCCGTTCCAGGCTGCACTGAGACTCATGCCGTAGGTCAGCCGGGGCTGGGTGCCATGCCCGATTTCCACACGATCGTTGGCATCAAGTTTGCCATCTCCATTGGCATCTCGATACAGGAAGTCGCCAAGCTCGGGCCGCTGGTATGTGGCGAAATAATCGGGATTGCGGTCAACAAGTGATTGCACATAATCAAGGTCGGCCTGATCGCGCACGATGCGGTCCACGGTCATGACATACAACTGATTGATCGGCTTTCCTTCCTGAGTTTTATATACACCGCTTATGGATGATACATCACCTTGGAATTTTGTGACCTTGTTGGTAACAAAAGCCATGTTGAAGCCTATACTGTAGGACACTTTCCCGATATTGTGATGCCAATTGAGTTCAATGTCAAACCCTTTGTTGTTCACCTCACCGGCGTTTTGGTTGGGCACTGTGCTTGTGCCATGCTCAAGCGGAGCCGGCAGCGATATCAAAATCCCCTTGGTGTTCTTATTATACAGATCCACACTTCCGCTCAGGCGGTTGTTGAACAGCGCAAAATCAACACCTATATTGGCCATATCGGTTTTTTCCCATGTAAGATTGGAATTGGACAACAGAGTCTGGGCAAAACCGCCGGCAACATTGCCGTTGAGCACATAGCCGGTTGTAGCATACAGCGACTGATACATATATAAGCTTGTAGTGGCGTTGTTGCCGAGCGAGCCATAGGATGCTCTGATTTTCAGGTTGTCAAGCCACGATGCGCAACCATGCATAAATGACTCCTGCGAGATTCTCCATCCGGCTGAAACCGAAGGGAAATATCCCCACCGGTGACCGGGTGCAAATTTTGAAGATCCGTCGGCCCTGAGATTGGCCTCAAGGAGGTACTTGCTGTCCCAGCTGAAATTGACGCGCCCGAAATAGGAGCGCATGGCCCATTCCGTATAATTTCCCTGTATTTCACCATTTGTTGTACCGGCATCGATGCCGGTGAGCGAATCATCTATAAGGTCATATTTCCGAAACATTTCGTATTCGTACTTGTCATACTCCTGGCTTGCGCCAAGAAGTATTGACGCATCAAGCCTTGACACCTTGAATTTATAGTTAGCCGTGAGCTCGGAAGATCTGAAATTGTCGGCATAGTTGTAGCGACGGATATATGTGCGCACCGAGCCGTCGCGCAGCAGCACCGGGCCATCGAAAGTAAAGCGGTAGAGATTACGGTCGGTCAGCTGCTGCTCCACTTTTCGTGTCCAGCGGTTGTAGGAGAACGCTCCCTGGATTGTCAATCCTTTCAGAGGCTGTACTCTCGCGTAGATTTTGGCTACAAGACGGCGTGTCTTTGTCGGGAAATCATCTTTGTAAAACCATTGACGCCGGTAGGGATTGAAATTACTCACATTTTCTTCCTCAGGGTTCTGTATGCCTCCGTAAAGCCCTGTTGCCGGGTCATAGAGAGTCATGCCCGGAACAGTATTGAAAGCTCCCGAACCGAATATGACATCACCTCCGGCAGTGGCATTTTCTGCCGACGGATTGTTTTTGTCGATGTAGCCGAATAAATCAGTGCCGACACTAAGCCATGGCTTGATATTGACATCAAGATTAGTACGCAACTGATAACGCTCGTAGTCGGTGTGATATATCATGCCCGGGTTGTTGACATACCCCATGGATATGTTGTAGCGGACTATGCGGCTTCCCCCTGTTATGGCAAGATTATGGTTCTGGACCACCGATACTTTGCGATAAATATGATCCTGCCAATCGGTGTTGGGATAAACAGTCGGATTTTGTCCGGCATCATTACGCCATTCATCAATCTTAGCCTGAGAAAATCTCGGGGCCTGACCGTTGGCGATAAGCGCAGCATTTTGAATGGTCATGAAATCGGCATAATCAGTCACCAGATTCAAGCGCTTGGCTACAGTCTCAAACGACACATTTCCACTATAAGTGATACGCGGAGGTGTTTCCGAGCCATGCTTTGTGGTTATAAGAATCACACCGTTGGCAGCTCGAGAACCGTATATTGCGGAAGAAGCAGCGTCTTTAAGTATGGAGATATTATCAATATCCTGAGGGTTTATATCACTTATGGAAACACCTGTCATTCCGTCAATGACAACCAGCGGTGCCGCATCATTCAATGTGCCCTGTCCACGTATCCTGATACTTTGCGCCTCATAGCCGGGGGTGTTTCCTCCGCTGTTGGTGACAGTCATACCCGAAGCCAGACCCGCGAGGGCATTTGTTGCATTTGTGATAGGTCGGTCAGCAAGCGCCACGGAGTTTATCGATGAGACGGCTCCGGTCAGATCAGCTTTGCGGCGGGTGGCGTAACCCACCACCACCACTTCATCAAGAGTGGATGACACAGGCAGAAGTTTGATTGTGAGTCCGGTAGCATTATCGGGCGTAACCTCGACCTCTTGCGCCACGCACCCAATGTAGGACACTTTCAGCTTACCCGGCAAATCAAACCGTGCGATGCTGAAATGCCCCTCGGCATCAGAAACCGTTGAATTGCCGGCATTACCACACTGCACAATGGAAGCCCCTATCACCGGCTCACCGCCGGCGTCAACAACCGTTCCGGCTATAGCGGGCGCCGCCACATTACGCAGCACCTGCACAGAGTCCGGGACAGACTGCGGATATGCTGCATAAACAGTCAAACACAATAATGAGACAATGATCGGATAAAATTTCATTTCTTTGCCATTGCGGTTAATCCGGCACAAATATATTGCAGGAAGCAGCAATGGCAAAGGAGGTGTAAACAGACGGCATGAATATGCCAATAAACGGAGCCCGTCAATTAATCCGTATCACAAGATAATTCGTAAGACTCCAGAATTTCTCGGGGTTGGTTATGGTCAAAATCTTGTTTTTGTTTACCTCATGAATCTCATACGAATCTTCAGGATGGTTGGTGTAGATTTTTGCTTTGCCGGAATTAAGGTTGATTGTGCTCAGATTACGTTTGTCGGCAATGACAAAGAATCCTTTGTCAAAGTCGCCTTCGAGTAGTTTTGATTTGCGTAGAAATCCGGTTTCTATAATTTGATGCTCCTTTAGCTGTGACTGAGTAGCCACCACATAATAGCATGTATTAAGCTCGTTTTCAAGCCTTGCTGCGGCAACACGGGTGTCATCAAGATTACGGTTGACTGTAGCCACTGTGCAATTCAGCGAATCCACCTCACTGTTCAAACTGCTGATTCGCTCATTGGCCCGCGACAATTGAGCCCTCAGGGATTCAATATCCTCAGTCTGGGAGTCGATCTGTTTGCGAAGCACCTCGACTGTACTTTTCAATTCCTCGGTATATAACGAGGATTCTTGAAGCCTCGCTTCCAGCTCGGCCAGCTTTTCACGGCGATGTTGCAAAGTTTTTTTCACTGCCGCCATATCGGAGAGCAACTGAGCCCGCTGGGCAGGATTTTCGAAAGATTGCGCACCGGCCACAGTCATGATATGCTCAAGGTGCTTGATCTGATCCATATCGGAAGAAATCTCCTTTACCAGATCAAGGAGCCGGTCGCGTTCTTCCAAAGCAGCAGCGAGCTCCTGCTTCGATGCCTCCATCAAGGAGTCATGCTCTATGGACGGCTCTTTGTTGACACATGCCTGGAGCAGCGTGGCGAGCAATATGAAGGGAATTGCAAAATATTTCATTTCCATTTATAAAATATAATACAAATATAATGCTTATCCACAATATTTGCACCGTGCGTCAATAGACAACACAAATTTGTAAACAAACGCACTTGAATGATGTTGTTTGTATTGCGGGCGCGTGCTAACTTTGCAATGTGAAATCAATCGAAAACAAAACAGCCCTCATATTGGACCTTTTCTTTTGTCTGGTCTTTATTCCCATATTGGAAACTTTGGGTCCGGCACGATATTGGTTTCACCAATGGCCATTGTTTTCGTTCATCTCCTGCGCCTATCTGTATGGCTGCTATTTTCTATTGATGAAAATAAATGTGCCGAAACTGCTTATTTCAAAAAAGTATTATGTGATAGCGGGGATAGTGGCCTTGCTTACCATAGTGAATTATCTGCTTTCGCTGTATCCATTGCCCGATATGGACTTTGTAACTCCGGCTCTAAGCGAATATCAGACACAGGTGAGAAATTTTGGCGTGTCAGTGACACTATGGTTAATGTTCTCACTCGTGATGGGTTACTCTCTCACCATTTCATTTGTCAAGGAATTGTATGAACAGCTACTGCTGACAAAGAAAATCGAGGCACAGCGCGACAAAGCGGAGCTTGCAGTATTCAAGGCGCAGATCAGCCCTCATTTCATGTTCAACACCCTCAATTCCCTTTATAGCCTCGTGATCGGCACATCCGAAAAAGCCGAAAACGCTTTTATAAAATTCACCGAGCTGCTCAAATACACATACATCACAATCGAAAAAGAACTTGTGGCACTCAGCGACGAAATCTCCTACATTCAGAACTACATTGACCTTCAATCCATAAGATTGAACGCCCATACTTCAATCGACTGGAATTATGAAGTGGATAACGAACTTATCAAAGTTCCACCGATGCTGATGCTGACTTTCGTGGAAAACGCATTCAAATACGGATCATCCACAAGCCGGGATTGTAGCATAAAAATCCGTCTGACAGTGGCCGACGGAACTTTGAACTTTGAAACAGGCAACAATATAATGAAGCATGCGGATGAGTTTCGCAAAGATATGCCGGTCGGCATAGAGAATTGCAAATCAAGGCTCGCCTCGCTTTTTCCTGACAAACATACATTGACAACCGTAGAGAAAGATGGATTTTCCGAGTGTCGTTAACAATACAGTTGAATTGAAATGTACAGCACTATCAAATGCGTTGCAATTGACGATGAACCACTTGCGCTCGATGTCATTGCTAAATTCTGTGAGCGGATCGGAGGTGTGGATCTGCAAGTGTTCTCAGATCCTGCCTTAGGATTGGAAGTAATCAGGAAAGAAAAACCAAGGATAGCGTTCCTTGATATTGAAATGGAAAATATCTCCGGCCTCACAATCGCCTCTCAACTACCGGAAGACACATGTTTCATTTTCACTACAGCGTATCTTGAATATGCTTTGGACGGATTTGAACTTGATGCCGTGGACTACCTCCACAAACCATTCTCATATTCCCGTTTCCAAGTTGCATTTTCCAAAGCGCTGCGACGGATTGGAGATGGGGCTCACTCCGACAGGCAATGTATCCTGGTTAAACAGGAGTACAACAATGTGAGCATCCCGCTTGATGAAATCCTTTATATCGAAGCCATGGAGGGGTATGTCAAGATATTCAGAGAGAACGGTGTCCGCACAGTATCCCGCATGATATTGAAAAACATCGGAACCCAATTGCCGGAACATGATTTCATTAGAATCCACCGCTCCTATATAGTACAGAAATCAAAAGTGCGCAGCTTTAGCAAACGAGAAGTGGAATTGAACAATGGCCGCATACTCCCCATCGGCCGGCAATATTCCAACGATGTAGCCAGCCAGCTCTCGGCAGGAGTCCGCTAACAATTTTTTAGCCGGGAGAAAAAGCTGATACAGGAGGCGGTATATAAAAAAAGAATGAGTAACGAAAGCCGAAGCTAAACGATACTCATTCTCCTCTCTCCTCAGCGGTGCGGACGGGACTCGAACCCGCGACCCCCTGCGTGACAGGCAGGTATTCTAACCAGCTGAACTACCGCACCAGGTTTGTGAGATGCAGCGGCTATTGCCGTTTTGCGAGTGCAAAGATACGGCACGTTTTTGGATTGTGCAAGTGTTTTGCAAAAAAAATGCGAAAAATCGCGATTTTTTTTGATGGCGGGGCGAAAAACGCGTGAATTATGGGGAACAGGGAGCAATGCGAGGATTGGATTTACACGATTTATTGATGCTCGTTAGAGAAAATCAATCCCCTCAACTCTGATAGGTCAAGGGGATTGATTTGTACCCGAAGTGGGACTCGAACCCACACAGCCGGTAATGGCCAAGGGATTTTAAGTCCCTCGTGTCTACCATTCCACCATTCGGGCTTCCGGAGACTGCTTGTCTGCGAAAGATGGGGCAAATTTACCACATAGTTTGGAAATTCGCAAATTTATTGTTCAAGGTCGTCGTATTTCTGGAACAGGAAATCGTTGTAGGGGAAGCGGCTGAGGTGCACTTCTTTTGCTTTCTCATAGATTTTCTGCTTGAGCTCGTCGATGTTGAGCCCGGTTTTGGCGGAGACAAACACGGCATCGCTTCCCATCTTGGCCATCCAGGTGGCTTTGAGCTCGCTGAGAGGGATATTGGAGCGGGTGCGCTCGGTGAGGTCGTCTTCGTCTTTGGGTGTATAGGTGAAGGCGTCCACTTTATTGAACACCATTATCACGGGCTTGTTGACGGAGCCACAGACATCAGCGAGTGTACGGTTGACCACTTCAATCTGCTCTTCGAAATTGGGGTGGGATATGTCAACCACATGGAGCAGGATGTCGGCATCGCGCACTTCATCGAGTGTGGACTTGAACGACTCCACAAGGTGGGTCGGGAGCTTGCGTATGAACCCTACGGTGTCAGTGAGCAGGAACGGGAGGTTGTCGATGATCACCTTGCGTACTGTGGTGTCAAGGGTGGCGAACAGTTTGTTTTCGGCAAACACATCGCTTTTGCTGAGGAGATTCATGAGGGTGGATTTGCCCACGTTGGTGTACCCCACGAGAGCCACTCGTGTGAGCTTGCCGCGATTTTTACGCTGTATGGATTTTTGTCGGTCGATGTCGCGCAGCTCCTCCTTGAGGCGTGATATTTTGTCGAGGATGATTCGGCGGTCGGTTTCAATCTGCCGCTCACCGGGTCCGCGCATACCGATACCGCCTCGCTGACGCTCAAGGTGAGTCCACAGGCGGGTGAGCCTGGGGAGAAGATATTGGTATTGGGCCAGCTCCACCTGCGTTTTGGCGTTGGCGGTCTGTGCACGCTTGGCAAAAATGTCGAGGATGAGACTTGTGCGGTCGAGGATTTTGACTTTCAGCTCACGCTCGATGTTGGCCACCTGCTTTGGCGAGAGGTCATCGTCGAATATGGCCATACCGATATCGTTGTTCTCCACATAATTGCGAATCTCCTCCAGTTTTCCGGAGCCCACATAGGTGCGTGAGTCAGGGCCGTTGAGCTTCTGGATGAATTTGTGGACAGTGACAGCACCGGCAGTGTCGGCGAGAAATTCGAGCTCGTCGAGATATTCAAGGGTTTTGGCCTCGGACTGCTGGGGAGTGACGATGCCTATGAGTATGGTGCGTTCGCTTGATTCTTTTTCAATAATTAGATCTTTCATATCCGGTTACTGTTGTTTTTTGCCCGGGCGGGGGAATATACGATTGATATTAAGATAGATGACAGTAAAATTGTCGAGACAGACAAGAAGCATCAGCCCGGCACCGAGCAGAATGGATTGCAGGTGTGACGACGGGGAGATGCCGATTTGGCTGAGAGGGGCGGCCCATAGGCCGGAGGCCACCAGCATGAGGGCCACGGCTCCGATGAACACACAGATATTGATCACCGACACAATCACGATATAGTGGCGCGCAACGGTGCGCGGGGAGTAGCCCAGCATCATCAGGCGGGTGAGGGTGATGCGGTTTTTCTGCAGCAGAAGCCTGATGCTCAGCAGCAGGATAAAGAGTGCCAGCAGGGAGATTACCACTCCAACGGCAATCACCACAGCTGTGGCAACGGAGAGGAAGTAGGAAGCTTTGCCGGAGTTGGGGTCGGCACCGGATGGATCATAGCCGTGGGAGCTGAAATAAGAGGATATTTCGGGGTTGCCGGGGTCAGAGGTCTCGATGATCAGTCGCGAGGGGTTGGATGCTTGCTTCTCGCCGAAAATCGGGTTGGCCCAGCGGATGAACTCCTCGGGCACGGCGATGGTATTGATACGCGAGGAGAACCCGGCAATCCGGGCGTCCATCCATTGCTGGCGGCCGTTGCCGCTGACAGAGATGCGCAACGGAATCATTTTCATCATCTCCTCGCTGATCTGCGGGAGGCCGCGGGAGGCGGCGAATCCGAAATTGTAGAGGGTGAGATAGTCCTTGCTGATGATTACCGGCAGCGGCTTTCCGGAGTCGGGAGTGAAGGTCCATCCGTTGGGAAGCGCATCGAAAAATTCCGAGGGGATGGATTCGAGGAAGAGGGCTGTGCTGAGGGGAGAGCCACCCATCTCCACCGATGCCGACACATTGAAATTGGCCGCGGTGAACTCCCCTACTTTCCGCACCCACGGCTGCGAACGCAGCTCGGTGAGTTCATCGGCGGAAAACCCCTTGGAAGCCGGGGAGCCGAACAGGGAGCCGATGCCCGAGGGGAGCCGCTTGGAGATGATGACATAGTTGCGCGAGATGAATGAGTCATCGGACTGCCAGTTGGCGGTGACATCGCGGTAGAACTGCACGGCTGTGAGCACAATAGCCAGCCCGACGAGGTTGGCCACGGCATAACCGGCAAGTTGTCCTATGCTGATGTTGCGGCGCAGCAATCGCCATACAATATTGTGAGTCATAGCTTGAGCACGGAGTTGAACGGAAGGAGAATATTATTGCCCACCGAAGTGGCGATGATGCCGGCGCCCTCGCTGCGGGCCGTGCGCTCGATGACAGAGGCCACCAGACGGTTGTTGTGCTCGTCGAGATGGCTCACCGGCTCGTCAATCAGCAGGAAGTCAAATGGCTGACACAAAGCCCTGACAACAGCCACACGTTGCTGCTGGCCCACTGAGAGACGGGCGGCGGGAGAGTCGGCTTTTGAAGCTATCTCCAGCTCCTCGAGCATGGAGGTGATCCAATGGAGAGAGCGGCGGTTGGTGAGGCGGTTCTTGATAGCGATATTTTCCATCACCGACAGCTCCGGAAACAGATGCATCTCCTGGGGCAGATAGGCGATGACACGGGTGCGGAGCTCACACCAGCGGGATGTGGAGAACGAGGTCACATCGCAGCCGTCAAACAGCACACGGCCATTGTAATCGCCACGGTTGCCGTAGATAAAGCTGCAGAGCGAGGATTTGCCGGTTCCTGAATCGGCCTCGACAAGATAGTAGTCACCCCGCCGGAATTCAAGCGTGCGGAGCCACACCTGCGAGCTGCAGAGCGGCTCGGTGCGTTCCATTCCCACAAACACTTGCGGGATGAGATTCTGTACAGTGATGGAAGAAATTGTGCTCATCAGAACAGAAAGCTCATTAGTGACAGTATATTGGCCAGCGGACGGTCGGTGCTGCCGGGGAAGGCTATGCGCACACGTGTGTCGGTGTCGCCCACCTTGGCGGAGAGGTCGAGACCGTAGGGGATGGCAAGAGAGTAGGTGCGGAGAGTTTCCATCTGCACGGCGGCAGCGGCGAGCTGCCCCTCGAAAGTGGTGGTGAAGGGAGACGCACCATCTGTAACAAACGGCTGGGTGCCAAAGGCCAGATAGCCGTCAACATTGCCAACAAACACTTTCATGCCCGGCACCGGAATCATATACTGACCGTCAGCCCTTTGGGTGGCTTTGATGCCGAGGGTGGCAAACTGCGCTATTATGTCGCGCTGCACAGAGTCCACCTTCTCCTGGGTCATGTGGACCATGGCGAGCACAGCAGGTTCGTTGCCGGGAAGCGAATAGGCGTCAGCTGCTATGGCGAGTGTGCCATTGCATTGCGACAGCACCGTGGCCACCACATCAAAGAAACCGCGGGCGCGGCCACCTCCGAACGACTCCACCACCTGAGCTACAGAGCTCCAGTCGAAGTCAGGACCGACACCCATGGCGAAAGCGGCATTGAAATTGCGCGGAAGATAGCGCAGGAAATCCGTCTGGAGAGTGGTGAGCGATGAGTTGGTGTATTTTTCGCCATCGGCACGCATTTGGCACGCTGTGACTGAAGCGGCCTCCTGATTGCCTTCGATATCAATGGCGGCATAGCGGCCCTGCTGATCGGCACCAGCGGGTTCTACAGCCACCACAATACCGAGAGTGGAGCGGGTGGAGAGGAACTCGGTGAGTCCTTTCCAGAGGGTGAATTTGCCATCATCGGCGCATCTTGCGGCTGCCTTCCGTGCCATCTCAACAGCATCGGGAGCAATCCATGCCTGATGGTTTTTCACAGCCACGGAGGTGCCGTTGCCGCTCCATAGGGTGAAGCCTGACTGCTCGCTTTCGGTCATCCCGGCCTCGGAAACAAGTGCAGCAAATTCGCTGTCATCCTTCAGTCGCACTATTGTTACAAACCCGGAGCCGGGCATGGAAAACGACACTATATGCGACAAATCCACAGCCTTGGCGGCGCGGTCGGCGTTGCCCAATATTCCGGCGGTAAGCCAACCGGGCATAGTGGAGGGGTTGTCGGTGTATCCTGCATCATCCATGAGCTGCGACAGATCGGTGACAATCACGGCACCGGCCGAAGCGGGCACCTGCTCAAGAAGTTCAGCATCGTCCGAAGAGCACGATGCAAGCACCAATAATGTGGAAAGCAGCAGCATCGAAACCGCTGCGCGTAGAGAAGAGTATAAAGTGTGCATAAATTTGATGTTTTTTAATGACAATAGTTGAACAACCTCTTTCGTATTAACGACAGCGCCGCAGTGAGTGTTCACTGCGGCGTGTGATGCTATAGGGATGACAACTACACTTCAAGGTCAAGATTGAGCACTTCGTGCCAAGGCAAACCCTGGACAGAAAGCTGCTCCATGAAAGGATCGGGATCGAACTCCTCCACATTGTGCACACCAGGCTTGTTCCATTTGCCGGTGAGGAACATCATGGCGCCAATCATCGCGGGCACGCCGGTTGTGTAGCTCACAGCCTGCATGCCTGTTTCGCGATACGCCTCCTCGTGGCTGCAATTATTGTAGATATAATATGTGAGGTGCTCGCCGTTTTTGTCAAGACCGGAGATGCGGCAACCGATGGATGTTTCGCCATGATAGTTCTCGCCGAGATCCTGAGGGTTGGGGAGCACAGCCTTGAGGAACTGCAGGGGCACAATCTTCATGCCGTTGTAGTCGATTTCGTCGATACGTGCCATGCCTATATCCTGAATCACGCGCAGGTGTGTGAGATACTCCTGTCCGAAGGTCATCCAGAAGCGGGCGCGCTTGATGGAGGGGTAGTTCTTGACAAGACTCTCGAGCTCCTCGTGATAGAGCAGATAGCTCTCACGCGCACCGATATTGGGGTATGTGAGCGGCTTGTGGATTTCAAGCGGGCCGGTGGTCACCCACTTGCCGTCCTGATAGTAGCGGCCGTTCTGGGTGATTTCGCGGATATTGATTTCAGGGTTGAAGTTGGTGGCGAACGCCTTGCCGTGGTCGCCGGCATTGCAGTCCACAATGTCAAGATACTCCATCTCGCTGAAATAGTGCTTGGCAGCGTAAGCGGTGAACACTCCCGACACACCCGGGTCGAAACCGCACCCGAGGATGGCAGTCAGGCCGGCCTTCTCAAACTTCTCTTTGTAGGCCCATTGCCATGAGTATTCGAAATGAGCCTCATCCTTGGGCTCGTAGTTGGCGGTGTCGAGATAGTTCACACCACATTCCAGACAAGCGTCCATGATGGTGAGATCCTGATAGGGAAGAGCCACGTTGATCACGATGTCGGGATTGTGGCGACGGAACAGCTCCACAAGCTGGGGCACAGAATCGGCATCAACAGAGTCGGTGGTGATGTTGCCAGAACCGATGGCACGGGCTATAGCCTCGCATTTGCTGCGTGTGCGCGATGCAAGAACTATTTCGCTGAAAACCTGTGGGTTTTGGGCGCATTTATGGGCCACGACAGTGCCCACTCCTCCGGCGCCGATAATGAGAACTTTAGCCATGAGTTAATGTAGGTTTGATATTTTGGGTGCTAAGATAGCACTTTTCTATGTAACATGAATAAATATCGGAGTTTTATTTGCATCCACGGGGGTGTTTCGTGCCGTTGACACGGCGGGCCGGGTTGTCGGGAAACCACCCTTTGGCCACCCTCTGCTCCTGCTCGAAAATTTCCTTGATGGTCCATAACGATGAGAAAGCGAGCACTCCGAGAACGGTGCTCCAGAACTCGTTGGCCACCACAAGCGAAGCCACGCAACTGGCAATGCCCAGAAGCAGAAACCACCACCAGCATCCGGTGCCCCAATGGTAGTGGCACTTGATGACGAGCGGGTGGAAGGCCCCGATGATGACAAATGTGGCCAATCCAGTGGCCAGCCCTATGAAATGAAGAGACTCAAGCATTTTTGCAATATGAAAGATATATTTGAACTGTTTTTACCAACCACCGGAGGCTCCTCCGCCGCCGGTCATGCCGCCGCCGAAACCACCGCCTCCAAAGCCGCCTCCGCTTCCGCCACCGCCGAATCCGGAACCAACCACCACCGGAGCTACAAGTTTGGGCACAATATAGCTTGTGGAATGGGATTTATGGCAATTGGCACAGGTGAATGTGCGCAACCCCTGTCCGGAATGTTGGGTGGTCGGCTTCATTATCACACGGTCGGACGACAGCGAGCAAGCTTTGGCTCCGCAGTCGGGACACACGGTGAACGACGAGCGGGGATTGATATAGGGAATCACATCCTTCTCGCCGCAGTTGGGACAGAGCCACACATCGTAGTCAATGGAGTTGAGATGCTCCTCAAGATCCTGCGCGGGAGTGAGATACAGATTGTCCTGCTCCTCGTTGAGCTTGTTCATCCTGTGGCCGCAATTAGGGCAGTCGATATGGCGGCTGCGTATTCTCCGCATGGTGACAGCCAGCGGGATATAGGCCACCAGCGGCAGTCCGAGTCCGAAGAAGCAGGCGAAAAGCGCCACAGGCTTGATGTCGTTCAACTTGCGCCAACGGTCTTGACTGTTGAGCCGGCGAGTGGAAAAAATCATGAAACAGACCACAATAAGCATCACCACAGCCACAACGCCGCAGAGGTTGAGATACCACATGAAAAGGTCGGAGCCGGAAAAATCAGATTGTTCCCTGTCCATGCCCTGTCGCATTTCGGCGGCCGCCTCGGGGTCGGAGAGGATGGTGGCGATATGGTTGACGGCATTGAGGGTGCCGAGGTTGTAATTGCCCTGCTTGAACTCCGGAGCCATATCGTTGCGGATTATGCGGGAGCATACCGCATCGGGTAGCACACCTTCGGCCCCGTAGCCGGTGCGTATCACCGCCCGGCGGGGCTCCTTTGCCACCACCACCAGCACACCGTTGTTGTTACCGTTGCGCCCCACACCCCATTGCTCGAACAGAGCGGTGGCAAAATCATTGATATCGCGGTCGATATCGTCCAGCACCACCACAGCCACCTCGGCCGTGGAGTTGGCCCGGATTGAAGCCAGAGTGGAATTAATCAGCTTCTCGGCCCCGGGTTCTATGATTCCATCGGGATTGGAGAGATAGCGCGTGGAGTCAAGGAGCTGCACATTAGGCACCTGCTTAGGCGAATACACAGTAGCATGGGCCATAATACCGACGCATATCAGGAGCGCCGTCAGTAGAAATGTACGGAATCTCATCTTTTCTCTTTCAGATATTGAAGTGTGAACTCAGCGGCATCGGCCACACAGTCGTTGCAGGCACGGAGCGGAGTGCCGGTGTCAATCCCTTTGAGCTGACGGCAGATAGAGGCACCGTTGCGCTGCTCGAACTGCTCCATCACCCGCTTGATGGCGGCACGTGAGCGGACGCGGTCGCGTTCCACCAGCCCCAGCACCACGCCGGCACCGATAAGCGCACCGCACGTGGCTTTCATGGTGCCCATCCCTGTGCCGAAGGCAGAAGTGATTGCCGCCATGGTGTCAAACTCTACGCCTACCTCGTTGCAGAAAGCGCATGCCACAGACTGTGCACAATTGCATGTGCCGGATTTTTTCAGCTCTACAGCACGGAGAATATTGTCGGTTGAATCCATAAGAGGGTGTTTTCTTTTGTATGATGTGCAAAAATACAACAAAATAACGGAACTTTTGTGTATTTTTGCGAGTATAAAACTTGAGCGCTATGAAGAAGATAATTTTGCTTGCAGCGTCAATGCTGCTATGGTCCACAGCAGTGGCCGCAGAAGTGAAGTGGCACAACCCTATGGCCGAGGCAGCCGAAGGCACCACCAATATCCATAATCAGGCTTGGAACGAGGATGGCGGCAACTACCGCCGCCTGCCCCAACGCGCTCAAGACAAACTGCGTCCCAAGCTATGGGACCTGTCCACCAACAGCGCCGGACTGCAGATTCAGTTTGTCACCAACTCGCCCGACATAAACGTGCGCTACAATGTGACCGGCCCTATGGCTATGCCCCACATGCCCGCCACCGGGGTGAGCGGCACTGACCTGTACCGCAACAGCGACGGTGCATTCTGCTTCGGGTCGTACTCGTTCGGCGACAGCACTGTGCAATATTATTATCGCGTTGACCGCCCGGAGAGCACCCGACCGGAACTGTTCACCCTCTACCTGCCGCTGTTCAACGAGGTCAAGAACCTTGAAATAGGGGTGGTCGAAGGGTCGGAGTTCAATTTCGTGGCCGCCGGAGATGAGAAGCCTATAGTGGTGTACGGCACATCCATAGCCCATGGAGCCTGCGCCTCACGCCCGGCCATGGCATGGACCAACATCCTTCAGCGCAAGAGCGGAGTGCCGGTGGTGAACCTCGGGTTTTCCGGCAACGGGATGCTGGAGCCGGAGATGATAAAGCTTATCAACGAAATCGACAGCCGCGCTGTGGTGCTTGACTGCATGCCCAACCTGTTTCAGGTGGAGAACAGCGAGCTGACAAAACTGGTGGAGAACGCCGTGATGCAGCTCCGCGCCAAGAGCGATGTGCCCATATTGCTGGTGGAGCACGCCGGATACAGCAATATGAACTCCAACCAAGGACGCCACAACGACTACACCAACGCCAACAGCGCCCAGCGCAAGGCATACCATAACCTTATGGACCGCGGAGTGAAACACCTTTACTATCTCTCCTCCGAGGAGATAGAGATGCCCGAGGATGCGTGGGTGGACTATGTGCACCCCACCGACCTGGGGCAGAACCATCATGCCGATGCTGTGAGGAAAGCCATGGGCAAGTTCCTTCCCGAAATGCGTCCGCGGTTGACCAAGCATCTGGTGCTGATAGGACTTGACGGATGGGGAGCCTACTCGGTGGAGAAAGCCGACATGCCCACCGTGAAGCAGCTGATGGCCGAAGGACGCTATACGCTTGAGAAACGTACCGTGCTCCCCTCCTCCAGCGCCCCCAACTGGGCCGCAATGTTCATGGGTGCACCCACCGAAATCCACGGCTATACCCAATGGGGCTCCAAAACGCCTGAAATACCCGAGCGGGTGAAAGGTGAAAACGGGATTTTCCCCACCGTGTTCCAGCTCCTGCGCCAAGCCTCGCCCGACGCGGAAATCGGCGTACTCTACGAATGGGACGGCATAAAATATCTGGTGGACACTTTATCGCTGAGCTACCATCAGCAAGCTATGGAGAATCTGCCCGGAGTGGAGTCGCAAATCACCGACCTCGCTGAAAAATATATCAAGGAGAAGAAACCCGAGCTGCTGGCAGTGTGCTACGATGAGCCCGACCATACAGGACACGCCATTGGCCATGACACACCCGAGTACTACGCCAAGCTCCGGGAGCTTGACCGCTACATAGCCCGTGTGGTGCAGGCGGTGAAAGACGCCGGTATATACGATGACACAATGTTTGTGATCACCTCCGACCATGGCGGTGTTGACAAACACGGCGGCATCACCCTTGCCGAGATGCAGAGTCCTCTGATAATCTTCGGAAAAGGGGTGGAAGGCACAGGCAAAATCAACGGGGTGACGATGCAATACGATGTTGCAGCGACCATAGCCGATGCCCTTGGCCTTGAGCAGCCCCAGTGCTGGACCGGACGCTCAGTGCTGAAGCTGAGATAATTCTTATAAGCCTTATAAGATTTATAAGATTTATAAGTCTTATATGATTATATCTCTCAAGAAAATTGAGCGAGACGGGCAAGGTATTTGCCGATGATGTCGAATTCAATGTTGACTTTCGTGCCGGGTTGGATGGCATGGAAATTGGTATGCTCGAAAGTGTAGGGTATGATAGCCACACGGAACGATGATGCCTCGCTGTTGCACACCGTGAGGCTGACACCGTTGACTGTCACCGACCCTTTCTCCACGGTCACATACCCTTTGGCGGCCATGTCGGCGGGCACCTGATAGGTGAATTTGTAGTAGATGCTGCCGTCCACATGCTCCACGCTCTCACACACGGCGGTGCAATCCACATGGCCCTGCACGATATGTCCGTCCAAACGGCCATTCATCACCATGGAGCGTTCGAGGTTGACCTCATCGCCCACAGTCAGGAGCCCGAGATTGGAGCGGTCGAGGGTTTCCTGAATGGCGGTGACGGTGTATGTGCTGTCGGGATGCAGCTCGACAACGGTGAGACACACGCCATTATGAGCCACCGACTGGTCAATCTTGAGTTCATCGGCAAACGAGGATTTCACTCTCAGGTGACGGTTGCCACCCTCATCAATCACAGCCACCACCTTGGCAGCCTCTTCCACTATTCCTGAAAACATTATAAAGATATTTGCGGGTTATCGCTGCAAAGGTAGCAATTTCCTGCGGCCTTGGCAATATCTCTGCAGACAGTAGGCCAGCACACCATATACAGCCACGAGGAGCCACAGCATCAGGAACGGATGGGACTGCTCCCACAGCGGGGAGCCGTTGGAGTTCATGCGCACGAAGGCTTCCACGCCCCATGTGGCAGGCACACAGTTGCCCACAAGGGTCCAGAACCCGTTCATGGCATAGCGGGGCCAGGTGAGGCCGCTCAGGAACAGGAACACCACCGAGGTGAACACTATGACGAGCAATGAGGATTCGCGCTCCTTGACAAACCAGCTCAGGCAGAACCCCAGGAAAATGGAGGCTATGAGCATGGGGAGAATCAGCAGGCAACATTCGCCCAGACTACCGACCTGCGGCAGCGAGAACATCAACGGCACCAGATGGAGTATGTAGAGCACCAGCGGCACATAGATGCAGAGGTAGCACATCAGCTTGCCGAGCATCTGCGCACCCACGGGAGCATCCACAGCCATAGGATCGGTGCCGCCATGCTTCATGCGGCGTTCCTTGCCGCCGGCGGCCAGCATGGTGACTCCGAGAATAAGGCTCTGCTGCAGAATAAGCACCAGGATGCCGGGGATGATGAATGAAGCAAATCCCTGCGTGGGGTCGCCGAGCATTATAGCCTCGCTCTGAATGGGAGCGGCGGCGACGCTGAGGGTTGACATCCCGGACTGCGACAGTTTCTGAGTTTGAATCTGAGTGCCGAGCGTCAGCTGGATGTCGGTGAGAGCGGCCACAAACGAGCGGTAGCGGAGCAACAGGCTCATATCGCTGTAGAAGTTGACCACCGCCTGCTCACCGTTGCCAAGCTTTTTGTCATAGCTCGCGGGAATATGGAGCACACCGAAGCAGTTGTGCTCGTTCATCATTGTGCGTGCCGCCGCCATATCAGGGGCGTAATCGTACACCTGCATTGCCTGGGTGGCATCCACCATACGGGCCAGATGGCGGCTTGAGGCAGTGCGGCTGTCGTCCACAACCACCACCGGCAGATCCGTGAGAATCTCAGGATTGTAGATGATAGTGTAAACCACAGGATAAATCGTGGGGAGAGCGAAGAAAAACAGGAGCACACCCGCATCGTGAAACACCAGGTAGAACTCCCGGCGCCACACCTTGAACAGATCCACGAACCATTTTTTGACAGCTTGTATCATATCTTACGGCACATAAACAGGGTTGAGACACTTGCGGCGCAACCTCGGCAACCCGAGGAGCGATACCAACGGGAATATAAGCAGGGCCACATAGTACCACCGTGAATAGAAGATAGGGATTCCGTTGAGCGCCTGGTCGATATATATCAAGAAATAGTAGCGCAGCGGCACGATGTAGCTGAACACTCCCACTGCTCCATACATGCTCTGCACCGGAAACGAGAAGCCGGTGATGGAGAACGAGAGGATGCCTACGAGCGACAGTATGCTGAGCGACAGCCTGAGGTTGGGCAGTATGCAGCACACAGTGACGGCAAATGCCTGACATGCCACCACAAACAGCACCATGGCCATGATGATATGCATGGCATGATTGTTGAGCGGGAAGTTGCAGAACCCGTACACGATGCTCTGCACCGCTATCCCGACAATAGAGAACACCAATGTCTGCGGCAGGAGCTTGCCAAGCAGAGCGATGAACATGGAGCCTCCGGCGGTACGCAGCCATTGTGGAGAATCACCGCGCTTTATCTCATCGCACACCGAAAAGGCTGTGACAAGCAACACCATCAGGGCAATGACGCCGGGGAGGAACGAGTTGCTGAGATAGATGTTGTAGTTCATCCAGGGATTGTGCAAGCCGAACTCATTGACGGCAACAGGCTGGATGAGACTTCCAACGGCGGCTTCGTCCACACCCGACTGCACAAGGGTGGTCTGCACCACACCGCCGGTGGTGGTGACGGCCACAGTCTTGAACCCTTTGAAAGTGAGCGTGCCGGGCACGAAGAATGTGAGGTTGGAATAGTAGCTGAGTGTCGGGCCTTTGCCACCCACCGCATCACGCTGAAAATTCTCGGGGATATAGAAGAAACCGAATATTTTGCCTGAGCGCACATCGTCAATAGCCTCATGGAATGACTCAGCCTTATAGGAGATGTCGAGAGCCTGCGATGAGGCGAGGTTGCGCGTCACTTTCCGCGACAATGAACTTTGGTCGAGGTCCACCACCGCAGCCGGCACCTTCAGTGGCAGTCCGGCATCCATCATGTTGATGAAGAACCATGTGACACCGAACGGCACAAGCACCATCAGCGCCACCACCACCCAGCGACGGCCCAGGTCGAGCCATCCCAGACGCAAGGATTTAGTGAGCGGAGTGAAATTCATGTTGTCACGGATTATAAACCACAGTCATGCCGGGTCGGAGATCGGCGATAGTGTCCACCGGACGGGCCTTCACCTCAAAGGTGCGGCTGTCCCATTCGCCGGTGGCCTTGGTGGCTCGCCATGTAGCGTAGCTGCCCATGTCGCGCACATAGTATATGCGCGCCTGAATCTCGCGTTTGTCCAGAGCGGGAATCATCACCTTGATCTCCTGCCCGAGCTTCATGTTGTTGAGATACTCCTCGCGCACATTGAAAGTGATCCATTTATCGCTGATTTTGAGCACATTCATGATAGGAGCGCCGAGAGCCACAAGTTCACCCACCTCCGGGTACACCTGATCAACCTGACCGTCACAAGGAGCAGTGAGATACTGGTCCTCGAGCAGGCTCTGCACTTCGGCAACACCGCCCTGCGCCACATTCACCATGGCGGCGGCACTCTCCTTATCCTCCTTCTGGGCACCGGCCTTGGCAAGCGCCAGCTGGCTGCGGGCAGCACCCTCGGCGGCCACAGCGGCATCATAGGCAGCCTTGGCCTCATCGCGCTTCTGTGCGGACACCACATTCTCCTTGAAAAGGGTTTCCATACGGTCGTAGGTTTTGCGGGTAATCTCCTTGGCGGCGGCAGCCTGGGCCACCATCTGCTCGGCGGTCTGCACAATCTGTATGCGGGTGCCGGCGTCCACCTTCTGATTCTGCGCGGCGGCAGCCTGCTTCATAGCCTCGGCCTGCATCAGCTTGGCCTCGGCGAGCGAGGAATGTATATGCACAAGAGTGTCGCCGGCATGAACCATGTCGCCCTCCTTCACATACAGCTCCACTACCCTGCCGGGAAGTTTGCCGGAAACGCGCACCGAAGTGGCTTCGGCCTGACCCTCGATTATTTCGGCAGGCTTTTTGAGAAACACGAAACCAATGATAGCGAGCACGGCGGCTCCTATAGTGAGCAGCAGCAGAGCCACGAGCAGATTGCAGTTCTCGCGCTGTTCAGCAGTGTTTGCATTAATATCAGCCATATTCTGTAGAATGATTATGAGTTTTTTTAATAGTTTGTGGGATAGGGAAGAGTGCCGAGCACCTTTGAGAGATACACCTCGCAGAGCCGCACCTCGATGCTTGCATCCACATGCTCGCTGTTGGCCTTGAGCCATGCGGTCTGGGCCTCCATCACATTGTCGGTGGTGAGGACACCCTCGCGGAAGCCGAGGGTGGCGGTGCGTAGATTTTCATCGGCCTTGGAGAGGTTGGTGGTGGTCATGTGGAGGGTTTTGAGAGCCTCCTGTGTTTTGTAGCTGCTTTGGTTCACCTGCAGCTCAATGAGGTCGCGCGCGTTGTCAAGTTCCAGCTCAGCCATGCGTGTCTGGCTCTTGGCGGCACGATATTTATTGTAGTTTCCACCCCAGTGCCATAAAGGGATGGAGAGGACGGCACCTACGGAGAAAGCCCCGTCAAACCTCTTCTTGAATCCGTTGAACATATTGGGGTTGGAGAAGGAGTACGACCCCACGAGAGCCAGCTTCGGCATCATGTCGCTCATGGCCACTTTCTCTTTCTGTCCCAGAGCCTTGACACCCATTTCAAGGGCACGCAGATCCTGACGGCGGGAATAGACATCGTCCATATTGTAATCGCGTGCCACCGGAGCCGGGAGTTCATCGAGCTTGGTGTTCTCATCAGCAAGAGTCATGGGAGTGTTGACCGGCAGGCCACAGACCTGGGCGAGAGCCATGCGGCTCAGCGACAAGCCATTCTCCACCTTCACAAGATCCACCTGGGCGGCGTTGAGCTTCACATCCACGCTCAGGAGGTCGCTCATGGTGGCCACCCCTTGCTGCACCATGGCGTCAACATTCCGCCTGAGGGTGTCGAGCAGAGCCACATAGCTTGTGGCGAGCTCATGCTTGGCCTTTAGCGACACCACCTGCCAATAAGCGGCATCCACGGCATAAATCACATTTTCAGCCTCCTGGTTGTGGAGAGCCTTTGCGGCCTCCTCGGCATAGTGGGTGAGCTTGTTCATGGCCACAATCTTACCGCCCATGAAAATAGGCTGGGTGAGGGTGATTGCTCCGAAAAACACATTATGTATATCGTAGGTCATCGCCTCCTTCGGAATCAGAGCCACGGTTTCGGGCACCGGGGTGCCGTCGGGAGTGGTGACAGGCTGACCGGTGTAGGGGTTTTTCACAACATTGAACTGATAGCTCTGAGTGGCAAGGTCAAATGTCTTTGTGGGGAGCAGCTGGTCGGAGTCGAATATCGACAGCTCTTTCTGGTTGTACATATACCCGCCCTCGAAATCAATGGCGGGAAGATATGCGGCGAGTGCCTCCTTTTTCTGATATCCGGCCATGCGGACAGCCTCGGAACGCACCTTGAGCTGCTTGTTGTGCCTCAGAGCCATGGTGCGGCATGAGTCAAGGCTCACCCCTACCTCGGCACCCAATGCCACGGGAGCCGCCAGCATTATGGCGGCAAAAAAATGAAATATGCGGCTGTACACCATAGATAAATAGCTGATGGGTTATGAAACGGTTTTGCAAATATAACCGATTTATCAAGTCAAAGGTTTTGAAAACGGGGATATTTACCATACACACCATTTTTATTCTTTTTACTCCAAAAAAATAGTAATTTTGCTGCCGTAAAAAATGCAACTTTGACTATGCTTGAAGATATAGTATCACGCGCCCTCAAGGGGATGGGAGCCTCAATCGACGAGGCTATGGAACTTAACAGCACCTGCACCACCGACCAACTGTGTGAAGCCGCCGACCGTGTGCGACGGGAGCGCACAGGCTCCACAATCGACACCTGCTCTATTGTGAACGCACGCAGCGGACGCTGCTCGGAGGATTGCAAATGGTGCGCACAGAGCCGGCATTACCACACCGGCATCGAGGAGTATGACCTTATCGACGACAACGTGCTGGAGGAGGCCGCCAACACCTGCGCCGAAAGGGGTGTGCACCGATTCTCCATGGTCACCAGCGGACGCCGCATGACCGGCAAAGCTTTGGAAAAAGCATGCGCCATGTTCCGCGCCATCGCCGTCCGCCATCCGCAGCTGCAGCTCTGCGCCTCAATGGGACTGCTGGGACTCGATGACCTCAAGAAGCTAAGGGAGGCCGGTGTGAGCCGTTATCATTGTAATCTGGAAACATCCGCTTCCTACTTCCCCACCCTGTGCACCACCCACACGCACGCCGACAAGCTACGCACCATCGCGGCGGCACGCGAGGCTGGGATGCAAGTGTGCAGCGGCGGAATCATAGGGATGGGCGAGGGTATGCGCGAGCGTCTGGAGATGTGCGCCCAGGCAAGAGATGCGGGCGCGGTGTCCATCCCAGTCAACATTCTGTCGCCAATTCCGGGAACGGCGTTGGAGCACACTCCGCTGATAGAGGAGGAGGAGATTGTACGCACCGCTGCGCTGATGCGTCTTGTGGCTCCGGATACAGTGCTCCGATTTGCGGGCGGCAGGGCACGCCTGAGCCAGGCCACCACCGAACGGATGCTGCGCGGCGGTATCAACGGAGCCATGATAGGCGACCTTCTCACCACTGCGGGAAGCAGCGTGGAGAACGACTTCGCGCTATTCAACCGCCTGGGCTATACGAAAGAGTAATTCCTATAAGATTTATAAGAATTATAAGATTTATAAGATTTATCAGTTGATAATCACCTCACCGGAGGGGAGATCCTCGATGGTGCCGATGGCCACGGCCTGCGAGCCGTAGGGTGAGCGGCGGATGCTGTCGAGGGCCACACGTGTCTGCGAGCGCGGCACAATGGCCACAAGCACTCCGGCAGTGGGGACAGATAGCGGATCAAGTGAGTTGGCGGCGCAATATTCGGCTACTCCACGTTCCACAGGCACAAGCTTACGGTCAACATTTACAGCAGAATACGACCTGCGGGCAGCTCTGCGGAGCGCATCCATCAACCCCTCAGGACGCGTGGGAAGCAGCATTGCCCTGATACCGGGAGCATCGCGCAGCAAGGAGTGCACCATATCGCCCAGCGACACCGGGGTATCCTCCACCTCGGCCAACGGATCGGGGGCATCGCCCCGGGCAATATCCACAGCCACACCGTGAGCACCCACCGGTCCACTGAGCAGCACTATGTCACCCGGTTCGATACACTGCGCACCGATATCAAGATCGGGCGGCAGCTCGCCTACCCCGAAACAGCTTATAGCCACACCGTAGCGCGGGCCGCGTGTGGTGAGCGATGTGTGTATGCCCACACACTCCATCTCAGCCTGCACAAGAGCGTTGCGCATACTCTCGCGGATACGGTGGAGCATGGCCAACGGAGTGTCGGTGTCGATGATAAGGTCGGCTACGAAATAGCGCGGAGTGGCACCGCAGCGCAGCAGCCTGTTGGCGATGTCTGACACCGCCAGCACACCGATGTCGCCGCCCTGCCAGCTCAGCGGTATGTCATCGTAGATGCGCGAAGTGACTGTGTATTGCGAACTGCTGAAATCTACCGGCCCCTGATGTCGGTAGGCATCGGGCACGAGTGTGCGGAAATCAATATCTTTATCCATAGTATAGATATGTTTGGAGGATGTTAATTAGTAACATCCGGGGCGGATGCAAAGTTCATCCCACGCCATACAGCAAGCGGGCGCTCCCGGATGGGGAACGCCCGCTGTTGTTCAAGAGCACAGTCTTGCGACGGGTGCTATCTTATTTCATGTACACCTTGGAGGTGGTGTTGCCCTGCTTGCGGATGTAGAGGCCGGGGTTGTTCTCTACATTGAGGATACGCATACCCTGAAGGTTGTAGTACTCAACGGGAGCGTTGGCATCGATAGCATCGTTGGCGATTTCGCTGATACCTGCGAGGTCGCGGTTCTCAGGCAACTGGAGCTTGGTGGAACCTCTGGATACACCGTACATATTGCCGGGATCTCTTTGCAAGTTGAAGCCGAGTGCACCACCATCAAAAGTGATGAGGCCATTATCATCCATTGTGCCATATTCGGCATAAGACTGTTTGAAAGTATAGAACTTCTCAATATAAGCCTGACTATTCAACATGATTGAGCCATCGTCAAAGGATACACCTGTTGCACTTGTCTCAACATATACCTGCTGGGGATTGGAGGCATTGATGTAGAAGTAGTGGTCACCTTTCTGACAAACATCTGCTTCTTCAGCAGGAGTCCAACTGCCGTTGGTGTATGGGTTTACAATACGGTAGAGATTGTTGTCGGTTTTGTTGCGCTGCACAGTAACATCGTAGTCCACTGCATCGAAACCATAGCCAACGGAAATAGTTCCCTCATAGAAATGACCGGGGTTGGCGAATGTTTCCCAAGCATCTTCGGGACCATCAAGCGCGAACTCTACCAAACCGGCTTCCTGGTATGCGCCGGAATCATCAAGAGTTACAATCATCAAGAATACACCGGTATTTTTAGTTACTTCGTTGGGGTAAGTATAAACACCTGATTCGGCAGGGAAGTTTGCGCCATTCACAGCAATATCTGCCTCCCAACCTGCAGGCGCATAGGGACCTGGGAGGAATCTGTACATAGCCGCGGTTACATCAACACCGAAAGAAACAGCAAACTCCATCTTATCACCATGCACACAATGCCCTGCAGAAGCCATTGTTATAGAATAATCTTTGGCTCCGGGAAGCTTGATGCGCATCTGCTTGCTATTGTTGCCGAATTTCCACTGACCATTCTGATAGCCTGTGAGGCGTACAATCAAAGTCTGGTCGGGGAAGGATATTACACCATTCTTGATAACGCCGCCCATGCCGGCTTCAACAGCCTGACCATTGGAGTTGGCATACCAAGAGTAAGTGGAGATTTCAAGATTGCCGTACGAACCTGTAGTCACACCGGTGTCAAACACCGCATAGTCACCGTTGGCATCGCAGAAATACACATTGGTGGGGTCGGTGAAGTTGATGTACATATAGTGGGTAGCATCGGTAGTGCAAGCCGAACCGTAAAGAGGATGGTTTGCGTAGGGGTTCTGGATACGGTAGATGTCAAGAGCACGATGCTTCTCGATGGTCACTTCCCATTCCTGGGGGTCTGCATTAAAGAATGTGGTGAAAGCGTCATCGCAGATAGTGCCGGCGCCTTCAATGGCGGTCCACATGGAGATAGCCTTGGTGTCAGCGCTCTGAGGAGCTTTGACATCCTGCTGCTGCGGGATAACATCGAGCGAACGGCTACCCTCAACTTTGGCAATGTTTTGTTTGAACTGAGTGGGATTCTGAGCCTTGGCCTTGGCTTCAACCGGGCCTGCGTAAGTGAATCCGGGAGCCGCCCATGCAGAGCAGGCTACGATAGCGGAAATTGCTAATGAGTAGAACTTTTTCATAAGCAAAAATTGTAATTTAATAATTAGTTATATGTGTATAGAAACTCGAAAATTCATCAAAAAACAGAAGCACCCCGGCCTGGTGCGCCGGAGGTGCGTATCCAATGACGATGCAAAGAAAACAACTTAATTTGTTTCTTGCAACTATTTTACATACTTTTTTACTGAAAAACCATCAAATTGCAACACAAAACGGCATTTTACACGGTTTTTGACACGACACAATACCAGAACGAATCAAAGACAAGTTCTGATTACACTTCTTTTTTCAACTGTCTCTAACCCCCGAACAAATGGCAATATGCGCCTTGAGGTAAGAGATATATCGCTGACAATCCAATCATTACACCCGTCTCCACAATTTCTCTCTTCCTTTACTTTCGTTTTGGGGAAGAGATAAGATAGTAAACAGTCCAGCGGTTAGAACCTTTCCTTCCTACTATCCCATCTTCTTCAAGGCTCAAAATTTGCGTCTTAATCCGTTTCTCACTGATTTCAACTCCGATACGTTCCCTCATATCACCAATCCTCGCCTCCTTGTAGATTTTGAGGTCTTCAATAATCAGCTCCTTAAGCCTGTAGTCCTCAATTCTTTTTAAGGATGTCGGGCCCTTATAATCCGCGTTCTGAAGAAGAATCGAATTGACCCTATACTCTATTCCACGGCTTCTTACATTGCGGCTAATCACCAGCCCTTGCTTCACAAGCGGCAGCAACCATGGACGCAAAGCTTCTGAATTTTCCAGTTCCAAAAGCTTTTCAAGTTCACGAGCTGTGATAGACTCATGCATGGCTATCAAGCCGAGACATATCTTTTGCTTTTGTCTCAGTTGATAGTGCTTATCAACAAAATCCATGAGTTCAAGCACATTTCCGTTCTTTATTCTTCTATATACCTTTACAGACACGAAGTCATCCCCTTCAACAACCTCAGGCACACTCTTACCCTGCTGCAGAAGAATTTCATACATTTTATCATATCCCGAACCCTCAATCTCCATATATTTTAGAGCACGCATCAAGTTGGCATAATTTGGATTTCTCTTTTTTGACTTATGAAGAATGTTTTCAGGTGTTACTCCGTATGGAAGACGCCCCGGATTGACAATTTCGATATAGTCCGGATGGATATTGATGAATATATCGCCCGTGATAGCATAAGAACGATGAACCTCAGCGTTGCAAACCAACTCACGCACAATGTCTCTGTCATAAGACATCACATTTTTACGGAACAGGCCATCACTCACCTCCTGACTTTCCTTCCAGTCAGGAACAGTCTTCCACACCTCCTCTATAATTTCATCAGGGGCTGACATAAAATCATCCCATGTCCATTTATTTATCTTCTCCCCGTATTCATCATATTTGATGCATTGAAGCGTCGGCGCATTGGCAATCCTTTGTCGCTGAGGTTGTGTACCAAGGAATATTACTCCAAGGTTGGTCATCTGGTCCTTGTCCTCACCCAAAAGAGCAAAATATCGCAACAGTTCAATATCCGACTTCTCCTTGATAAAACTCGAGACGCGGTCAGATTCCCTTATAGCCATCAGTATATAGTTTAATCTGCTGGGATCACACTCCCTAATGCCATAATTGGAGAGTTGCAATTCCCAACTGTAGCAACCTTTGTCTTCAGCGAGTCGATGCAGGTCCTCTCCAAATATGGGTTCAGAGTTGTCTCCATTACGCATAAACACCCGGCCATCGCATGTCGTGGTCATGACACTGGACCTTCGCACATGAAGAAGAATTGTTTCACCACCATTTTCATAGACTTTTTTCTCGGCAGAAATAGCCACTCCATTGGACTTTCCATTGACATTGTTTACTAATGTCACTATTAAGTCTTTTGAAATTTTTTGAGAAGGGTCAGGGTTCAAGCAGTCATCTTCAATACCAAACTCGATGATTCCACCTTCGGCATTACTAAAACCGACAACATCTTTAACAATCTCTTTCCAATCAATCTTTTTGACTGTAAGTGTCCGCAAAGATTTCTTATCGTACAGGGAGTTTTCTGTCATATTTAAGCATTGGCTGAGTGGATTTAATCAGGCCAGGCAGGCGTCCAAATCGCGGATGAGAGCCTCGCGGTCGAGGTGCTGCCCTATGAACACGATCTTGTTCATGCGGTCGCCGTAGGTGGGATCCCAGTCACGGGCAAGGTTGGGGTCGGTGCGCATCATCTGCACAAGCTGGTCCTCGGGAGCGGTGGCGAACCAATATCCGGCCTCGGTGAGTTTTTTCTGCACACCTGCCTGCTCAAAGAGATAGCTCATATCCACATTGTGCTTGAAATATATCACCCCCTTGGCTCTGATCACATTCTTGGGCCACTGGCGGCTGATAAAGTAGTCGAACTTGTTGATATCGATGGGCTGGCGGCGGTAATATACAAATGTCTGTATGCCATACTCCTCGGCCTCGCCCTCTTCGTGATGGTGATGATGGTGATGATGGTGGTGCTCATGCTCGTGATGCTCGTGCTCGTGGTGCTCGTGCTCGTGGTGCTCGTGGTTGTGGTGCTCGTGGTCATGATGGTGGCGGGCTTCCTCCTCCTGCTCGGCGGTGGGAGCTTCCTCCACTTTGCGCACCCATGTGGCGGATGTAGCCACACGCTCGAAGTTGAACATGTCGGTGTGGAGCAGACCGGTGAGCGGCACATCGCAGTAGTCGCACTCTATAATCTTTGCCGCCGGCTGGATGGCGCGGATTATAGCCTTGATGCGTGCGCCCTCCTCGGGCGACACCTCGGAGATTTTGTTGAGCAGGATAATGTTGCAGAACTCAATCTGCTCGATGATGAGATTCTCAATATCCTCTTCGTCCACATGGCCGGAAGTCAGGGCATCGCCACAGGCAAACTCGCTCTGCATCCGCAGGGCATCGACCACAGTGACAATGCAGTCAAGCACCGGGATGCCGTTGCGCTTGAGCTCGGGAGCGAAGTTGCGCCACGAGCAGATGGTCTGGGCTATAGGTGCAGGCTCGCAGATGCCGGAAGCTTCAATCACAATGTAGTCAAACCGTCTCGCGGCAAGCAGCTCGTTGATCTGCTCGATGAGGTCGGTTTTGAGGGTACAGCATATACACCCGTTCTGGAGGGCCACAAGGTCGCCGCCATTGTTGTCCTGGCCTACCACACCGCCTTTCTGGATAAGGGAGGCATCGATGTTCACCTCGCCGAGGTCGTTTACAATCACCGCGAACCGTATGCCGCGCTCGTTGGTCAGGATTCGGTTGAGGAGGGTGGTTTTGCCGCTGCCAAGGTATCCGGTGAGCAGCAGCACGGGAGTATTGTGGGTCTGTTCCATAAAAGCAATATGATTTTCTGCAAAATTAAGCATTTATACTTATTTTTGCATCCATATTCATTCACAAATATATTTATCTACACAAACAATGATAACCAAGATCCTGTTCTCGGCGCGCCATTATCTGGAAACACATCTGTCGATGACTTCGGGCGATGTGGTGATGGACGGCCTGCTGATGGTGGTGATAGCCATAGTGGCCGTGGCCGTTTACTATCTGGCCAAGGGGGTGCTGTACTTCGTGGAAATCCTGGTGGAGAAAACTCCCACCACCTGGGATGATGACCTGATCACCTACAGGCTGATGAGAGCCGTGGCGCAGCTCGCTCCGGCAATAGCTGTGAACCATCTGCTCCCGACTCTGTTTGTGGAAAGCCCCGTCACCCACCATTGGGCCAATGTGTTCACCGGGTTCTACATCTTGTGGGCGGTGATACATCTGCTGGTGGTGTTCACAAGCAATCTGTACACAGCCTTCAGCCACCGCTCCAAGCTGAGAAAATATGCAGTGAAAGGAGTGTTTCAGATGGTGAAACTCATCCTGATAGGCGTGGGAGTGGTGATCGGGGCCTCGATACTTGTGGGCAAAAGCCCCACGGCGATACTCACTGCCATCGGTGCCAGTGCGGCAGTGCTGATGCTGGTGTTCAAGGACACCATCATGGGACTCGTGGCATCGGTGCAGCTCACGGCCAACAATATGCTGCGACGCGGCGACTGGATTGTGGCCGACTCCCACGGCATCAACGGCGAGGTGGAGGATGTGAGTCTCACCACCATCAAGGTGCGCAACTGGGACAACTCCATCTCCACCATTCCACCCTATTCGCTGGTGAGTGACTCGTTTCGCAACTATCAGGCTATGCGTGACATGGGCGGACGACGGGTGGACCGCTCGATACTCGTGGATGTCAACTCCATACGCTTCCTTTCGCCCGAAGAGATGGAACTGCTGCGCCAGAAAGGACGCCTCGAAGGGATTGCTGCCGAAAAGATCGAACACGCCATAAATGTGCAGCTGCTGCGCTACGCCCTGGAGCATTTCCTGACCCACGATACGAGGGTGAACCACAAGATGCTCACCATGGTGCGCCAGATGGCCCCCACCGCCACCGGACTCCCGCTGCAGCTCTATTTCTTCACACGCTGCACAGGGTGGAAAGATTATGAGCATACGCTGAGCGACATAATGGACCATGTGTATGCCCTCACCCGGGAGTTTGGCATCACGATGTTCCAATCGCCCGCAGGCACAGATTTGAAATCTCTTAAATAGCTTTTCATGAAACTACGCACTTTCACAACCGCACTATGCCTCTCGCTGGCAATGGTAGCCGCAGCGGCTCCCAAGTATCTGTTCTACTTCATCGGCGACGGGATGGGGATGGGCCAGGTGATGGCCGCCGATACATACCGTCGTATTGCCCTCGGATGCGACACCCCGATGGTGATGATGCAGTTCCCCTACTCGGGAATACTCACCACCTACTCGGCATCGTCCACCGTCACCGACTCCGCAGCGGCGGGCACTGCTCTCGCCACAGGCCACAAGACCAATAACGGCGTGCTCGGCCTCAATGCCGACTCCGTGGCAGTCAACTCGATAGCCTCTATTCTCCACGACCAAGGCTGGGGTGTGGGACTGGTGACCTCCGTGGCTCCCGATGATGCCACCCCGGGCGCGTTCTACGCCCATGTTCCCAACCGCGGTATGTACTACGAAATTGGCCGTCAGGCCGCCGATTCCGGCTATGAGTTCATTGCCGGGTCGTGCTGGCGCGGTGCCACCGACAAGGCCGGCAATCCCACCGACCTGCTCGAGTATATATCGTCCAAAGGTGTGGACCTTGTCACCGATGTGGCAAAGGCCGGGAGCTCCGACAAGAAGAGGGTATTTCTATACAGTGACAATCCGTTCAACAGCAGCAATGTGGGGTTCACCATCGACTCCATTCCCGGAGCGCTGACTTTGCCGGAGATGACCGAGGCCGCCATCGAGCACCTGATGAAAGTGTCGCCCGACAAGTTTTTCATGATGGTGGAAGGCGGCAACATTGACCACGTAGGCCACGGCAACGATGGTGCGACTGTGGCTGTGGAGGTGATCAACTTCGACCGGGCCCTCGGGAAAGCATACGAGTTTTACAAACAGCATCCGGAAGAGACAGTGATTATTGTCACCGCTGACCATGAAACCGGCGGTATGTCTATCGGTAACGGCCATGTAGGATACACTTCCCACACCGAATATATCCCCTACCAGCGGATGAGCAAAGATATGTTCTCCCGTCAGGGCGAGGAGCTGCTGAAAAAAGGCATCCCATCGTGGGAAGAGGTGAAGCAGTTCACCGCCGAACGCACCGGGCTGTGGAGCCGGGTGCCGGTCAGCGAAAAGCAGGAAAAGAAGCTCAGGGCACTGTATGACAAAGCTGTGGCAGGCAATGAAAAGCAATCCGAAGAAAAAACCCTCTACGCCTCCTATTCAGCTTTGGCTTCGGAGATATTCAAGGTGCTCAATACCAATCAGGGATTTGGATGGACCACCGGGGCACACACCGGCAATCCTGTGCCCGTATATGCCATAGGCAAAGGCATGGAGCAGTTTGCCAAATGGCTTGACAACACACAGATAGTCCCGGCGCTGCTGGAGCTATAAGAATATGGCGGACATAAAAAAAGAGGAACCGGGATTGAATCCTGATTCCTCTTTTACTATATCTTAAAGGCTCACAGATTGTTGGCCTTACGCTCGAAGTACCCTTGCTCCTTGCCGCATACGGGGCATTTCTTGGGGGCATTCTTTCCTTTGTGGACATAGCCGCAATGGATGCACTGCCACTCCTGCTCGGGATCCTCGGACGAGAACACCTGATCGTTGGTCATCTGCTCAAGGAGCGCAAGATAGCGCTTCTCATGCTCCACCTCCACCTTGGCAACAAGACGGAAAAGAGATGCGATTTTCGGAAATCCCTCATCTTCGGCAGTCTGTGCGAAGTTGGCATACAGTTCACTCCATTCCTCGCGCTCGCCGGCAGCAGCCTCGCGCAGATTGGTCATGGTGTCGGCCACTACCCCTGCAGGGTATGCGGCATTGATGGAGACCATGCCACCCTCAAGCTGATCAAAAAACATTGAAGCGTGGGAGAGCTCCTGCTTGGCTGTGATTTTAAACACTTTGGCTATCTGACGGTAACCTTCCTCCTTGGCTTTCTTGGCAAAGAGAGTATAGCGGCTGCGGGCCTGGCTTTCACCGGCAAATGCAGCTAAAAGATTGTGTTCGGTCTGTGTACCTTTGATTGATTTCTTTTCCATATTTTCGAGTGTTAAATGGTTTTTTGACATATTGACACACTTATAACACCCGGCGTTGAAAGAAAGTTCAACCAACAGCAATTTTGCGCACGAACCCTCCCACCTTAATTAAATATATGCCTCCGAAAGGTACTTGAAACACTGCCTCAGGACCGGCTTGTTGCGCTACCACCATCCCAACTCTGTCGGTAAGTGAATGCTGCCGGAGCTGTCGGCGGCCATGAGCTCCGCATTCTACACGGGAATGTCAGTGGATTGATTCGGATCGTAGATGAGTCCGGGAGCCGCATCCTTGCCGTCAAGAGTGGTGAACACGCAGTTGAACATCCACTTCACCAGGCGGATTTCATTTTGCGTGAACGCACCCACGGGAAGCTTCATGAACACCTTGTTCCATCCCTCGTGCAACACAACAGGAATAGGAGCACGGGCAGTCATGTTCTCGTTTTTGAGTGTTATCTCGGAGCTCTTGGTGGTGTGGGTATTCTCCCACACCGGGGCGGCAATCTCCTCATCGTTCACCCATATACGACTACCTTTGTAGTCCCACTTGTCCGTCGGGGCAGCGAGGTCGGTTTCGGAGCGGCTGTAGTTTTGAAATTCAGCCATCAGTCCCACAGTCTGCTCCATCGGGCTATAAACATATGTATAGGCGTATGCTGTGTGATTGGCTTGCGGATTGGCATAGAATCCGGGCACGGTTGTGCCCCACACATGGCGGAGATATACTCCGGCACCGAGAGCCTCGGCGGTTCTGTAGGTGTTGCCGTTGTAGGTATAGCTCTCAGCCGGGCCTTCGGTTTCGGGCGGGAAAGAGGCTGTGAGCACACCCCGGTTGGGGAACGGGTCAGTGATGCGCCATTTCATATTGGCCTGCGCCACATATGGTATCGGCTCCCCGCTGAGATAGTTGGCCTTATGGAACAAGAAACGGCGCTCCCAATCAAAGAAATCGGTATCGGTGCTCCGGAGCAGAGTGCCGACAGCGGGGAAATATCCGTCACCGCCACCAAGCCATGAACGCTCGGCTATGGCAAGCATGGAGGAGAAGAAACTGTTTTGTTTTATAATCGACTCGTCGTCGGGAAGATAGCGGTCGTTCCAGAACGACACTATCACTCCGGCATACTGGTCGCTACCCTTCGGTTGATCGGCTATTGTACTTTTGTAGAGACTCACTATATCGGCATAGTTGTCGAAATGGTTGGCATAATGATAGCGCGAGTCAATGGTCGGAACACCAGTAAGGGGACGACCGGCGCTGCTCCACATGTGAACCATGTCGATATCCTCAGGCGAATATGAATAGCCGGGATTCCATGACACCACCTTCTTTCCCTGCTGGCGGATATGCGACACCATGACAGGCACGAAATCGGTCCAGGTGAGCGTTCCCTGGTCCTCGGTGCGGAGTTCATCGGTGCCGATATGCATCCAGGGTGTTTCGGCGAAAGTGGCGCACGCCTCGGTCATGATCGCCTTCATCTCTTCAAGTCCCTGCGGAGTGAGCATGCTGTGTCCCATGGCTCTGCGGAAGGCAAGGCTATGACCGGGCATATCAATTTCCGGAATCACTGTGACGCCATGGCGGTTGGCGTAGCGCACCAGCTGTTTGGCCTGCTCGATGGTGTAGTATTTTCCCGCGAGACGGGTGAAACTGTTATCAGCCACCAGTTGAGGATACACCTTGCTTTCAAGACGCCAGCCCTGATTTTCGGTAAGATGCCAGTGGAATGTATTGATTTTGTATCGTGACAGTTTGTCAATATGATTGAGCAGCTCGTCAAACTCCAGATATCCGCGCCCCACATCGTGAGTGTAGCCACGCAAACTGAATGCCGCCCAGTCGAGGATGTCGCCGCAGGCAAGAGCTCCGTCGGCCCCTTCTGCCAGCTGCCACAGTGTTTGCACAGCCCAATAAGCTCCGCGCAGGGTGGGCGCAGTGATGGACACCTGATTGGACTTGATGCTCACCTTATACGCCTCATCCGGAAATTCCGCCTCAGGAACCTCTCCGAGCGTCACTGTGATGGAAGCCCTGGCGGAGGTGCTGATTCTACCACCGTTGTCAGTGACAAGGGCTGTCAGCTGCTCATCAACCGCCGGATCGGACTCTCCTATATCAGGCAGTGTGAGCTTGACAGGTCGATTGAGCGCAAACGAGGCGTTTTCGGAAAACTCACACAGCTGCGGTTTCGGCAGCAGGGATTGTGTGTCGGCAACGGCTGCAGCACTGCAACATAGCAGCAGGGACAGCACAAAGGCACGGATAGTCATGATGGGTGTATGCTTTGTGTGATTATGATTGATTGGGCTACAAATATAATGGCTTTACACTGATTAGCAACAACAAACATCATTTCCGTCCGAAATCAGCCGGAATCTCGCCCCAGTTGTCGGTATCCCACTTCACTATCGGGTTGGTGACGCGGTGGGTCTGCAACCACAACTCGGCACGGCGCACAAGCTCCATGATTTTACCATTCCTGGCATTGGGGGTCACGGCGGTGCGGGCGTGCTTATTGCGCACCCATGCCTGGGCGGTGCGGGAGTCGGAGAAGATGGTCACATCGTGGCGTCCGAGCTTGTCAAGCATCGCCAGCGCGTGGACAATGGCCAGGAACTCTCCGATATTGTTGGTACCCCCCTCCAGAGGACCCACATGAAACAGCTGCCGCCCGGTGTCAATCTCCACACATTGGTACTCCACCGGCCCGGGGTTGCGGCTGCATGCCGCATCCACAGCTATCGCACCACGCGGGATCTGCGGTATCGACTCATAGTTGACCACAGACGCCTTGTGGGCCGCGATGGTTTTCAACATCCCTATATATTCATCGGGCGAACCGCGGAAGGCCTCGATGGCCTCATTCTGCGAATTGAACGCCTTGTAGCGTGCCCCGGGAAAATTCTCCACCTGAAGCCTGCACTCCTCCCAGGAGTCGAACACGCCGGTGGCATGGCCTTCCCACACCACATAATATTTCTTCTTAGTGTATGCCATATTGTCAGGAAAGGGTGAGATAGATGTTTATGTCAACATAGCGCTTGCCATGGGTTTCGGCCACTCCCCGGTGCACCACCTTGCCGCTGTAGGTGAGCGCGGCGTTGCGCAGTCCGGGGAGCAATTTCAGGGCATTGACAAACCCCTCGCACCCGGCTATGCGGCTGAGCAGGGTGATGAATGTGTTGCTCAAGGCCATCGCCGCAGTGCGCGGCACCGAGCTGCCTGCGTTGACATAGCACACCCTCGTGGGTTCAACCGGCGACAGTGTGACTGGAAACGCCGAAGCGAGATCCACCACCGGCAGCGAAGGGAATCCTTTGCCGTTGCCGCCGCTGAGATCAAACAGTATCACTCCGCGCTTCATTGTAGCCACAAGGTCGGAATCGATATGCAACGCCGGAGTGGTGCCGGTGTAAACCACCACATCTGCTGTGGCGAGCGCCCCTGCAAGCGAGCGCGGATGCATGGCCGACCCTATCACTCCGGGGCCCAACAGCCGGGTGGCATCGCGCAGGGAGTACATATCGTTGTCAAACATCCTCACCACCGCACCGGCTCCAACAGCTGAGCGGGCTGCGGCGCAGGCAGCTATTCCGCTACCTATCACCATCACCTCACACGGCAGAAGTCCGGCCACTCCACCAAGCAATATCCCCTTTCCGTGCACGGCATCGGCAAGCAACGATGCGGCCCGCGCCATCGCGGCCCGGCCATCAATCTCGGCAAGAATGTCGGCAAACGGTTTATTGCCCGCATCGTCAGACACCATGTCAACCCCGACGGTTGTCACACCCCGCTGCAGCAGGGTGTCGAGCACTCCGGAGTCCATGCGCTCCGGATTGGACAGACAGAACAGTATCGCTCCTCGCTTCATCAGCCTGATGTCGCTGCAAGGCAGCGGTGCCAGGTGCATCACCATATCACACCCCAACGCCTCGGCACGGCTCACAAGGGCGGCCCCGGCGCGGGTATATTGCATATCGGTGTAATGTATCGGTTTTCCGGCCCCCTGCTCCATCTTCACAGCATACCCGCGGTCGGTGAGCATCGCCACACCCTCGGGCGTGAAGGGAAACCGTTTTTCGGACGGGTCGATGCAGCACGGCAACCCTATTGACATGTTACGACGGCCACGGGCTGTGGCCACAGGCTGTTCAAGCGGAATGGCTGAGAATCGGGAGTTCATAGTGTGATGAATTGGTTGATGAACAATCGTGTGGTGGCACGGATTTCCTCGATGGTTTCGAGGCGGTCGGTGCAGAACCGATGGTGGGCCATGGAGTAGAACGGATGGCGCGACTCAAGGCCGGAGCGGATGGTGTGGAGTATCTCCTCATCGGTTTTGTCGGCCAGCAACGGACGCTTGCACCGTCCCCGCACCAGCCTGCGGAGCAATATCTCCTCCGAGGCTTGCAGCCACACACTCGTGCCATGGCTGTTGATCAGCTCCATATTGCCGTGAAAGCACGGTGTGCCTCCGCCACAGGCCACTATCACATTCTCGAAATCGGCCACCTCCGCCAGCATACGCCGCTCCATGTCGCGAAACCGCTCCTCGCCGTGACGGGCAAAGATGTCGCGCACATTGGCCATATAGCGCCGCTCTATATAGTTGTCGAGGTCTATCAGCTGCAGCCCGGTGTATTTCGCCGCAGCTCTTCCGAGCGTGGACTTGCCGCTGCCCATATACCCTATAAGAAATATCGGTGATGCCATGATGCCGGGATTGTTGATTATTTACGGCAAATGTACGAAAAAAGGGGTGTACCCCAAAGATACAGATGCAAAAAGCGGTCCGCCTCCTTTCGGAAACGGACCGCGATATTGCATGTTTTTATTAAACTGCGGGGTATTAGAGCTGAGGACCGGCTACTACGAGAGCCTTACCTGCTGCATTGTTCTCAAACTTCTTGAAGTTGTTGATGAACATTTCAGCGAGCTTGGTGGCCTTGGCAGTCCACTCTTCAGCATTGGCGTATGTGTCGCGGGGATCAAGAATCTTGGGATCAACGCCGGGCAGCTCGGTGGGGATAGTGAAATCGAAGATGGGGAGCTGCTTGGTGGGAGCATTCAGGATAGCGCCGTCAAGGATAGCATCGATGATGCCGCGGGTGTCCTTGATGGAGATACGCTTGCCTGTGCCGTTCCAGCCGGTGTTCACCAGATAAGCCTTTGCACCGCTTTCCTGCATGCGCTTAACGAGCTCTTCAGCATATTTTGTGGGGTGCAGGCTCAGGAAGGCAGCACCGAAGCAAGCCGAGAAAGTGGGAGTGGGCTCTGTGATGCCGCGCTCTGTGCCGGCGAGCTTGCTGGTGAAGCCGCTCAGGAAGTAGTACTTGGTCTGCTCCGGGGTGAGGATGCTCACGGGAGGAAGCACACCGAATGCATCGGCCGACAGGAAAATCACATTCTTGGCGGCAGGACCACGGCTGGGCTTAACGATATTCTTGATGTGGTCGATAGGATAGGACACGCGGGTGTTCTCAGTCACGCTCTTGTCGGTGAAATCGATCTTGCCGTCCTTGTCCACAGTCACGTTCTCAAGCAGAGCATCGCGGGTGATAGCGTTGTAGATGTCTGGTTCGCTCTCCTTGTCAAGATTGATCACCTTGGCATAGCAGCCGCCCTCGTAGTTGAACACACCGTTGTCATCCCAGCCGTGCTCGTCGTCACCGATAAGCAGACGCTTGGGGTCGGTGGACAGGGTGGTTTTACCTGTGCCGGACAGACCGAAGAAAATAGCGGTGTTCTCACCGGCTTTGTCAGTGTTGGCCGAGCAGTGCATGGAAGCGATGCCGCGCAGGGGATTGTAGTAGTTCATGATGGAGAACATACCTTTCTTCATCTCACCACCGTACCAGGTGTTGATGATGAGCTGCATGCGCTGGGTGAGGTTGAAAGCAACGCATGTTTCGGAGTTGATGCCGAGCTCTTTCCAGTTCTCAACCTTAGCCTTGGAAGCGTTGAGGACCACGAAGTCGGGAGTGAAATTCTTAAGCTCCTCCTCAGTAGGACGGATGAACATGTTGGTCACGAAGTGAGCCTGCCATGCTACTTCCATCACGAAGCGTACAGCAAGACGAGTGTCAGCGTTGGTGCCGCAGAAAGCGTCAACCACATAAAGAGTCTTGTCGGAAAGCTCCTTGTCGGCGATAGCCTTCAAAGCATCCCAGGTGGCGGGAGTGATAGGCTTGTTGTCGTTCTTGTACTCGTCGGTTGTCCACCAGATAGTGTTCTTGGAAGTGTCATCCATCACAAAGAATTTATCTTTGGGCGAACGGCCGGTGTAGATACCGGTCATTACATTGACAGCACCAAGCTCGGTGAGCTGGCCTTTCTCATAGCCGGTGAGAGCGGTATTGGTCTCATCGATGAACAGCTGGTCGTAGCTGGGGTTGTGAATCACTTTGGCACCAGTGATGCCGTACTGTGACAAATCAATTGTACTCATATTGTTAACAGTATGTTAGTTTGGTTATACATTGTCTTGTTTACCGGATGCAAAGGTAGCAACTTTTTGCGGATATACCAACCTTATTAAAGAAATATTTCCTTATTAATAATTTTTAATACTTCGTTTTTAACTATCTTTGCATCACCTTCAACCGGCAGAAACAACAATTCACGGACACTTAAAGTGAGAATTAGAGCAGCGTTTCAACCAATCAATTAGCATTTTTTAATAAAAATCAGCCCCACTGTCCCCAAATTGGAGATAAAAACGTAACTAATAAATATTTGCACAGAACAAAAAACTATTGTAAATTTGCACCAAGCATGAAATACAAGGGATGTTTTTTCTAACCGACAAATATTTTTTGGACTTCATCAAATACACGTTTTGTTCCGGAGGAATAGAGATTCCATCACCCCGGGACCAAACAAAGTAGTAGAGAAATAATACACCGACACTTATTCTCAGCGCCTGGAAACCGCCAACACCTCCACAATGTCCCGGAGAATGAGCACATCGGTCCCTCTCTCCCTCGCAACGAGGCGGAGGGCCGGATAGCTTATCAAGTGGACAAAGGCGCATGGCGGTGCCTCAGACGCAAGGTAAGACCCCGGTTTTCCGCCTTTTATGTTATGTATCATGGACTAAATTTTTATCGGCAAATCAATCGAACGCGAACTCCGCGCGCAAGAACGCTCGGTGGTGTGGCTCGCACGAAAACTCAACTGCAACCGCACAAATATCTATAAGATATTCAACCGTTCCACCATCGACACCGAACTGCTCCTCAAAATCAGCAACGTGCTCCAGCGCAACTTCTTTGAGGAATACACAAACAGACTCGACTTCACCGAGTCCGGCGAAGCCTGACCCTCTCCCCTCACAACATCCACCACACCCAAAGCCGCCGGCAATGTAGGATTTTATCCCACATTTCACTATTTTTGCCTCTGAATTGTTATTCTCAGATGAATCAAAATCACGCATCAATATGTCAGCACCAAAATCCATCCTCTACACAGGCACCGGCGACAAAGGCACCACATCACTGGTGAGCGGACACCGCATTGCCAAGCACCACATGCGCATCGAGGCCTACGGCACAATCGACGAACTCAACTCCCACATAGGCCTCGCGATAGCACTACCCGCACTCCCCCACGAACAGAAACAGATGCTCCAATGGATCCAGAACAAACTCTTTGACCTCGGAGCCTACCTCGCAAACGACCTCCCTGACACACACCCCGGAGTGACACCTTCCGACATCCTCCGCCTTCAGGCAATGATTGACACCACCGACGCCGCACTTCCCGCACTCCGCCAGTTCGTGCTCCCCGGAGGCACCGTGGAAGCAGCCCAGCTCCACATCGCACGCACAGTGTGCCGCCGCGCTGAACGGCGCATTACAGCACTCGCCGACACCACTCAGATAGCCCCCGACGCCATCATTTTCGTCAACCGGCTCAGCGATCTCCTCTTCGCCATGGCACGGCTTGCAAACATTTGCACAGACACCAATGAAATATTTTGGGAGAAAAATTGTTAGATAAAATAAAAACACTACTTTTGCCCCCACTTTTGTTGCCACACGGCAAACACATGCACCGATTATAAACAAAAAACAACACATAGATATGTACTGGACACTTGAACTCGCATCCAAACTCGAAGATGCACCCTGGCCCGCAACCAAAGACGAACTCATTGACTACGCAATGCGCTCCGGAGCTCCGCTGGAAGTAATCGAAAACCTGCAGGAAATGGAAGACGAAGGCGAAACCTACGAATGTATCGAAGACATCTGGCCAGACTACCCCTCCAAAGAAGACTTCTTCTTCAACGAAGAAGAATACTAATCGCTTCGGGCAACATAAACAAAAGACAATCAATCGGACAAACAACCCCGCGTTTGTTTATCCGATTGATTTTTTTGTGTTTTAGTCATACGAATGGATAGTGCTATAACTATTTTAATATCATATCGGTTTGTTTTAATCTTAGAAAATCGCGTTTGTTTGGCTAAGATTGTATGGCCAAAATCGGGGTAACATTCGACCACATCTGTTCTATCAAAAAATAGGGAATTTTCAGGGAAAGATAGGGAATTTTTTTAAAAAAACCCTATCTTTGTATTATTAAAATATAAAATATGATAGAGCCAACGCCACAACTCTCAAATGATAAATTCCCGGAAGCGCTCATGTTGTTGAATAATCCGGAATATTCATCTTTATTCAGAAAGATAGAACAGAAATATCTTTATTGGGATAAGGTTAAATACCTTGCTCCCAAAGAGACTACAGCCTCAACTCTATGGCATGCGGTTAAGTTGAGTCGTAGTTTTCAAATGAAGACATTAAAATTTGGTGATTACACATTCCGATTTTCAATTACCGAACGAATGTTATCATTACTTCACCAATTTGACCTTAACTTTGGAGGAAGCCTTAGTTCAGAGGGATTGGTTTCCCCTAATGATAAGAAATACATTTTGAATAGTTCCATAATGGAGGAAGCTATTGCCTCAAGCCAGATGGAAGGTGCGAATACGACAAGGAAAGTTGCTAAGGAAATGCTTAGAAAGCAATCGGCGCCAAAGAATAAGAGCGAGCGTATGATTGTCAACAACTTCAATACAATAAAATTTATCTCCGAGATAACCGGAGAAAATTTTTCCACCAATCTTATTTTGAGAATTCACAAGATGATTTCCAATGCAACATTGGATGAAGTTGATAACGAGGGAAAGATCCGCGACAATAATGATATTTTCGTAATGAATGCCATAACAGGAGAAGTCGCTCACACACCACCGTTATTCACTGAAATAAATGGCATGTTGAACGATTTATGCCAATTCGCCAATAATAATGACACCGATATATTTGTGCATCCAATAATCAGGGGTATAATAATCCATTTTATACTTTCTTTTATTCACCCATTTTGCGATGGTAATGGAAGAACAGCAAGATCATTGGTTTATTGGTATCTACTAAAGAATAAATACTGGTTTGTTGAATATCTATCTATCTCACGTATAATTTATCGCAGCAAACCAAGATATGAGAGAGCTTTTTTGTGCGTGGAAAATGACAACTATGATTTATCATATTTTATCTTATACCATTTGGAGGTTCTGGAGGAGGCTTTTCATGAACTTCAAGACTATCTGAGTAGAAAGATACATGAAAGATCTGCTTTAGATAATTTTGTTTCAATCCCAGGACTGACTCATCGGCAGGCAGAGATATTAAAGTTGATTGACGACCACCCTCAAACAATAATGTCTGCAAAGGAAATTTCAAACAGGTTTGGTTTGAGTACAAAATCGATACGAGGGGATTTACGAAAGCTGACTTCTCTTGACATTTTATCGGAAATCCCTGTAAACGGTAGGGAGTTCGGTTATCGACGCCCCGACAATCTTGAAGAGCGGATAGAGAAGCTTAAAGAGGGAAATGAAAGGGAAGAATAGGGAAGTATTTAAATATTTCCCTATCATTTGCCCGAGTGTCGGAGAAACCGTAGATTCTAATTCGACATTCTCGGTTGAATTTATTTCAGAAAATGCCTCCACACTTCTCTAATACAGTAATTCTTGATAAGAATCGAAATAAAGGTTCTCAATTTTTGCGATTTTTGAGAAGTATCTTAGGTTTTGTTGTTCACGAAACCCCAAATCATGAACAGAAAGATAGGTTTGCTGTTCACAAAACAGCCGATTGTGAACAGCAATTCGTGCACGTGGTCAAATTATGGCATTTAAAATCCTTGAACAAAGTCTTCCGGTAAGCCTGACAAGATCACAGAAACTCAACTTCTTGACACACCTGTTGATGGAGATTAACGAACGGGGCTTTATTATAAAATCCGAGAGTGGAAAATTTTGGATAATAACGGAAGCAGGAAAGAAATACTTGAATTCTTAATCACGGCAAGAACGTTTTTGCGCGTTTTCTGAGTGTTTCCTGCGCGTTTTCCGAGTGTTTTACTCCTTTTTACCCGTTATGCAATTAGCGTTTATTGTCTTTTGCTGCAAAATAAAGTTGTCTATTTTTGGGCAGTCTGCTCGCCGGGAATTTGTTAATCTATCTATTTATAGCTATTTTAGCACCATACTCCAACCTTGGTGAGTATTAGAAGTAAGTTCTTCGCGCCGCGCATTTGCAACCCTCGCTCTCAATAACGGACTGAGCATGACCGTCTTCAGTCGCCTCCGCGGCCACGGAAGTACCGATGCCACAGAAAAAGGCTACGCCCGATTCCTCCCCCAGACCCTCACCGCCGAAGTCGAACGCCTCGGCTACGCCTACCTCCCCGAGGAACTGGAATAACCAGGCCTAATCTACATATTTTCATTATAATTGCATATTAAATCGACAAATATGGATAAGATCAAGAACACTGTCATTCCCACTGATAATGAGATTATCATCTACCAACCCGATGATGAACTGAAACTTGATGTGCGTGTCGAGGAGGAAACTGTGTGGCTCAGCCAACAGCAAATGGTAGAACTGTTTCAGGTAACGAAACAAAATGTCAGTCTCCACATATCCAATATCTATAAAGAAGGAGAATTGGAGAAAAGCTCAACTGTCAAGGAATACTTGACAGTTCAAATTGAAGGTAACAGAACAATAAAACGCAAAGTAGCTTTTTATAACCTTGATGTAATTATATCCGTTGGATATAGGGTCAAATCGCTGAGAGGTACTCAATTCAGACAATGGGCAAGCCGAATAATCAAAGAACATCTTCTCAGAGGATATTCCGTAAACCAAAGACTGCTATTGCTTGAGGATAGAATTGACAGACGATTGTCTGAGCATGACCGACAACTGCTCGACCTGCATCAGAAAGTAGATTTTGTTGTGAAAAGCTCAATTCAGCCTAAGGAAGGTACTTTCTTCCAAGGTCAAATCTTCGATGCTTACGTTTTCGTTGCCAACCTCATCCGCAAGGCTCATAAAAGAATCGTCATTATTGACAACTACATTGACGATACCGTGCTCGTACAGTTGGCAAAACGTAACACCTATCAAAAGGCACACGACCGCTTCATGATAATCGACGAGGAAGTCTATCATATCGGAGCCTCGCTGAAAGACCTCGGTAAGAAACCCTTCGCCTTCTCCAAGATGGATGTGATGACCGGCACCGAACTAATCTCAATGCTATAAGGGTCTCTGACTGCGGCAGGCATTGCAACGGGGAACACGACTTTGGGATGTCCCCAACCGCTCACAGATGAACAGCATCGAAACACTTCTCCACTAGCGCCTGAATCTTGTAGAGACCCAGCATGTTCAGCTTCTCACCTCGGATAAAGAACGAATCTACGACAACAAATCCCTGATGACACTCCTCGCATCAAAGACCGCTACCTGAAATGCCTCCGTGACAACGGCCTCCTCTGCTATTCTCGCCACGGCGACAAATACTGATACACCCAATCCGACATTGACCGCTGCCTCTTTCACTGTCACTCCGCCCCCTTCGCCGAAAAGAAAAGTGAGAATTACATGAAGTGAATGTGTCGCCTCCACAAATTATTTTAACAATCTCATATCTCACATTTTGCAATTTCAAATATTTTTTTATTAATTTTGCGGTTGTTGACCGCATCGCAGAGGCCCGGTCACGGGCAATGCGGGTGGGTCTGCAATAGACATAATGGAAAGCGTTTACTTGACGCTCTTTCTTGATGTATGGAAATCTGGTAAATTTCTTTGGTATAGTCAAGAATGCAGCAAATAGTAGATGGCTTAGTGGATATGTATATTCCGCCCGGTATGACACGCGATTGTCATACTATGGGCGTATTACATATTCTACGTGAGGCCTCTGCAAGTTTGCTCGTTCAACTATACCGGGCAATACCAGAGCCTCCATACGTGGAACGGGCAACAGTACAGACCTCACGTTTTCTGTATATATACTAACTCTAATGCCAAAGAGAGGGTCCGGCGGCACTAAAATTATCTATGAAAAAATTTAATTCATTTATTCTTTCATTACTGCTTGGCGCAATGGCTCTGGCATTCAATTCTTGTGGAGGTGACGATGATGAACCAGGGGATCCTTCCACCGGCAACCCATCAACGAGCAAAAGCGAACTGGTTGGCAACTGGTATATAGAAAAGACAACTACATACTACTTTACAACAATTCCTGAAGCCCAAGGATACTATAATCATGAAGAAGTGGATTATGGACAAGGTGAATATTGGGAATTTACCGATAAAACAGTCACAGTTCACGATTCTTCCGACCTGATGAACGGAAAACCGGTGAACTATACATACAACAAATCAAATAAAACACTCTCTATTGCGGGATCGTTGACTTACACCGTCGATAATTTGACCACCAACGAAATGACACTCTCATTTGAATCGTCAGACGGTAAATTTGGTGTAAAGACCGTCATTGACTTTGAGAAGGAATAAAAAGTGCTGGTGAAATAACTATTAACACACCAATATAATAATGAGGATTCTGCGCTACAATAGGCGTGGAATCCTCCTGTTTTATCCAATCACCCCTTCCCTATGTAGTGAGAAAAATATAAGGGTACAAGAACTTTAGGGTCAGTAGATATTTCCGGTTGGTGGGGTGTGGGGATTATCCGCATAATGCTTACTTGACGCTCTTTCTTGATGTATGGAAATCTGGTAGAATGTCAGCCTCCACATATCCAATATCTATAAAGAAGGAGAGTTGGAGAAACGTGAGGCTGTGTCATAATTGAGTTCCTTGAAAAAGAACTGATGGTAAGCCGTGTGACAGCCAACCGTTACTTGAACTCTTTGTTGGAAACCGGACTGGTTGATCGGGTGAAGTTGGGTAAGGCATACTATTACATGAATATCCCCTTGATGAACCTCTTCATTAATGTGTCTGATGCCTCCTCTGACGATTCTGTTATGCCGATAGAGTCAGTATCACAATAAAAATTGAACAGCAGATTCATCTTTCTGTTCACGAAACCCCAAATCATGAACAGAAAGCCAGGTTTGCTGTTCACAAAACAGCCGATCGTGAACAGCAATTCGTGCACGTGGTCAAATTATGATGATTGTGAACATTAATAAGCCATCATCATTTATCGCATTTCATCGCAAAATAAAGTTGTCTGTTTTTGAGTAGTCAGGGCGCCGGTGTTTTGTTGACTTGTATATTTAGCTTACCTCATCGGCGTTTATATATAACGGTATCCATAACAAAACAAAACCCCGACCTTCTCAGGCAGGGGTTATGTCCATGAGCCAAAAATGACTCATTTAGCTTTAATAAACAATTAAAAAGATGTTTCTTTCGTGCTTGCAGTGATTGCTTACTTAGAAGCAGTATGCAAGTGATATCTTGAGATTGCCGGAGCTGATTTTGCGCTTCTTGTAGCTATACGCTGCGATGAAATCTGTGCCGTATTGCACTCCGAGATAGAACGGTTTGTACTGGAAACCTACGCCAACGTGCCAGCCCATCTGGAAACGGTTCCATGTGTTGTTCTTGCCAACCTTCTTTTTGTCAAAGTTGCTGATCCATTTACTGCCGTCGTTATCATCGTAGTCGTAATCGTCATCGTAGCCATAATCATAGCCGTAGCCTTTGTATTCATATTCGTCGTCTTCGTCGTAGGAAGGAAGTTCGGTTTTGGATTTGGATGTGAAGTGAACCTTGAAGTTCAAGCCGAAGTAGGGTGCGATCGAGAAGTTTTCGTTGATGTTGAAACGATATACGAGATTCACAGGAATCTGCATGTTGATGTTCTGATATTTTGTCTTTGTTGTGGGTATATCGCCATCTTCCATATCGTCCATGAAATCATCCCAATCTTCATCGTCAAAGTCCTCATAATCGCTGAAGTCAGCTGAAACAGCATCTTTTGAGCCGAAATTGAAGTTAAGGTTAACACCGGTTTCCAGGAAAAGGGGGAGACGGTCAGTGAGGCTGAAGCCATGGATGTAATCAAGACCCACACCATTGAGGCTGATGTTGCTGTTCTTACCTCCGGCATATTTGTTGTAGCCGAGATGGGTGTTGTTGTAGGAGATTCCAATGCGGTTGTAGCCGGTATAGTCACCGGATGCCGATGAGCTGCCGCCGGTGTTTGCAAACTGTGCGAATGCTGTGCCTGAGAATGTAAGGGCACATGCGAGTGCTAATGATTTGATTGTTTTCATAATGTAAAATGTTAATGATTGGTTATAATGATGTTGATCATTCTGCGAAAGTCAGACGCCAGATATTGGCAGTGCCAAGCGCATCACCACGTTGCGACACAAAGTATATGTATTTACCATCGTTGCTCCATATCGGGCTGAGGTCATCGGCGGCATGATATGTGAGTTGACGCATATTGGTGCCATCAAGATGGCTGATGAACAGATCGGTGTTGGGATAATTTACGCCAGGGGCCTGGACAAGACTGCTTCCGACAAACAGAATCCATTTACCATCAGGGGAAACTACAGGCGAGCTGAAACTGCGCTCTGAGTCAGAAATTATACATTCCTCTACCCCCGACTCATAGTCAAATTGCCAAAGTTCCGACCTGCCTTCAGGGGTGCGGCGAACCATTATCAAGGCATTGTCGCCCGCAGGAATCGGATTTTGCCCGTAAGCATAACTTGACAAGAAATTATTCCCGAGGTTGTAGCTCCAGATGCTGCTGCCGTTGTTCTCCATTCGGGTAAAAAACACTTGCTTGCCATCATTGGTCAACACCGGAGAATAGTCATTGGCTCCGTTGGTGATCTGGCGGCATATATATCCGCTTGAACCGCTGGTACGGAATATCTGATTTGTTTTACCACGACGCTCGGAGAAGTACAAATCCTTGCCATCGGGAGAGAACGAAAAGTCAATCACAGCGCTGCGGTTGGTGCGCTGGCGCGAGGAGCCCTGTTTCTTCATATCCTTTATGAAGATATTTGTAGTGTTATTGCGGGCTGAGAGATAAGCTATCTCATCTGTGCCGGGAACCATAGCAAGCACTCTGTTGGAAAACCAGTCGATAGACCGGCCTCTGCGCTTTACCTCAGGCAGGCACACCTTGTCGGCATCTGTGGTCATGCGCGTAAATTCCTGTCCTGCTTCCTCAGGCACAGACACTACTGAGAAATCCACTCTTTGGGCATTGACTGAAATAGTTGTTGCCGATACAATGGCAAGTGAAATGAATAGTTTAATTCCGGTATTCATAAGGGAGGTTGCCTAAATATTTTTGTTAAATAACATTTCAAAAAGGCCAAAATGACCATGCTTCGCGGCAAAAGTACTAAAAAGGTTTTATTTACCCCCCCCCATTAGTTAAATTGTGTTAACACGCGTAATTTATCTGCTTTTTACTCGCTAAGAGCCTCATCACCACACCGCTCATGCGCAACCAAGGGCATTGGCACACAGAAGCCAATGCCCTTGGTCATATCAACTGACAAAGGCTGTGGGCGGGGATACCGCGCCACAGCCTTTGCTGATTCGTCAAGAGTAAGATCCGTTATTTACCGCTGCGGCGGCCGGCGCGGGAGCGCTGCTTCTCCTGTTCGCGCAGGAGGGCCTGCTGCTTGCGCTGGGCTTCTTCAAGGCGAGCCATGAATCCGCTCTTCTTTTTGGGCTTGGCGGCGTTGCTCCGCATAGTTTCACGCACTTTCTCTTCGCTCACCACCTTGCGGAACACATAGGTCTGGATGATGGTGATAAGGAGTGAGAGCAGATAGTAGTAGCTCAGGCCGGCGGCGTAGTTGTTGAAGAAGAAGAGGAACATCACGGGCATGAGATACATCATCCATTTCATGCCGGGCATGGAGTTGCCGGTGGGCTGGTTCTGCATGGTGATGCGTGTGTAGATGATGTTGACCACTGTCATCAGCAGACAGAAGAGGCTGATATGGTTGCCGAAGGTGGAGGAGATGAACGGTATGTTGGTGGTCCAGCTGAAGATGGCATCGGGTGCCGACAGGTCTTTGGCCCAGAGGAACGACTCTCCGCGCAGCTCGATGGCCGAGGGGAAGAAGTTGAACATGGCGATGAGGATGGGGAACTGCAGCAGCATCGGCAGGCATCCGGAGAACGGACTTGCGCCGGCGCGGCTGTAGAGAGCCATGGTTTCCTGCTGACGCTTCATGGCGTTTTCATTGCCGGGATATTTGTCGTTGATAGCCTTGATTTCGGGTGCGAGCACACGCATGCGGGCCTGGGAGATATAGCTCTTGTAGGTGAAGGGGAAGAGTATGATCTTGATGAAGATTGTGAGCAGGAGTATTATCAGGCCGTAGCTGGCGATATATTTGCCCAGGAAGCTGAACACGGGGATGATGATGATGGTATTGATCCAGCGGAAGAGTGTCCATCCGAGCGGTATCAGCTTGGTGAGGTGAAGGTTCTCCTCGGGGGTGATGGTATCCTCGATGTCCGACAGCAAGGGGTAGGAGTTGGGGCCGATGAACCATGTGAACGAGGCGGGATACTCGAGCGATGCCGAGTAGTCAAGCACTGTGGAGCTGGACATCTGCTTGATGAAGTGGGGATTGTTTTCCAGCTCCTCGCTGTCGATGTCGGCGGCGGCGAAGTTGGTTTGCGGCACCAGTACTGTGCTGAAGAACTGGTTCTTGTAGCCGATCCATTTCACGCGCTCGGTGAGCTCCTCGCGGTCGGAGCCGCTCTCCTTGAGATTGTCCACCTCGCCGTTGGCAAACATATAGTACAATGCGCTGTTGCGCTCCTCAAACACTCGTCCGGCCTCGTTGCGTGCCATTTTCTGGCTCCACACCATATCGAGGGTGCTCACGCTCGGGGGTATGATGGCCTGCATCCCCTGCTGCACGATGTCCATCTGCACCAGATAGCCGTGCTCGGGCAGGGTGTAGCGGATGCCCCACCATGCGCCGTCACCGAGCTGCAGCTGCATCAGCACTGTGGAGTCGCTCTCCACCACCGGGGTGAAGAAAAACTCGCGGGTGTCAAACCGCTGGGTGGCTGAGGTGAGGATAAAGCCATAGGAGTCGGTGCCGGGGGCTATGGGACACACTTTGGTAGAGTCGTAGCTGTCATACTCCTTGAGGGTCGCGCGGGATATGGCGCCGCCTTTGTTGGCGATTTCAAGTGCCAGCACATCATTTTCGAGCTTCACAGTGGTGCTGTCACCGCTGAGGTGGCGTGCGAAGCCGCCGTATCGTGCCACATTGGCAAGCGCATCCTTGAGCTCCTTGACAGCCAGGGCCGCAGTGGCGCGGGGCACAGAACCATAGTTGGAGCTGAGGATGTCGGCCACAGCCACAGGGGTGTTGTTGGCGGTGACCACTCCGGAGAGTTCTCCGGCAGCGTTGAGCTGCAGACGCACCGGACCGTTGGCCAGAGTGGTGATGTTGGTGGCGGAGTCGGTGGTGCCGAGCGATTTGACAGTAGAGATAATGTTCAGGCGTTCAGCCTCGGACACAGAGTCGATGGTGAGAGTGTTCACCTCGGGCGATTTCTGCGTTTCACGGGCCAGTTGTTCCTGCCGTTCGCGCTCCATACGGGCGCGTTCTTCGGCCGAAGGCTGGTTGATATACATGAAGCCGAGAATCACGGCTCCCATCAGCAGCAGGCCCCAAAGCGTGTTTTTGTCCATTGTAGGTGTGGTAAATATACGTGTTTGGTTAGTAAATAATCAGTTCATTTAGCAGCACTGTCAGCAACCTTCTCTTCGCCATAGGCAATGGCAGCCTTCATGAAGCTTACAAACAGCGGGTTGGGATTGAGCACAGTGCTTGAATATTCGGGATGGTACTGAGTGCCCACAAACCACCGTTTGCCGGGAATCTCCACCACCTCCACAAGGTGGGACTCGGGGTTCTCGCCCACGCACCTCATCCCTGCGAGTTCAAAATCGGCTCTGTAGTCGTTGTTGAACTCATAGCGGTGGCGGTGGCGTTCGCGGATGTCGGTAGAGCCATACGCCTGCGCGGCCTTGCTATCCGGCTCAAGATGGCAGTCGTAAGCTCCGAGACGCATGGTACCGCCCATGTTGGAGATATTTTTCTGCTCCTCCATCAGGTCTATGACATTGTGCGGAGTCGTGTGGTCCATCTCCGTGGAGTTGGCCTCGGCATACCCCAGCACATTGCGGGCAAACTCTATCACCATGCACTGCATCCCGAGGCAGATACCGAAAGTGGGCACATCGTTCTCGCGGCACCATTTGAGCGCCACGAATTTGCCCTCGATGCCACGCTGGCCAAATCCGGGGGCTATCACCACGCCGTCCACATCGCCGAGCATCCCGGCCACATTCTCCTCAGTGAGCTTCTCCGAGTGGACATAGCGCAGGTTGAGCTTGCGGTCGTTGTAGGTGGCAGCCTGATACAGAGCCTCGTTGATAGACTTGTAGGCATCCTGCAGCTCCACATATTTGCCCACGAGGCCGATAGTCACTTCCTTGTCGGCATGATGAATCTTGTCAATGAAGTTCATCCACGGCTCCATCCGTGGTTCGCACTGCGGAGCCACACCCATCTTGCGCAGCACAATCTCGTCAAGATGCTGTGCGTGCATCATCAGCGGCACCTCATATATCGTCGGGCAATCCAGCGACTGCACCACGGCATTCGGCCCCACGTTGCAGAACCGGGCAATCTTCTTGCGCATCTCCACCGGAATATCCTTCTCCGTGCGGAGCACCAGCACATCGGGCTGAATACCCAGCTGCTGCAGCTGCTTCACGGAGTGTTGCGTGGGCTTCGTTTTCAGTTCCTTGGCAGCGTGGAGATACGGCACATAGGTGAGATGGATGCAGAGCGCATTCTCCTCCAGCTCCCAACGGAGCTGACGCACACTCTCCAAAAACGGCAGCGACTCGATGTCGCCCACAGTGCCCCCGATTTCAGTAATCACAAAATCATACTCCCCGGTGTTGCCGAGCAGCTTGATGTTGCGCTTGATTTCATCAGTGATATGCGGAATAATCTGCACGGTTTTGCCAAGATAGTCGCCCCTGCGCTCCTTGTCAATCACCGCCTGGAATATCCTGCCCGAGGTCACATTGTTGGCTCTGGAAGTGCGCACATTTGTGAACCGCTCATAGTGGCCCAGGTCAAGGTCAGCCTCATGGCCATCTTCTGTCACATAACATTCCCCATGCTCGTAGGGATTGAGAGTTCCCGGGTCAATATTGATGTAGGGATCAAATTTTTGTATCGTAACCCTGTAGCCGCGAGCCTTGAGCAGGCATGCCAATGAAGCCGATATAATCCCCTTGCCAAGGGATGACACCACTCCACCGGTCACAAAAATAAACTTCGTTTCCACTTTGCTTAAAAATTATACAAAGTGCAAAGTTACGATTTTTCACAATAACTTCATCATCACGCATCCAAATATCGCCCGATTATCCTCTTGCCACCAATAATGCAACCAATGACGGCAATCCTGTTCGGACTGCCGTCATTGATGATAATCCAACGGGTCAATCCCCCGCCTCCTATTTTTTCTGCTCTTTGAGGAGGTCGCGGATCTCGGTGAGGAGCTGCTCTTCCTTGGTAGGTTCGGGAGCCGCAGCCGGAGCGGCCGCTTCCTCCTCCTTCTTTTTACGAAGATTCTGCACAAAGCGTATCATCACAAATATGCAGAAAGCCACGATGATAAAGTTGACGATGGTCTGCACCCATGTGCCCCAGTTGAGCGACACGAGGGGGGTTACAATTTCACCGGCTGCGTCTTTCACCTCAGGCTGGATCACCCATTTGTAGTCGGTGAAGTTGATGCCTCCGGTGGCCACGCCCACAAGCGGCATGATGAGGTCGTCCACAAGCGACGACACTATTTTGCCGAAAGCGGCGCCGATAACCACGCCGACGGCCATATCGATCACATTGCCTTTCATGGCAAAGTCGCGGAAATCTTTCAGAAATTTTGACATATCATTATCTGTTGGTTGGTTTTGACGCAAAAATATATAAAATTACTGTATTGAGAAAAATTATAACGTAAACTGAACAAGTCCGCGCACATTTTTTCAAAAAAAATATTGTTTTCATATCCGCCTCGGGCCGATGTGTGCTTATCTTTGTGCTTGAAAACACACATTTCTTACTCCTTAATCTATTATGAAGATGATGATGAACACCGCCACCGATGCTCACGGCACACCTATTGACCAATTGAGCCTCGAGGAGATTGACGCCGAAAACCGCCGGCGCAACGCCCTTGACAACAACCGCCAGACCTACAACCCCATGCTTGGCCTCGGATGCGTGGGACCGAGGGTGAAAATCACCGACCCCGCCTCCGGAGAGGATGTGTGGGTGCCCGAAGATATGGTGCGCGACCCGCTCTACTCCACCGCCCTCGAAACCGACCAACGCGAGATGCTGCGCCACCGCCACGACTTTGAATACTGGGCCGCGCAATGCGTCAACATCCGCCACAAACTCACCGGCCAAACCATCCACATGGTGCTCAACGCACCCCAGCGCACCCTCCTTGCCGAGCTTGAAAGGCAACGGAGGGAGGGCAAGCCCATACGCGTGATTCTGCTCAAGGCCCGCCAATGGGGCGGCAGCACTCTCGTGCAGATGTATATGGCATGGATGCAATGCTGCCGCCGCGAGCAGTGGCACTCGCTGATATGCGCCAACGTGTGCGACATCTCGTCCACCATCCGAGGCATGTTTTCCACCCTGCTCAACGGCTATCCCCGCCAATGGTGGCAATCCCCCGAACCACCCAAGCTGAAGCCGTTTGAGGGGAGCGTCAACATACGCGTGATTCCTGGACGCAACTGCCGCATAGCCACCGCCTCGGCCTACCGCCCCGACTGCGCCCGCGGCATGGACCACTCCATGGCCCACCTCAGCGAGGTGGCCTACTGGCAAGCCACCCCCACAGTGCAGCCGGAGATGGTGGTACAGAGCGTGTGTGGCGGCGTGCCCATGGTCCCCGACACGGTGGTGGTGATGGAGAGCACCGCCAACGGTGTGGGCAACTTCTTCCATCAGAGCTGGCTCAGAGCCAAGAGCGGGGAGTCGGCGTTCACCCCATTGTTCATCCCATGGTATGAAATCGAGATGTACCGCACCGAAGTGCGCGACCTCGCCTACCTTGTCAAAAGCCTCACTCCCTACGAGCGCAAGCTGTGGCTCAAAGGACTCACCCTTGAGCAGATTCTGTGGTACCACCGCAAACGGATGGAGATCGGCTCGGACGAACGTATGCAGGCAGAATATCCCACCACCGACATCGAAGCGTTCAACTCCACCGTCAGGGTGGTGTTCGACGCCGACAGCATCGAGCAGCTCCGCCACAACTGCTGCCAGCCGGCCATGCGCGGCGAGGTGACAGGCAACGCCGCCAAAGGACCCGAAGCATTGACCGGCATCCGGTTTCAGCCGGCATCCAACGGTGCCCTCGCAGTGTGGGAACGCCCTGCCGCCACCCGGCTTCACCACCGCTATGTCACCGCAGTGGATGTCGGAGGCCGCAGCGAGTCATCCGACTGGAGCGTGATAGCCGTGTTCGAGCGGCTTGACGACCAAGGGCAGCTCCTCCCCCACCCACGCCTCGTGGCCCAGTGGCGCGGCCACACATACCACGACCTCCTGGCGTGGAAAGCCGCAGCCATAGCCCGATGGTATGGCAACGCCCTGCTCGTGGTGGAGAGCAATTCACTTGAAACAGAGGAGAGCGACTCCGGAATGATACTCGAGCTGATAGCCCAGAACTACCGCAACACCTATGTGAGACGCAGCCTCGACACCCTCACCCTCACCGAGTCAACCCGCGTGGGATTCCACACCAACCGCGCCACCAAAGCCATGATTATCGACCACCTCCTCGCACTGGTGCGCGATGCAGGCTACATTGAGCGCGACGAGCTGGCCCTCAACGAAATGATGGCCTACGAAAAGAAGCACAACGGTGCCTACGGCGCACGCCCCGGATGCCACGACGACATCCTCATGACCCGCGCCATAGGGCTCTATGTGGCCTCGACACTCCCCAAGCCCGCGTTCACACCCGACGACCAACCCTACTTTCTGCCCAGATTATAGGAACAATTGTCGCCAAAACAGCACACACCTCCAATTATTAACACATTTTAACGATTGGGGGGGTGTTTTTCACCTTTTTAAGTACTTTTGCAATTACTTAAATTCAAACAAATAACATTCTATACCTGAAGCGTACCGTTGAAATTCAATTGCAATTATTAAACCAAATCACATATAGCAATGAAAAAAATGTTGACTTTTGCACTGGTGGCCATGCTGTTAAGTCCCATGGCAGCTTTCGCTAAGAAGAATGATGAGGGCCTCGCACCCGAGTACCAGATGGAAGGTGCCGGCATGACCTCGCAGAACGCACAGCAAGTGCTGATTACCATCGTCACAAAGAAAAAAGACAAAGTGACTGAAAAAGACCTTGAAAAGGCCGCTGTTCATGGTGTGCTTTTCCGCGACTACGATGATGCCACCAACGCCGGATTTGGCTCCGTTGCATCCCACAAATCTATCATGGGCTCACCAACAGCCGAAGCTGAATATATCGACTTCTTCGAGCCGTTTTTCAAAAATGGCGACTATGCCAAGTATGTGCAGCTCGTCAGCGATAGCCGCCGTGTGGTCAAAAGCGGCAAAGAGTGGAAGGTAAGCGCTATTGTACGCGTCAACGCTGATGCCCTCAGGAAAGACCTCAAGAAGCAGGGAATGGTTAAAAATCTTGGCTCCGGATGGTAATGAAAAAGGTTATTGCACTCGCAGCTGCTGCTATGATTGCAGCCGGCGCAATGGCTCAGGAAAACACCGTGAAGCGTCTGCCTGATGTGGACACCCGCCATGAGCAAAAAGAATATACAGAAAACAACACCGGATTTTGGGCTGCCGTGGAAGCAAGCGGAGCATACTCCTGCCGGTTGTTCAACAGCAATTTCTCCCTGGCAGAGGTGTCGGCAGTGTTCGGTTACCGTTTCAATGACTACCTCCGTCTGGGCATCGGCATCGGCGGTCGCTACTATTTTGACAACAGTAAGGTGCGCTACACATCTTCCGAATGGGCATTCCCGCTGTTTGCCAATGTGCGCGGCAACTTCCTGCCCACACAGTACAGAAACGTGGTACCATACTACTCTATGGACCTCGGAGGCACCATCCGCGACGGCATGATGGTGCGCCCCACTCTCGGCTTGCGCTTCGGACAGTCGCGCTCGGCTTTCCTACTTGGCGTCGGCTATCTCGGACAAGACCTCAAATCGTTCACCTTTAATGAAAAAGGCCAAAAAGAGAGCAAACGTAAATTTGTGTCGTTTGTGACTCTAAAAGTAGGCTATGAATTCTAATATGAAAAATTTCAAGATTTTATGCGCTGCCGCCTGCAGCCTGATATTGCTTCTCGGTTCATGCCGTGGCAATAAGAATGTGTCGGAATCCTTATCCTATTACGACTTCGGCACATCATATGTCAACGCCTCACCATCGGGGTTGGTGACTATCCGCTCATGGGGCAGTGGTCCCGACAAGTCCCAGGCCATTGAGGAGGCTAAGAAAAACGCCGTGGCCGATATGCTGTTCAAAGGGTTCAAGGGCGCCCCTGCCGGCTACATGACTCAACCTATTGTCACTGAAGTTAATGCCCGCGAACGCTATGCCGAGTATTTTGACCGCTTCTTTGCCAAAGGCGGCGAGTACAAGAAGTTTGTGAAGGAAACTTCCGGAAGCGATGAATCCCGCACCAAGTCCAAGAGCGGTGGTCGCGAGAATTTTGGCGTGACAGTGACCATTGACCGTCCCGCACTCGCAAAACAAATGCGTGAGGATGGTATCATCAAATAATCTTTAACCGAAAAACAGCATTACAAATATGAAACTCAGCAAATTGGCTTTAGCCATCGCAGTTGCGGTAACTACCGCTTTCTCTCTTTCCGCAGGAGCACCCCCCACTGTGATGTTCCTTCCCGACAAAGCATGGTGCAACGCTAACAATTATGTGGACCGCAGCGAGCGCAATGGCAAAACACGCATCACCGAAAAATACGAGGAGGCTTTCCTCAACACCGACCTCAAGAATGTGGTGGTGCAGCTCAACGGCCTCATGAAGGACAATGGTCTTCCCGCAAAGGATTACGGCGCAAGTTCCGAAATTGACGACGAGGAAGAGATGGAGGAAGAGGCCTACAACGATGACACTCAGTCGGGTGGTGAAATGGAAATGACCAATTACGAGGCATTAATGAACAAGCTCCGTCCCGACATTCTCATCAGAATCGGATGGGATGTGAACAAAGTGGGATTTAACTACACTATGTCCTACCGTCTTGAGGCCATCGATTCCTACTCAGGCAAGAGCATCGCACAAGTGACAGGTGAAACTCCCTCTATGAAAACCACCGTACCTGTTGCCGCCGCCCTCAAGAGTGCCGCCACCGAGCATATGGGTGCATTTATCGGTCGCCTCCAGGATCACTTTGATGACCTTCAGGCCAACGGTCGCGAAATCACCGTGGCCTGCCGCATCGGCAACAATGGCAGCGGGGTGAACTTCAACAGCGAATACAACGGCAAAGAACTCTCCACCATCATCAGCGACTGGATGAACGACAACACGGTGAACCATGTTTACAGCACCCGCAACTCAAGCCGCAACCGCATCAACTTCGAGCAGGTCCGTATCCCGTTCAAAGATAGCGCAGGCCGCGTGATGCAAGCCAAGGAGTTTGTGGACCAGCTCAAACGCTATCTCCGCTCCACTTGCAACCTCAAGAGTGAAAATACCACCAAGGGCCTCGGAGCTGGTCGCTTGTATGATATTTGCGAATAACCATCCTAACACCTCAACCATGAATATCAAGAAATCATTTATAGCCGTTATGGCCTTGGCCGCAGCAACCATCGGTAATGCGCAAGGCGAATGTAGCATCGATGTGTCGGTTGCCGACATCTCCAAAGGCGATGTGGTGCCCGCTGCCATAAATTCAAAGCTTGAAGGTAAGCTCACACAGGCTATCTCCAAAGCCGGACTCACATCCGCTCCCTACGACAGCCGTTTCTTTGTAGCCGGACGATTTGACGATGCCTTTAACGACATTTCGGGCGGTCCCTCACAGAAGGTGTATGTGAAAACCACCCTCACTCTATATATCGGTGATGCCGATGAACAGAAAATTTTCGCCTCCGAAGCATTTGAACTCAATGGCGTGGGCGGCTCCGACCAGCAGGCTTATACCCGCGCTCTTGGCAAACTCAACGCCACCAACCCCAAACTGGTGGAGTTCCTGCGCAACGGTAAGCAAAAGATCATTGATTACTTTGATGCCAACTATCAAAGCTATATCAACAACGCCAAGAAAGCTATGGCCGCACGCAATTTTGACGAGGCTTTGTATTATGCCACAGCCATCCCTTCGTGCTGTAAAGGGTATAATCAGGCAAACGCACTTGCCATGCAGATCTACAAGCAGAGCATGAACCATTCCGCTCAGCAGCTCCTTGCCAAAGCACGCGCAGCGTGGGCAGCCGACCCCACAGCCGACGGTGCTGCCGAGGCCCACAGCTTCCTTTCCCAAATAGATCCCGAATCCAGCTGCTACGCTGAGGCTCAGGCTCTCAGCAAGCAGATAAGCCAAACCACCCAGAAACAATGGGAATTTGAAAATGTGACCAAATACAACAATGAAGTGGAACTTCAAAAGCAGCGCATCAACGCAGCCAAGGAAGTGGCTGTGGCATGGGCCAAGAGCCGTCCCAAGCAGGTGAACCGCTACGTGTTTGTCACACCCGGCTACCGCTATTAAACCATTTAACCAACCTATAAAATATCTACGGATGAAAAAATCAACTATCGCTTGCTCCGCTCTTGCCGCCCTCATCGGCATCTCGTCGGCTCAAGCTGCCACCCAGGCCACGGACTCGCTTGTTCAGAACTACATGCGCAGTTCTCTTTACACAATTATTCTCAATTCTGATACTATGAACAAGTATTATGAAGAAGAGACTAAAAACGGCGAAAATGCAGATGCCTTCATGTCCCTGGCCAAAGGCTTTGCCAAAACCGATGCCAAGAAAGCCGCCAACGAATCGGAAACAGGCTCGATTTTCGCTCTCCCGGCAGTGGTGTTCCCCACCATCGAGATTCCCAATCAGTTCAACGACCACAATCTTGCCTGGCGTGTTGTGGACTTTGACTCCATCAAAGCCACTGTGACTGACGAAGACCTCACCAAATACGCTCCCAAAAAGAAAAAAAGCGGCTTCGGCAAGTTTGGCAAGAGCCTGATAGGTATGTCCACCAAGGGTGATGACAACAACAGCGACTTCGACAAATATGCTCCTGCTGTCATCAACAAGTTCTTTGAGTCCAACAATGTGGCTCCCGGCTTGCTCGCCAAATGGTATGACTACACTCCCGAAGGCGAACAGCACTGGGGTATAGCAACTCTCACCGACCGCGGCAACTACAACTTCTCCGCCGACGATATCGCCAAAGCTGCCACCGACCTCAGCATGCGTGCCAAGATTGACCAGACAGCATTTGACATGATCAGCAACACCTACGTGATGGCTGTCAACCTCCGTTTCCGTTCCTATCAGGCTGTGGTGGCTGAAGCCGCCGCAATGGCTAAAGCTGTCGGTTCGCAGTTCGGTGGCATCGGTTCTCTGGTGGCTAGCGGCGCAAGTGCTGCCGCGAGCGCTGCCGCAGGTGACGGATACACCGTACAGGCTGTGAGCTACCTCTACCGCTTGAAATGGAACGATGATGTCAACCAGAAATTTGCTGTCGATATTTTTGAAAAGAACGCCACTATTGAGGATCTTATCAATGCCGGTATCTGCGAACTTGAATTTGTGGGCACAGAGAAGGCTTCCAGCAACATCCGCCAGAGCCTTTTCAGCGACAAACCTATCAGCTCGCTCGTCAAACGCGCCACCGCCCGTGCCATTGACGAAGCTATCATCAAGCTGCAGAACAGTCACGAAGAGTTCCGCACCGTTCTCCCGATTATCGGTGGTGACGGCGAGAATATTTACGCTGCCATAGGCACCAAGGAAGGTCTCAACGAAAAGGATGAATACGAAATCCTTGAGGCTAATGAGGACAAGGATGGCCGTCGCACTTACAAGGCCGTGGGCACTGTGAAAGCCGTCAAGGGCAGAATCATGAACAACGCCTACGGTGCTGAGGAAGACCTTTCCGACCCCAACACCACTGATGAGGCTAAAGAGGCCATCAACCGCAGATACAGCGAGTTCAAAGGCAAGAAAGGCGACTACACCGGCTATTACCTGCGCCTTAAAAAGAAAAAATAAACAGTACTCTTATTCATAATAGCCAACGAGGCCGCGCTCTGTGCGCGGCCTCGTGTCTTTTATGGATGTAATCGTGGGAATCATGGGTTGGGGCGCCAGAGGTAGAGCTTGTCGGACGGGCGGATTTTTTGGGAGAGCTTGATGGAGAAGGCGTCGCCTTTCACTGCCTTGGGCACGCTCTTGAGGTTGACTCTTATCTCCTCAACGGTGGTGATGATGACTCCGGTGGTGGGCCCGGTGATGACTATCTCGTCGCCCACGTTGAGCTCTCCGCTCTCCATCATGAATTCGCCCACGCCAATGTTGGAGAAATAGCGCACTCCCTTGGCCAGATAGATTTTGGTGCGTGTGGCCGAGGAGCCGTATTTGTGGCTCCATTCGCCAAGCCGCTGGCCAAGGTAGTATCCGTTCCAGAACCCGCGGTTGAATATCTTGCCGAGCTGCTCGTCCCACTGCTCTATGAGCTGCTCGCTGTATGTACCGTTGCAGATGGCCTCGAGAGCCTCGCTGTAGCATTTGACAGCCGTGTACACATACTCGGGTCCGCGAGCACGTCCTTCTATTTTGAACACTCTCACTCCGGCATCCACCATCTTGTTGAGAAAATGGATGGTCTTGAGGTCTTTGGGCGACATGATATACTTGTTGTCCACAGCGAGCTCCTCGTCAGTCTCACGGTCGCGCACGGTGTAGGAGCGGCGGCATATCTGTGTGCACGCGCCACGGTTGGCCGAGGAGTTGAGTTCGTGGAGGCTGAGATAGCATTTGCCCGACACGGCCATGCAAAGGGCTCCGTGGCAAAACATCTCGATACGCACTTTCTGTCCATGGGGGCCTGTGATATTGTCGCGCTCGATGGCTTTGCTTATCTCCCCTACCTGGTCCATCGACAGCTCGCGTGCGAGCACCACCACATCGGCCCATTGAGAATAGAAACGGAGAGCTTCGGTGTTGGAGATGTTGACCTGTGTGGAGATATGCACTTCCACGCCTATGGAGCGGGCGTAGAGAATCACGGCAATATCGGACGCTATTATGGCGGTGATGCCGGCCTGCTTTGCGGCATCGACAACGCGATGCATCAGCTCCACATCGTTGTCGTAGATGATGGTGTTGACTGTGAGATAGGTTTTGACCCCTGCTTCATTGCATTGCGCGGCAATGGCGTGGAGGTCGTTGATGGTGAAGTTGACCGAGGAGCGGGCTCGCATATTGAGGCCCTCGATGCCAAAATAGACTGCATCGGCTCCGGCACTGATGGCGGCGTTGAGCGATTCGTAACTGCCCACCGGAGCCATTATTTCAAAATCTTTGCGGGTCATGACATTTGATAAGCAGGGGCGCCTCAGGCGCCCCTGCGATATGTATCGGGGTTGAATATTATTTGAGTTTCAGATAGGTGGTGAAATCAGTGGGGCGCACCGGCACCAGATACTGCGGCAGGACACCCTCGCCACAGGTGGCGGTGCCGACACCGGTTTGCTCAGCATCGATATGAATGGTGAGCGACGAGCCGGGCTGGAGGTCGGAGGTGTGCTTGGCGCGGTCGATGTCGGCATCGGCGTAGGGATAGACGCTGAACTGGAACGGCTTGGCCATGCTCACCTTCATGCCGGCACCGGGAATCTCAAACCAGCGGACCGAGGTGTGGTTGCCGGCGGCAGAGGGCACAGTGTAGATATGGAAATCCTGCTCGGGGAACACGCTGTGAATCCCCATCAGCCCTGCGGAGCAACGGTCCACGTAGGTTTCCTCCGGACCGCGGCCCAGGAAGTTGACCAGCGGCGAGGCGGGCGAAGCTATCGTGGTGGTCAGGCCGATGCGGGCGAGGTTCTTGACCTGCGCGGTGTCAGGCTCAAAATGGCAGCTGACAGCGAGGGTGCTGTCGGCAAGCACAGCGTAGGTGAAGTCAGCCACACCGATTTTGCTTCCGGAGCGTCCGAAGATGTCGGCCTTCACAGCCACTTGTTGCTTGGTTGCACGGATGTCGGTGGCACGCTGGTAGGTGGAGTCAAGTCCGGCGGCAAACCATTGTTTGGCGTCACCGTCCCATGCGAGGTCGTTTTCAGTGCCCGGGCGGTAGAGGCTCAGGGCGAGCGGCTGCTCCAGCAGCTGCCTGCCGCCAACAGAGATGGCGTCAATCTCGCCCGTGGAGGGGTTGACGGAGAAGTCAATACCGGCTGCTTTATACTCATTGCCTTTCTTTTTGAGCTTGAGCTCTGCCGCAGGGGCGGCAAAGCCGGTGCCGGGGAGAGTGAACTGGTCAACGGACATGACCGACCCGGCGGGCACAAACTCAGTGGGATTCTTGGTGATCCATTCAAGGGTGAGATATGATTCAGGATAGAGCTGCGGATTGAAGGATCCGAGCGCCACGGTTTTTTCACCACGTGGCTCAAGAGCCACTGTGAGGGTGTCGCTCAGAAGCACACTGTTGTCAGGAGCTGTGACACTGTAGCGCAATGTATAATTCTGCAGCGGAGTGAAGTCATGCCAGTTTTTGATGCGCACGCTCAGGGTGTTGGGGTCCACGAGCGAGCTCTTGACATATTGATACACACGCTTCACCTCGGCCAGTGCGGGGTGGGCACTGCGGTCGGCGCGGACAAGGCCGTTGCAGAGGAATGAACCGTCGCTGGGCACATTGGCCGGACCGAAGTCGCCGCCGTAGGCCCAGTATTTGCGTCCGAGCGAGTCTGTGGCCTCAAACCCTTGGTCCACCCAGTCCCACACGCATCCGCCAAACAACTTGTCATTGGCCTCAAAAATATCCCAATAATCCTTCAGACCGCCCACGGAGTTGCCCATCGCGTGGGCATACTCACAAAGCATATAAGGCCGGGTCTGCTTGGGGTCATCGCCATACTTCTTCACTCCGGCGTGCCATCCATACATTTCGGAGAACAAATCAGCGTTCCAGTCGTAGAGAGCGCGTTCGTTGTGGATGGGACGGGAAGCGTCGCGATGCTTGAACCATTTGTACGCTTCTTCCATCACGATGCCGTTGCCACACTCATTGCCGAGCGAATAGATGATTACAGAGGGATTGTTCTTTGACTTGTTCCACATACGGTTCTCGCGGTCAAGCACTGCCGAAATCCATTCCGGCTGCTTGGCAAGCGACTCGGGACCGTAGCCGTAGCCGTGGGCTTCCGCGTTGGCCTCATCAATCACATAGAGGCCGTATTTGTCGCAGAGATAGTACCAGTAGCGGTCCTGCGGATAGTGGGAATTGCGCACGGCGTTGAGATTGTTCTGTTTCATGAGCCTGATATCAAGCTCATGAAGTGCACGGGGCACAGTGCGACCCATCTGGGAGTGGGCATGGCGGTTGGCGCCTTTGATCTTCACGGGCACTCCGTTGAGCAGCCATTTGGAATCCTTGATTTCGGAGGTGCGGAACCCGACATTGCATCCCACAGTCTCAGCCACTGTGCCATCGGGATTGTTGAGATCCACAAGCAGGGTATAGAGGTAAGGATGCTCGGCATTCCAGGGGTGAACGTTACGCAGCTCGGCGGCAAAATTCACGCTCGACGCGGCATCGGCTTTCCCTTCCGCCACCTGCCGGTTGTCGGCATCAAACAGGCGGTAGGAAAGGGTGTATGCAGCTGTCGGGGCACTCTTTCTGGCTTTCTTGCCACTTTTGGCTGCGGCGGGGATTCCTGCCACCTCCACATCGAGGCTCAGCAGGCCGTGGGTGTAGGTGGAATCCAGCGGCGACATCACAGTGAAGTCGGAAATATAGGTGGAGGGAGTGGAGTAGAGGTACACATCACGCTCTATGCCGCTCAGACGCCAGAAATCCTGGCATTCAAAATAAGCGCCTGCACTCCAGCGGTACACTTCGAGAGCCACAGTATTGTCGCCCTCGGTGAGATATTGTGTCACATCCCATTCCGCAGGAGTCTTGGAGTCCATGTTGCACCCGAGGTAATGACCGTTGACCCATGCGTAGTAGAACGAGATGGCACCCTCCACGCACAGCACCACTCTGCGCCCTTTCCAGTCGGCGGGGATGGTGAACGAGCGGCGGTAGCTGCCCACTTCGTTGGTGGCGGCAGGCACTTTGGGCCACTGTTTCTCAAACCCGGCCCATTTGGAATCGAATTCATAGGTGGTATTGGTATAAACTGCGGTGCCGTAACCCTGGCGTTCCCAGTTGCCGGGCACCTTTATCTCGGCCCACGACGACACATCATACCCCGGGTTCTGAAACCCTACGGGACGATTGTCCACACCTTTCACCCATGAGAATTTCCATGAGCCGTTGAGGCTCAGGTACCACGGCGATTGGTCAAACTCCATGGCGCGCACAGCGCTGATGTCGTTGGCGCGGTAAGGCACTACAAGGGCATGCGAGGGAATCTGCCCCACACGGAATGAGTCTATCTGCTGCCATTCCGGCTCAGCGGCAAATGCCACGGTGGCGAGCATTAAAGTCAAAACACTGAAAAAAAGTCGGCGCATAATGATTGGCTCTTATAGATGTTATTTTTCACAAAAATACTAAATAATGTGGCAAATGTGTAATTTTGTGGAAAAATAAAATGAGCATGACCAAGGACGAATTGAAGATACTGTTTCTGGGCACTCCCGATTTTGCGGTGGAGAGCCTCAAAAAGATTGTGGAAGGTGGCTACAATGTGGTGGGCGTGGTGACTATGCCCGACAAACCCGCCGGGCGCGGAAAGCACTTGACGGCTTCGCCGGTCAAGGAGTACGCCCTGTCTCAGGGATTGAAAGTGCTGCAGCCTGAAAAGCTCAAGGATGAGGCGTTTGTCGAGGAACTGCGCCAACTGGATGCCGACCTGTTTGTGGTCATAGCCTTCAGGATGCTGCCCGAGGTGGTGTGGACCATGCCGCGCCTCGGCACTTTCAACCTTCACGCCTCCCTGCTGCCGCGCTACCGCGGCGCCGCGCCTATCAACCGGGCGGTGATGAACGGCGACACCGAAACCGGGGTCACCACATTTTTTCTCAAGCATGAGATTGACACCGGTGATGTCATCGCCCGCGAGAAAATCGGGATTGGCCCCGATGAGAATGTAGGCAGTGTCCATGACCGGTTGATGGCACTCGGTGCCAAGCTGACTGTCGATACAATTGACCATATCATCAAGGGCGACCTCAAGCCCGTGGCACAAAGTGAGCTGGCTGAAAACGAGGCGCCCACCGCCGCCCCGAAGATATTCAAGGACACCTGCCGGATTGACTGGAGCAGAAACGCCCGCGAGCTGCACAATCATGTGCGTGGACTGTCGCCATATCCCACCGCCTGGTGCGAATTGCTGGCCGGTGACACCCCCCAGGGCACCATGAAAATCTATGCCACCCGGGTGGTGGACGAAGACAGCCACGGCACCCCGGGCAAGGCTGTGGTGGACCGCCGCGACGGCTCTGTCACAGTGCAGTGCGGCATCGGCAAGCTACAGCTGCTGGAGGTGCAGGCTCCGGGCAAAAAAAGGATGTCCACCGGCGATTGGCTCCGTGGCAACAGATTGGAAAACATCAGCTTTGAATAATTCTATATCATGATACCGAAAATCATACACTTGTGCTGGTTCAGCAACGACCCCTATCCTGTGGAAATCAAGGTGTGTCTTGACTCATGGAAGCGCGTGCTCCCCGACTACGAGGTGAAAATCTGGGGCATGAACGAGGCACGCGGGATAGGAATACCGTTTATCAACGAGGCCCTGGATGCACGCCGCTGGGCGTTTGCGAGCGATGTGGTGCGGTTCTATGCCGTGTGGAAATACGGCGGGGTGTATATGGACAGCGACATCTTCCTCTACCGCCGCTTTGACGAATTTCTCCCCAAAGAGGGCGAGGGGTTCTCCACATTCCACGAGAAAATATATCCTGAACATGAGAATTTCGGACTTCAGGCAGCATTTTTCATGGGGGAGAAAGGCAATCAGTTCTGCAAGGAGATGGTGGACTACTATGCCGAACGCCACTACATCAATCCCGACGGATCGCAATGCAATGTGATATCGCCTTTCACCATGAGAGCCAAGGCCGACCTCCGCGGATATAAGCCCGACGACAAGGAGCAGCATCTTGACGGGCTTGTGGTGTACCCTACCCATTATCTCGCCCCGCGGAAAAGATACAAGATTGATAAATCCACTGTGGGCCAGCACAGGGTTTATGGCAGCTGGCGCAAACGCAAGTTTGGCCGGCAGCTGGAAATCAAGATGAAGCACTGGATTGCTGTGGTGCGCTATGCCTTGTTCAAATGCTGACAAGCGAGGGTAACGGCACCCGCCATCTGCCTGCCATTGGCTAAATCCTCGGCCAGAGAGGCCACATTGGCCTTCATGGCGGCATACTCCTCCCGGGTGATGCGGCACAATTTGTCGGGCAGCTCCCGGAGCGAGTCAACACAGATGCCGATGTTGCGCCGGCGCACCTCGGAAGCCATTGCAGCACCGCTCCACATCACCAGAGGCAGATGCGCCCGGATGTAGAATGAACATTTGTGGGGAGTGTTGAGAGCGAGATATTCGCCCCAGTCGCCGCTGCACGAATCAAGCCCCGGACCGTCCCACACAAGGCCGAAATCGCCCTGCGCGGTGGCTATGAACTGCTCGGGCGAAGTATAGCCCAGCTCGGTGATGAGCGACACATCCGATTGGGCCGCATCGTAGCTCCCGAGATAGCCATATAGAAACAGCGGCATGCCGATGGATGAGAACTCAAGCATAAACGCGTTCTTGCGCATGTTTAGCGAACCCGCATAGGTCAGCGCCCATGGCTCCATGTTTGCCTTCAGGACAGGAGAGGCAGGGCACAGATAGTCGTGAAATCCCAGATAAGAGTGCATGACAGTGAGGCCGTGGTCCACGAGCCACCGCTCCATCACCTCGTTGGCCGCAATGACATACGAGGCATGGTTGAGCCGTCGTATTTCGGTGTGCACACTGATTTTCTTGCGGCGGCACGACCCGAGGTCGTGCACGAAAGCTATCGTCCTGGCACCGCGCAGCTTCGCAACCAGGCAGAGCAAAGAAAAATATTTCTTCACCGGATACTGCAGCACCACCACATCGCCCGGACGCACCGTGAAAGCGAACTTCACCACCCCGACAAGATTGAGCAGGAACGTGGCTATTTTGCCCGCCCCGATCCTTTGACGCAGCCCGAGGTTCGTTGCCCCCATGCCGACAAGAATCTGTTCATAGTCGGTTTTAGCCTTGTTGCCCGCCGAACTTTTGTCGCGGTAGCATCGTGATATGTAGCAGAGTCGGTGGTCCATAACTCAGTTGTTGTTCAGTTCAAGCATCAAAAATACAGATTTCCCCTCAAACAAACAAAAAAGAGATGCATGCCGTATGGCACGCATCTCCAGAATGATTTTATTCGGTTGTTACCCGGATTAGCCGTTAACTTTCTTCATGTGGGCGATGAGATCGAGCACCTTGTTGGAGTAGCCGATTTCATTGTCGTACCAGGAGATCACTTTCACGAAGGTGGGAGTGAGCTGGATACCTGCCTTGGCATCGAAGATAGAAGTGAGGGGGCAGCCGAGGAAGTCGCTGGAAACAACAGCGTCTTCAGTGTAGCCGAGCACGCCTTTGAGTTCGCCTTCAGAAGCGTCCTTCATGGCCTTGCAGATTTCCTCGTATGTGGTGGGTTTGGCGAGGTTGACGGTGAGGTCAACAACGGAAACATCGAGGGTGGGAACACGCATCGACATACCGGTGAGCTTGCCGTTGAGTTCGGGGATAACTTTACCTACAGCCTTGGCAGCGCCGGTGCTGGAGGGGATGATGTTGCCGGAAGCTGCACGGCCACCGCGCCAGTCTTTCATCGAAGGACCGTCAACAGTTTTCTGAGTAGCGGTGGTGGAGTGTACAGTAGTCATGAGACCTTCAACAACACCGAACTTGTCGTTGAGCACCTTGGTGATGGGAGCAAGACAGTTGGTGGTGCAAGAAGCGTTGGACACGAACTGGGTGCCTTTAACATATTTGTCCTGGTTAACGCCGCAAACAAACATGGGGGTGTCGTCCTTGGAAGGAGCGGACATAACCACGTATTTAGCGCCGGCTTCAATGTGGGCCTGAGCTTTTTCCTTGGTCAGGAAGAGACCGGTGGATTCAACAACGTATTCAGCACCTACTTCGCCCCAGCCGATTTCTGCGGGGTTCTTGCAAGCGGTTACGCGGATCTGCTTGCCATTGACAATGAGAAGGCTCTTCTCCATGTCAAAATCTACAGTGCCGTCGAAGCGACCGTGCATTGTGTCGTACTTAAGCATGTAAGCCATGTAGTCAACAGGAAGAAGGTCGTTGATAGCAACTACTTCAATGTCGTCTCTCTTGGTGGAAGCACGGAACACGAAACGTCCGATGCGGCCGAAACCATTGATACCTATTTTAGTCATAATGTTATATAAAAATTGGGTTATGAATTTTCTATCCCTGAAAAAAGGGTGCTCCTTTGAGCGCCACAAATTTAGCAAATAAATTTTGATATTCTCTACTCAATTAAGAATTTTTTCATTAATTGATTTCTTTTCATCCTGGAGCCTATACGACTTATCGGACTTATAGGACTTATCGGACTCATCACCCCGCCAACAAAAAAAAGCCGCGGCAGGATTTCCTGTCGCGGCTCGTTAAGGGGCGGTTACCTACTTTCCCACTTTCGCAGTATCATCGGCGTGGTGAGGTTTAACTTCTCTGTTCGGAATGGGAAGAGGTGGAACCCTCACGCTATCACCACCTAAGTTCTGTTCTCATTCTTCCCCCTCTGGGGAAGCGAGTGTAAGGTTGAGAGCACATCGGAAGCGCTCCTGAGTGAGTATCTCTCTCGATCATCACGGATGTCCGCGCGACGGCGGCTGCGTTTTCGCCGCCTTTTCTTTTTGGGGGATTGCTCCCCGGAAAGGGTTTGGGTGATTAGTATCGCTCGGCTATAGACGTCACCGTCCCTGCACCTGCGACCTATCTACGTCATCGTCTCTGACGACCCTTATGTGGAGATCTTATCTTGAGGGGGGCTTCGTGCTTAGATGCTTTCAGCACTTATCCTTGCCGGAGGCGGCTACCCGGCGGTGCGGCTGGCGCCACAACCGGTACACCGGTGCTCCGTCCAACACGGTCCTCTCGTACTAGTGTCGGGTCCTCGCAAATCTCCCGCGCCCACAACAGATAGAGACCGAACTGTCTCACGACGTTCTGAACCCAGCTCGCGTGCCACTTTA